>Ga0315282_10002423_pt1 | contig 34407 bp, 41 predicted proteins | sample YL17G07_20_MG_FD_203693 | JGI IMG/M metagenome (GOLD analysis project Ga0315282, IMG submission 203693) | Sediment microbial communities from Yellowstone Lake, YNP, Wyoming, USA - YL17G07_20 | ecosystem: Environmental > Aquatic > Freshwater > Lake > Sediment | place: USA: Wyoming | collected...
GCGCACGGGCCCCTAAAAACCCTGCACCATGGGTGCGTAAAAATAGGTTGGGCCACCGGCTTAGGGCGCCTCAGGCGTAAGCCACAATGCTCCAATGGAGCGGATAGGAGAATGCCGGGCCATCCATAGGGGTCATTTGCGTTAAGGAGGGAAAAAGAGAAAAGAGTGGGAAAGGAAGGAGATTAAATCAGAGTCGACATAGGAGGTTTTTGATAATATAGTGGAGCTGTGCTCCGAAAGAGATGACGCCATCCAAATGAGCCATCCCTGGAGATCGAGGGGAGAGAAGAGAACAATAGCCACAGAGTACCAGCCGAGCGAATCTATTCTGGCATGCCTCACTGACATGAGGGATGCGCTGAGGATGGCCCTCGTATACGCATATGTCATGGCAAGGGAGGATAACAGCAGGCTCCCAGGCCCTATAGCATTGAGGAGGGGGTTCAGGGAATGGTTCTATTCACGATATAGCTATGCCAGGCACCACATCAACCCTGTGTGCAGGAATGGGGTGGCATTGCTCAGGTCCTATAAAAGGAGGCATAAGAGGCTTGAGATACCTGAAGTTAAGAGGCTTGCGGTGAGGATAGATGCTGAGCTCTTCAAGATAGAACAAGAGCAGGGAAATGAAGGCACGGTGTCCGCCAGGATAACACTCCAGCCCTTCAGGTACGGGTACATCACGTTCACCCCGAGGCACAAGAGGTGGGAGGAGTACAGCAAAGGGAGGGCATCGGAGCTCCTGATCACAGATAGGAGGCTCTTCATCACGTTCGTTACCAGCGGTGGGAAGAAGCCCCTTGGCAGCAGGTTCGTTGCCTCTGACATCAACTTCTCCACAATAGACTCGACGACGGCAATAAAGGAAGGTGAAACAGTCAAGCTCCGGCAGGTGAAGACAGAGCCTATTGGCAGAATCGCAAGGATACAGAACGACTTCTCAAGGAGGAGAAGGAGGATACAGCTGCACGTGAAGAACCCGCAGAAGAGGGATAAGAAGCTCAAAGAGACGAGGGGGAGGCAGAGGGACAGGATAAGGGACGCTCTCCAGAAGCTCTCAACTGAGCAGGTGAGGAAGAATCATGATACATCATTCATCTTCGAGAGGCTTACCGGGATAAGGGAGAACGGAAATGCAAAGAGCAGGAGGCTGAGGACGTACCTGAACAGACGGCCATACCGGATGTACCAGTCAATGGTGGAGTACAAGCCTCCCTTCAGGACCGTGTACGTGAGCCCGGGAGGGACCTCATCGAGGTGTCCCGTATGTGGTGGTAAGGTGAAGCACCCAGCCTGGGCGATGAGCAGGTGCAATACCTGTGGCGCAGACTACGGCAGGAACAGGCTCGCCTCGCTGGCAATACTCTGTCGTGGTATGCGCCTGTGCGGCCAGCCGTTTGCCGTGAGTGCGGATGCCTCCTGGCGGCTTATGAGGGATGAGTACCTGTACGCTCCCATTCAGCCTGAGAATGGGAGAGCGGGTTGGACTGAGGTCGTCAGCGCTCCGAATGGGAGTGTATATGAAAATATACATTCCTAGAAACGGCAAGAGCCTCTCCCGTTATGATCTTCAGAAGACGCTCAAGGGCAAGAATGTATTCCCTAACTTACCTGCGTCGTATAAGCAGGTGCTCATCTATAGGATAACCAACGCATTCGAACATTTTCTCATTGGTCACAACCATTTACCCCGCTACAAGAACGAGAAGCGGTTTTCAGAAGCGGATGGAAAACCTTTTGAGCCGAGAATCCCTACCCTTTAGGTCAGGATAGTTCAAGCTTTTATATCTATCAGCTCCATATTCGTAAGAGGGACTTTTTATGAAAGCCTCCGAGCAACTCGCCTTGAATTATGAGGTTGCCGAGAAGGAGATCTGCGATTTCATAAAGCGGGAGGTAAAGGATCGCAACGTCGTTCTGGGGTTGAGCGGGGGCGTCGACTCCTCAACCGTGGCGGCCCTGTCAGTGAGGGCCCTCGGCAAGGACAGGGTTCTCGCACTAATAATGCCCGAGGCGGGTTCCACGCTGGCTTCGGATGTGGAGGACGCGATAGAGCTAGCGCGGACGCTCGGGATCAGGTACGAGAAGATAGACATAACGGAAACGGTGGAGAGGGTTCTGAAGGCGTCCGGCAGGAGGGGGGACAAGTTAGCCGAGGGGAACGTTAAGGCGAGGATGAGGATGACCATCCTCTACTACATGGCGAACATCGAGGGCAGGATCGTCGTGGGCAGCGGGGACAGAAGCGAGCTGCTGATCGGGTATTTCACGAAGTACGGGGACGGCGGTGTGGACATACTCCCCCTTGGGGGGCTTTACAAGACGCAGGTTAGGGAGCTTGCCAAGCACATAGGCATCCCAGAGAGGATAGTGAGGAAGAAGAGCAGCCCCAGGCTCTGGCCCGCCCACAGGGCCGAGGACGAGCTGGGGATGAGCTACGAGGACGTAGACATGATCCTCCACCTCCACGTGGACCTTGGGTACAAGCCGGAGGAGATCGCCGAAGAGCTGGGACCCGACAAGCGACAGAAGATCGAGATGATAATGAGAAGGATTAAAGAGAACGCCCATAAACTGAGAATGGCACCTGTGGCCAAGATCTCTAGCAGAGCGACGCTACGACGCTAGAACATGAGGGTGCAGGGGCATGACGGGCAAGATCTCATTGGCAGAGCTCGAAGAGAGTATAAAAAGCGGAGTGGCTTTTGAGGACGTCACAAAAGACCTCGAGTGGAGGGACTTTGAAGGTTTAGTCTCAGACGTATTCTCGGAGAACGGCTTCAGAACTTTCAGAAACTTCAGGTTCTCCTCCAAGAAGAGGCGGTACGAGGTAGACGTGGTGGCGCTGGAGAGGCCGCGGATAGTAGTCGCGGACTGCAAGCACTGGAGGATCAGGCTCGGCAAGGCCTCAGCATTGAAGGTTGCAGCTTCGTCGCACCTGGCAAGAGCGGTGGAGTTTGGAAACAAGCTGCAGGAATTTGCAGAGATGGGCGTTGGAGGCTGGCACCGTATAACAATCATACCGATACTGGTGACGCTCTACCAAGAGAGGATCATGGAGAACGACGGGGTTCTGGTCGTTCCGATTTTTAAGTTGAACTCCTTCGTTGAGGAGCTGAGGAGCGGATTTTTCGACTCGATAAAAGTGAAGGTCTTCACCATCGGCTCTTGGTAAACGCTCTTCAGCAAAACACTTTCCGTAATCACGCAGTGTTGGCATGGAGGCGCTTGCCTATCTTTATGGCCCGCATCACGACCTCTACTGGGTCCCTGCCCATTACGGTGATCATCGGTTCCTTCCCCAAGTCGCCTTTGTGGTAGATTATGTCGGGAACCGCGCCCATTTCCCTGATCGCCGCCCTTATGCCCCACGGTATGGTTGCACCCTCCTTTGCCTTCACCTCTTCAGGCTCCTTCTTCCTGTCGTAGGATCCTATCTTGAAGCCCAAGCCTATGCAGGCGGCTATGATCTCCTGGGAGTAGCGTATGTTCATGGCAGATCTTACCTCGGGGTCAAACTCCATGGCGGTGAGGACCACGTTCGCGACGTGTTTGGACGCACCGAAGGTAGGGCACGAGGCCGCCTTTAGTCTTCCGCCCACGTTGAAGATCCTGCCCGGAATGCCGCACACGGACTCGGTGCCCCTCGCGTACGGTTGAGGTAGGGCCATCACGATGTTTATCTGGCATTCAGGCGACAGGAGGGAGAGAACCTCTGACGACTCGATCAAAGATATTGCGTCGTACATCCTCAAGATTACCCTGTACCTCTCGGCATCAATACGGAGACTACTCACGGGATCGACGGGTCCTACTCCCTTCCCTATCTTCAGACCGTACGTGATCGTTCCAATGACGAAGTCCTTGGCCTCCTTAACGGCGTCCTCGATGGATCGATCCATCGCCAAGAAAGCCGCGATCGCTGAAGAGAAGGTGCAACCGGTGCCGTGGGTCGTTGCAGATTCTATCCTTCCTGCGGGGAACTCCTTCGTAGGTTTCCCTCTAACGCAGAGGACGTCCACGGCATTTCCCTTCAGATGGCCTCCCTTGACGACCACCGCCTTCGGGCCGAGGTCCAATATGGCCTCCCCGGCTCTTATGGAGTCCTTAACATTCGCTATCTTCAAGCCTGTCAGAGCTTCAGCCTCGTCCAGATTGGGGGTGATGACCTCTGCCACGGGCAGTAAATCCTTTATCAGCGAGTCCAAGGCGTCGCGCCGCAAGAGATCAGCCCCGGACTTGGAGACCATTACAGGGTCCACGACCAGACGCAGCCGGAAATCCTTTGCAGCCCTAGCCACTTCTCTGATTATGGGGGATGAGGAGAGCATCCCGGTCTTCGCCACCTCCACGCCAATGTCCTTGACCACGGCCTCGATCTGTAGCCGCACCATCTCGGGGGGAACCTCGTGGATGCCCATAACCCCGGCGGTGTTCTGCGCTGTTACGGCGGTGAGAGCCACCAGCCCGTGGACACCCAGAGCCGCGAACGTCTTCAGATCTGCCTGTATTCCGGCCCCGCCACCAGAGTCCGATCCAGCTATGGTTAGGACCCTAGGGATGGTGTAAGACAATTATCTCACCGCCTTTAGTTACGCAGGTTTTTATATAAGACTTGTTTATAATTAAGTAATATAAATCTTATAATAAGTAGGTTATGGAGGAGAGTTTTTGAATCCACCCTGCGAGATAACCGTTAAGGCTCTACTGCCCGCCCTAAGAGTTCTGGTGGCGAAGGAGCTTGCCGAGAACTATGCCTGGACGCAGACGAAGATAGCAAGGAAGCTCGGCGTCACTCAGGCTGCGGTGAGCGGCTACCTCGCTCAGGACATCGCCACCGTCGCTACGCCCCCGTTCAGCTTTGACGAGCTCAAGAGCTTAGCAAAGGGCATCACGTCGGAGATTGCGACGAAGAGGATGACCCATGTGGACCTTATCAACAACATCTGTGAGATCTGCCTCAGCCTTAGAAGGGGAGGAGCGATATGCCACGTCCACAAGATCAAGGTTCCGGAACTGGAGGAGGAGAGGTGCACCATCTGTATGCAGCTCCATATGAGTCTGGCGGACATCTCAGATGTCAGGCGGATAATTCTAGAAGATCTGCGGGCGGCGGTATCACTGCTGGAGAGTGCCCCAGAGTTCACGGAGCTAGTTCCCGAGGTCTTCACCAACATTGTCATGTCCCTGAGGGACGCCAAGGGCATAGCGGACGTGGCGGGAATTCCTGGCAGGCTCGTCAGGATTAGGGGCAAGGTAACGGCGCTCATGGACCCAGAGTTCGGGGTTTCCAGCCACCTCGCGAAGGTCCTACTGGCGGTCATGAAGGTCAACCCGAACATAAGGTCGGCGATCAACCTGAAGTACAACGACAGTGTGCTGAAGATAGTAAAGAAGCTCAACCTCAAATATGCCATTCTCCACAGAGACCCCAACTACAAGGGGAAGGAAGATCAGCTGATCGCGTTCGCCGAGACCGCAGTTAGGAAGGGGGAGGGCTGGCTGGACGTCATAATAGACGAGGGCGGCTTCGGACTCGAGCCCAACGCCTACTTCTTTGACGAGAGCGCGACGAAACTCGCGGACAGGGTCGTCAGGATCGCGAGGATGGTCAACATCTCGCTAAAAGAGGGTTGAGGTTGCGGACCACTGATTTAATATTAATTGCATAGCTGATATATGACAGCAGGGTGCTCGCGGTGCCAGCCAACCTACCACCCCAAGCAAGAGTCGCTGAGAGAAGGTATACCGAGGCCAAGAACCTCCCCGACAGGATCAAGTACCTGCAGGAGTTTCTGTCGTCCATCCCGGAGCACAAGGGCAACGAGAAGATGAGGGGGTACCTTCGGAGGAGGCTTGCCCAGCTGAAGGATGAGCTGGAGGAGCAGAGGAAGAGGAAGGCGAGCGGGAGCGGTGGAGGCGGATTCTCCTTCAAGAAAGAGGGCGCGGCACAGGTGGTAATCCTCGGGATGACCGGCTCGGGGAAGAGCGCCCTCCTCATGAAGGTCACAAACGCCAAGACCGAGGTGGCGGACCACCCCTTCACCACGAGGGAGCCGGTTCCCGGAATGATGACATTTAAGGACATACAGTTCCAGCTCATAGACACCCCGGCGATCTTCGGGAACGTGAGAGGCGGGGCCTGGGGATCCCAGCTCCTGAGTCTTGCCAGGAACGCGGACGGGCTCCTCATACTGCTCGATGCGGCGGATCCCGTAGCCCAGTTCAGGACAATAGTAAACGAACTCATATCGGCAGGGATAACCATCGACAGGAGGGTAAGGAAGATCGAGATAGAGAGGACGACGGGGGGTGGCATACAGATAGCGTGCACCGGGCGGATAATGTGCAGGGTGGAGGAGATCGACCGGGCACTGAAGGAGTTCGGCGTACGCAACGCGGTTGTGAGAATATGGGGGGACGTCACGCTCGAAGAGGTTGAGGATGCGCTCGACCAGACAAGGACTTACAAACCCGCGCTTATAGTCGTAAATAAGGTAGATCTCTTTCCAGGAGCGTTAGATGGCTTCCGAACAGCATGCAAGAGGGAGGCGGTCGGAGTATCAGCCGCTACGGGAGAGGGCCTGAACAGTCTGGGCGAGACCCTCTTCAGGGCTCTTGGGATCATGAGGGTCTATACGAGGGGGGCGGGAGGGGAGATAGCAAAGAAGGCGATAATAGTGAAGACGGGGGCAAGGGTTGAAGATATCGCCAAGATCGTCCATTCCCAGCTATATAGGAACTTCAAGTATGCCAGGGTTTGGGGGAATTCAGTCAAGTACAACGGAGAGCGCGTTGGTGCAGAACATGAGCTGGTTGACAGGGACATCGTGGAAATCCGCATCAAATAAATGGAGCTTTGAGAAAGAAGGGCTCGCAACAGCTACAGGAAGATATATAAAATTCAATTTTAATGACATGATGAAGTGTTATACTCAGAAAGAGATGACGCCATCCAGATGAGCCATCCCTGGGGATCAAGGGGGGAGAAGAGAACAATAGCCGTAGAATACCAGCCAAGCGAATCCATTCTGGCATGCCTCACTGACATGAGGGATGCGCTGAGGATGGCCCTCGTATACGCATATGTCATGGCAAGGGAGGACGACAGCAGGCTCCCGGGCCCTATAGCATTGAGGAGGGGGTTCAGGGAATGGTTCTATCCCCGCTATGGCTATGCAAGGCACCACATCAATCCAGTGTGCAGGAATGGGGTGGCCCTGTTCAGGTCCTATAAAAAAAGGCATAAGAGGCTTGAGATACCTGAGGTTAAGAGGCTCGCGGTGAGGATAGATGCTGAGCTCTTCAAGATAGAGCAGGGAAATGAAGGCACGGTGTCCGCCAGGATAACACTCCAGCCCTTCAGGTACGGGTACATCACGTTCACCCCGAGGCACAAGAGGTGGGAGGAGTACAGCAAAGGGAGGGCATCGGAGCTCCTGATCACAGATAGGAGGCTCTTCATCACGTTCGTTACCAGCGGTGGGAAGAAGCCCCTTGGCAGCAGGTTCGTTGCCTCTGACATCAACTTCTCCACAATAGACTCGACGACGGCAATAAAGAAGGAGGACGATGGCGGTGATGATGGAGGAACCATCAAACTGGACAGCGTGGAGACTGAATCTATAGAAAGAATAGCTCGGATACAGAACGACTTCTCAAGGAGGAGGAGAAGGATACAATTACATATAAAGAACCCGCAGAAGAGGGATAAGAAGCTCAAAGAGACGAGGGGGAGGCAGAGGGACAGGATTAAAGACGCTCTCCAGAAGCTCTCGACCGAGCAGGTAAGAGAGAATCCCGGCGCATCATTCGTCTTCGAGAGGCTTACCGGGATAAGGGAGAACGATAATGCAAAGAAGAGTAAGAGGCTGAGGACGTACCTGAACAGACGGCCATACCGGATGTACCAGTCCATGGTGGAGTACAAGTCTCCGAATCGCACAATATATGTGAGCCCGGGAGGGACCTCGTCGAGGTGTCCCGTATGTGGTGGTAAGATAAGGCACCCAGCCTGGGCTATGAGCAGGTGCAATACCTGTGGCGCAGACTACGGCAGGAACAGGCTCTCCTCGCTGGCGATTCTCCTGCGTGGTATGCGCCTGTGCGGCCAGCCGTTTGCCGTGAGTGCGGACGCCTCCTGGCGGCTTATGAGGGATGAATACCTGTACGCTCCTGCTGCGCCTGACGGCAGGGGGGCAGGCTGGACCGAAGAGGCTGCCAACGCTCCGAACGGGAATGTTGTATACAAAAGTACACGTTTGAGGAAACGGTTATTTAACATGTCTTTCGATATAATGAAAGGTCTGATATCACAATTGAAGGCGGTGGCTTCAAGTGGTCAGGATAGCACAGATCTCGTGCGGCACTGAGTACAGCGGGATTCAGAAGGAGATAGAGAAAGCCGCGGAGATCGTCGGCGGGAAGATCTTTGTCCCGGAGGTCGATGTGTCCGAGATCAAGACAGTGGAGGACGACTTTGGCTTCCACGTCCTCAGTCCGGGCCTCAGGGTCATGATGGCCCGAGCGAAGGCCCTCGGTGAGGGAAGGGTGGATGCGGACGGAGTCTTCATAACCTCCTGCTTTAAGTGCGCCGAGGGAGCGCTCGTCCGGAGCATCATCAGGAGGTACATCCAGAGCCATACAAAGATCCCGGTGGTGACCTACTCCTTCACCGAGAGGACGAGGGCAGGCGCCCTGATGCTCAGAATGGAGGCCTTGGTAGACATAATTGGTAAGAAGCCACTCTTCGCAAGAACCAAGCAGGAGGGGCTGACCGCAGGTATAGACTCCGGTTCGACCACGACCAAGGCCGTTGTCATGAAGGATAATGAGATAGTCGGGGTGGGTTGGTTGCCCACGACGAGCGTCCTGGAGTCAGGGGAGCAGGCACTAAATACGGCCCTAAATGAGGCGAAGGTAAGTCTGGAGAAGCTCGAGGGCATAGGCGTTACCGGTTACGGCAGGAAGATGCTAAAAGAGAGGTATAAGGCCCAGCTCGCTATGGAGGAGGTCTCGACCTGCTCAAAGGGCGCGCTTTACATGACGGACAAGCAGAAGGGAGACGCCACAGTGATAGACATCGGGGGGATGGACAACAAGGCCGTGACTCTCTACGACAGCATTCCCGACAGCTTCACAGTCGGCGGAGTCTGCGCCGGGGCTTCTGGGAGGTTTCTCGAAACAAGCGCCAAGAGGCTCGGCGTCGAACTGGACGAGTTTGGGGAGATGGCAGTCCGAGGAGACTACAAATTGGTTCCAATGAACGCATACTGTATAGTCTTCGGGCTCCAAGATCTGGTTGCCGGGCTGGCGAGCGGGGCGAAGCTTGAGGACGTCGCCGCTGCGGCATGCCACAGCGTTGCCGAACAGATATTCGAGCAACAGCTCCAAGAGATCGACATAAGGTACCCGATAATACAGGTCGGTTCCACGGCACTGGTGAAGGGGCTCGTCACGGCCATGTCAGATATACTCAGCGTAGACATCATCGTCCCCAAGAGGCCCAACCTCATCGGGGCGGTGGGCGCCGCCCTTATGGTCTCAGGCATGAAGGAGCTTGAAGAGAAGAAATAACGATTGTTGACAGGGAATGACGCATGATTTTGAACTCGGTCTTAAAGGGGTACATGGCAGACACGCACCGTGTTAGACCGCCTGAGGATACGCTGAGACGGGTCAAGGAGGCCACCAGCAAGGCGGGAATAACAAGGGTGGCGGATATAACGGGACTCGACAGGTTGGGCATACCCATTTTCACCTCGATAAGACCGGGGGCTCAAGAGGGCGCGGTTACGGTTTATACGGGTAAGGGTTGTACGCCCCAAGAGGCTGAGGTCTCTGCGATAATGGAGGGGATAGAGAGGTTCTCCGCAGAGCCAGGAGCTCTAACTCTGATAAAGGGAAGTTACGACGCTCTGAAGGGCAGATACAACGTGTTGGATCCTGTAAGGTTAATCCTCCCTAAGATGCGGATGTACGCTCATAATGAAGAGCTGGAGTGGGTAAAGGGCTACTCCATAACGAATGAAAGGGATATCCTCGTCCCCGCGGAGGCGGCGTTTCACCCGTACGAGAGGCGGAATCAGCTCTTCAGGACAAACACAAACGGTCTGGCCGTGGGGAACGTGGTGGAGGAGGCGGTGGTCCACGGGCTGATGGAGGTTATCGAGAGGGATGCATGGTCTCTCTTTGAGGGTGGAGTGGTCAGAGACCGGGACGTGGATCTGAGTGGTAGCGGCAACGCCCTGGTGAGAGAAATCTTGAACAAGTTTGAGGTGGCCTCCATAAGGGCGTATGCCAAGGACATAACATCGGACGTTGGGATTACTACCATTGGCGTTGCCATAGACGACGAGACGACCAGAGATCCAGCGCTCCTATCCCTAGGCGTGGGGACCCACCTGATTCCCGAGGTGGCGACGTTGAGGGCGCTGACGGAGGCAGTTCAGAGCAGGCTTACGACCATCCACGGAACAAGGGAGGACACCTTCAAGGCCGAATTCGCCAGGAGGATCGGATACGAGAGGATGAAGAGGCTCAATAAGAGGTGGTTTACGTCCTCTGGTGAGAGCGTGAGGCTTGAGGACCTGACCTCTGTTCTGAATCAAGATTTCCTTGAGGACATAAAGTACACCGTAAAGAGGCTGACGGAATCTGGTTTTGACGAGGTAATTTTAGTGGACCTCACCAAGCCCGATCTGAAGGTGCCGGCTGTGAGGGTAATAGTACCTGGTCTGGAGGTTTATGCCCTAGACAAGGACAGAATGGGAGAGCGCCTTCGAACCAGGTTCTGTTCGAGGAGTGGATAGAACTGGACGGTGGCTCCATGAAGATTGTGGTGTTTCTTGGACCGAGCTTCTCACACCGGGAGGCAAGGGCGATCCTCGGCGGAGCAGAGTACAGACCGCCGGCGGGAAGGGGGGACATAGTGAGGGGTGCTAACGATGGAGCCAACGTCATTGGGCTCATAGACGGGGTATTCTACCAACAGGCTGCAGTATCGCACAGGGAGATCCTTTACGCCATTAAGGAAGGGGTAACCGTTGTAGGGGGCTCTAGCATGGGCGCCCTCAGGGCATCGGAACTGGACGCCTACGGAATGATCGGTGTCGGGAGGATCTATAAGTGGTATAAAGATGGCACCATAAATTCTGATGATGAGGTAGCCCTGGCATTCAACCCCGAAACCCTTGCGCCCATATCCGAGCCGCTCGTCAATATCAGAGCGACGCTAGAGGGGCTCTTGAAAAGGAAGGATGTCAGCGAGGAGGAGGGCAAGCTAATACTGAAGGCGGCAAAGGCCGTCCCCTTCCAGCTTCGAACTTACCAGAGGATAGTTCAGAGTGCCATGATAATGGGGCTGGACAAGGCAAGGGGGAGGGTTCTTTTAGATAGGATGAGGGAGGGACGCGTAGATCAGAAGAGGCTTGACGCCATAGAAGTTCTAAATAAACTGAAAGAGTTGTGTTCCACTTAGCCCGGTATTATAACTGATTTTTATTGTGTTAAGGTTATAATGGCTTTCTGAGTTTTTCAAAATTGCCCCAGAATGCCTTTTGGGATTTTACGACGCTGCAGAGCCTGCAGAATGCCAAGATCATCTCCTCTGAGCCGCTCTTTCGGGCCAGCGACCTTGAAACATCAGTTACGGTCTCTTTCACTCCGGAATCCTCTCCAGCTCAGTCATCATCACTGCGCCCCTCTTCGAGTTTATGTAGTGGCTCACCGCTGCTTGTGTAATGCCCAATTTTTCGGCAACCTCATTCTGTGAGAACGAATAGGTCTCCATTAGCTCCTTGGCGACCATGGCGCTGAATACCGGGAGGACGTATTTGCGATTAGCTCGCAAGGGGATTTCATATCGGTCATTCTGAAATAATGAGAAGGTGTATATAATTATGATCACGGGAGCGCGCAACTTCAATATTTGGGAGATTACAACGTTATTTTAACGGTGTAATTCAATTTGTTTATATACAACTGTATTAAAAATAATTTATTCCTCGGTGACGTTAATGGGTAACCCATTTATCGTAATTGACAACATCTCAAAGAAGTTCGGCAACAAAGAGGTCCTGAAAGACATCTCCCTAGAGATTGGCGAGGGAGACAGGCTCGGGATAATAGGGAGGAGCGGTTCGGGCAAGACGGTACTTCTCTCCATGCTTAAGGGGTTAGGCGAATTTGCCCCTACCAAAGGAAGGATAATTTATCGCGTCGCCTTCTGCAAGGAGTGCGAGCATATAGAGGGACCCAGTTGGGCCGGAAAGGTCTGCCCCAGATGTTCCAGCAAGATGGAACTCGTGGAGGTGGATTATTGGAAGTTCAACGAGGTGGCAAAAAGGCTGAAGAATAGGATCGCCATAATGTTCCAGAGGACCTTTGCCTTGTACGGCAGCCTTACAGTCTATGAGAACCTGGTAGAGGCCCTGACCAAGGCTCAGACCTGTGAGGAGGACATCAGCAAGAGGGCGCTGGAGATAGCAAAAGAGATGGGGCTCTCGCACAGGCTACTCCACGCGGCCAGAGACCTCAGCGGCGGAGAGAAGCAGAGGGCGGTCCTGGGGAGGCAACTGGCCCTGAACCCGGTTCTTCTGCTGGCAGACGAGCCCACGGGAACGCTAGACCAGATAAGCGCCAACGCCATCTACAAGATAATCAACCAAGAGGTGAAGGGGCACGGAACGACGCTCTTGGTTACGTCCCATATGCCGGAGGCTATTACGGAGATGGCGGATAAGGCCGTCCTGCTGGAAGAAGGAAGGGTGGAGGCTGTTGGGGACTCCAAGAGTATTGTGGAGAGGTTCCTCTCATACGTAAAGGCCGAGGAAGTCTCCAAACCCAAAGAGTACGGTGGAGTGATATTAAGGGTCAAGGACCTCAAGAAGCACTACTTCTCCATAGACAGGGGAGTTGTAAAGGCGCTGGATGGGGTATCTTTTGAGGTAAGAGAGAGGCAGATCTTTGGCATAATAGGGCTGAGCGGAGCCGGGAAGACGACCCTGTCTAGGATAATAAGCGGAGTAACGACGCCCACCTCTGGGAGCGTGGATCTGAGGATGGGAGATGAGTGGGTGAATATGCTCGAGCCTGGCCCCCTTGGGAGGGGAAGGGCGACGCCCTACATAGGCATACTGCATCAAGAATACACCCTTTACCCGCACCTGACCGTCATTGAGAACTTGACTGATGCAGTAGGTCTGGGGCTGCCAGATGAGTTCGCCAGGTTCAAAGCGAATGTCGTTCTGTCTGCGACCGGCTTCGAGGAGGGCGCCATAGACAGGATAATATCAGCCTACCCCGACGAGCTGAGCGAGGGGGAGAGGCACCGGGTTGCCCTTGCGCAGGTTCTGATAAGGGAGCCAATCGTTGTTATTCTGGACGAGCCCTCCGGTACCATGGACCCGATAACCAGGCATGAGATATCAAGATCCATAAAGAACGCGAGGAACGAGCTGGGGCAGACCTTCATCATAGTGTCTCACGATCTGGACTTCGTCCTAGACACATGTGAGGAAGGGATTCTGCAGAGGGACGGAAAAATCGTAGCCAGAGGAACACCCGGCGACGTTATAAAAGCGTTCACTCCTGAAGAGGAGAAGGGACTATCCGAGGCTAATAATAAAGCAGCCTGAACTAGCGGAGTCCAAAGATAGATTCGCTCGTCAGATCCATGAATGTTCGGCTCGCTCGGCCTAGCTGTACCTTAATTGCCATCTCTCTGGTGAAGTGGCCAACAACCTCTGTCCTGAGCCCCACCTCCCTGAGCGGACCTAGGGCCTTCTCGGAGTTTATGGCGAATATGAAACCCATTGCTGGGTAAGAGGTCAGCCACTCCGATAGCTGGATGTTTTCAGGTTTCGGGATCTTTCCGAGATCAATCTCTGCGCCCACCGAGCTGGCCTCACACAGCATGGCGAGGGTCCCCAGTATGCCGGGGGTGCTCATGTCCCTAGAGGCCTCAATGTACCCAGATTCGATGACCGAACGTACGGCAGAGAGTATTCGGTTGATCTCTGGTTTTGTCTTCTTCAGGGTGCTGTCGAAACACTTGACCCAGCCCTTGATGCCAAAAGACCCGGCGAGGTCGATTGCCATGACGATGGGATCGCCAGGAACGGCGGTTGTGCTCCTGGCCACCCTCTTCGCGATGCCCACCACTGCGGCGTCTATGGCCTCGTAGGACGAGTCCGGATGGGTATGCCCCTTCAGCAACTTAAGATCGTACTTGTCAAGGCCTGCCCTTATCCCCTTGGCGATCTTTATCCTCGTATCGCGGTTCCCCGAGGATATTACGTTCACGTAGCCCAGATGTTTGGCGCCTTTTACGACCACATCGTTCACGTTTACAAGAACAGAGTAGTACCCAGCAAACCACGGATCGGACTTCACAAGATCCTCAGTTATGCCGTCCGTGGAGACGACCAGCAGCTGGTCTCCCAGCTCAAGTATGCCGGCATCATCATACTCGCTCTCCCCCATTATCTGAACGATCTCACCGATCTGAGCCTTCCTCGCGAAGCCTTTGAAGCTCTTAGCCGAGGCGAGTATGTGAGCCAAGTCCTCCAAGTGCCACCCCTCAGATTAATATGAGAGAGGGGAGATAGATATAATAAACCTTTGTGGAGGCATGCTCATGGCCATTAAGGAGGGCGAGGGCGTCGTATACGACAAGACGGGGACGATCGGGAGAGTCGTGCGTTTACTTGAGATGGACGGAAAGGTCTGGGCCGAGATTGACAGCACCGGTCTCTTATACGATGTGAACGTGCTGGAGCCGGCAAGTGTTGCAACCGTAGAGAAGAAGAGAGAGGAGGAGGAGAAGGAGGAGGAGAAGGAAAGGAAGAAGCGGGAAGGTATGAAGAGACCGGCGGGAGTTGAAGAGATGAAGGACGAAGGAACGCTCGATAGTAGCGCGGGTATCTGCGGGGCCGGCTAAGGGGTTCTCTATTGAGGAAAGCGGTAGTTCTGGACAAGTCGGGTACGATAGTTGATGCCTGCAGGGTCGTATTGGACCTCAGTAATGGCAAGTGCACATTTTGCGCGAGCACTTTGAGTTATGTGGTGAAGAAGCACGTAGCTCTGGTCAACATCCGTGGACCTCTTAAAGCTCTGATGGGTGGAAACGTTGATAGACTGGGTCTTAAGGTCAGCTGCTCTTTGCTACCCGTTGTTCCCGAGATCGGAAAAGACCTCTTGAGGAGGGAGGGGGTCATAAAGGGGCTCAGGGAAGTGGCCAATAAGGTAATGGATCACTGCAACTCGGAGCTCGGTGTTTGCACAGCGCTATTCGTCAACAAGGATGGCGAGGTGACGCATGCAGTGGGGCTGGGCGGAAGGCTCTATGAAGAGGTTCGGGAAGTCGTTAAATCCATAATTGATTCCGGCTCGGACGTATTCCTGGCCACGGGCAATTGCAAGGAGGCGACGATGAAGTGTGCCAATCTGCTTGGCATACCCAGAAGGTTTGTGCTATTCGACGCAACGCCTGAGGAAAAGAGAGGCTTGGTCAGAAAACTCAGGGGATTCTATGGTTCGGTGATCATGGTGGGGAATGACGTAAATGACTTGATTGCCATGAGTGAGGCGGACGTCTCCATCATGGTGAGGAGGAAGGACCTCCCCGAGGAAGAGTTTGCTGGGAGTCTAGAAGTGGACTACGTGGTACCGTCGCTGCGGGAGGTCGAGAAGATAGTTTCGGAGATTAGGCATTCCTGATCTCATAGTAATGTCTCTGATACTCAGAGTGAAGATGGGGCAACGCGGTAGACAGTTCATCTTCAAGAAGGTGCAGCTTCTCCACATCCTCTCTGACTATAAATGCAATGAGACCTCTAAGATGGCTCTCCTTGCAGAAGACGCTGTGAGGTATGAAGCCAGCTGTGGCCACAAACACCTTCCCCTTTATCTGTTTCAGCTCCTTGGTATGCCCCTCGTTCAGGCTGTACCTTAACTCCTCAACGTAAGGTCTCATGCAGCAGTCGGGGTAGCCCAGGAAAGATCCGATCTCCCAATCGCTGAAGTTCTTTGAGAAGACGCCGATCTGCGTGGAGACGTACGGGTCCATGGCAGGTCTCACCGGAGGATCGTATCTTCTGATGATTCCGAGTTGTATCTCAAGTCTTTGCAGAACGTCGAATAGGCGATCCTCTGAGAAGAGCTTCGCTACGTGCGCGGCAAAGGATGGGAATGCCGGGTACTTAGTCCTAGCGTTGGATGGATCGTCAATGGAAGATAGGTCCTTCAGGACGCTCAGGATCCTTAAAAAGGAGGTTACTGCGGCTCCCTTAGATTTCATAAATAATCGAATGTGAACATAGATAAAAAACCTTCCTCAGACGATAGTATACGTATGCATGTAGGATTGGATGTCCACAAAAAGTACACCGAGGTTGCCGTCCTCGGTGATGATGGTGTGATACTGCGGCAGGACCGCATAGAGAACGACCCTGAGAGGATCGAGTCCCTCTCTGAGGGCATCTCCAACGCATCGATCGTGATGGAGTCCTCCTCTTCCTGGTACTGGCTCTACAGGATCCTCTCCAAGAGGCACCGCGTCGTCCTCTCAAACCCGGTGAAGACAAGGGCGATAGCATCGGCAAAGGTGAAGACCGACAGAATAGATGCACTGATGCTGGCAGACCTCCTTCGTGGTGGTTTTATACCCGAGTGCTACATACCATCTCCACGTATGATGGAGCTGAAGGAGCTCGTACGGTACAGGGCCAACCTGGTGAGGATCAGGTCCGGTGTAAAGAACAGGATACACGCCTACCTACTGATGAACAACATAAGGCTAGAGGGTATGCCCTTCACGGTACAGTTCATGGATGATCTGGAGGGGATAGACGACCCTAAGGTAAGGGGCTACCTCCGCATCATAAGGCAGCTCAACGAGGAGATCCGGGAGGCCTCCCGCCTGATAAGCCATGAGGCGCTGTCAGACGAGAATGCACGCCTGCTGATGACCATACCAGGTATATCCTACTACTCCGCGCTGCTGATAGTGAGCGAGATAGGGGACATAACAAGGTTCCCCTCCTCCGCTCTGCTCCGCGAACCTGGTCTCGTATGCAGGCCTCGCCCCATCTACCCATTCATCGGGCGGCGTGACCTACCACGGGAGGATAACCAAGACAGGCTCCTCCTACCTGAGGTGGGTCCTCAACCAGTGCGCCCGCTCGCACATGAGGGCAGAGCCCGATGGCACTGTGGCGAGGTTCTACAAACGGCTCTACCAGGAGAAGGGGCATACCAAGGCAATAACGGCCGCATCCGCGAAGCTGCTGAAGATAGTGTATGCAGTCCTCAAGGAGGGGCGTCCGTATCACAGTTAAGGGGCATCAGCTGCGCCTTTTTTATGAGGTCATAGCCTCGGAAAAATGAAGAACCCTACCCTTGCGGGTAGGGTATCCGTTCACTAGACATGGCTCGATCTGGCGATGTAGTGCTGTATCGTCTCCGCCGTCACCTGGCCGATGGACCTGTAGAACTTGCCGTCAGCGGCAGGAGATAGAAAAAGAGGCTGCGATTCATCCGCACCCTTCCGGGTGCGGTATTCTCGCAGCTTTTAATAAACGCAGTGTGCCCTTTAGCAAGGTACCGGAGGGTGACGATAGTGGGGCTCACGGCCCCGTATGGGTAAGTGGTATAAACCGAACCGAACCGAACGACAAAGGAGGGAAAAAGAACGATGGGGGATGGATGAAGAAATAGAGCAATGAAAAATGTTTTATCCTGAGCCGTTTATGTTCACATGGGTAAAAAAAGGAGGAAGGGGTATTTTAGTGCGTCGGAATGATTACCGTCCTCTCGCCTGCCGGCATGAATTCCCTCAGCGCGCCCTTTCCGAAGCAGAGCCTCGGATGTGTGAAGTCGAATACCAGGTTCTTGTCTGCGAAGGCTATCTTTATCAGCGGGTTTGTTGTCCAAGCATCGTTTCTTCCGCCGTGGGCGGCTGAGACTATGCCTGCGTACGCAGACTGGTGTCCGACGTTCAGGGCGTAGTTGGGATAGTTCACACCTCTCAGGTTGAATGGAAGTCCCTCGTCGCTTCTCCAAGAGAAGCTGTTCGCCGAACCGCATTGGTCTTGCTGGTCGTAGCCGTAGAAGCCAAGCCTGCCCATCTCCTCTTTATGCAGGAGCTGGCTCAGGTACCAACCGTTGATTCCGGCTGTGGAGTTTCCAGTTGCAAGGGATACCGCGACTCCTGCACCTGCTGCTACACAAGCAGCCCTCTGAGATCCACCGAAGTGGGACTCCATGCATGCAGGGTACTTCTCGTACTGCTCTAGTCCGTACAGCGAAACCTCTGTGGCTACGTCCTTTATGACATCCCAGCTTGGTTTTGTCTTTCCGAAGCCGCCGTATTTCTTCTTCACGTAGTCGGCACCGTAGTAGCAGAAGTCGTCGAGGATGTCGTCGGTGTACGTGCAGCTGGCATACTGTGTGAAGCCAACTCCACCGGACATGTAGCTACCGAACCAGAACTGGTCGTATAGCACAGCACCCATGGAGATCGCCTCAAGGGCTACCCAAACTGGATCGTTTGGCTTCACCCTCGATGCTTGGCACATATCGGCACAGTATCCGAGCGGTATACCACCAGGCTCGTTCGGGCCTCTTGCGCGCCTCCAAGGCGTAAGGGTACCCATCTCGATTACTTCCGCGTGCTTTGCAGCGAAGGCGAACTCGCCTACTGCTGCCTCACCTGCCATCAGCTTGTATGCATCGATCATTGACATGGAGATCTGCATTGCGGCCCATCGGGCCATGGTGCCTCCATCGCATGACATGGATGTGGCTGTTGGCATGCGGCAGACTTGGTATAGTTTCTTGCCTACGACCTCCTTAAGCTGCTTGGCTTGGTCCTCTGGGAACTGCTTGTTTACGTCTATGAGGAACCTGGGGTCTATCTCGTCCGCAAGCTCGTCGTCGCCGGTGAAGACCTTCACGTAGCAGTCTTTGACAAGCTCCGGGTTGATCTCCGCCATGTGCTCTTGGACCACTGCACCGCCGGGCAGTGCGTGTTCCAAGATCTCAAGGTAGCCGTTTACGGTCTCAGGAGTGACTTCTTTTCCAAGTCGCTTCTGTAGGACCGTGTGGGCAGCATCGAGACCGCTTATGATGGTGCGCCTTATATCGTGCCACATCTGCTGCATTGAGGCGTTGTTTATGAAGTGCAGATCGTCGGCCTCACAGTATATGTCAGTCCCAGACATGCGGTATGCCATCAGGACTCTCTGTCCTAATGGGGCACCTAGGTGTAGCTCTGGGTTGTACATGGGTATGTTGCGTTGCTTTGCAATCTTCTTGCTGTATTCCATGAATTCTCTCTTTCTCTTGGACTGTCTCCAAGCGCCATAGATATAGAACTTCGTGTATTTCTCCTCAGGAGCTTCCTTGAACTTCCTCCTGAGGGCTTCCAGGAACATTCTCTTTTCTTTGCTCATGTCATTTCAACTCCTTAGACACCCTTCACTTTTTCTGGATCGAAGCCAGCAATGGTTCTGAGCCTATGGATCCTCTCTATGAAGCTTACGAGCTCCTTGTCGTCTCTGAAGGCATTGCCGTCTACCCTGAACTCGCTCGTCCGCTTTCGCAGTTCTGTCTCAGGGATTGGCTTGCCAACCGATATTGGCTTGTCCAGGGGTACGCCAATTTGGTCTTTTACGTAATCGACCTCACCTGTCTTCTTGTTGAACATGTATCTCCTCTGGGCATCGAACATCAGGCCGTTCTCGTCGAGCCTCAAAGCGTGGCCGTGGACGGTTGCGCCTCTGATTCCACATCTTGCCGAGTCGAAGATTTCGGTCTCGACAAGCTCCTTGGCCACCTTCTCAAGGTCCCTCTCTCTTGCCTCAAGAGGAACACGACCCGAGAGGACTCCGACGTCGACGCCGCGATACCTTGTGTGGTACATCCATGCCCTGACGTAGGGTGTTACAGGCGCGAAGTATACAGAGTCGGTGAACTGTATGTACCTGATCCTGTCGCCAGCCTTGGCACCCGGTGTTGGCGTTACGATCTCCCTTATGGGGCAAGCAGGCTCACCCGTCTCCTCAAGTGGCGGATGAGTGCTCTTATACGCCTCACCTGGAACCCTGTGGCCCATTATTCGGATCAGGTCGTCGTCGCTGATGGTCCTCAGTTTCTGCAGTTTGTATGTGGGATCCAGATACTTCTTCCTGTTCTTGGATGGAAGGGTGTTTCCTGGGTAGTACTGTGGTTTGTATTCTGGCATTTTAGACCTCCCCCTTTATCTTGACTGCCGCTTCATTCACGTACTTCAGCGGTTCCCTGAGCTCTGGAACCTCGCTTAGGACCTCACCGACTACTCCGCTCAGCTTCTCTGGCGTGTAGATTGTTGTGCCAGCGTCCAGCGCGACTGCCGCAGCGACGCATGGGATGCAGAAGCCCTTGCTGTGCCTTGTAACGATGTGGTTTCCGTTGAAGACCGCAGGGTTGCCTCCACCATATATGGAGTGACTGAAGAAGGCCATCTCTACACCGGTTCCTGCGACCCTCCCAAAGTCGACTCCCGGCAGACCGGTCTCCCTCTCAAGCAGGTCGTTGAAATATATGAACACCGATGGGGTGTGCTGCATGGCCCTTGCGGCACCGCATGTGATCATTGTTCCGGCCATCAAGCCGGCTGCAGCATAGGCATTCCACTTATTCAGGTCGTTCGTGGTGTAGATCGTGTAGCCAGATTTTGTCTTTTCAAGTGGTTTTATTACGCCATCATCTATGGCTCTCTTGACCGTGGACCTCACACAATCCCCCAAATTCCCAGTCTTTGCATTCTCTTTGACAATGTCGTAGACAACGTTATCGGCGTTTAGTCCTTGATAGGCCAATCCTAGCAGGTGGAATCTCTCGAAGTTGCCCATGGCGTCACCCATCTCCCAGTGGGCTGTTTGTTCAAGTATCGATGAAAGGGCAGCGGCGTTCATGGAGTTCTTCCTTGTTATCATAGCGATGTGTGCGGCGAGTACGTTTCGCAGGGCGTATCCCATACCCTCGTTCTGCTGTGGGACTGACAACAGGGACACTACGTTACCGCCCAGCATATCCATGGTCTGAGGGTACCTGCCCCAAACCGCGGCGTGGACGAGGTCCGAATCCCACATGTCGACGTTGAACTTGTCTATTATTACATGGCATAGTCCGGCTGCCACTGCGGTAGCGGATGTGGTGTACTCGACGCCTGCGTTTAGTCTAGCGGCTGGAACTGTTACTAGAAGGTACTTGCCGTCCTTCAGAACCTTCACTTCTGTGTCGTCCTTTGGTTTCACCTGCAGGGTCTCTTTGAGATCTTTTGCGACAGCTTCAGCGTTGCCAACTAGATCCACCTTTGTGGATCTGCCCCTAAGCATGGACCACTTTCCACCGACCTCGCCAGTAGCAAGTGAAGTCTGGACACCCTGTAAGTTCACAGCAACGCATTGTTTAACGAAGGACACGATCTTCTGTATGGCTGGGTTGAGCAGAGGACTTAGTGCTGCGATTGGTATACCGGATGCAACGAGACGGCCATGATCGTCGTGTAAATCCACTACATCTTTATATTTTTTCATAAGTCTCCTCTCAATAGATTTGTTTCCGCCTTTACTTTTGGGCGTTTGGCATTAAAAAGGTTTTGTGCTTTGTGTACTAGTGTCTTTCCTCATGACATACCCGACACTATATCCTTTCATAGTACACCTCAACTGGAGTTAAATACCCTATCCCGGCGTGAAGCCTCCTGTTGTTGTAGTAGTCCGTAAATGCATGCAGGTCGTTGAACTGCCAGTACTCCGTCTTCAATGTGTGGAAGAACCGCTCTATCTTCCCCATTGTCGTAGGCCTCTAGCCATGAGCTAAAGCATCCAACACTCCTCTCATATTGATTATGAAGAGTGTCTGATATGTGGTGAGGAAATACAGCTTTGTGTACTAATTGTTTCTTACTGCCAGATTTAGTCTACGTCAGCGCCGCTTTTCTGTGTCTTCTGTTCCCTCGCTCAAAGCCTTATCAGCATGTTGTAGACTAATGCCTTCGCAGCGAGCTCCTTCACCACGTTCCTCATGGTCTTCGCCATCAATGACTCACCGAATACCCTCTTGAAAGTGGATTACGCGGTCTCCACGGACCGCCTCCTTCCGTATCCCTTCACCTCGGCCCACCCCTCGTGCCCCAGGTTCCTGTAAAGGTTCACCTCGTACCTCCTCGCCTCCGACCTGGTGTTCAGTATGCTGTTCTTTTTCGGCTTGATAACGGCGTCTATGCCCTTATGGTGCAGCACGTCGTAGAGCCAGGTGGTATCGTATGCCCCGTCATCCAGCACCTTGGTTACCTTCCCCTTCGCCTCAGCGCCGTTGAACAGCCTCTCCGCTACCTGCGAGTCATGCGCCGCGTCGGTGGTGACATCCATGGTAACAACCTCCTTGGTCTCCACATTGACCGCGAAATGTACTTTGATGTACCTCTTCTTTTTACTATGCACATGCTCCATCCACCCTCCTGACTTGTGGACCTTGACGCCTGTGTAGTCCAATGCGATCGTCATGGGCTCGTTTGAGCCTATTAGATCTGCGTAGGGCGGCACGTCCAGCTCGAGGATGCGCCTCCTCAGTCCGGTGTAGCCGCCAGAAGGGATACCCACGATATTGCCCAATGCCCTCGCGAAGCCCTCCAGCTGCCTGTACGGCATTGAGAAGAGGTAGCGGACCACGGCGAGGAAGTGGACGTAGCTACTTGTTAGGGTGAATGGCCTGCCCACTTGCCCGCGTTCATGGCATTCAGTTCTTCCCTGTAGCCGTGTAGGAAGCCTAGGTCCAGAAGGAGCTCTCCACGACGGATGAGCTTCTAGTCGTAGTCATGCCAGTTCATGGCGAACGGTTGGGCTGAAGATGTATAAAAGATAAGTTATGACACAAAGCAATAATTATTTTAAAAAACTACAGGTAATTGTAAATTCGTTGATCAGAGGGGTTTTCTAGCGTCCAGAGGGTTTTTTAGGCGTTATAATGGATTTTCAGCGATCTTGTCCATTGGCGGCATCTATTCCTTAGATGATATCTTGTCCACCAAAAGAGACACTGAGCCCAATAGGTTAGACTCTTCGACAATTACCGCCATTATTGGTACACGCACGAATTTTTCGATCACGTTCGCCACTATGGAGGCGCAGACAATTCCATGGACCTTCTCCCTCTCGGCCCTAATTGTGCTAATGATCGCGTCTTCTATGCCAGAGGCGGGGTACTCTCTTATTATGACTTTTTTGTCTTTTGCCATTATTTGGTGCCTAGAGATTTTATCCAGTGAGGACCTAGCTGCAATTACTCCGATTATGATGTCGGCCTCAGGAACCTCAAGGGATCGCATGTAACGAAGGATATTCCTCAACGTGGAGAGGCGGAGATCACGCCCTTGGGAGATTATCTTGTTTATTGTACTCAACGGTACGCCGGATCCTGCGCTGAGGTCCTTGGCGGTGATCCCCATTTGCCTCATGCGGGTCTTCAGTTTGTTGACGAATGCCTCATTTGATTCCATGGCGGCGGATAGCAGTTCCGCACAGATGTCAGATTCCTCGTGTGAGATAGTTCTCACCCCTCTTATATAGAAGGTATCTCCTGGCGGAGGATGTTGATTATCCTCTCCCTGTACGATATGAAGGGGGTGGCAAGCCTGGATCTTGGGTAGGGGAGATTGATGTTGATTAGTGCCTTTAGCTTGGCAGGCCTTTTGGTCAAGACGACCACTTCTTGGCCTAAAAATACGGCCTCCTCCACGTTATGCGTGATGAAGATAACGGTCTTCTTTAGCTTTGACCATATGGAAAGAAGCTCCTTCTGAAGTATCCATCTGGTCTGCGCGTCCAGATCCGCAAAGGGTTCGTCCATCATTATGATCTCTGGATCCACCGCCAGCGCCCTGGCTATGGCGACCCTCTTCTTCATGCCCCCTGATATCTGGTGGGGAAAGTAACTCTCAAAGCCCTCGAGCCCGACGAGGGATATGTACTTTTTTGCAATTTCGTCGGAGGAGCCCATGCCGTTTATCTCTTGACCAAATTTCACGTTGTTGAATACGGTCCTCCACGGCAATAGGGACTCCTCTTGGAATATCACGCCGAACTTCTGTTTTCGCGGATCCGGAGGGGAGCCATTTATGAGTATCGTGCCTGAAGTGGGGGGCTCAAGCCCGCACATGATTTTGAGAAGGGTGGTCTTTCCGCATCCTGATGGTCCCACTACGCATAAGAACTGGCCCTCTTCCAGCGAGAGGGACAGGTCGCCGATGACTTCGATGGTGCCGTTTTCTGTTTCAAAGGACTTCTTCAGATGCTCGACTGTGAACATTGCGGCCATTCTCTACACCTACGTTGTTACCTCCACCCTCCAGCGGAACATGTGCTTCTCAAGGAGGAGAATAAGGTAGTTCATCGCTAGACCTATCAATCCGATGGCCACCATGCCTACAATGACCACATCGATCTGGAGAAGGTTGGCGTACTTTATTATGAGACGCCCAAGGCCTACAGGATCACCGCCTATCATCTCCGCGGCAACTATGCACATCCAGCCTATTCCAAGCCCAACCCTTAGACCAGTCATTATCTCCGGGAGGGCACTAGGAAAGATAATGTGGCGCAACACCGCATTGTTATCTGCACCAAAGGTCTTGGCCACGTTGACGAGCGTGATGGATGTCCTCCTCACGCCTGCTATGGTGTTAAGGAGCACCGGGAAGAAGACGCCGACCCAGATCAGGAAGGTGAACCGAGTTAGCCCGCTGAGGAGAACTATTGACAGCGGTATCCAGGCTATGGGCGGTATGAACCTGATGGGCTCTATTAGCGGCGTGGCGACATCCTTGACGGTCGGCTTTATCCCCATGAAGAGCCCGAGCGGGATTCCAGTCACAGCACCCGCCAGAAAACCCAGCAGGACCCGGTAGAGGCTTACGGCCGAGTGCCAGCCGAGGCTGTAGCCGTCTATATCGCCCACGGTGCTCATCTGGATAAAGGCAAGGAAGACGCTGTAAGGACCGGGGAGGAAGGGGGAGTTGACCATCCGGGTGACCGCTTCCCATAGGAGGAGGAAGGCGGCTATTGAGGCGAGGCCGATTGCTATACTCTTGGCACTACGGAGATATCGCCTCACCATGCTCACTTCTTAATGTTCATTACTAGCTTGCATAGCGTGTATCCACGAATCCGCTTACAAAGCTGTCGACCTGACTTGTATTTAGAGTTTTTATTACATTAAGTTCAATCATGTTGCTGACGAAGGTCTTTATACTGTCGACGTTCACAGTCTTTGAGAAGACGATGCGACTGAACGCCATGTCTATCACCGACATAGAAAGTCCGGTGTAGTTGGCGGCTATCTGCTTTGCCTCTGTGGGATGAGCGTTTATGAAGTCCTCAGCAGAGTTGTGCACATTGACCACTTTGGTTACTATATCGGGGTGCTCTGCGAGGTACTTACTTGAAACGACAAAGACACAGCACTGGTGGTTCGGCATCATGTCGTGTGAGGTCAGAAGAACCGATGCGCTAAAGTTTATCACTGCAATTGAGGGGGCGGTCTCCCAGCCTATGAAGCCGTCGATCTCGCCCCTGCCATACTGCAGTGGCAGGTTGGCGATGCTGCCTGGGTACTTCGTGAGGGTCAAATTGTGGTTCGCCATGTAGATGGAGAGCAAAATGTCCTGTATCGTCCCCGATCCAGGGGTCCCAATTTTCTTGCCGTTTAGATCGGCCACGCTTGTAATAACGTTGGGGTTGACGACCAGTGCAGATCCCTCAAGGTTGACGGAGCTCACCACCACCGGGAGATAGGACACGTTGCCTGAGGACATCGCGTTCGCCCTGGCAGTAATGGCCGGTGGGGCGCCCACATAGGCGAAGTCAAGCTCCCCAGCAACGAAATTCAGCATGAGTGTTGGACCGTTGGTGAATTCGTGAAGCTCAACTTTTAGACCGCTCTGGTCAAAGTACTTATTCGCTATGGCCACGTGAAGGGGAAGCTGATGCAGATCGCCGGTCAAGTATCCGATGCGGATCGTGGTCGGGGCTGGTGTAAAGTAACCCGTCATGTACAGTCCTGCAACTCCGACTACTAGCACAATAAGGACAATACCTGCGACAATAATACTAGTTTTCATAATATTTGCCCTCTTGTAGGTAAATTAACCTCGCCTGAATATATATTTTTGTATACAATTAGGCACTTATGAGGAAGAGGGCAGCGGACAGGGTACCTAGCTCTGCCGCCTTCTTGTCCTCGGAGAACCCAATCAGAAGGGAGTCGCCGTCCTCGAGCCGGAAGTCCGATTTCAGGACACCCACAATCTTTGGATACTCCTTTGATACGTCGTCGACCATCATAGGCAGGGAGATCCGACCGCCCTTCATGGTGAAGATCACCATTCCTTCGGCGCCGTTCTTCACTGCGATGTCGCGCAGCTTCGTAAGGGAGAGACCGGTGAGGGGAACGCCACGGAGCTGGAGTGCGTAAGAGGGGAGTGTGATGCCCGTCTCGTTCAAGTCCACTTCGGCGGTGGAGACGATAGTACGCTTCAGCTCTGAAACCAGTAATTTTCCGAGATCTGTGAGTTGACAGCCCCCTACCGAGTCCACAGAGACTACAGAACCCTCAACGAGTTTCTTAATGATGGTCCGGACAGACCCCTCGCCTATTCCGAGCGTCTTGGAGAGGTTTATGCGGCCCATCGTCTTCTCGGCGTCGAGGACGAGCAGAACCTTGATGACGTGCGCCACCGTATATGCTGGAGAGGGACCCTTAGGGGCTTCGGACTTTGTCAGCTGACTGATAAATACCTTGAGAGGAAGAGCCATAACGATCCTCGTTGTTACTTTGTCGGATCGTTTTATTCACTTTTTCGGTGGCTTCATTTCAGGTAACCGTTAAATCGTAACAAGTGACAAGATATTCTGAGGAAGTTCTAGAGATGACCGCTTCGGTTGGAGGGTGAATTTGATGATTGAGAAGATTGTGGATAAGGGGCTGGCCGGGCTCAGCAGGTGCTTCAAGACGGCTATATCCGCATATGGGAGGGGGGGAAAGTTGTTGTTCGTCGGTTCACCTTTTACATGCCTCCCATTCGCAGAGTTCCTATCGTACGGGATAAGGGATCTGCCGTTCAAGGTCTACTTCTCGCCTGATGCGGACGCGAGCAGGATAGCAGTCATAGTTCTGAGGGAGGGATACGGGTACAACTTGGGGGAGGTGAAAAAGGAGGGGGATTTCGACATAGTGGTACTGTTGGGAGGACTGGCCATGCCGAGGTCGCAGGTCGGCCCGAAGGAGGTTAGGAAGAGGCTGCTGGAGGTAAGTGCGCTGGATTTCGTGGTCGCATTCTGTTTTCAGGGCGTGATGCACAAGCCGGAGTGGTTGAATGAGTTCAAGTTCAGGTACTTCATCAATGCGGATCTGAGCAGGGTAACCCTAATGGAGGGAACTGCGTGATAAGGGAGCTCGGCGGCAAAAGGCCCAAGGTACATCCAAAGGCCTTTGTCCATGAGGCGGCTGTGGTGATAGGCGACGTGGTGATCGATGAGGACGCAAACGTCTGGCCCTGCGCGGTGCTCAGGGGGGACGTCGAGAGGATAACTGTGAAGAGGGGGGCCAGCATACAGGACGGGGCTATTCTCCATACCGACCCGGGTTTCCCCACGGTGATAGGGGAGGGGAGCACGGTGGCTCACGGTTGCATAATGCACGGCTGTAAGATCGGGAGAGAGACCCTGATAGCGATTGGGGCGATAGTTCTCACAGGCGCGGAGGTGGGAGAGGGCTGCGTGATAGGCGCGGGCGCCCTGGTCCCTGAGGGCAAGTCGATACCGAGCGGGACGATCGCCATGGGAATACCGGCAAAGGTCGTGAGGAATGCTGAGGCGAAGGACAGGGAGAGGATAAGAGAGACGGCAGAGGCCTATCTCAAGTTAATGAAGAAGCATGTTAGCTGACATCCTCCCACCCCTGAAGGGTGTGGAGTTCCAGATTCGTAGGCGGTCTTCATGCTGCCTCATCCTATCTGGTTTATGGGCTGTGTCAGAGCAGCCCCTGAGATAGAGCATGCCCTATCCCCCGCTTCATTATGTTGTATGCCCCGTTGTAGTCTGCGTTGTACTCGTGCCTGCAATTTATACACGTGAACCTTCCTCCAACTCGAAGATCCCTCGAGCCGCAGTTGTGGCAGATTTGGGATGTGTATGCCTCCGAGATGGTCAGCAGTGGAATGCCAAGCCACCCGGCTTTGTATCTCAGGAATTGATGCAGCCTGTAGAACGGGAAGCCGGATAGCCTTCTATTGAATGAGCGGCCCTTGCCGTTCTTTCTGATTCCTTTCAGGTTTCCGATGACTATCAGTGAATTGTTCCTGTCTGCTTCATCTACTATTTGCCTGCTCACCTTATGCAGAATCGCATCAGCAGTCCTTCTCTCGTGATGCCCTATCCTCTTCACTGCCCCGTACGCTCTCTTCTTCTGTAGCTCCTTTCTCAGCCTGTAGAAGTGTGCTCTTGCTTCCCTCAGTTCCTTTCCATGGAATCTTGGATGTCTCAACAGTGTTAACCGTGGTGGCGAGGTTGCGGATTCCCATATCTACGGCGAGTATTGATGTTGCGTTCCTCTTCTGAACCTCCTTTTGTACTGTTATGCAGACCCACCACTCCCCACCCTTTCGTATCAGCTTCGCCTCTCTGCACTTTGCCCCCTCTGGGATCGCCGAGGATACGTCTATCGGAACGTTAATTCCTCCCCCTCACACCTGCGATGGGAACCTTGAGCCAGTACTGCGTTAATTTGGTGTAGGCTTTGTAGATATCGTTCCTGAGAATCATTGGGTACTCTTTGTTTTTGAGTACCCCTCTGTTCTGCCTCTTCAGCCTCTTTAAGAATCTTTCTGCCTGTTGTTTGGTCGCTGAGTATAGGGGAACATCCTTCTCTCCCTAGAGATATCTCTGATAGTTGCTGTATTCTTGTTCCAAGAGAGCCCTCTTTCCTCTCCTGAGCTCGAGAATTCTTGCCTTGATTGTCTTCTTTGCCAGCATGAGCGACCCGCTCACATTATCAAAAAAATGAATCGATATTTAAGCGCACTCATCCCACCGCTAAAGCATGTGGGCTTTCTGGTTATACTTGGTAAGTTGCTCGGTTTCATTTCGGCTTTTTAATTATCTTCAGTACGCCCAAGAGGATTATGCCCAATATGAACGGAATAACGCTGACTATCTGAGCCTGAAAGGAGGGCATCGAGAGGCCGATCTTGTTGATCATGAGATAGACAAACGTGGGGGAGAAGAGGAGGAGCAGTGCGATGCCGAAGAGCACCATGGTGAGTTTACTCATATGGGATCATCTCATCGGGGATAGTACCTTAACATTCGGATAAATTGAGAGGTGCTCCTTTATAAGTGCAATGGGGTGCTCGTCAATGCTCTTGAAGCCGACAACGAGACATCTGTCAGGAGATCTGTCATCTTCCTTGTCATGGACTAGGCGGATGTAGTGATCGAGATCGAAACGGATGGTGGACTCATTTGGACCGAAGGTCACCTTAAAGCTCACCCTGCTTTTTAGAAAGGCCTCTGCTGCGCTTGTGATTATCGACTTCTGAGCTCCGGGAACCTTCCTCTTGCCGCCCTTTCTAATCTTTGCTCCTTTCAGCTCGTCCTTTGAGATCGAGACCTTGGTTATGCCCTTGGCTTCGTCCACCACGGGTTGGTCGCCGTCAAACTTTACCTCGAATGCCTTGCCCTGATCAAGATAGTCCTTGATCACAGCGAACGCGTCTTGGCCCATAACATCCCCGTTTACGGGTATGAATTGAGACAATATTTATCGGTAACGCAACTTTTTGTGCCAGGAAGAAATTATCAGGCTATTGAGGTTAACCTTTTATAGAGTGCTGAAGAGATTAACTCTAATCTGAAGGTGGCGTTTAAATGCTCGAGATCAGGTGGCATGGTCGGGGTGGACAGGGGGCGGTCACCGCAGCCGAAATACTCGCCACGGCGGTGATAAATGAAGGCAGGTTTGCCCAAGCCTTCGCGGCTTTCGGTCCCGAGAGGAGGGGAGCGCCTGTCCTCGCCTTTACCCGTATCAATGATAAGGAGATCCTCTTGAGGGCACAGATCTACGAGCCAGACGTTATTGTTGTGCTCGACCATAATTTGGTCAGCATGGAGGGGTTAGAGGAGGGGCTGAAGAGCAATGGGATGGTCGTCCTGAACACCGTCTCCGAGCCAGAGGCTTTCATGAAAAGGTTCGTCGAGGCGGGCAGGATCGCCACCGTGGACGCGACGGATATTGCCATCAAGGAGCTGGGGACGCCCATAACCAACACGGCTATACTGGGCGCGCTGGCGAGGGCATCCGGGGTCGTAAAGCTTGAGACGCTGGAGTGGATCTTCAGGGAGAGGTTCAAGGCATACGCAGAGAAGAACATTAACGCCGTTAGGAGCGCCTACCAGCAGACGAAGGTTCTTGAGAGGAGAGGGCAGTCTTGAGCAAGAAGAAGCTGAAGGGATGGAAGGAGATACCCATGGGCGGGATGATAACGGAGCCTGGCAGTTCGGTACAGTTTGACGTGAGTGCGTGGAGGACCTACAAACCCGTAATAGATCAGAGCAAGTGCACCAAGTGCGGGATGTGCTGGATCTACTGCCCTGAGGCAGCAATCATAATTAAAGAGGACGGGAAGTATGAGGTTGATCTGTCTTTCTGTAAGGGGTGCGGCATCTGTGAGAGGACCTGCGCCCCGAAGGCAATAACGATGGTAAAGGAGGAATCAGTTTGAAGAGATTAGGGCTAAGCGGCAATTATGCGGTCGCGTATGCCGTGAAGATGGCAGACGTCGACGTAATAGCGGCCTATCCCATCACGCCACAGACGACGATAGTGGAGAAGCTCTCGGATTTCGTCGCCAACGGCGAGCTGGATGCTGAGTACATAAATGTGGAGTCGGAGCATTCTGCGATGAGTGCGTGCGTTGGGGCCTCTCTGACAGGGGCGAGGGTCTTCACCGCGACCTCCTCCCAGGGTCTGGCTTACATGCACGAGGTCCTATTCATGGCATCAACCCTCAGGACGCCCATAGTTATGGCGAACGTCAATAGGGCGCTCTCGGCGCCGCTCAACATATGGAACGACCACTCAGACGCCATGGCAGAGAGGGACTCGGGATGGATACAGCTCTGGGCATCCTCTGCGCAGGAGGCTTTCGACACGACCATCGAGGCCTTCAAGATTGCGGAGGACATCCTGCTGCCGGTCATGGTGAACTTTGACGGCTTTATAGTGAGCCACACCTACGAACCGGTCACGCTCCCGGACGAGGAGGAGGTCAGGAGGTACATTCCATCCAAGCCCTTGACAAACAGGCTCTCCCCGAGGCTGGCCTACAGTGTGGGCGTGGTCGGACCGCCGGAGTACTACTACGAGATGAAGTATCAGGCGGTGGACGCCATGGAGAGGAGCAGGCAGAGGATAAAGGAGATCGAGGCGGACTTCAACCAGCGCTTCGGGAAGGATTACAAGGACATCAATACATATTACATGGAGGACGCGGAGTATGCCCTGCTGATCATGGGGTCGATGACGGGGACGGCAAGGGTCGTGGCAGAGAGTCTCAGAAGGAGGGGGGAGAAGGCAGGGGTGGTCTCCATAAGATGGTTCAGGCCCTTCCCGTTTGAGAGGCTCGCTGAGATATTGAAGGGGGTCAGGGGCGTCGGGGTGATCGACAGGGCGGTCACGCCGGGTGGACCGTCGAACCCGCTCTTCGTCGACGTTGCGTCAGGGCTCTACGGGATGACAGAGAGGTCGGTCCTACAGAGCTTTGTAGCGGGGCTCGGAGGTAGGGACGTGCCCACAGATGAGTTCGAGATGATGTTCAGTAGGACGAAGGAGGCTGCGAGGAATGGCCGCGCCGGACCTTGCGTCTATGTGGGGTTGAGAGAATGAGCACAGCCCTCAGAACCATAAAGGATGTGCCCAAGGAGGAGTATTTCGCGCCGGGCAACAGGCTCTGCGCGGGATGCACCGCGGCCACGGCCATAAGGCAGATACTGAAGGCATCTGGCAGAAATGTCGTGGTGGTCACTGCTACAGGGTGCGTGGAGGTCGCCACGTCATACTTCCCGCAGAGCGCTTGGAGGGTGCCTTGGGTGCACGTCGCGTTTGAGAATGCAGCGGCTGTCGCCTCAGGGATAGAGTCGGCCATGAAGGCATTGAACCGCAAGAAGAAGTCGGACGAGAAACCTCACGTCATAGCCCTCGGCGGGGACGGTGGGACCTTCGACATAGGTCTCCAATCCCTCAGTGGTGCGCTGGAAAGGGGGCACGACTTCCTCTACATATGCTACGACAACGAGGCGTACATGAACACGGGCATCCAGAGGAGCTCTGCAACGCCGTACTGCGCGGCCACCACGACCTGCCCGCCAGGCAAGCTCTCCGCCGGTCAGAGCACCCAGAAGAAGGATCTAGTGGCGATAGCGGTGGCGCACGGCATACCCTACGCCGCGACCGCTTGCCCCTCCTATCCATTCGACCTCATGAACAAGGTCAGGAGGGCCCTGGATGTCGAGGGTCCGGCACTCCTCCATGTTCTCACGCCCTGCCCCACGGGTTGGAGGTTCGATATAGACAGGGGGATAGACGTGGGCAAGCTGGCGGTTATGACGGGGCTGTGGCCGCTCTACGAGGTTGTGAACGGCGTGACGAAGTTGACGGTGCAGGTCCCCAGGAGGGAGCCCGTTAAGAGGTACCTCGAGGTTCAGGGCAGGTTCAAGCATGTGAAGGACGAGGACGTGAAGAGGATACAGGAGAGGACAGACCTGCTGGCGGCCAAATTCGGACTGGGTCCGGTAAGACAGTAGTGGTTCGTATGGGCCTGCCGAAAGATTCCAAGTTTTTTTTAACGATCTTCATCGTCTACCTCATGATCGTCTTTGGTCTCACGTTCGTCTCGAGGGCGGTCTCCGGCACCAACTTTCCGTTGTCGGCGGTGCAGTCAGGGAGCATGGAGCCGACCATACCGACAGGATCGCTCATATTCATACAGAAGGTCTCCGGCGAGGACCTTGTGGCGGGCAACAACCCGGTGGGGGACGTGGTCGTCTACTATTTCCCGAATACGAAGATTACGGACTACTTCCTCTTCGCCGTGTATGATCCGACACCTTGGTCTCACAGGGCGGTAGACAAGGCGGAGATCAATGGCACGTTCTACGTTCTCACGAAGGGGGACGCCAACAGGTACCCGGACCAGAACCCCCTGAACCCGAACTCCTGGGTTCCTATGGACAGGGTGATAGGGAAGGTCGTATGGTTCGTGCCCTACCTGGGCTACCCCTTCCTCTGGGTCAAGAACCCCTTTGTGGTTCTTGCGGTGCTTATAGTCCTAATAATCTTAATTATTCTGCCCGAAGGCGGAAAGAAAAGTGATAAAGTTGATGGTGCGCCTGTTTGAAAACAAAAAAGCTTTGTGACGTCCAGCTCTGTGACTACTCCCACGCCCAAAGGCTGTGGGCTTCTACGGACTGAATACCGAGAGACTGTAGCCCCAGTCTCAGGATGTTTATGGAGGCGTTGAGGTCTCTATCTATAGAGAGACCACACCCGCACCTGTGCACCCTCTCCGACAGGGTCTTGGGGACGAGGAGACCACACCTCGAACATATCTGCGTGGTATACTTCGGGTTTACGAGGACCACCTTCGAACCGGCGCACTCTGCCTTGCTCGCAGTAGCCCTCACGAACATAGACCACGAGGCGTCCTGTATGGACTTGGCGAGCCGATGGTTATGGACCATCCCCTTTACGTCCAAGTCCTCGAAGGCGATGATGCCGAACCTGTTGATGATGCGCCTGCTCGTCTGGTGGATGAAGTCGGTACGCTTGTTGGTTATACGTTCGTGGATGCGTCTGATGACCTTCAGTGATTTATGCCATTCAGGGGAGCCCTTCCTCTCCCTCAGTTTAGATAGCCTACGCTGGGCCTTCGCCAGATCCTTCCCCTCCTCCCGGAAGAAACGCGGGTTCTCTATCCTCTCGCCGTTGGATAGTGTGGCGAAGGATTCCAGGCCTATGTCTATACCGGCTACCGGACCGTCCCTCAACGGAACTGGAGGCGGGATGCACTCGACTATGAAGGAGGCGAACCACTTCCCCGTCGGGCATCTTCTTGTGGTTACCGTTGTCCGAAACTTACCCATCTAGGACTCCTCCCAAATGGCGTTCGGTTCCTGCTTCACAGGGGAGCACCTGCCTCGCGGCATGAACCTCTCCACTCTCGCAGGCGTTTAGCGTCTCCGCCCAACTGGCGGCGACGGAAGCCAGATTCATGGCGGCATTTAAGTCGCGGTCGGCTTCAAACCCGCA
>Ga0315282_10002424_pt1 | contig 34387 bp, 37 predicted proteins | sample YL17G07_20_MG_FD_203693 | JGI IMG/M metagenome (GOLD analysis project Ga0315282, IMG submission 203693) | Sediment microbial communities from Yellowstone Lake, YNP, Wyoming, USA - YL17G07_20 | ecosystem: Environmental > Aquatic > Freshwater > Lake > Sediment | place: USA: Wyoming | collected...
TGGTTACCAAAGAACAAGTCAAACGCGTTGAAACGTTACTTAACACGAGGCCACGAAAATGCCTCAATTACCGAACGCCCAATGAAGTTTTGGGCTCATGTGTTGCACTTCGCTGTTGAATGCAGCGAAGGTGATTATTTTAAAATTGATTATATCTATTTCAATTCTATCTTTTGCAAGTGTCGTATGGGGTGGAAATAACGATTTATTAATCCAAGCAAACCAGATTTTTAGCCCATTACCTCAGGTGATGTTGTCTGAAAAAAATCCTGTCACTCCTGAAAAGGTCAAATTAGGGAAAATACTTCTTTATGAAACGCGGATTTCTGTAGATGGAACAGTCAGTTGTGCAAGATGCCACCCGATCAGTTTGTACGCAGCTGATGGGTTAAAGAAGTCTATCGGGAATAATTGCAAGGTCAATCCGAGAAATGCCCCTACCCTTTTTAATGCAGCAGGACAGATTTCTGCGCACTGGATAGGAAACCGAGTAGATGTTGAAGACCAGGCAAAACAATCCGTGATCGGACCGCCTTCTTTTGGGATGCCGTCCTATGAGGCAGTGGAGAAAATACTAAAAGAGATAAAAGGGTATTGGGATTTATTTAATAAAGCATTTCCACAGGATAAAGACCCGATCCATGTGGATAACTTTGCAAAAGCGATTGGTGCATTCGAAAGGACGCTTGTTACCCCTTCTCCTTTTGATTCATTTTTGAGAGGCAATAAAAAGGCATTAACAGAAGATCAACAAAAGGGATTAAATACATTTATACAAATGGGATGTATCACTTGTCATTCGGGTACCTATGTCGGTGGGCAGATGTACCAAAAGTTTGGAATATTCGAACCTTACTGGAAATATACCAAAAGCGAAAAGATAGATGAGGGAAGATATGATGTTACAAAAAATGAATCCGATAAATATCTATTTAAAGTCCCAATTCTTAGAAATGTCGCAAAAACTGCCCCCTATTTTCACGATGGTTCAGTTGATAAATTGGTAGAGGCTGTTTTGATAATGGGTAAAATTCAACTGGGAAGAAACATCACAGAGCAACAGGGTGAAGATTTAGTTAAATTTTTAACATCCTTAACAGGTGAAATTCGTGAAGATGTCTTAATCGTTCCTATACTACCATCGAAAGAATAATCAACTAAAGGATGAGGAGACTTCCATGGAAAAAATTAAGGAATACGCCTTTAGTACTGTTTTGAACACATCTTATGAAGATGCGATCTCCAAGGTCACCGAAGCTTTGAAGGAAGAGGGCTTTGGAGTTCTGACGGAGATCGATGTTAAGTCGACTTTAAAAAAGAAGTTGGATGTGGATTTCAGAAAGTATGTGATCCTTGGGGCTTGTAATCCACCCTATGCCTTTCGGACCCTTCAGACGGATCTTGATGTGGGTTTACTCCTTCCCTGCAATGTGATTGTCTACGAGACCGATGACAAAAAGGCATATATTTCTGCTCTCAATCCAGTATCTGCTTTGGAAGTTATTAAAAGCCAGGAACTGAGAAAGATTGCTGCGGAAGTTTCGGAGAAATTGAAGAGAGTTGTTGAAAAAGTTGCTAAAGGCTAACACTGTCCAGGTTGTGGTGCATTAAGGAATTACAGAGGATGAACAGCGGTAATGACGGCCTGACGCGCTACGGGTGATCCCGAGAGAGTCTGGTTGGCATAAGATGGCTGTAAAGGTCAGAGAAGGAAAGGTAACAGCGTACTGGAATGGAACTGAAAGGAGGTCCATTTCTTGTTGATAAAATTTCAAGAGAATTTGTTGGTGTTTATGCAAACTATGTTGGAGGACTTGGGGAGGCCACCACAAAGGTAGATGGTTTCATATTAAAAGAGTTGGGTGAATTATGAAACGACATACTTCTTAAATTAGGCACCATTTCGCCAAGAAAGGAGGTAAAAAACATGAATCAAAAAGTACTAAAGAAAAGATGGATAGGGTTGTTTATGCTTGCCACAGCGCTGATTGCCCTGGGCATCGTCTATGCCCAGGAATCTGGCAAAAAACCATCAAGTTATTCCCCTGTGGTCATTACTGAGGACTTTGCCACAATCATGTCCCGAATGAAGGCGGCAAAGCCTGAAGTGACGAAGCGACACATGGATCTGCTCAACGAACGCTACGATCTGAGTAACCGGCCAGTCAGAGGGGTAACGATGTCTCGAGGCAAACCAATCCAGGAAGGTGTCCGCGTTAAACTTCAAAAGGGTATGACCTTGGAAAGATTGGCCGCCATGAGCCCTGAAGAGATCCGGGAGAAGGATCTCTTTCCGGCGGGTTTCTTTCCTCTACCCCATCCCAATCATCCAGAAGGTGGCATGGTTTTTCCCAAATTTCACATTGATGAGATCAGGAAGCAAGAAGGTCGTGACCTCACTCGCTTCGACCTCGATTTCGACCTACCAGATCACTTTTTGCCTGAGTTTCCAGCACCCATCTTTTTGACCACACGTCCAGACCTGGGTGATATCTCCAAAGGGAAGCTGGTCACCATAGACAATTACTACGAGCTCTTTAATGGAATTCTTAACCCCAAGCAGATTGAAGGTTTGAGGCTTTTGCTCACGCCCTTCCCTCAGCAGCAGTTCAATCAGACGGAGGACCGTCGGTCCGAACGGCCAAGTCGTGGGGTAACCTGCTTTGACTGCCACGCAAACGGACATACGAATGCCTCAACACACCTGGTTGGCGATATCCGCCCTCAGGAGTTTAGACATCGCATTGATACCCCGAGTTTGCGTGGTGTGAACATCCAGCGCCTCTTTGGTTCGCAGCGCGCCCTGAAAAGCGTAGAAGACTTCACAGAATTCGAACAACGCGCTGCTTACTTCGATGGGGATCCGGTGATTGCTACAAAGAAAGGTGTCAATATTCTTGAACGAGGAAGTCAGGTGCATTTCATGGCGGAGTTCCAGGAACTCTTAGACTTCCCTCCGGCCCCAAAGCTCCGGATCGATGGCAGACTGGATCCCAGAAAAGCCACACCCTCTGAAATGCGAGGGCAGCAGTTGTTCTTCGGGAAAGCCAATTGCTCCAGCTGTCATCCGGCCCCGTACTACACAGACCTTCTCATGCACAATCTGAAAGTGGAGCGCTTCTTCAAGCCTCGAATGATCAACTGGCGCATGGCCAGTGCCGACGGTCCCATTAAAACCTTCCCACTCCGTGGTATCAAAGACTCACCTCCTTACTTGCATGACGGAAGACTACTGACGTTGGACGATACGGTTGAGTTTTTCAACCTGATCCTTGAGCTTAAGCTTAACGAACAAGAGAAGAAGGATCTTGTAGATTTTTTACGAGCCCTTTAGACGGGGGGTGGAAATTAGGAATGTCAGAGACAGCAACATGACAGTGGGATTATAATTCGAAGAGGTCGTACCAAAGGGCGCCCCATAGAAAAGAATACCCGCTGAGAAACATGTGCCCCCAAAGGAAAGGCACATGCACAATCTATGAGAGAACATAAAATATAAGTCATCTTAAAAAAATAGACTCATGAGGAGGCCACCAGGCCGAATTTGAACGGCTGGTCCAGGCTGAATCATGGGCGGCATGATGAAGGGGAGATCTCCATAAATCTTTCTTAAGGGGGGAAGATCATGAAGCGACAATTATTAAAGAACTTAGTAGTCCTGGCTGCCGTCCTCATATGTTTTCCAAGAATGTCTTTTGCCTGGGAGTACCCATTCATTAAGGGTTACGGGCCAGTCAATCCCCTTCCGAATGCCGCATTTCAACCCGATAAGTCAATAAAATACAAAGTCCTTTTTGACGTTACCGGGGCGGCCAAAGGCGTAGATAAAGTAAATCCTGGTCTCGACCATGTGACGAGGTTTATCAATCTCATGGCTTTAGCGGGGATGATGCCCAAAGATATGGAACTCGCAGTGGTCGTTCATGGACCGGCAACATCGATTGTCTTAAGAAAGGAGATTCTTAAAAGCAGATTCAAGAAACCTAACCCAAATGAGGAAATCATTAAGGAACTTACCGCTGTAGGAGTGAAGTTGTATGTGTGCGGTCAGGCGTTAGCTGAAAAAGGATTTAAAGAGGAATGGGTCAATCAACAGATCTCGGTCGCCGTATCGGCCCTCGTTGTGGTTCCGACCTATCAATTAAGAGGCTATGCCTATTTGCCATTATTTTAAAAAGTCTAGAAAAGGAGGTACGAAACATGAGCAATCCCATTATTGCTATCAACATGAGCAAGGTAGCCAATCGTCCCGAAAGTTACGAAACGATGCACAAAGTTGGTCCGAAAGTATGCATCACAACGGCGACCCATCCAGGGTTTCTTGGCTTCGAACAACTTCTGCAAACCGGCATTCACCCGATGGCAGGCCGGTATGGTGGAGGGGCTCTTGATATGCATGAAACTTTAAACCCTCTGGGAATGTTCCAGTACACGGTTTGGAAAGATGTGAAATCCCATGAGGAGATGCATTATGAGCAGTTCAATACCATTTATGAACTATGTGGGCATTGCTTGAACATGGTCGTAGAGGGCCCCTGGGAACCTTTTTACGAGATTATAGCTTCAGATCTTCCCCTTGTGATCGGAATGATCGACGTGCCGAATAAATTGGGTGAATCCTTTTCGCAACAGAAACCGATTTCTAAGGTGGCCTTAGCTTCCCAAAGGATCATTCTGATTGGCGACCATTGGATTATGGACGGCCATGAGACTGCTTTTGAAAAAGGGGCCGAGGAAACTCTGCGCTGGCTGAATGCAAAGGCTCCGGGAATGATCGGATGGATGATCCTGAAACAGATCGGTGTTTCAGCTGTGGGATCCTTTCAGTTGGACCCTGAGGGTATGATCAAAGCCACTTTAGGAGCAAATCCACCGAAGTACAATACAAACTATGGTGACAAGCCCCTCGATAAGCCTCCCGTTCCTCCTCAAAAACCTACCCAATATTTTGTCCACATGGAATGGGAAAGCCCTGAACATGCACACCAGGGCTTAGGAAAAGCCCTGCTTAATTATGAGCTGCGCCAGATTCACAACAAAGGAGTATTGGCCCATCTTGCCCGCGGCCCCTACTACATGCTTTTCCAACCCATGATGGAGGAAGGGTGTTGGAGAGAGCTTCTGGAGAAATAAGACATCGGGGAAGGAGATAGAGGGTGTGGGTTGTCTCACACCCTCTACACAGCAATGAAGACGCCTTACGCAAACGACTGGGAGGAGAGACCGGTGATGAGACAACTTGCATTAATCATTTTTCTATTCGTATTTTCTTTGTCGGTTTTTTGGGATCACTCTTACGCTGAGAAGATCGACCCACCATGGCTCAATCCTCCATCTGGAGGAATCAGTTTTACTGTACCTGGGATTGATAACATTCCCGACTTGCATGGTGAACTCCGCAACCCGGATCTGGTCATGTTTTTCGCCGGTAACCAGTTCATGGTTGTACCCGAACTTCTCGATTTTTTTCGAACAATCTATCCCAAATACCAAAGGATCTTTGTGGAAACTTTGCCTCCTGGAATCCTTGCTCAGCAGATAGAAAAAGGGTCTTTGGTTATCGGGAACTTGAAAATCACTCTCACACCAGATGTTTTTACCGCCGGGGAGAACAGGATGAATGAATCGAAGGCAAAGGGTTGCTTTGATGAGACTGCTCCCTATGCCAAAAATCGACTTGCCATTATGGTCTACAAAGGAAATCCTAAAAGGGTCTATTCCCTGGAGGATCTATCAAGGGCAGAAATCCGCGTGAGCATGCCTAATCCCAAGTGGGAAGGGATCGGCGAGAATATTGTTAAGGCCTACAACAAAGTTGGTGGAAAAGAACTTGAAGAAAAGATCATGGTCAGGAAAGTAGAAGCTGGAACTACTTTTTTAACCCATATCCACCACCGACAGACCCCGATCCGGATTATGAAAGGTGAATCCGATGCAGGACCTGTCTGGTATACGGAGGCCTATTTTCAAAAAATGATTGGAAACCCCATAGACATGGTTGAAGTCCCAGTGAAAGATAACATCGTAGGGACTTATGTTGCTGGCAAAATGAAGAATGCCCCCCATCAGGAGGCAGCATCCGATTTTTTCCGTTTTTTAACGAGTGAAAGAGCCGGGGCTATTTACAAAAAGTATGGTTTTTTACCCGTCGACTAAGAGGAACAGACGATGAAGAAGAACGAGATCTTTTTCAGTCTGGTTATCATTCTTCTATTTGCCATCGTTGGAGGAGCTCTTTCTCTGATTTTTAGTAAATTTATTGACTTTAGTCCAGTTGAGCCCACCAGGCCGTCCCTGGCCCCAACCACAGCGGGAACGGAGAAGACCTACTCCGTTTCTTTCAATCCTCCGCTGCCCCAGGAGGCCCCGGCGGATATAAGAGATGCCGTCATGCTTGGATACAACATCTTAATGGATACCCAGAAATATGTTCCCCAATACGTCGGTAATAAACTGAATTGTAAGAATTGTCATTTTGAGGCAGGAAGAGTAAAAGAAGGCCTCTCGCTGGCAGGGGTAGGAGCGGTTTATCCCAAATATATAAGGAGGGAGAATTATTCTGTAGATCTTGTGACGCGGACGAACGATTGTTTTGAACGAAGCATGAACGGGAAGCCTCTGCCGTCTGACAGCAGGGAAATGAATGCAATCATCACCTATTATCAATGGATATCCAAAGGACTACCCATCTATGGGCAAATCCCATGGTTGGGTTTAAAACATATTCAGAGCACTCATCAACCAAATCCGATGAAAGGCAAAGAGGTCTTTGGCCAACAGTGTTCGGCATGCCATGGAAGCAATGGCCAGGGAACTCAGATTGCCCCGCCTCTTTGGGGCAAGGACTCATTTAATGATGGAGCGGGGATGGCAAAGCTGGCGAATCTCGCCACTTTTGCACGTGATTTCATGCCGCAAGGAAACCCAGACCTGACCGATGAGGAGGCTCGGGACGTGGCAGCTTATGTGGCAAGTCAACCAAGACCGCATTTTGTCCCTAAACGAAAATAGGAGCATCGCTGTGGAATTCCCGATTTTTCAGGTTCCTTATCTCGGCAATGGCATGACCATAGCCTTGAATGCGGTGTTCCATGTGGTGATCAGTCACGGGATAAGCATTGGTGTTATGGCGATGGTGGTCGTGAGTGAATACCTCGGATTAAAAAATCCTTCAGAAGATTGGGAAAATTTTTCAAAAACCCTCCTTAAACCTACGATCATCATCGTTACCGGACTGGGAGCAGTCACGGGGGTGGGAATATGGTTTATCACGAGCGCCCTTTCGCCCAGAGGCATAGGTTCTCTGCTGCGGGTCTTTTTCTGGCCCTGGTTTATCGAGTGGATCGTTTTTACCTTAGAAGTGATCGTCCTTCTTACCTATTATTTCACATGGGGAAGATGGACCGGCCACCGGAAGAGATACCATATCTACCTGGGTTTGAGCTATGTCCTGTTTGCCCTCGCCTCTGCCTTTTTGATCACAGGCATCCTTGGGTTCATGTTAACCTCTGATGGGTGGCCGTGGGACCAGAGCTTTTGGTCCGCCTTCTTCAACCCGAGCTTTGTACCACAATTTTTACTGAGGATCGCCGGCGCATTCACCCTTGGTACGCTATTTTCAGTGGCTTTCCTTCTCTACACTTTTCAGAAGGATCCGTTCCGTAAAGAAGCCTTAAGGTTCTTGAGTAAAATAGCCTTTCTGTCGTTTTTCGCAGTATTTGTATTCTCCTGGTGGTATTTTACGGTTGTTCCCTCAGCGTTTAAGACCGATATCATATTCTCCGTCTTGACCTCTCGCTTTTCTCAGCAGCCTGAATTGTTCTGGTACGCAAACGTTACGGGTGCCGCCGTGTTCTTTCTGTTTGCCCTCTTTGGACTAAGAGGTTCTCCCACCCTCTTAAAAATCCTCGTCGTCCCGACAATCTTAATATCGATAGGCTTTGTTACTGAATTTGAACGAATACGGGAGTTTATCAGGGGCCCTTACCTCATGCCCGGTTATATGTATGCTAATCAGGTTTTGCTGAAAGAAAACCCTTTTCTTGATGAGAAGGGGGCATTAAAAGGTGCCTACTGGTATAATGAAACGGTCAGTAAACCTGACGTTACTCATCAAGGTGCATATCTGTTTGCCCAGAATTGTTCCGTTTGCCACACGATTGGTGGGATCAATGATATTCGTGATAGGGTTAGGGGAAGAACTGAAGATGGTATTCTTGTAATCCTCAAGCATGCCCATGAAATGGTGCCCTTTATGCCTCCCTGTTCAGGGACAGAGGATGAACGCCGGGTCTTGGCAACGTTCTTCTATCAGTTGTCTAACAAAGAAATTGAGATTGGAGCACCCTCTCGATTCGCACCGTTAAAGGGTTTTAGGAAAAATGAATAGTTTGTTTGACATTCTCCTCAAGAAACCTCTTTCCGATGTCTCGTTGCAGGGACTTCTCTTCATCACCTTCACGCTTCATATGCTTTTTGTTCTTTTTACCATCGGAACGGCTGTCCTGGCCCTCTATTATTTTACTCATTCATGGGGCGGCAAAAGGCTTCAAGAATTGAGATGGGATAAGGAGATCTTAAGAACCTTTCTTGGCCATAAAAGTTTGGCCGTCGTTCTGGGGGTTGCTCCTTTATTATTAATTCAGGTGCGGTTTACCGTTCCCTTCTTCACAGGTCTGAATCTTGTTGCCCCCTTCTGGATGTTGATTATTCCCTTTTTGATTGTTGCATTCCTGTCCTTTGACGCCCTCGGCCATAAAATGGATGTCCACCCTTACCTCCATTTGGCGTTCGGAATTATTGCCCTTATCTTTCTTCTCGTTGTCCCAGGGATTTTTGTCGCTTCGTTAGTCATCGTAGAAAACCCCGAAGCATGGTTGCAAATTGTTAAAAAGGATTATCAGCTAAGTAATTCGTTGGCTCTCCATTGGTTGTTGAGATACCTACATGTTTTAGGGGCTGCTATTCTATTTGGTGCTGCATTTCATTATTTCTTCTCAACAAAAGATGAAAGAGAGAAAAAATCATCGCTTCTCAAATGGATTGTTGCCGGAATGTTGCTTCAGTTTGTTCTTGGGATAATGCTCTACAGTTCCTTGCCAGAAAAGCCTGATAATATCACCAATGTTTCTTTGATGGCTGGTGTTATTGCTGCTGGGCTATTGTTGTGGGTGATTTTTTTAAATTTAAACCAAAATGTCAATTTAAGCCTAAAAACCGCAGTACCCTTATTATTGTTGATACTCATACCCATGTTATTAGCAAGGCAATCGATTCAGAACAGGAAATTATTCCCCTTTGCGGAGAAGTTGCAGGCCAATGCTCTCACTTATGGAAAGAAACTGGAACCATACTCCCATGAGGCTCTTAATCAGTACAAACTGGATCTTAAAATCGTTTATGACAAGGGGGAAACGATCTATTCAAAAAGTTGTGCCTTCTGTCACGGGGAAAATGCAGAGGGTAAAGGGTTAGAGGCAAAAAACCTTCGTATTCCTCCTGAGGACGTATCGGCCATAAGAACGACCCGTCCATATCTTCACCAGATACTAATCAAAGGTGTTCCTGGTTCTGCCATGCCTTATTTTACCTTTTTTGATAGATATAAGTTAGATGGCTTAATTGATTATCTGAATAAAAAATATCATGTTGTGGGCCTACCCGAGCCGATACCGGTTAAGGTCTCTGAGGCAGATGTACAGGAGGCCCGAAAAATCTATGCTGAAACATGCTCCTTGTGTCATGGCACGGACGGGAGAGGTACAAAGCTTTCACGGGGATTTAAACCTCACCCTCCAGATTTCACGGTGTTTAGTCTAACACCAGAAAGAGCTTTCAAAATTGTAACAGACGGTTATCCGGGGACCGCGATGCCGCCATTCACCAATATAAAGGAAGATATTCGCTGGGGACTAGTCGATGTAGTCAATGGGAAAAGAATGAGATAAGGAGGACGAAAATGGAAAAGTATCGTGTAGTTATTCACCTCGATGAGAGCGGAAAGGCCCGGGGCGAACTAGTACTCAGGAACATTGAAAACCTCATTGCCGACTTGGGCGAAAACAACGTGGAGATTGAGTTAGTGGCCAATGGGGAAGGAATAACCGCACTGCTCAAGAGCCCCAATCTACACGGGGAGCAAGTCGAGAGGTTTTCCGCTAAGGGTGTTCACTTTGTTGCCTGCGCCAAAACCATGCGCCAACTGGACCTTACCAAGGACGCCTTGTTAGACTTGGTTGAGATCGTTCCTGCAGGCGTGGGGGAACTGGTAAAGAAACAGGCCCAGGGATGGGCTTATATCCGGCCATAGACATGAGCCAAGCTATTCTCTCCCTGGTTTTTGGTGGCTTGATTGGGTTCTCGCTGGGGCTTTTGGGCGGGGGAGGCTCTATTTTAACTGTGCCCATCTTGGTTTACGTGATCCGCCAAGATGTCCACGCCGCTACAGGCACTTCGCTTACCATCGTCGGCGCGAGTGCTTTGTTAGGTACGCTTGCCCATAGCCGCAGCGGGAATGTACGGATGAAGAGCGGTCTCATCTTCGGGCTGATGTCCATGATCGGTGCGATCCCCGGCGTGTGGTTGAACCGCCTTGTCGCCGGGAAAGTTATCCTGACCCCTATTCGGATTCCTGATGATAGCAGTAGCCATTAGTATGCTGCATAAGAACGTTGCCCACCCGGAACCAAAAGCTGCAGGTATACCCTGTGAGGCTTATACGCCAAAGGATTGGTTTAGACTGCTATTAATGGGTTTAGTGGTGGGAGTCTTGACCGGCTTCTTTGGAGTGGGTGGAGGATTCCTTATTGTTCCAGCATTGGTGTTAGTGGGAAATTTCCCAACCCATCAGGCCGTAGGAACTTCGCTCTTGGTCATCGCAATGGCCTCAGTCTCAGGCTTTTTGGGGCATCTCAGTTTTGGGGCTGTAGACCTTGCGATTGCGGGGCTCTTTATTCTTGGGAGTCTGCCTGGTGTCCTATCTGGCACGACACTGGCTGGCAAGATGCCCGAACGGAAACTTGCAAAAGCGTTTGGCTGGTTCATAATCCTTCTGGCCCTGTACCTAATCTATGAGAACTTGCTACGATAAGAATGGGAGGATAAGCGATGACAAATAAAACATTGCTAACCGTCGTTCAACTAAATGACAGTCATGCTTATTTTGATCTACATCAGGAAATGTTTTGGCAGGGCGACCGCGCGGTATACCGTCCTGCGGGAGGTTACGCCCGCATCGCCACGCTTGTAAAACAGATTCGGGCTGAGACCCAGGGACGTTGTCTCTTTTGCGACTGCGGTGATACCATTCACGGCACCTATCCTGCCCTAAAGACCCAGGGACAGGCTTTGATCCATGTTTTGAATTCATTGGGCCTAGATGCCATGACAGCACACTGGGAGTTTGCTTACGGCCCAAAGGTATTCCACCAGCGGGTCGCTGAACTCAATTATCCAATGCTGGCAAACAATGTTTACGATAAAGAAACAAAAAAACTGATTTACCCGCCGTATCTTGTGAAAGAGATAGGTGGGCTGCGAATTGGTCTTGTGGGTGTCGCCTCAAATATTGTGGACAAGACTATGCCGCCTTCTTACAGTGAGGGTATTTATTTTACAATGGGTAGAGACGAACTCTCACTAATCATAGACACCTTGCGCTCTCAAGAGAAGGCAGACCTCATCATTCTTATCTCGCACCTCGGTTTTCCTCAGGAGATGAAGCTTTTGTCTGAAGTGCATGGTATAGATGTTTGTCTCAGCGGTCACACCCATAACCGTCTTTATAAGCCCGCTCTCCAGGGTAAAACGCTTGTTATGCAGTCAGGCTGCCACGGTTCTTTTTTGGGTCGCCTGGATCTGGAGGTGGAGGGTGGACAAATCGTTGATTACCGGCACTGGTTGATTGAAGTTGCCGCAGACATACAGCCTGACCCCTCAGCAGATGAGCTGATAAGACATGCACTCGCGCCCTATAAGGGTGACCTTTCAGAGGTTGTCGGGGAAACTGCCACAGCGCTCAACCGAGGAACAACCCTGGAGGCCACCATGGACAATTTCCTCCTTCAGGCCTTACTTGAGAACACCGGGGCGAAATTAGCGTTTTCTAATGGCTGGCGTTATGGTGCACCGATCGTACCCGGGAAGGTCACTTTAAATGACCTTTACAACATTATCCCCATGAATCCGCCCGTTTCAACAGTAGAGTTGACAGGAGAAGAACTTGCTACGATGTTGGAGGAGAACCTCGAAAGGACGTTTTCAGCCGACTCGTACCAGCAGATGGGAGGATATGTCAAGCGCTGTCTTGGTCTTAATGTCTATTTCAAAATAGAAAATCCCCCAGGACACCGCATTCAAAAACTATTTGTAGGCAATGAGGAGCTGCAGCCCGGCCGATACTACACAGCGACATTCGTCACGCCGCAAGGGGTTTCTCAGAAATATGGTAGAAAGCGCGAAAACCGGTCCGAACGGATCGTAGATGCGATGCGAAAATATCTGACGAGGCATCATCCCGTTCGCGCAGAACTCAGGGGCACTTTTGTAGCGGTATAAGAGGAAGTTCGACATTTTTGTGTTCATCAAAAGGGGGGAGGAAGGAGACATTAGGGCTTTACACAGAGGGATATATATCCGCATCGATGATATATTGATTGGGAGGATATCTGCAATGCAGATATAAACGAGACAGCATTATTCAATAATAATAAGGAGGAATCAAAATGATTAGAAATAGGTTGATGAAGAACATGGTATGGATACTATTGTTTGTGTGCTTTGGATCGGCGCGAATTCTATTGGCTCAAGATAAACCTGATCGCATGATTCATGTTGATATTCCAGTGGTACTAAAAAATGCGAATGTTGTTTTTAATATGGATCATCTGGCGTTTGCCGGTGACCTGCCGGTAGGTATAAACTATATGCACCTGCTTGCAAACCGTTTCAAGGAATTGGGTACAAAGGGGCAGATTATTGGTGTCTTTCACGGCGACGCAGCTTACATGACATTGAATGACAAGGCCTATAACGCTTATCGCAATGTCAGCACCGGCAATCCTTATAAAGGTCTCATAGCCGAATTGATAAAACAAGGGGTGCAGATCGAAGAATGTGCAGTTTCCATGAAATCCCATGGATGGGTGAACGAAGACCTGTTGCCTGGAGTGAAGGTTAATACAGGAGCAGTGGGTCGATTAATACAACTGACGCAGGAAGGTTACGTACAACTTCAGCCATAAAAAGAAGGGAGTTTCAAAAATGACGAATATCTTTCTTTACTTACTCTTGGGATTGGTCGCTGGAACTTTTAGTGGTTTGATCGGCATTGGTGGAGGGACAATCATTGTTCCTGCATTGGTTTTTTTATTTGGCTTGTCCCAACATCAGGCCCAAGGCACAACCCTGGCATTGTTGGTCCCTCCCATTGGCTTTCTGGCCGCCTGGACATATTATAAGCAAGGATATGTCGATTTGAAGATAGCCTCCTTCATCTGTATTGGTTTCTTTGTCGGCGGTCTGATAGGTGCCAAGTTTGCGACGAAATTATCCAATGTTACTTTAGAAAGGGTATTCGGAGTGGCATTGCTTCTGATTTCACTGAAAATGATATTTGCCAAATAAGGATGGGAGGAACAATGTCCCAATCTCGGGAACGGAACTAATGGTGCAAGAATAGCGCTGGGGGGAAAGATATGCTATCCAAAATACCAATCAATCTTGACGGAATAAGAAGGGAAAACTTAGACAAAGAGATACTTAGAGCTGCGATTATTGCTGAATTAGATGCCATCAACCTTTATGAACAAATGTCAGGCACGACCCAAAATGATAATATCAAGAAATTACTCTTGGATGTAGCAAGAGAGGAAAAGACCCATGTGGGAGAATTCCAAGCTCTCTTGTTAATAGAAGACCAGGAGCAAGAAAAAGAATTGAAAGAAGGAAAAAGGGAAATTGAAGAGTTAATAGAACACGAGAAAAGATAATTTCAGACCGAGTTTAGAGGAGTACAAGATTCTGAAAGATTTTGGCCAGGATGATGTCAACGACCCCCTCAATATGTTTCGCTATTGAGCGAATGGAGATGAGGTTCATCCATCATCAAATATTCGCCTATTGAAAGGCTATGTGTTTGATGGTGACAAAATCCTTATACACGGTCAAGCGTGTACCATTAGCGTGTACCATTATGGCACTCACTTTAGCCTCAACGGGGTCTCTTCAGTGATACATTCCAATTCCACCTCTCTCTGGGTTAAATACGGGGAGGAGATAGATTGGAGTCGGTCATCGACCTCAAGAGTGACTCCCATTTTTTCGAAGGCTTCAATAACCGCATTCCTGATCCGGTCTAAGGCTTCGAGGTTCCAGTCAATTGGCATATCTGCCCCCACCTCTTTGAGGAAAGAAAAAATTTCTCTACTGAAGTCGTCTGATTTAATGATGATTTTTTGATTCATCTTTCTTGTACCTCCGTTTTGAGCCTCCATGGTTATCCGGAGGATAAAAAAGGCCCGATCGGTGTATCCTTACTGATACTCCGACCAGGCGCTAAGGAAGTTACCTTGGTGTTACGGCGGCGAACAGATTGTTCTGTCCCCTCTGGATGAGAAAGAGAACGTTGCCCTGTCCCTTGGCCTTCTCAATCTTCTGAACGAAATCCTCCACATTCTTCACTGGTTTCCGATTAACCTCCTGAACCAAATCCCCTGTCTGGATTCCCGCATCGGATGCAGGACTCCCCGGTTCTACCCGAGTCACCACCACACCCGTGTCTTTCTTTAAACCAAGCCCCTTAGCAATTTCAGGGGTGAGATTCTGCACGGTAATCCCCAAGGATTTATGGGAGGGTGCTTTAGCAACTTCGACTTTCTCCTCCATCTCACCTACTTTCACCTGTCGGTCAAGAGCTTTCCCATTCCTTAATAACTTAATGGTTACGGCTTTCCCTATGGGAGTCGATGCAACAATCCGGGGTAGGTCTTTGGAGTCAGTCACTTCTTTACCATCAAACTCTACGATGACATCTCCCTGCTCGATTCCTGCTTTCTCTGCTGGGCTGCCTGAAACCACCTGGGCAACAAGAGCTCCCTTCTTCTCTTTCAGATCAAATGACTTTGCAAGCGCTGGGGTAACCTCTTGAATGCTAACCCCAAGCCATCCTCGGGTAACATGTCCCTTCTCCTGGAGTTGGGGAGCAACCTCTTTGGCCATGTTGATCGGAATTGCAAATCCTATCCCCTGGCCTGAAGCAATGATGGCCGTGTTAATGCCTACCACCTCCCCTTTCATGTTGATAAGCGGCCCACCGCTGTTTCCTGGGTTGATCGAGGCATCGGTTTGAATAAAATTGTCATAAGGTCCGGAACCGATCACCCTTCCTTTGGCGCTGACAATGCCTGCGGTCACGGTCTGTTCCAATCCAAATGGACTCCCGACTGCTACTACCCAACTACCCACCTTCAGATCATCCGAATTGCCAAGGTTAAGAGGTTGCAGATCTGAAGAGGCTTTAATCTTGATGAGAGCTAAATCGGTCTTGGGATCCCGACCAATGATTTTACCATCATACTCTTTTCCATTCGTGAGTTTCACCTTGATCTGGTCTGCATCTTCGACTACATGGTTATTGGTTAAGATATACCCTTCTCGGCTCATGACAAACCCGGACCCGACACTCCGCTGTTCGAAACCTCTGGGCGGATTTTCTTCGGAAAAGGGTCCGAAGAAGTCTCCAAAAGGATTCTTCTCGCCAAATGGGGCTCCAGAGAAATGGCGGAATCCAAAATTAATATTCTTTATTTTCTTAGCAACCTGGATATTGACGACCCCGGGGCGAACCTTCTCCGCTAGTTCGCTGAAGTTTGCCGGAATCATCGGTATATCCGAATTCGTTATGACTGTTGAATTTGTTGTGGTGGAGCTCTTGACTGCTGTTGACACCCCATACCCAAATCCAACCAAGGCACCTACCATTAAGAGGGCGATAATGATTTTTTTTAAATGCTTTTTCTGTTCCATGGTTTAACCTCCTTTTTTAGTTTTAGGCTGGGTCCAGCCTTTCTTCTATATTCAATTCTAAGAAAAGAAATTAACGAGAAGATGACCGGAAGATTACAAATTGGTAATGTTGGGAGGGAGGTTTTATTTCTATTTGAACAGGCAAAGGGGAGGAGCTTGAAACATCTTTAGAGTTAAACTTACGCTACGCCCCTTATCTCTCAAGGTTTGAGGGTTGGAAGGGTTATGGTAAAAGTACTTCCTTGGTTAAGGAGGCTTGTAATGGTGATGTCTCCACCGTGGGCTCGGGCGATAGTCCTTGCCAGACTGAGTCCCAAACCGATTCCGGGGGTAGATCGACTCTGATCACATCGGTAGAAACGATCAAAAATCCGGGGAAGATCATTTGGAGATATGCCAATGCCAGTATCTTTGACAGTGATTACGACGTATCTTTCATCATTCTCTGAAACCAAAACACTCACCTTTCCCCCTGACGGAGTATATTTGATGGCATTGTCAAGAAGGTTGGAGAGCATTCGTTGAATCATCCGATTATCTCCAACGAGATGGCTTTTGTTAGGCACATCACAGCTCAGGGTTACCCTTTTATCTTCAGCGGTGGGTTCAAAGAGTTCGCATGCCTCCCGGACAAGACCTGCAAGATTGATCTCCTCAAGCCAAAGTTTATCCACGCCCGACTCCGTTTTTGAAATCATCATCATTGTGTTAATCATGTCCAGAAGACGATCGCATTCCTCTATGGTGCTGGCAGCCATGTTTTCATACTCACCCATAGATTTCCCGTTGATGAGGGTCACTTCTGCGATCCCCCGGATTCGGGTAATCGGGCTCCTCAAGTCATGGGCGATATTATCGCTCATCTCCTTGATCTCGGTCACCAGGGTTTGAATGCGATCAAGCATCTGATTGAAGGTCATTGCGAGTTGATCGATTTCATCGCCTCTAGTTTTCACAGGGACCCGTTTTCCCAGAGTCCCTCCGGAGATACTTTGAGCCGTCTGGGTGATTGCTTCCACACCAGAAACTGCACGCCGGGCCATAAACCAACCGACTCCTGCAGCTATAATAATCAGGAGAGTCATGGTGGCGATGAAGATTCCCTTAAAGGCATCAAGAAATCGGGAATAACTCTCCATGGCCTGGCCAACCTGCAAGATGATACTGGGGCTGAGCAAGGCATAAAGCATCCGGACTTTATCCTTGTGGTCTGGGATGGTGATGGTTTCAAACACATGGCTGCTACCTTGAAGCAACTCCCTTATGGCCGTTTCATTAATATTGATATCCTTCCAATAGGATATGTTGGATGAGGAAAAGACCTGTCCGTTCAGGGAAAGAAGCCGAAAGAACACCTTTTTTATCCCGGCTGCCTGGGCTTCAATCACGGCATCGTTTTTGACTGCCTCAACCCCTTCTGCAACAAGGAGCGTTGAGAACCGATTGACCTGGCTTAAGAGTTCCCGATCGGTGCGTTCCTGGATAAACGAGGTGACAAGGATGTAAAACAGGAGAAAAGCGACACAAGACGAAACGGTGAAGACCCCTGCATACCAAAGGGTTAATCGAAAGGCGAGGGTGTTTCGAAAGTTAATCCGTTTCCTTAAGGACATATCCTACTCCCCGAACAGTATAGATCAGTTTCTTATCAAAATCTCTATCGATTTTGTCTCGCAATCTACAGATTCTCGCCTCCACCACATTGGTCTGGGGATCAAAATTGTAGTCCCATACATGTTCCATGATCATAGTTTTTGAAACGACCCGTCCCGCACTTCGCATAAGATATTCCAATAAGGAAAACTCGATCGGCTTGAGTTCAATCTTCCTGCCCCCTCTTGCCACCTCCCGTGTGAGGAGGTTCATGGATAAATCCCCAACGGTCAGGCGGGTTGGTTCAGCAAGACCGCTTGCCCTCCGGATTAAGGCTTGTACACGGGCCAGAAGTTCAGAGAAGGCGAAGGGTTTGGTGATATAATCATCGCTTCCGGTCTGAAGACCCTTGACCCGGTCATCAATCGACCCTTTGGCACTCAGGATGATAACCGGCGTGCGGATTTTCTCTTTCCGCATTTTTTCGATAAGCGAAAGCCCATCCAGTTTTGGCAGCATAATGTCGATGATGGCTGTGTCGTAAGGTTCGGTTAAGGCCAAATGGAGGCCCTCTTCTCCATCGTGGGCATGGTCTACTGCATAACCCGCAGCTTTTAGCCCCTTGATAATGAAAGAGGCGATCTTGACGTCATCCTCAACCAGTAGGATCCTCATAACGAACCCCCTCGAAAATCTGGGATCTATCTCCTCAGTTACTCTTCTACTACGGCCCACTATAGCAAGAGCCGATACAACAGAGGATGAGTCCATCAAGGGCCAAAGAGCACGCGCTGCCTCACTTCACCCCCGGTCAAGCGGAAGAACTGGCCAACGCAATTCAATACTCTAGAGAAATGTAAACCCATCGTCGATACGACAATGATCGGGACGACCACTGCGCGGGTCACTCGACATGCTCCATGTCCCGTGTCTGCGGTTATTGGTAAATGAGGCTCATCCATCCCTTTACCCCGATTCTGATCATCATCATAGCAAAAGCGGCCAGTAATAGGGAAGAGACCTTTCCGATCCCTTTGGCTCCTCCTTCTTTCATGAATCGCATGATCGAATGCGATTGACCGAATACCAACCAGACCACAAAAAAATTAAGGAGGAGGCAGAGAAATGTCGAGATATAACCATAGGTATGAACGATTATTAGAAGAAGGGTGAGCACAGCCGGTCCAACAATCAATGGAATTCCAATGGGCACAACCCCCATTGTCTCCTTTGGAAAGGTTCGGGTCTTCTCTGGAAAGATCAAATCCACAATGGAAATAATAAAAAGAAGAATCCCTCCTGCAATCTGAAAATCAGAAACCGAGATCCCCAGTATGGCAAAGACCGATTTCCCTACTCCGATAAACCCAATGCTTGCGAGAAAACCTGTCAGGATAGATTGACGTATCACTCTTTTTCTTTCAGACTGCGCCATTTCTGATGTGAGAGAGAAAAAAATGGGAAGAATACCTAAAACATTGAACGCCACAAAAAGTGGAATAAAGGGCAGAAAAATTTCTAAGGAGACCAATTGCTTCAAAATGTGGTTCAACCAGCCCATAGAAATAGAATACACAAAAGAAAGGAATTAGACAAGGACATCCGCTCATGCTGGGCAGGTCGCCTACATTGCACGCCGACTCAAAATACGGCATTTCCCCACAAAAAATAAGGGATTCACCGTATTTACTCCCATACAATATTATGAGAATTTGGAAATTGGCTTAATGTCATTTGTATTTCTATGATTAGAAGAGATAGGAGGACCACTATGTTAAAGCGTATTTGTTGGCGAGATCATCTGGTATTTAACCTATTTATTGCTGCTTTTCTATTCGGCCTGATGCTGACAGTGTCTCATTTAAATCCTGTCCTGGCAGCAGAGAAAGCGAAAACATCGGTTGATTTGAGCACGGCTATCATACAGGTGGCAAAACAAAATATCCCCACAGTGGTCCACATTGAGGTGACTGAGCGTCAGGAAGTTGTGAATCCGTTGTTACCTTTTGAAGGTGATCCTTTCTTCCGACGCTTTTTCGACATTCCCAAAATGCCACGGAAGTTTAAACGCGAATTAAAAGGACTAGGAACCGGAATGATTATAGATTCTCAAGGACACATCCTTACCAATCACCATGTCGCAGGAGGGGCAACCAAAATTGAAGTCCTGCTCTCTAATGGACAGCGATACCCTGCTAAACTAATTGGGACCGATCCCAAAACAGACTTGGCAGTAATCCATATCTCTGCGAAGGGCCCCCTTCCCCATGTCACCTTCGGAGATTCTGACAAGGTTGAAGTGGGGGAGTGGGTTGTGGCTATTGGCCATCCTCGTGGCTTGGATCAAACCGTGACCCAGGGTATTATCAGCGCCAAGCATCGCCGGGGGATTACTGACCCCAGCAGTTATCAGGATTTTTTGCAGACCGACGCTGCAATTAATCCTGGGAACAGCGGCGGTCCCTTATTAAACCTTCAAGGGGAGGTGATAGGAGTTAACGCCGTAATTGTTTCTGAATCGGGTGGGTTTGAAGGGATTGGCTTTACCATTCCAAGTAACATGGCCCTCCATGTCGCAAAAGCATTGATCGCCCATGGGAAGGTGGAACGTGGATGGTTAGGAGTGAGTGTCCAAGATTTAACTTCAGAACTAGCAAAATCTATCCATGTTGAAACCCTGAAAGGAGCATTAATTGCCGATTTGGTCAAGGGAGGCCCCGCAGAAAAGGCTGGTATGAAAAAGAACGATGTGGTGATTGCTTATCGAGGCAAAGAGATTCTCGATTCCAGCACACTGCGAAATGAAGTGGCTGCAACATCGGTTGGCCAAGAGGCGAAGGTGACTGTTTTACGGAACGGGAAGAAGGAGGAGTTGACGGTTAAGATCGGGAATCTTGAAACGTCAACGAAAATATTGGCTGCTTCTATCAAAGATCGTTTGGGGGCAGAGGTGAGGGTGGTATCCTCAAGAGAGGTTGAAAAATACGGTCTGGATCCCAAACAGGGAGTGGCAATCATCTGGCTGGATGCCAAAGGACCCCTTAAGGAAGCTGGTTTTGAATTGGGAGATATCATCCTGGGGATTAACAACCAGCCCGTCGAGGGCTTGGAGAGCTTTGTTGAGCTGGTGAGCGTATTGAAGCCAAATCAGAAAATCTCAATCCTAGCCCTCGACCACCGAAGCGGCAATACGGGTATGGTTAAAGTAGTCGTACGATAAAAAAGCAACACATTTCTCCTATAAAAAGAGTTTATTGGAAGTGAGGGAGGATGAAAAGACATTCCCATATCCTCATTCCGTCGAGCTTGTTGATATTTATCATTTGCCAGATTGCTTGTCAGGTTACGATAAGACCAATCACTCCTCAGGAAACACAGAAAGGAGGAGCAGCGCCCTCTGAAAAATCAACAACTACAGCGATCGAAAAAGAACTCCCGGCAGAGAAACTTTCCGTTACACACCGTACGATCAAGCTCAACGGAAAGATTCTGAACTATACGGCCACAGCAGGTTACATGCAGATGAAAGATGAATCGGGCAAACTCAAAGCGAATCTTTTTTTGTGGCCTATGTAAAAGAAGAGCAGGAAAATAAATCTGGGCGGCCAATCACCTTTGCCTTTAATGGGGGCCCGGGCGCAGCCTCGATCTATTTACATCTCGGTGCCCTTGGCCCAAAACGCGTACTTTTTACTGAGGAAGGGAAAGCTTTACCTCCACCTTATAAATTGGTGGAAAATGCATATACATGGCTCGATTTGACTGACATTGTTTTTATTGATCCTGTTGGTACAGGCTATAGTTGCGCTGCCCCTGGTGAAGATCCCAAGCAATTTTGGGGAGTCCAGGAGGATATCGAGTCGATCGGGGCGTTCATTCGGCTTTATTTGACAAGAAATCAGCGCTGGCTCTCCCCAAAATTTATTGTCGGAGAAAGTTATGGTACGACAAGAGCCGCGGGTCTTTCAAGCCATCTCCAGAATAAACTCGGTATACATTTCAATGGAATCGTTCTTATTTCAGAAGCTCTGAATTTTCAGGCAATTGTTTTCACCTCCGGGAATGATCTCCCGTACCTCTTATTCTTACCCACCTATACCACCACGGCCTGGTATCATAAGAAGCTATCGCCTGAATTACAATCAAACTTACAAAAAACTTTAGAGGTAGCGGAACAATTTGCATTGAATGAATATGTTTTGGCCTTGGCTCAAGGAAATCTACTTTCAGATGTTGAAAGAGACAAAATTGTTGAGAAATTAGCCAATTATTCCGGCCTTCAAAAACATTACATCCAAAATTCAAATTTGCGTATTCGCCGGGATGGTTTCAGGAATGAATTGCTCCGCAATGAGCATCGTCGAATCGGCATTCTCGATTCCAGAATCACAGGCGGCTATACGCCGCGTGACTTCGTCGAGGACCCCAGCGTGTTTGAAGCGACAGGTCCCTTGGTAGCTACCTGGAATGACTACGTGAGGAAGGAATTGAAATATGAAAATGATCTCCCCTATGAGTTCCTTTCTATGAAGGTCAATCAGTCTTGGAATTGGGGTTCAGGCACAGGAGGTCTCGGATATGTAAATGTCGCAGAAACACTCCAACGAGCCATGAGTGAAAACAAATATTTAAAGGTCTTCATTGCGAGTGGTTACTATGATTTGGATACGCCCTATTTTGCTACAAAATATATTGTGAACCATCTTGGTCTTGATCCGAGCTTACGGAAAAATATCACCCTCTCGTATTACGATGCAGGGCACCAGATGTATACTCATCTACCATCCCTAAAAAAATTGAAGGCAGACGCAGCCACATTCTTTGAGAAGGCTCTTCCCAAGTTGAAGAATTGATGGGCCCGAATATTACAACTCCATTCATATAAACAAAAGGAGGTCAAACCATGAAAACGGATCGAATCACCAAAGTTCTCTTAGAAATCATCGCTATTCTGCTTTTCATCAACCTTATGAACAGCTTTTTTTCTTCGAGACAGGCTTTGGCAGTTCCAGGAGATAAGGACACTGGAAGATACCAGATCTCTGCGTGGGCGGTTCAAGCCCCGGATGCCGAGCTCCGCAGTGGCTATTATGTTCTTGATACGGCTACGGGAATGGTGGTCGCGAGTAAGATGCAAGTCCATCGCCTAAAGGAATAAGGCCTTACCATCATCACATGTCAAGTGGGCTATGTAACCCTCAAGGAGGTTCGATATGCCAAGAATTAAACCGGTCAAGAATTTCGTGGTTATGTTCTTATTGCTGGGTCTTGCATCGCTAACATGCATTGCCGCGATGGGACAAGAGGTCTGGGCTCAGCCGACAATTCACATCGATATTCCCGCAACCCTGAAGCAGGCCAATGTCGTGTTCAATATAAGCCATGTTGACTTTGTTGGGGATGTACCGGCAGGGATCAAATATATGCACCTCTTAGCGGCACGTTTCAAGCAAACGGGAACGCAGGGTCGGATCATCGGCATCTTTCATGGCAACGCGGCTTATCTTACGTTGAACGACAAACCCTATGGGGCCTATCGTCTTGTGGAAACCGGCAATCCTTACAAAAACCTCCTCATTTCATTGATGGAACAAGGTGTACAGATCGAGGTATGTGCGGTTTCGATGAAAAGCAATGGTTGGGGGAATCAGGATCTATTGCCAGGGATGAAAGTGAACGCTGGAGCTGTAGGACGCTTAATCCAATTGGTCCAGGAAGGTTATATTCAGATCCAACCGTAAGAATATGGTGGACACAGAAGAAGAGTGAGGTTTTAATTCATGATCCCTCTGAAGGATACCATTCCACGCATAGGATTTTCGTTCATCACGTGGACGCTCATCCTTTTAAACGCCATTGTTTTCGTGTTCGAAATATCCATCCCTAAAGATTCCTTACAGCAGTTGTTCTATCTTTTCGGTCTTGTTCCCGCCAGGTATTCCTATCCAAAGTGGGCTTTTATCCATGGTCTTCCTTTTGATGATTACTTGTCATTCCTGACAAATATGTTTTTGCACGGGGGCTGGTTGCACATCCTCGGGAATATGTGGTTCCTTTATCTATTCGGGAGCACTGTGGAAGATCGTATGGGTCATATCCGATTTTTGATATTCTACCTCCTTTCGGGCATTGCAGCAAGTGCGGCTTATTTTATGATTGACATCCATTCAACGATTCCTGAATTTGGGGCATCGGGTGCCATTGCAGGGGTCATGGGCGCCTATATTGTGATGTTTCCCACTGCAAGGATTATGACGCTTCTTTTCCTCCTGTTTTTTCCTTTTTTTATTGAGTTACCAGCCTTCTTCTACATCGGATTCTGGTTTATCCTTCAGTTATTTTCGGGAACCCTTTCCTTTGCCTCCCACCATTCAGGAGGAGGGGTAGCATGGTGGGCACATATTGGTGGGTTTATCACGGGGATTCTGCTTCTCCCTTTTTTCAGAAAGAAGGGGCATTCACCCCGCAAGTCTTATCCGGATGAAATCTATCATCATATAAATCGTTGAAGGAGGGAAAAATGAAATTCGACATCTCCACGATATTCTGGTTATTTTTTATCATTGTTGCACTGCAGCCTCTATTGAAAAAGCGGTTCCTTGTGGCCATGAGGCAGAGGCTCATTGGGGCGGTCGAGAAAAAGCGGGGATCAAGAGTAATTGTTCTCATACACAGACAGGAAACGATGAGTCTCTTGGGCTTTCCTATATTCAGATACATTGATATCGATGACTCGGAGGAGGTCATCAGGGCCATCCACATGACAGACCCTGACATGCCCCTTGACCTTGTGCTGCATACCCCAGGGGGTCTGGTCCTTGCAGCTTACCAGATAGCCCATGCCATACGAATGCATCAAGGGAAGATTACGGTCTTTGTCCCCCATTACGCGATGTCAGGAGGCACATTGATTGCTCTTGCCGCGGACGAGATCGTCATGGAAGAACATGCTGTGCTGGGTCCGGTCGATCCGCAGATTGGTGAGTATCCAGCCGTATCTCTTGTGAAGCTGGCCGAGAGCAAACCCATAGCAGACATTGATGATAAGTTGTGGCTCCTCGCAGATATTGGAAGAAAGGCAATCGAACAGATCAGATCCCAAGTGAAGTCGCTCCTTGAAGGGAAATATCCGCCGGAGAAGGCAGATGAGCTGGCACGAATCCTTACAGAGGGTAAATGGACTCATGATTATCCAATAACGTATGAGGTTGCAACGGCCCTTGGCCTTCATGTAGTAAAAGGGATTCTTCCTGAATTGTATCAGTTAATGAGTCTTTATCCTCAACCAGTGAGGCACCAGCCATCAGTGGAATATATCCCTCTTCCAAGATTCAAAGGGCCAGCTCACAAATCGTGATCCTTCACGGTCATGGTGGGTTTACCCTACTATTTTTTGGGGGTGACTACGTTCCCAGTAATTCACGAATTGAAGGACAAAATATTTGATTTACTTCGGGTCAGGATAATCAACTTTAAACCCCGCATAGAAAACTGCGGGCTCGCTCTTCGCCTGTATCGATTGAAGGATTTACCCGCTTTATTGCCTTTATTTACGCCAGAGATTTTTGTGGAAGCTAGCGGGTGTGAAGTTAAAGCGAATTCCTTATTGGGGTTTTACAAATGCCTAAAGACTACCTTTCAAGTGATTTATGTCATAGAGATTGAAGAAAGCGGGGGACCCAGGACCATTGGGTTTGCTGGACTCTATAACATGAAGATAGGCAAAAGTTTATGGTTATCCCTTGCAATCTTTAAACCAAGAGACCGAAGGCAGGGATACGGGACAAGAGCTCTTGAACTTCTTCTCGATCTTCTTCAAAAGAATGGGGCAGCAGAAACAGTTTATGCCGAGGTTTTGAAGAGGAATATGCCGTCTTTACGCTTCTTAAGGAGGCTTGGTTTTGAAGTTTGCAGTCGATATGAAGAAAAATTCTTACTAAAAACAATCTAAGGAGGGAGCACCATGAGGCAGATAACTTCCAAACGTTTGATTGCTTTCATCATCGTAGTCTTGGTCACCACGTTTTGGGTCGTCTCAAGCCAGGCACAACCTCAGGCGAAGGTATCAGGTGAACAGGACAAGTTGAGTCAACAATTCCATAAGGCCCGGGAGAATTTCCTAAAGAAGGACTTTAAGGATGCAGCCGCTGAGATTCGAAAAGGGGAAGCGTTCGTCAAACAGGAAGCAGAGCAAGCCACGGGTGAGGCTAAACAAGCCCTTTCAGCCTCAGCCCAGGAATTGGATAAACTGGCCGATGAGGTGCAAAAGAGGACTGTCAGTTCCGTCAAGGAACTCGAAAGGGCCTTTGCTCGTGCTCATTATGCCTTGGCCCGGCATTACCGGTTGAAGGCTTCGGAATCCTGGGCCAAGAAGGCAATCTCAGAGGCTGGTCAGGATCTTAAAGCCGCTGCGGTTCATTTGGAGAACGGACTGGCCTGGGCAGGTCACCGGTTGGAAGGGGAAGGTGTGGCAGCCGTCAAAGAGGCAAAACAGATGGGTGAGAAAATGGAGAAAGGAGCGGGGTGGGTCGCCTCCGAGGTCAGCAAGGGGATCAACACTATTAGGAAAGGGATTGATGAAGCCAGCCATAAACTCAGCCTCTCAATGTCATCCACTCATTCCCCGGTTCAGATTTCCAAAAGCGCAGGAGGCCCTGTCGATCTGAGCACGGCCATCAAGCAGGTAGCAAAGCAAAGCATTCCTGCGGTCGTGGCGATCGAAGTGACCGAAAGCCGCGAGGTCGAAAATCCCCTTTTACCCTTCTCTAGTGACCCAAACTTTCGGCGTTTTTTTGGCATTCCGAAGATGCCTCGTAAGTTTAAACAGGAGTTAAAAGGACTTGGATCAGGGATGATCATCGACGCTCAAGGTCACATTCTAACGAACAATCATGTTGCAGGAGGGGCCACCAAGATTGATGTTGTTCTCTCCAGTGGCGAACGATATCCTGCCATAGTGGTGGGAACTGATCCTAAAACAGATCTCGCGGTGGTCAAGATCTCTGCCAAGGAGTCTCTTCCCTATTTGACCTTCGCAGACTCGGACGAAGTCGAGGTAGGAGAGTGGGTATTAGCTATTGGCGCTCCCCGGGCTTTGGAAAAGACGGTGACCCAGGGGATCATCAGCGCTAAACATCGAGCAGGCATAACGGACCCGAACAGTTACCAGGATTTCCTTCAAACCGATGCTGCTATCAATCCGGGTAATAGCGGTGGACCTTTGCTGAACCTTTATGGGGAAGTGATTGGGGTCAACGCTGCGATTGCGACCGAGTCAGGTGGTTTTGAGGGGATTGGCTTCACCATTCCGAGTAATATGGCCGTTTACATTGCAAGGACATTAATTGCCCATGGGAAGGTGGAGAGGGGATGGCTGGGCGTCACCATCGGTAATCTCACTCCAGAGCTGGCCAAGCGGGTTCATGCGGATGGAAACAAAGGCGCCTTGATTGTCGATGTGGTTAAAGGAGGACCAGCAGAGAAGGCTGGGATGAAGAAGGATGATGTGGTGATTGCTTACCAGGGAAAAGAAGTTGCGGATTCGAGCGTGCTTCGAAATAATGTGGCTGAGACCCCGATGGGTCAGGAGGCAAAGCTGATCATCCTTCGGGGTGGTAAGAAACAGGAGTTGACGGTAAAGATTGGAAGCCTTGAAGAGGCCACTAAGATTCTGGCCGCCTCGATGAAGGAACGTCTCGGAGCGGAGGTGAGGATTCCGACGCCCCGCGAGGTTGAAAAATATGGTCTGAATGCAAACCAAGGTGTGGTTATTACCTGGCTGGATTCGAAAGGCCCCCTTAAAGAGGCAGGGTTTGAAGTGGGAGATATGATCTTGGCAATCGATAACCAGCCCGTCGAGGGAATGGACAGTTTTGTCAATATCGTAAGCTCACTCAAGCCGAAGGAGAAGATCTCCGTTCTCGCCCTCGATCACCGGACCGGGAACACAGGTGCTGTTTCAGTAACGATAGGATAAAGAATAGAGTCACAAGCGTGATTGCAGCGGACGAACCCTATCTTTTCTTTGCCTCACGGGTTGATGACCTTATTATGAGCCGTAATGGGAAAATTAAGAAAATGATCTTGTCCGTGGGTGGTTTTCTGTGAATTGGGGATCGACTGGTGGCCGCGCCTTTTAAGTCGGTCCAGATCCGTGAGAAGGGCGATATGCTTTACAATGTCACCAAACAGCAGCTTGGGAATCACCCGGCGTTCAGCTACAGAAGGGAAGGGTTATATGGGTACCACTACGAGCCCTTTTATTTATTGCCTGCTTATGGCTTGAAAAGGGAGTATCGATATCCGCCCCTTCCTCCATACGGACAGCCCCATATGCTCCATTTCGAAGAGGAAAATACAAGGGTGAGTATGGTTTCCGGGAATGGGAATACTTCCTGGAGCGCGAGTGTAGCTAGCGGCGGTGATCGGCACGCAGCTGATAGCAACACTGATAGCGGTTTACGGAGTCTTTATGACACCGATTGGCTGGGGTTGGGCACTCGCGGTATGGGGCGATGCTTTACTTTGGTTCTCTTCAATGATCGCGTGAAACTGGCAGCATTCGGAATCTTTGACCAATACCAACCAGGTTTATTATTAAAGGGAAGCAATAATTTACAGAGGCCGAGTTTGGGATCAGCATAATTGGCAATATCCCTTTATTAGGAAGTACTAGGAGGTTCAACCATGTTTTCACGGATAGGACGTTGGATCAATGATCGCTGGCCTCTTGACGCCCTGATTCGCTTAGGCCTCGAGGAGGAGATGATAGGAGGAACGAGTTATGCCTATGTTTTTGGTAGTGCCGTATTCCTCACCTTCGTTCTGCAAGTCGTCACGGGGATATGGCAGCTATTTTACTTCGTCCCCAGCATCGACCACGCCTATGACAGCCTCAGCTATCTGCGTCTCCAAGTGGCCTTTGGATGGCTAATTCACGGCTTGCACCACTGGGGGGCCGACGCGATGATCATTCTCGTTGGACTCCACATGTCTCGTGTATTCATCTGGGGAGCCTACAAACATCCCCGGCAACTCACGTGGCTCATTGGCGTTGGCCTATTGATATTCACGCTGGCCCTGGGATTCACCGGGCCTGTCTTACCCTGGAGTCAGCTGGGCTATTGGGAGGCTGAAGTGGGAACCAGCATGGCGGGGACCGTGCCCTTGATCGGGCAATTCATCGAAAGGCTTTTGCGTGCCGGGGCGGATCTGGGCGAATTGACCCTCTCCCGTTTCTATGTCCTCCACGTGGCCATTTTGCCAGGGATCTTACTCTTATTCATCGGCCCCCATCTGATCGCCTTTCGTAAATTTGGCATGTCAGGGCCATGGGACGAAGCGAAGCGAAAAAGTATCGGTCCTTTCTGGCCAGATCAAGTTTTCAAAGACACTATTTTTTTCTCCCTTATTTTTGTCATCTTAGTCGGGCTTTCTGCATATGCATCCCCACCCTTTCCAGGCCCCTTGGACCTCTTGGCAACCTCATACACACCCAAACCTGAATGGTACTTCTTTTTCTTGTACCAATCGCTGAAGGCCTTTCACGCGAAACTTGAACCGATTGGAACGGTAGGGATTCCGCTCTTTGTGACCCTTCTTCTTCTATTCCTTCCTTTCCTAGATCGGAGTTCGGAACGGAATCCAGCCCGTCGTCCTGTAGCGATGATTGGTTACTTTATTTTCATCCTTTGGGTGATTGTCCTCGGCATCGTGGGCTACTACAGCAAGCCAGGAGCGAGCACATCGGTTGCCACTAAGGCCTTATCGGTTACAACTGCTCCAACGGCTAAAATGCCGGCGAGTGCTCAGCGTGGATCTGAACTCTTCCACTCTCTGGGATGTATTGGGTGCCATCAGATCCACGGCCAAGGTGGCACCATCGGACCCGATCTGTCTTCCGAGGTGCTGGGAGGTAAATCCCACCAGTGGCTTACCACCCAGATCCGGGATCCCAAAAAACACGACCCCAATACCATCATGCCAGCTTTGTCTTTAGCCAGTGACCAACAGGTGAACGATGTAGCCGATTTTTTGCTCACCCTGGAACCAGTGCAAAAGTCTGGACAAACGCCGTCGCCAAAACCCTCTTCCGCAAAGACACCAATGGCCCAGGAAACCTCTTCCGCTGGCCAGCAGAAAGTAAGCGGACCTCATGGGCTTCCAGGGCCGGCGGCCTCCATGATCGGCAATGCGGATCTTGGCTCTATAACCTTTAAGAATATCTGTCAGGCATGCCATGGGCCACAGGGCGCCGGCAATGTTCCGAATCCAGGGTCTGATGATGGGACAGTTCCACCCCTTAATCCTATTGATCCCCATCTGTCCAGCAAAAACGCCCAGACCTTCGCTGAAAACATTGGCCGGATCATCCAGCACGGTTCGATACCGGAGGGTCCACATCCTCAATTGGACATGCTCCCCTTCGGGGACGACCACACGTTAACCCAGCCGGAAATTGCCAATGTCGAGGCCTATGTTTTGAAGTTAAACGGGCTTGGTCGGGCACAACTCGTTCATCCAGGGATTTCTCCACATCTGTTTTTCTGGCTGGTCCTGGCAGCCTTTACGATCGTCTTTGGAGGACTTGGAATTGGGTTGGCGAGGAAGAAAAACAGTTGACGCCGATGGAACGAAGTTTTTATGAGGTCTTTCACAACATTTCGAAAGAGACGGAGGGATTGCGATGAACGAGATGCAATCGGGTGAGCATGGAGGGAGCACTCGACGGAGCTTTCTTAAGCTTTTTACCGGCACGCTGAGCTCTCTTTTTGCCCTAGTGCTGGGGATTCCGCTTGTTGGTACACTGGTTGGCCCCATCTACCGCACCAAAAAACTTCACTGGGCCAAGGTAGCGGGTATAGATTCGTTACCGCTGGGGCAGCCTGTGAAGCTCTCCTGGGTGGATCAGAAAGTGGATGCATTTGTCCAGGAGCAGGTCGAGTTGGATGTCTGGGCGATCAAACACTCCACCACAGAGGTCACCGTGTTTTCCCCTATCTGTCCCCATCTCGGATGTCAGTATAGCTGGCATCCTGACAAACAGGAATTCATCTGCCCTTGCCACAGCAGTATCTACTCGATTACCGGCAAGGTGCTCGGCGGGCCGTCACCCCGCCACCTGGATACGCTACCTACAAAGTTGGAGAATGGGGTGCTCTATGTGGAATGGGAGAGGTTTGAAGCAGGGATTCCACAGAAAATTCGTGTATAGCTCAAGATATTTGCTAGAGCAAAAGGTGTCGCCTGAATCGATAATCCGGCCTAAAATGAATACTCAACAAAAGGAGGACCATCTCGTGAAAAGGATTCTTAGCTTTGCGATCATAGTAGTACTCCTGGGAACAGCACTTTTCTTAACCAAAACCGCCAAGGCGGACGAATACGCCCTGGGGAAAAAACTTTACAGCGACAAATGTCAGATTTGCCATGGGTTCAAAGGGGACGGCAACGGACCGGCCGGTGCTGGACTCAGCCCTAAACCGGCCGATTTCACCAAGTCAAGCTTCTGGCAAGGCGACGTCGATAAAAAGATCACTGACACGATCCTCCATGGTCATGGGCCGATGCCCGCGTTTAACCTTAAACCTGATGAGATTAAAGCCATCATTGAATACATGTCCCATACTTTCAAAAAATAAAAGAGGGGTTGCTAAGAAGCAGTTTTCAAAGGGAGGATATCAATGCCCATCCAAAAACTCACAAAAATGGCTCTAATGATACAGGTGATTGGTTTAGTCCTATTCTTCTTATTATTAGAAAATGCTCATTCTGTGCCAAGTTTTGAACGCCAAACGGGCATGGAGTGCACGACCTGCCATACCATCTTCCCTGAGCTGAAACCCTTCGGCAGAATTTTCAAGCTTGGTGGTTATGTGTTCAGCAAAAGCAGCAAACCCTACGAGTTCCCTCCTCCGCTGGCAGGCATGGCGCAACTATCTTTTACCCATACGAACAAGGCCCAGCCTCGAGGATTCATAGATGAGAACTGGGCAACGCACGTTACCTCCACAGGTAATGACATTCTAAGTTTACCGCAGCAGGCAAGCGTGTTCTACGGAGGAAGAATCTTCGAGAAGGTAGGAGGCTTTGTGCAGGGCACCTTCGATGGTGCCAGTAAGAATGCTTTCTTAGACAACACCGATATCCGTTATGCAAACAGCACCACTATGCTGGGGGAAAATCTTATGTATGGCCTTACGGTCAATAACAATCCAACGGTGCAAGATGTGTGGAATACCACCCCGGCATGGGGTTTCCCCTATGCGTCGTCAAGTGTTGCCCCAACCCCTGCCGCAGGTACGGTCATCGATGGAATTCTAGCGCAGCAAGTCGGTGGCATTGGCGCCTACGGTTTCTGGAATAACTTGATCTATGCGGAAGGAACCGTGTATCGCACTGCCAGAAACGGTATTACTGAACCGTTCGGCGCTGGTACCACGACTGACACAGTAGTCAGTGGCATTGTCCCCTATTGGCGTCTGGCCCTGCAACAGCAATGGAAGGAACACTTTCTCTCTGCGGGGACTTACGGCATCGTGGCCAGGGTTTTTCCCGGAGGGCTGCGTCATGGGCCGACCGATCGCTTCACAGATATCGCTTTCGATGCCCAATATCAATACATCGGTACGAAACACATGGTCTCCGCCCATGCAACCTGGATCCATGAAAAGCAGGACTGGAATGCCAGTTTTGCCCTGGGAAATACGGGGAATCGATCGGACAGTCTGAAAACGTTCAGAATAAATGCCACTTACTACTACAGGGGGGAAATTGGGTTCATGGACATGGGGTCAGGTTCCATGAAAATGAGTCATATGGGTTTCATTGGTGGCTCACTCGGTTATTTTTCAACGACCGGAAGAAAAGATACCGTTCTCTACTCTCCCGGTCCGGTCAACGGGAGCAGAACAGGCAGCCCTAACAGCAATGGTTTCATTTTGGAACTGGATTATCTGCCATGGCATAAGGCGAAGGTTTCTTTGCAATACACAATCTACAACAAGTTTAATGGTGCCTATTCAAACTATGACGGGTCCGGGAGGAATGCCTCTGATAACAACACACTGTATCTGCTTGTTTGGCTTATGCTTTGAACTGGCGATGCCTTTTAAGCCATTGAAGGTTACTGACTTGAAAATTGTTTGCAATGTTAACAGGTGGGAACTTAAGAATCTTTAAGAATTTAGTTACGAGGAAAAATAGTGAAGAGCGAGGAAAGGAGGTGAAAAAGATGGCCAAAGATCCGGTTTGCGGTATGGAAGTGGATGAGGAGAAGGCACCGGTCAAGTCCCAGCATATGGGGAAGACCTATTATTTCGGTGCGCCGGCGTGCAAGAGGGCGTTTGATGAAGACCCCGCGAAGTACACTTGGACCGGAGGGCATGAAATGGCCGGACATGGCAGTCACAAAATGTAGTTTGGGTCTTTTGTTTGCCGCCTTGGGGAAGGAACAGCAACCTTGCTCGTTCCTCAATTAATGAGGCTCTGGGAACTCAATCAGCCCCGGCATATGGAGGGAGAAGAGACAAGAAGTTCTTCATGCTGACATTAGATGTGGGATTAGGCGGATAAAAATGTAAGTCAGAGTGGTAGTTTGAGCTAATAAGAAAAAAACCAAAAAGGAGGAATACAAAATGAAAAAGCATCTGATAATCTTTCTTTTGACTATTGTCGGTCTATTTCTTGGGATGAATGGCTTCACTCAAGAGAAAAAAGGGCCGGAGATAGGAAAGACAGGTAGCAAACCGGCAGAAGTTCAGCGAATTAATGCCTTTATGGTGGACAAAATCATAGGCTCCAAGGTGATCAATCTGAAGGGGGAGAGCTTAGGAAAGATTGAAGATTTAGTCGTCGATATCGATACGGGGAGAATTGCGTACGCTGTCCTTGATTCCGGTGGTTTTTTGGGCATCGGTAGTAAGCTCTTTCCCGTCCCTTGGGAATCCCTTGCAGCGCTTCCATCAGAAGGCATATTCTTCCTCAATCAATCCAAAGAACAAATGGAAAAGGCACCTGCTTTTGAGAAGAAGAATTTGCCAGACGTGGGAGATATGCGTTGGGGGGAGGGCATTCTCAAGCATTATGGTGTCCCCGGGTATGAACAACGGGGACCAATGGGTTATGGTTATGGTGGTTATTACGGTTACGGTTATTACGGGGGATATCCTGGTCCAGGGAGAGAAGACCCCTACAAAAAAATCTTTGACTCTAAAACAATCAAAACCATCTCAGGGCAAGTAATAAAAGTAGACCAAGTTCCCGAACCTGGATTCGGCATGGAAATGCGATTGACTGTCTTTATTGACAAGAAAGAGGTACTGCCGGTTTACCTGGGGCCTGCCTTCTACATTGTAGGCTCTGAGCAAGCAAAACATTTTAAAATAGGCGATAAGGTTACCGTGACCGGCTCACAGGCCACACGTGGTGGTGAGGCTTTCATGATTGCCACGACTGTGAAGCGAGGAAATGAAGTCTTGCGATTGAGAGACAAGGATGGGAATCCAGAATGGATTGGATGGAAAAAAACCGAGTGATTGATCGTTACAAAATCCGATAGATTCAATGGGGACATTCTTCTTCCTTTTATATTATGCCCCTAATCCCCCGACCGGTAAGTCGGGGGATTAGGGCTATCCACCGGAAATAGGGATTTGTGATATGATCTACGTCGGTTATGCCACCCCGTTGGCAGACGCTAACACTTTTCTTCGCTTTATACTCAATCCACGCCGACCTGAAGGATCTCCGGTACCCATGCTCTCCACCCCTG
>Ga0315282_10002425_pt1 | contig 34375 bp, 37 predicted proteins | sample YL17G07_20_MG_FD_203693 | JGI IMG/M metagenome (GOLD analysis project Ga0315282, IMG submission 203693) | Sediment microbial communities from Yellowstone Lake, YNP, Wyoming, USA - YL17G07_20 | ecosystem: Environmental > Aquatic > Freshwater > Lake > Sediment | place: USA: Wyoming | collected...
CGTTGCCGCGCTTTTCTTTGTCATCTGTTTTGTCGGTTCTCGCATCAGCCGTTACTATGAGATTAAGAGTCGAGAGGCCAATATCCTATGATAGAAATCAAGAACGTGAGCAAGTGGTACGGTGACTTCCAAGTCCTGAACGGCATCAACGAGACCATCGACCGGGGCCAAACCGTAGTCATCTGTGGCCCCAGCGGTTCCGGAAAGAGTACGCTCCTTCGGTGCATCAACGGCCTGGAGCCTTACCAGAAGGGTGAGATCACCGTGGAGGGTATCTCATTAAGCGACCCCAAAACGAACCTTTACAAGGTGCGCCGGAAGATCGGCATGGTCTTTCAGAAGTTCGAGCTTTACCCCCATATGACGGTCCTGCACAACATTACCCTGGCTCCCATGAAGGTACTGAAAAAGTCGAAGAAAGAAGCTGAAAAGAGGGCTATTGCACTTCTTGAACGTGTAGGCATTCCTGAAAAAGCGATGGAATACCCGGCGAACCTCTCCGGCGGGCAGCAGCAGCGGGTGGCTATTGCCCGCAGCCTGGCTATGGATCCGGGCTACATGCTCTTTGATGAACCCACCTCTGCTTTGGACCCTGAAATGATCAAGGAGGTGCTCGATGTCATGATCGACCTGGCCAAAGAAGGGATGACCATGATCGTGGTCACCCACGAGATGGGCTTTGCCCGCGAAGTGGCCGATGAGATCATCTTTATTGATGAAGGCAAAATCGTCGAAAGGGGAACGGACGAGAGTTTTTTTGCAAACCCCAAGAGCGAACGCACAAAGGCATTCCTCAGTCAGATCCTGGTCTGAGGCCCGGCTGAAAGGGGAGGGGAAGTTGGCAGAGAAGGTCATCGGCATACTCGGCGGCATGGGGCCGGAGGCAACCTTGGACTGTTTTGAAAAAATCATAAGGAATACCCCGGCCGAAAAGGATCAAGACCATCTGCGGGTCATTATTGATTCAAACTCCAAGGCGCCTGACCGAACAGCAGCCATTCTCGGTAAAGGGGCTTCTCCACTGCCGCTGTTGGTTCAAGGATGCAGGACGCTGCAACAGGCGGGCGCCGATTTCATCATCATGCCCTGTGTGTCGGCTCATTTTTACCAAGAGGAGATGCGACAACAGATAACCCTTCCCTTTGTCTCTATTTTTGACGTTGTGGCCGAGACCATTTCCCATGATCATCCGGAAATCAAAGTGGTGGGGTTGCTGGGTACCACCGGTACGGTTCGCAGCGGTCTTTTTCAAAAAAGACTGAGAGAGGATGGAATCGAGACCATTGTTTGCAAGGATAAGATCCAGGAACGGGTCATGGCCGCCATCTACGATATCAAGAGCAGTCAGGCGGATCGGCCGCGAGAGGCAATTACGGATGATCTTGTTGCTGCCGCCCAAAGCCTCATCTTCCGGGGAGCCCTGGGGATTGTGGCCGGCTGCACAGAGATTCCTCTTGCTTTAAGTCAACGCGACCTGTCTGTTCCCTATTTTGACGTCCTTCTTCTTCTTGCCCGTGCGGCCATCCGCCTGGCCGGAAAAGAGCCTCTTTCTCTGCGATAAAGACCGTGTATTTTCATGAGTTCAATAAAGAGCAACCGAATCGCGCGCAGCCAGCTGGAAGGGCAAAAGCAGGGTTACGGCTGTGTTCAATCTTGAGAGGACAGGATGTCTATGACTGTCGAACAACTGGAGTGAGCCTTAAGTTAAGTGTATGAATGACAATATGGTGATGGGCGAAGTGCCTGTCTTATGATTTAGAAGAATGCAAGGAGGAAAAATGGACCTCAGTCGTTTTCCACGTCGACGTTATACCGAAGGACAAACACCTATTGAAAAACTTTCCCGCTTTTCCAAACAACTGGACGGCCCCACGATTTACATGAAAAGGGATGATCTTTTGGGACTTGCGGCAGGGGGCAACAAGACCCGCAAGCTGGAGTTTGTGGTTGCAGATGCCATCACAAAAGGCGCTGATACGCTCATCACCTGTGGAGCAGTCCAGTCCAACCACTGCCGCCTGACTCTTGCCGCAGCCGTCAAGGAGGGGCTCAAGTGCAGGCTGATTCTGGAAGAACGGGTGCCTAAGAGTTACAATCTTCAGGCCAGCGGCAACAACTTCCTGTTTCAATTGATGGGAGTGGAGAAAATTAAGGTCGTGCCGGGCGGTTCGGATATGATGAAAGAGATGGAGACTGAGGCCGATGAAGTGGCAGCTGCCGGCCGCAAAGCATATATCATCCCCGGGGGAGCTTCCAATAGCCTCGGCGCTTTGGGATATGTGGCCTGTGCTGAGGAGATCTTGAATCAGATCTTTGAAAAGGGCCTGAGGATCCACCGCGTGATCTGTGCCAGCGGCAGTGCAGGGACCCATGCCGGCCTCGTTACGGGCTTTTGCGGTACCAACAGCAACATCCCGGTGGTCGGAATCAACGTCAGCCGCACCAAGGAAGCTCAGGAAGAACTCGTCTACGGGTTGGTCCAGAAAACCGCGGAGCATGTCGGTGTTGAGGGAAAGATCCCCAGGGAAGCGGTGCTCTGTTTCGGGGATTACGTTGGAGCGGGGTACTCCCTCCCCACCCCCGGCATGACCGAGGCGGTTAAACTGCTGGCACGTACCGAAGCGATCCTGCTGGATCCGGTCTATACCGGCAAGACCATGGCTGGAATGATCGACCTTGTCCGCAAGGGGTATTTCAAAAAGGACGAAAACATCCTTTTCGTCCACACCGGCGGATCACCGGCCCTTTATGCTTATAGGGAAACCTTTCTGAGCGGAGTTTAAACCCAACCTCTTCCTAGACCAAAGGGGTCATTGGTAACGATGCACTTCGATTATTCAGATTCTCAGAGAATAGGCAGGAAATGCCTCCCCACCAAACCTCCATCGTGACGAGGGTTCTTTGGACCCAATCAACTTATCATGGCTGTGCGAGGCAGGGAACACACTACAAAAAGGATTCAATGACCCAGGTGAAACTCAAGTCCTCCTGCCTCTTCCTCCTGAATGGCTTAACCCATTCATATGCTCTTTATAACATACTCGCAGAGTAGGAGGTGAAGTTCGCAACCCCCTTTTTCGAGGACTCCTTCCTGAAATTTTTGGTTTACATTTTTGTCCCACCATACAATCTTTCAAGTGATAATCCTTGATTCTTGTTGACCTTTTCATTCCAAAGTGGTAGCCTCTTATCAAATCATACGACCTTAATCAACCTTCCAATTCAACCTCAACCTTTTGGTATTAGTTATGAAATGGAGTTTTCAGAAGCGGCCACTATGAAACCTTCAATACCCCTTGGTGCATTTGGTTAAAAGGAGGATCCTTATGGTAGATAAACTTCATAAGTTGAGGTCGATGCTACTAATAATCATCATTCCCATTTTATTCTCATGTGCCTCTGCTGAATACTACGACAACCGGGGACTTGATTACTATTTTAAAGGCCAATACGATCAGGCGATCTCTGATTACACCAAGGCTCTTGAGATAAATCCGAGGTTTGCTGAGGCCTACAACAATCGGGGGATTGCCTATTTTGAGAAGAGAGAATACGACAAGTCTTCGGAGGATGTGAAAAAGGCACTAGATTTAGGTTACCAAGTTCACCCTAAGGTTTTTGAAGAACTTCGTAAGGCTTCAGGAAGGCAAAATTGAGGGAAAAGGCATTAACGCTTTCAACCCGCAATCCTCAAGTTATGATATGGTGTAAATCTGACTCTTTGTAGGTGCTATCAACAACGACGTGAAAGTTCGGAGACATAAAAAAAGTAGGTTAAAGGTTGAGGTTAAGGCTTAGGCTGAGCCAAGGCTTTTGCGCTTGCCTCCACCCTTTGACCTCTAGCCTCTGGCGGGATCACAGATGGCAGGCGACGAAATGACCGTCTCCAACATCCGTCAATTTCGGAACGGCCTTTTCACAGACATCCTTTTTTTGGGGGCAACGGGTGTGGAAATGACAACCAGGAGGTGGACGCATAGGGCTCGGGACATCTCCTTCCAGGATGATTCTCTTCTTAGTGATATTAGGATCGGGCACAGGAATCGCAGAAAGGAGCGCCACCGTATAGGGATGGACAGGTGAGGTGTAGAGTTCTTTGTCCCTTGCTAACTCCACAATTCTTCCAAGGTACATCACAGCAATCCGATCACAAACATGTTCCACAACAGCAAGATCATGGGCAATGATGATATAAGAAAGTTTGAATTCCTTCTGGATATCCTCCAAGAGGTTGATCACCTGGGCTTGAATCGAGACATCGAGGGCAGAGACAGGTTCATCTCCGATGATCAACTTCGGATTGAGGGCAAGGGCTCTGGCGATTCCAATCCTCTGTCTCTGACCACCGCTGAACTCATGGGGGTAACGCCTGGCATGGTCAGGGCTAAGACCCACCTTCTGGAGAAGATAAGCAATTCTCTCTTTCCTCTCTTTTTTGGTCCCCATTTGGAAGACGTTTAAAGGCTCTCCGATGATCTGTTCCACCGTCCTCCGAGGATCGAGTGAAGCGTAAGGATCCTGAAAAACAATCTGCATATCTCTCCGGATGGAACGCATCCCTTTATGGTCAAGTTTGCAGACATCCTTTCCTTCAAAGAGGACCTCTCCCTCGGTTGGCTCAATCAACCTCAAGATGGCACGAGCCGTTGTCGACTTTCCGCATCCACTTTCTCCAACCAATCCCAAACTCTCTCCTTGGTTAAGATAAAAGCTGACTCCATCAACGGCATAGACATAACCGATGAGCTTGGAGAAGATCCCTCCTTTGATAGGAAAATACTTCTTAAGGTTCTTTACTTCGAGCAATGGTTCAGACATAGGGAGTTAAGAGTTAAGAATTAAAAGTTTGGAGATAAAATTCTAAATTCTTAATACTATCTGCTTCAGAAATGGCCTTGCACATTTTGTCATTCCGGACTTGATCCGGAATCCAGTGTTTCCAATCTAGATTCCCGCTGGAGTTTACCCCGTACTTGATACGGGGCGGGAATGACAACCCTTAGATCATTCTGAAAAAGTGTTAGAATGACTACGTTATCCTCTCAGATCCGTCAGCCAGCAGGAGCTAAAATGGTCCTTTTCAATCTCTTTGAGCTCAGGCTCTTCTTCTTTACAGATGTCCATCACGGATGGACATCTTGTTGAAAATTTACAACCTGAAGGAAGTTCATAGAGACTCGGAACGACCCCGGGTATCTCATTCAAGCGAACTTTTCCACGACGGATCTTATCCCCTAAAATTGGGATGGATTTGAGCAGACCCATGGTGTAGGGATGCTGGGGGTTTCCGAAAAGGGTTTTCGTCTCTGCCTCTTCCACAATCTTGCCTGCATACATGACGATGACCCGTTTTACCGTCTCCGCGATCACCCCTAAGTTGTGTGTGATGAGGATGATGGCCATTCCCAGTTCCTCTTTCAATTTATTCATCAAGTCTAAAATCTGGGCCTGAATGGTCACATCCAAAGCCGTTGTGGGTTCATCGGCAATCAAAATCTCCGGATTGCAGGCCAGGGCCATCGCTATCATCACCCTCTGCCTCATCCCGCCGCTCAACTCATGCGGATAACGTTCTACGGCCCTTTCCGGAGAAGGAATGTTGACAAATTTGAGCATCTCAATACTCTTTTCGAGGGCCTCTTTTTTAGATAAGCCTTGATGCAATTTGAAAGTCTCTTGAATCTGATTACCTACGGTAAAAACGGGGTTGAGGGAGGTCATGGGTTCCTGAAAGATCATCGAAATCCTGTTTCCTCGAATCTTTCTCATCTCATCTTCCGTGAGCTCTAAAAGATTTCTCCCTTTAAACAGAATTTCTCCACCCACGACTTTCCCGGGAGGCATTGGAATGAGACGGAGGATCGATAGCGCGGTGACGCTCTTTCCACAACCAGACTCACCCACGACGCCCAAGGGCTCTCCCTTTTCCAGTTGATAACTGACTCCATCGACGGCTTTGGCAACACCTTCGTAAGTGAAGAAGTAAGTTCTCAAATCTTTGATCTCAAGAATCCTCTGATGATTCATACGAAGTCTTTGTCTCTCAAACCAGGAATGGTTATACGATCTTTTAGCCCTGTCGCATGGCCATTGCCGTCTATAATCTAATCTTCTTCAACCAGGCATCTGGGTTCTTGAATAAGGTGACCTTTTTCCCGATGCCCATCTGTTTCGCATTCTGAAAGACACGGTGGGCTTCGGAGAGATCATGAATTGCCAAACCAATGGGATTGAATAATATCCTCTGTTTCTGATCGGTTCTCCCTTTCTTGATCCCTGCAACCACTTCTCCAAGATTTCCAGTAATACCGTCTTCTTGGATGATTCCATCACGGACAGCACGCCAACTGACATCCACACCGTGATGCTTCACCTGGAACCAGTCGTCCACAAAGATGAGGTCCATGACCCCTAGGGCTTCGGTGTATGTATCCCAGAAGGAACTCTCTGCGTGGAAGACTCCTTCTTTATACCATTCCGCCTTGACATAAGGTGTGCTTGCAATCGTAGCTGTACTGATGATATCCGCTTCTCGAAGAGCAACCTCAGCACTTTTGGCTACCTCGATCTTCATCTGGGCAAGGTCGCTCATCTGTTTTGCAAATTGTTGCACCGTTTTTTTGTTGATATCATAAACCCTGCATGTTTCCAGAGAAGGCACAGCCTTTTTCATTCCCATAAGCTGTGTACGTCCTTGAACACTTGCACCGACTAGTCCAAGAATTTTGGAATCGCGATTGGCGAGATATTTTGCTGCCACGCCTGCTGCTGCACCGGTCCGCATGGCACTGACAATCGCTCCGTCCATGACACAAGAGGGGATGAGGGTTTCAGGATCGACAATGATAATCAGAGCGCTTGCCCTTGGCAGCCCATATTTTTGAGGGTTCCAGGGCCGGGCCGGAATGAATTTGATACCGGCTGTATTCACGGGACCTATGAGATCTCTTTTCTCTAACTCCTCTCGGTATTGCTCGCCCCCTAACCATGACGGCATGGACATGATACGGCCTGTTGTCTCCTCTGTCTCAGGACCTCCCCAGCGGATGACGGGTTTACCCGGCTGGATAAAATCGCCTTTCCCGTGAAGAAAGAAAGACCGTTCAGCAGCTTTCATGGCACCACCCATGTCTGTTCCACCAGCGGTGATGCAATCTTCTTGGCTTAGATATAGAAATTCCCATTTCTTACTCACCACTCTTTACCTCTCTTTCTGTTTTGGAATATATGTCTTGAAAATCCTGAAAACAATATAACTTATAGTAGATTGTCTTCAAAATGCAAGCCAAAAACATGAGAAGTTTAACCCTTTTTTCCAGTCAAGAAGTAGTTCTTTAAGTCCTCAAAACTCAATTGAGCTAATTTCAAATTTTCCAGAGTGCGGCCCTTGGCATAAAAATCAGTATCATTGACCACTGAAGCAAGGTGAATCATCGCCTCATAGGTGGGCACCGATATCCCTGCTTTCCGAGCTAACGAAACTGTGAGACAGGCTCCCATCGGTATATCTTCTGTGACATAGCGATCTTGCATGCTAAAGGGTCCTTGGCTTGAGGCTATCGCGAATTGTTCCACGGTCATGTTGAAAGAATCCCAAAAAATCTGGTCATAGGTATAAGGCTGATACCCAAATGCTTTAAATAGGGCTGACCGCTCCTTATCCATGCTGTAAATGACCTTCTTCACCGAAGGCGTAAGGCCTTCTTTGTACATCCAGAATTCCCCTTTTGAGTATTCTATTCTTCCCATGTTGAGTAAGGCACCTACCGGATGGACGATGATATTGACGTTGTATAAGGCAGGTTCCAATACACTGACTGCGGGCTGAACCACATCAGCGTAAGTTCCAGACAAAGCCTTCAAGACAGACTGGGTATCTGTGGCTGGAAAGGCTGCCAATAACATCCGGGGACCATCGATCCTGTGGATGTTGACTGTTCCCGGGCCATGCAGACGACGACAGCAATACGGAAACGTCACCCCCTCCGCCAGAAAAACCCGACGATTCATGCCCATCTCATCCCATACTTTTCGAAATACGAGCGTCCCTCCACTTCCAGGCCACAATACGACGGTTTGGCCATCCGACAAATGAGGAATCAACTCCTTCGCTACCCGTTCATGTGTTAGGGCTTGTGTCGTTACCATAATCAGGTCTGCGCCCTGAACCGCTTCTGATAGATCCAAGGTTGCTAGTGCCACCTTCGCAAAACCTGTCCTTACGATTCCAGTAACGTGAATTCCACCTTGAACAATAACGGGCTTTATGTTCTCAGCGTATTCCGGAAATTCGAATAGTCGGCATCGGTGCCCTGCCAAAGTCATGTCGCCTGCCATTGCGGAACCACCATTCCCAGCTCCAATAATACAGATCTCTTTAGACCTCATCTTTTCCTCCCTACTAGATAAATAAAGACTGCCCGACAAATTTTCTAAATCTTAACAATTTGAATCTTGTTCGGCAACTTCTTAGATAGTGGGGATAAAACCATTTTCATTCTAACTAAATTGTGTTATGTAGACTTTATTATTTGGGAGATATCATCTATGAAACATTTCTTTGATGCCTACCGACAAAAAACGCCCCTTTCAGAAAATCTCTTTAAGCGTTCCAGGGAAGTGATGCCAGGAGGAGTATCTCACAATTTTCATTACTTTCCGCCCTACCCCTTCTTTGTAAGAAAAGGGAAGGGATCTAAGATCTGGGATGTGGATGGAAATGAATATGTGGACCTCTGGATGGGCCATTATACGCATATTCTGGGCCATCACCCCGATGTCATTGTCGAAGCGGTCCAACGACAGGCGAAAGAAGGAATCCATTGGGGTATTGTTTTTGAGAAACAGGTAGCGTGGGCAGAACTCATTCGGGACATCGTTCCCTGTGCAGAAATGGTCCGTTTCTGTTGTTCCGGGACAGAAGCAACAATGTATGCCGTGCGCCTCGCGCGTGCCTTCACAGGCAAGAAAATCATATTAAAGATGGCTGGTGGATGGCATGGAGCCAGTTCAGACCTCTCCTTAGGGATTAAGATGCCCTATGATAAGGAAGAGAGCCTCGGTCTTTTTCCCGAACTTCAGCAGAATACAAAAGTGATCTATTTCAATGATATCCAAAAGTCCCTCGAGGTCATTCAACAAACCAAGAAGAACCTGGCGGGTATTATTCTTGAACCTGCCATGGGCGAGGGTGGATTTGTTCCCGCAACGAACGACTATCTGAAAATGCTGCGTTCCGAGACAGAAAGACTGGGCGCGCTTCTCATCTTTGATGAAGTCATTACGGGATTTCGAGTCGCCCTGGGTGGAGCCCAGGAAAGATTTGGCATTCTCCCAGACTTAACCACCTTGGGAAAGATTACGGGTGGAGGATTTCCCGTTGGCGCGCTGGTTGGAAAAAGGGAGATCCTCGAAAAAACCTCCCCCGAATTAAAAGGCAACAAGTGGGAAAGAATTCTGATCGGCGGCGGTACATTCTCTTCGCATCCTTTTACGGCAGCAGCAGGATTGGCAATGTTAGGATATTTAAAGGATCATGCGGAAGAGGTTTATCCCGCTTTAGAAGCCCAAGGGGAGAAAGTACGAAAGGGGGTTCAAGAGAGTCTCCTTCGGGAAGGGGTCGATGCTGTTGTCACGGGAATCGGTTCACTCTTCCAGACCCATTTCCCTTTACAAAAAAAGGTGGCACTGAATTCTCCCCATTCAATCAACCAACTCACCGATGTAGAGAAAAGAGAAGTTGAATTTCGCATCAGAATGTTGACCAAAGGTGTCCATGTGATGCACGGCGGTGGCGGACTGTCGATTGCTCACTCGGATAAGGATATTGAGAAGATCATTGAAACAGCGAGGGAAGTAGCAAGAGAAATGAAAGGTTAAGGTTGAGGGTAAGGTTAAGGGTTTGAAGCAAAGAGGAGGTTTTAATTTAAAGAGACGTACGGCCATGGCGAAGGAGACTGAAAACATCGGTGTAATTGTCGTCGATGTCCAGGGCGACTTCACAAGATTCAAAAACGGCTCCTTGGCTGTGGAGGGGACGGACGAGGCCTTTGTCAAGTCAGTGGAAGAGAATACGAAGAAGTTGAAATCAGCGGGTTTCCCGGTTTATGCCACCCAGGACTGGCATCCCGCGAATCATGCTTCTTTCTTTGCCAACCATAAAGGGAAAAAGGCCTTTGATGTCATTAAGCTTCACGGAAAGGATCAGGTCCTCTGGCCCCCTCACTGCGTTCAGAAAACTCCTGGAGCAGAGGTTTTGTTGGATAACAAATTATTCAAGGCCGTCGTGAAAAAGGGAATGGATCCGCAGTATGATAGTTATTCTGGTTTCCAGGATGATAGTGGCAAAAAGACCGAGATGGACGGTATTCTTAAAAAAGATGGAATCAAAAAAGTGGTCGTCTATGGAATTGCCACTGATTACTGTGTGAGGGCTACTGCAATGGATGCCGCTGCTGCAGGTTACAAGGTCATCATGATTAAGAATTTGAGCCGTGGAGTGGCACCTGAGACTTCTCAAAAAGCCATCGACGAGATGAAAGCCAAAGGGGTCGTTATCCTCGACGATCTGGATCTACAAAAGATCAAAACCAATTAGATTCCCACAATAAGGGGATTTTCATATTTCTATATCCTATAGAAATGTGAGCGGTCCCTTATTGTGCTAGCAAGTCATGGGAGCATCTTATAGACGAGGGTATGCACTCCGAAATTGCCCGCCTGATCAGCAGCCAGGATTTGAAGCTTCACTTCGTCGAAACCTGCTGGAGGGGAAGTCTTACATTGAAATAAGGTCGGTTGTCCTGCATAGGTGAGTTTGAATTTACCTAAAATCTGATCTCCATGAATCCATTGTCCCCATATCTCCAACTTATTTGAATCCCAGAGACCTCCGGGAGTGAACGGGCATCCTCAGAGCATTCGGACTTCTGCCTTTATCGTTAATTCCTCTCCCTTTTTTAGAACCTCTTTAGGAGAAGGATTCAAAATATGAACAATCAATCCATCCAGTTCAATGATCACCCCTTCACCCAGGATATGCTTTCCAGGGATGAGGGTGAGGGTCTTTGACCCTTTTTGAATCGACTGGGGATAGGCAAGAGGAGCCTCGGTATAAATCTCAATCTGAGTGGGTCGGTCTAAGGGAATCTCGGCCTGGAAGGAGGCTGAGCCTGAAGTCCCATATATCACCTCCCCTCTCTTACGGGGCCGAACCATGATGCTTTCGGTATCGCCCGTTCCTCCCTCCTGTTTGCCCTGAGCAAGGATCTCTCCAGTCTCGAGATTCCTAATTCGAACAAAGGCACCCCCTACGCCTGAACCAATAACTTTGGAATCCTTTGCAACCACTCGGACAATAATTTTTGTCGGAACCTTTTCAGCAGAATAAGATGGGGATGTGAATAGAAAGATGATATGAGCTAAAATGAGAAAGAATAGCCCAAATCTTCGGATTGTCATTGTTCACCTACTTACTTTTAACCTATCTCCCATATAGCATTCTGCATTCTGCATTCTGCATTCTGCCTTCTGCTTTCTGCCTCCGACCTCTAACGTTCTTGCTAATACAAAAGCATTTTGCTCCATGACGATTCTGTAGGGCATGATCCCCGATCATGCCATCAGCGGTGCGTTCGGGGAACGCACCCTACGGATCTTCCATCCTCTAACCTCCTTAGTAGTACCGTTTCTCCTCAGCGTGGTCCTCGGCAAGGTCGATGCCCCACTCACCGAGGATCTTCGAGACGGCCCGCTCTCCGCTCTCGATGCAGTTCGGTACGCCTACACCCCTGTAGCTACCACCGGCGAGCGCAAGACCGGGGATCTGGGCACTGTGATCCTCGATCATTGTCACACGGTCAAGGTGTCCAAGTGTATACTGGGGCATGCCAAGCTGCCACCGAAACACACGCGAGAAGAGCGGCTTTGCAAACGGGTTGAGACCCAGGATGTCACGGAACTCGGCAAGTACCGTCTGCACGAGTTCCTCGTCCGAGCGTTTCAAAATCTCCTGATTGTGCGGACCTCCGACAAAACCGCGCAGCAACACCTTTCCCGCCGGTGCCCGACCCGGCCACTTGGTAGAAGAATAAGTAGCCGCCATGAGCGCACGGCCCTCCACAAGGGGGCACAGAACTCCGAAGGCATTCAGATTGAAACCGACCTCGTTCTCGTTGAAGGCGATCGAGATTGTCGCTGAGGAAGAGGCCGGTATGTTTGTCAGTGCGTCTGCGATGGCCCGGTCGTGCCGGCGAATGAGCGGTTCGGCAGCCCATGACTCCGTTGCAATGATCACGGCGTTGCCGTCGATGGCAGAACCGTCGGAGGTCGAAGCACGCCATTCACCTCCGGAGGTTCGTTGGAGTGAGCTGATAGATACGCCCGTGCGCATGCGCTCACGACCTGCGGCATCGGCCATGCTGTCCGTGAGTTGCTGCATTCCTTTCACAAACGAGGTGAAGAAGGTACGAGGCTTCTCGCCTGGCTTCGCCGGGTACTTACGCCGCATCTCCTCCACCTTACGGCGGATTGCGATGAAGGCCTTCAACAGAGACCCATAATTTTGCTCCATCTCAAGGAGACGCGGGAAGGTTGCAGCAAGCGACATCTGTTTCGGATCGGACGCATGTACGCCTCCCACGAGAGGCTCGGCCAGGCGATCCAGGCATTCGCGACCCATCCGCCGGACCACGAAGCTTTCGAGTGTCTCGTCATTCACCTCGCCGGGTGTGACCTTCTTTGGCGGGATCAGGAGGTCCATGGCCATCCTGATTTTCCCAGGCCACGAGAAGAGGCCGGTCGTAGCAAAAGGCACGAACTTTGTGGGCGCGAACATCATGACACCATCCGGCATCTGATGAAGTTTGCCTCGAGACAGGATCCACGTCCGTCTCCGGGAGTCGTCGGTCGGCAACTCGTCATCGAAGATCCCCGTTAGCTTCGCGATACGGTGACAAGCTGGTTTTTCAGTCAAGAAACAATCCGGCCCACCGTCGACGATGAAGCTGCTCTCCTCCGAAGGATCCATAACGACCTCGGTCTGGATCTTTCCACCGAGGCGACGGTCTTTTTCGAGCAGAACGAACTCGACGTCGTGGCCCTCGGAAGCGGCACGGGTGATTTTATAAGCTGCGCCGAGCCCGGCAACGCCGCCACCGACAATAATGATCCGTTTCATAAGGATTCCCCGCCCCTCCAATCTTTTTCCCTGCCTACCGCAGGCAGGTTTCAGGGCAGAGGGGATATATTAAGGATATGCTCTTCCACGATCACTGAAAGGGCCTCGATGAATTTTTCAGAATAATTGAGAGAGGCGGTCCGCTTCAATTTTATTCCTAAGGATTTTGCTTTCTCCCGATAGACGATATCGATATCGTAAAGAATCTCAATATGGTCTGAAACAAACCCAATCGGGACGATGAGAACCCTTTGGACTCCCTCTTTAGATAGATTCGTCAGGACAGACTCCACATCCGGACCGACCCACTCTTCTGGCCCGCCTCCTTTGCTCTGAAAAGCCATCCTCCAGACTCGATGCTCAAGCCCGTCGGCAACTCCTTGAATGCTTGCTTCGATCTCCCTTACATAGGGATCTTTCTCGACGATTGATTTTGGAAGACTGTGAGCCGTGAAGAGGAGCTGAACTCTCTTTCTCTCCTCTGGAGTGAATCCTGTCAGCCCTTCACGGACCTTCTCCCGAATGGCTTCAAGGAAAAGGGGGTGCATGTGCCACCCCACTACAAAAGAAACCTTTAACACCTCTCCGATATTTTTCTGGACCCGCTTCACCTCTTCAATATAGGCCCCCGTGCTCTCACGGGATTGGAACGGGGCCATGGGAATAGCAACCACCTCCATGATCCCATCCCGCAGAATCTCGTTCATCGTCTCTTCAATCATGGGATGGCCATAACGCATTCCCACATAGGATTTGAATGAATGACCTTTCTCGCTCAACCTCTTTTCTAATCCCTTGGCCTGTCCCTGGGTGATCTTAAGAAGGGGCGAAGCCCCTCCGATCAACCGATAACGCTCCTTAACCCTTTCCAAAACCTCTGCAGAAGGTCTTCGACCTCTGAAAAGGCGCGTTAAGAAGGGCTCAACTTCGGCAAGGGAGTGAGGCCCTCCAAAGGCCAAAAGGAGGAGAGCTTTCATAACCGACTTCCAACTCCAAACGAGATATAATTCCCTCTCCCTCGCCTACGGGGGAGAGGGAATTTTTTGAGGAGTTTTATTAATGGGAAGATTTTGCGCTATACTCATGAACCGACTCAACCAACGCAGCTACATTTTCGACCGGTGTGTTAGGAAGGATTCCATGTCCGAGATTGAAGATGTGACCAGATCGACCTCCAACGCAATCAAGAATTCTCTTAACCTCCTTCTTAATCAGATCCACCGATCCAACCAAAATAACGGGATCGAGGTTTCCCTGGATGGCCACCTCATACCCTAACCGTGCCCATGCCTCTCCAATATCCATCCGCCAATCCACTCCAATCACGTCCCCGCCTGCCCGCTTCATCAACTCCAGAAGAGTCGAGTTGGAAGTGGCGAAGTGAATGAGAGGAATACTCTTATCGATGCCGTCGATCACCCTCTTCGAATAAGGAAGAACATATTCCTCATAATCAGTTGGACTCAAACAACCTACCCAGGAATCAAAGAGCTGAACGGCTTGCACACCAGCGCGAATCTGTGCGTTAAGGCAGCGGATCAATACATCTGAAATCTTATTCATTAAGGCATCCCATGAAGGCCGGTTTTGATACATCAACCCTTTGGTGAGAATATAATTTCTTGAATGGCCTCCTTCGATGATGTAGCTGGCGAGGGTGAAGGGAGCGCCAGAGAACCCAATCAGTGGAATTTTTCCTTCCAACTCTTTCCGCACCATTCGAATCGCTTTCACCAGAAAAGGGACTTCTTCTTCCGGCTCAATGACTCTCAGCTTCTCAATATCTTTCATCCCCCTGACCGGGTGATGGAAAACAGGACCCTCCCCCTTTGCAAATTCAAACTCCACTCCCATGGGTTCCAGGGGGATCAGGATATCTGAAAAGATGATGGCTGCATCGAGTTTGAATTTCTCAATGGGTTGGAGCGTCACCTGGGCGGCTATCTCAGGATTCTTACACATCTCCAGAAAAGAATATTTCTTTCGCAGGGTACGGTACTCCTTCATGTAGCGCCCTGCCTGACGCATCAGCCAGATGGGTGTGTATTCGGTGGGTTGCCTATGACAAGCCAAAAGGAAGGGATATTGTTTTTCAATCTCGCTCATCACACGGATCCTAAACTGAGATATCTCGAGTCAAGAACTCTCTAAATTGCAAATAAGAAGTTCAAATGTCAAAATCCAAATGCCAAATGAATGACAAATGAATCAATGCCAAAACTCTTTTGTTGGGGTCATTTGGATTTTGGAATTTATTTGAACTTTGAGCTTTGACATTTGACATTTAATCCAGCCTTTGGAATTACTTCCAATCCCTTAAGAATTGCACCAGCAACCTCACTCCTGCTCCAGTGCCTCCCTTTGGAATATAGGGTCTCTCTTTTTCAATAGAGGCCGGACCCGCAATATCGAGATGGACCCACGGAATCTTCTCTACGAATTTGCTCAAGAAAATGCCCCCAATGATCGCACCTGCAGCCCGGGTTCCCACATTTCTAAAATCTGCCACATCGCTCTTCAAATATTCAAAGTATTCATCCCAGAGGGGGAGTCTCCAGACCTTCTCCCCTGTTTTTTCTGAAGCCTCTTCGATCCGTTTCAAAAGAGATGCATCATTACCTAAAAGACCAATCACATAATCTCCAAGGGCGATCACGCACGCTCCGGTCAGAGTCGCAAGATCAATGATCGCCTTCGGCTGGTATCGAAGACTATAGGTCAAGGCATCGGAAAGAATGAGCCTTCCTTCGGCATCAGTGCTGATAACCTCTACCGTCTGACCTGATAGGGTCTTTAAAACATCTCCGGGTTTATAAGCCTTTCCGCTTGGAAGGTTTTCTGTCGCCGGGATGATCCCTACCAGATGAAGGGGAATCTGAAGCCTGGAAGCAGCTTGCATCATGGCCAACACCGCTGCAGCCCCTGACATATCATCCTTCATTCGTTCCATTCCTTCCGAGGGTTTAATCGAAATCCCGCCGCTGTCGAAAGTGATTCCCTTACCTATCAAAGCGATGGTGTCGAACCCTTTGTTCTTATTATGTTCGAGGATGATGAACTTTCCAGGTTCTTGGCTTCCCTTGGCCACAGCAGTAAAGGCTCCCATCCCCATGGCCTCTGCCTGACTCACTTCTAAAACCTGAAGCTCCATGCCATGGTCCTTTGCAATCTGCTGAGCCTTTTCGGAGAGTAAAGTCGGGGTGACTTTATTGCTGGGACCATTGACCAGGTCCCTTGCCCCGCAAACCGCTTCTGCAATAATTCTGCCTGTCCCCACTCCGTTATTAAGCGATTTCAATTCGACGGCTGTCTCTCCAAGGATGATTCCCTCTTCGATCTCCTTGATCTTCTCCCTCTCCAGGGTTTTATACTCATTGTATTGGTAGACTCCAAGGAGAAGCCCTGCGACAAAGGCCTCGGCAAGTTCTTCTTCTGCAAGCCGATCAAACTTCTTGATTTGGAAGGCAAACTGTTTTATTCCTGCATCCCGGAGGTACTGTCCAGCCTTCGAAGAAGCTCCCCGCCATTTTTCTAAATCGAATTCTCCTCTCTTCCCCAGACCGGTCAGCAACACTCTCTTCGCAGGAAAAGCCCCCTGGGTGTAGAAAAGCTTCCGTTCAAATAACTCCCCCTTGAAATCTCCCTGGTTCATCAGACTGGAGATAAAACCCTTCCATTCCAGGTCCACGTTTTTTATAGGACCTTCCAGAGGCTCGGGAAATTCAAAAGAAAAGAGAATTAGGAGTTCACAGGGAAATTTTTCAGCCTTTCCTTTTTCTGCTCGGATCTGCATAGGTCCCCCTAAATTCAAAATCCCCCTCACCTTTATCCTCTCCCCTCAGGGGAGAGGGGTGGGTGAGGGGCAATCAGATTCTTACTCTCTTTCCTTCAACTTCGATACCGCGATGGAACGACTCTCTTCTTGAGTTGAAAACTCCTTCACCTTTCTTACTAACAGAGAATCCCATTTCCTCCGCTCGATCACTCTGGAGAGCATCCAGGGATTTAAATCGGAAACCTCCATCCACTTCCCTGCTTTTTTGATCAACTCGTCCAGCACCCTCCGCCTCTGGTCTCCCTTCAAAGGATACTTCTGTTTCGTCTCGACTCTGATCCTTGCCACATGATCACTTCCATAGACGGCCTCGAGCTCTTCCTTCTGGGCATAGGCATAGAGGGCTTCTTCAAGCTTCGCCAATTCGGCATCGATCTCTTCATTCAAGAGCCTTTTTCTTTCTCTCACCGCCACATATCGGTTCACTAAGGAGACCCCTTCTTCATTCAGATATTCATTCAACGGAAGGGCTTCAACCATGACCAGATGTTTCCGTTTCGGACAGAACCCCTGATAATCGCACCAATTGCAAAGAGGCCCTTCTTTGGGAAGAAATTGCCTGTCCGACTCAATCTCCTGAATGAGTTCCATAGTCTCCCGGCGGAGCTGCTGGAGTTTTTCAGGAGTCCTTGAAGAACTAATTTCGGTATCGAAGGCGAGGTAGTGCCATACCAGTCTGATTTCCTGAATATCCTTCCATTTTCCTTCCACTCCCATGTGATAAAAGGCAAGTTGACGATCGGAATCCACATTTTCCTGGGTGGGAAGCCGGCTGGAGGTTTTGTAGTCATGGATCTCAAGGACGGAATGATCTGAAAGGGCCAAACGATCGATGAAACCCCGGATCCAATAGCCCTTTTCTTCGTCAAGGGGGAAGTAAATATTCTCTTCAAGACCTAATGTCTTACCCTGATCAAATGGATAATAACGTTTGTAATATTCCGTGATGCATTTCTCTCCCAGGCGGCGGTAATCTTCGGCAGTGTAATCCTTGCGGATGATCTGAATCATTTCTTCATTCCAGTTCTTCTCCCAGTCCTGACGGTAGTAGTCGAGAATCTCCTCCAGCGTATTCAGTTTGGTCACTTTCAGATCGCGGTAGAGCTTTTCCAGGGCTTCGTGAACCCTCGAGCCCATGAAAGCCTCAATGCCTTCTGTCTCGATCTTAATCTTATCAATATAGGAGAGCTTATACTGGTGGGGGCATGTCTCATAGGTGGATAGCTGCGAGTGAGAGTAGGTTGGCATTATTCACCCCCTTTTCGAATACTAAATAGGCTGTCTACCGATTGCTGCGAATTTATTATTATTTTTAACAAGAAAAAGAGATTCTGTCAAAAAATGAAAATGGTGTTAACCCTAAATTCTCCTTGAAAATATTAGGTTCGATGTGGTACGAGATTTAAAGAATGAACTTAAAAAGGGAACTGGAAAACCTGCAAGAAGTCGTAATCCAATGCCACAAATGTCCCAGACTCGTCGCCTACCTCAAAGAAGTATCAAGACATAAACCCAAAAGATTTCGGGATTGGGATTACTGGGGGAAACCTCTTCCGAGTTTTGGGGATCCAAATACCCAAGTTCTCATTATCGGGCTTGCTCCGGCAGCCAATGGTGGTAACCGAACGGGTCGAATGTTCACAGGAGATCGAAGTGGGGAGTGGTTGTTCGGCGCTCTTCATCAATTTGGCTTTGCCAATCAGCCTAATTCCGCTCGCAGGGATGACGATTTTGCCTTGAATGATTGTTATATTACAGCAACGATTCGCTGCGCTCCACCGGACAATAAGCCCTTACCGGAAGAAATAGAGAACTGCAGACCTTACTTTTTAAAGGAACTCGATCTTTTGAAAAATGTGAGGGTCTTGGTTCCCCTGGGTCAGATCGCTTTTACACAGACTTTGAAATCCCTGAGGTTACGAGGAGTCGAGATTCCTTCACTAAAATTTGGCCACGGAAAAATCTTTCCGCTCCGAACTCCGAACTCTGTAGGGAGCGCAGATCTGCGTTCCCTACGGAGTTTAATTACGACCTACCATCCAAGCCAACAAAATACCCAGACTGGAAGACTGACCAGACCGATGTTTCATAAGATCTTTAGAATGGTACGAAAGAGGTTAGAAGGTTAAGGTTAAGGTTAAGGTTAAGGTTAAGGTTAAGGTTAAGGTTAAGGTTAAGGTTAAGGTTAAGGTTAAGGTTAAGGTTAAGGTTAAGGTTAAAGATATTAACTTTGAACATTGCATTTATGGTAGTTAAGATTCCCATCGAAGACTGGATTGATCTCCATACCTTCTCACCCAAGGAGATCCCCTATCTTTTAGAAGATTATCTTACGGAATGCCAGAAGAAAGGTTTTACTGAAGTCCGAATCATCCACGGGAAGGGAAAAGGGGTTCAACGAAATATCGTCCATTCCTTCTTAACAAAAAGCCCTCTTGTCGAATCATTCCGGGACGCCCCTCTCGAAGCAGGCTCCTGGGGCGCTACGATTGCCATCCTGAAGAAGCAAGTTTCAAATTAAAATATTTACTTGACAAGAATAGTTCTAATGTGATAATTGTTTCATCAGGACAGGAGGCTGAATGGAAAAATATCGAGACTCCGGATTGAAATTGACACCTCAAAGGCTTGCCATTCTCGAATACCTCGATGGAAATAAAGAGCACCCCTCGGCAGAAGATGTCTATAAAGCAGTCTCAAAAAAATTTCCCACCATGTCGTTAGCGACGGTGTATAATACCTTGATGACCCTAAAGCAGCGAGGACTTGTAAAAGAACTTACCATGGATCCTCTTAGAATGCGTTTTGATCCTCAACCCACCCCCCACCATCACCTCATCTGTATGGACTGCCGAAAGATCATCGATATTCACACCCGGTTAAAGATCAACTTGCCAGAAATGGAACAGGAAGGATTCGAAATCGTCGGCAACCATATCGAATTCTACGGTCGGTGTCCAAAATGCAAGAATAAGAAGCATTAAGTCGTTCAATTTCAATCATAAATATAAAAGGAGGAACAGGACAATGGCAAAGTCAGAACAATTTTTACAAGAGGCTTTTGCAGGAGAATCACAGGCGAACAGGAAGTATTTGGCTTTCTCAGCCAAAGCCGATCAGGAGGGCCATCCTCAGGCGGCGCGACTTTTCCGAGCAGCGGCCGAGGCAGAAACGGTTCATGCCCATAACCATTTGAGAACCCTTGGGGGCATCAAGAGCACCAAAGAAAACCTCCAAGAGGCCATTGCGGGTGAAACCCATGAGTTCAAGAAGATGTATCCGGAAATGATCGACGCGGCCAAAGCTGAGGCAAACAAGGCAGCAGAAAGAAGCTTCAACTTTGCGAATGAAGTTGAGAAAATTCACGCCCAACTCTACCAGAAGCTTCTTGATAACATGGGAAAGTCTCAGGAAAATTACCCTTACTATGTCTGCCCTGTATGCGGATTCACGGCCGAGAAGGCAGCTCCTGGAGTCTGCCCTGTTTGTGGAACCAAAGGGGAGATGTTCAAAAAGATCGAATAATGAGAGGACAGTCAGATGAGGAGGGTATAAAGAAGAAAGGGGGTTTTATGAGTGAACGAAAAGGGTTGATCACGTTCATGGGAAATCCGTTAACCTTGATTGGAAACGAAGTAAAGGTTGGAGATACGGCGCCTGACTTCGTCGTCCTGGACAACAATCTCTCACCGGTCAAACTTTCTTCCTTTCGTGGGAAAATATGTGTGCTCTCATCTGTCCCTTCTCTTGATACTCCAGTCTGTGACATGGAGACAAGGAAGTTCAACGAGGAGGCTGGACGGTTAGGAAAGGACATCGCCATCCTGACCATCAGTATGGATCTGCCCTTTGCGCAGAAGCGCTGGTGCGCCGCAGCTGGAGTGAATCAGGTCCAGACTCTATCGGATCACCGCGAGGCTTCTTTTGGAAACTCCTTTGGGGTTCTGATCAAGGAGCTCAGATTGCTTGCAAGAGCGGTCTTCCTCATAGACCGAAAGGGAGTGATCCAGTATGTTCAGCTCGTGAAAGAGGTCTCAAGGGAACCAGACTACGAGGCGGTATTCAACGCACTAAAAAAACTGCAATAAACGGGGGAAAAAGATGAAGAGAAAGTTAATGCCATTCGCTTTGATGGCCGTTCTTTTCTTAGCGGTCAGTTCATCCATCCACGCGGCTGACAAGCCTCCACAGAAGGGGGAATCGCTTCCTGTCATTAACCTTCCTATTCCAAAGAGCCCTGCTGAGAAGAGCTATCTGGGGCTTACTGGAGTAGGATCTTTCAAAATACCCCAGATCAAGGCCAAGGCGGTGATCATTGAGATTTTTAGCATGTACTGCCCCTACTGTCAGAAGGATGCACCCGGAATCAACGAACTCTACACTCTTATTGAAAATGATCCCGACCTCAAGGGGAAAATAAAACTACTAGGTATCGGGGCTGGAAATACGCCCTTCGAAGTGGGCGTCTACAAAAAAACTTACGCGGTTCCCTTCCCCCTCTTCCCGGATCAGGATTTCACGATTCACAAGGCCTGTGGAGAGGTAAGAACCCCATACTTCATCGTTGTAAAAATCAACGAGGACGGGAGCCATCTGATTGTTCACTCTCAGTTGGGGGAATACCCAGGGGCAAAACCATTCCTGGAATTAGTCCTCAAATCTTCAGGCCTTCAATAGGAGGAGGATGCCATGAAAAAGAGAAGAGCCTTTCATCTCACATGGGTTATCGGGACCCTCTCTCTCTGTGCCTTTATCCCCATGGTCTACGCCATCTCAGACGCCTTCAAGCAGAATATTTATAACGTCGGGACGCTCAAACCGGTCGACAGTATCCTGAAGGTGAAGGCAGGAGACCGCGCTCCCGATTTTACCCTCCCGTCCATCTCTGAAGAAAAAGTTTCCCTGAACCAGTACCGGGGGAAGAAGAATGTGGTTCTCTCCTTTGTACCTGCAGCGTGGACACCGGTCTGTTCAGATCAGTGGCCAGGGTACAATATCGTAAAGGACATCTTCGACGAGAATAATGCCATCCTGCTAGGCATTACGGTGGACAACATCCCTACCCTCTATGCATGGACCAATCAAATGGGTAAATTGTGGTTTCCCGTACTCTCCGACTTCTGGCCGCATGGAGCCGTTGCCCAAAAATATGGGGTGTTAAGATCGAACGGCGTTTCTGAAAGAGCTTTGTTTGTGATTGATAAAAAGGGGATCGTTCCTTACATCAACGTCAATGACATTAACAAGAGACCCTCTCTAGAAGATCTTATCAATGCGTTAGAAAAGCTAAATAAGTAGAACAATGGCCTATGGGCGGGGAGCTTCACATTTGAAATTTGTCACTTGGCATTGATTCTCAAATCTGAATTATGTCGCCTTCGATACTCTCACCAATATGTAAGATACCGAGAGTTGGTCCCTGGATAAAAGAACGGGTTGGGGAGCCTGGGTTGAAGAAGTAAATGTTTTTCACCTGATGATGGGCTGGCGTATGGGTATGACCATAAACGATCGCATCAACGTCGTCAAACTCATCTCTTACTCTTGACTCCATTCCAAAGGGAGACCCTCCTCCATGGACCAAACCAATTTTGAATGTACCGATTTCAATAACCCTCTTCCGTGGGAAAGCCTTTCGGATTTCCGGGGGATCCATATTCCCGAAGACTGCGATCAGTTCCTTCTGACTTGAGAGATACTCGGCCACGCTCAGATCGACAAAATCACCGGTGTGGAATATCTTTTCCACATCCTTAAAATGGGACTCGATCCATTTCTTAAACTCGGAATGGGGTTCCCTCAAATGGGTATCTGAAAGAACTCCGATCTTCATGATACGCCTCGTCAAATCCCCCTTCCTCCCCCTTTACTAAAGGGGGAAAGAGGGGGATTATTTATTTTGTTAGTTCTATGACCGAATAATAAATTCCCACGGCCACTTTTCTCATAAACTCGAAATCAAGGGTCTCCATCGTATCAGAAGGAAGATGGTAATTCGGGTTTCTCAAAAAAGCCGTATCCGTAACCAGCAGCGCTGGGAAGCCCCGATCCCAGAATGGACTGTGGTCGCTCGACCTCACTTCCTCCATGCCTGCCCCATTTCCAGGGACAAGAAGAAATTCAGATGGAAGCTGGGGGATCCGGGCTTTAAAAGTCCGGCGGACGACTTCTAATAATGCCTTCGAATTCTCATTCCCAACAATCCCGATGAAATCTCCCACGGCGGGATAATACTTAGGATCCATATAGGGGGGATAATCCTGCCTCGGCCCGGTGAAACCGACCATTTCCAGGGAGATCATCCCGTGTATCTTTTCCCCCCCTCTTCTCGCCCTCTCCGCATAATGAAGGCTACCCACATATCCATATTCCTCGAGACCAAACGCGATCAGTTTCAAAGTCGATCCCAAGGAAATCTTCTGAATATTTCTCGCCACCTCAAGAAGGACGGCGATAGCACTCGCATTGTCGTCCGCCCCTGGAGATCCTGGAACGGTGTCATAATGGGCTCCAAGAATCACCACCCGATCCGGCGAGGTTTTCCCTCTCTTCACCGCCAGAATATTCTTATGGGTTTTCCCCTCCCACTGGAATGAATCTTCTTCGACCTCCAGCCCAATTCTTGAAAGCTCCCTCTGAATGTATTGGGCCACCTGCTCTAATTCGGGATGTCGATCGTAGGGATTTCGATCAAAATGGATATTCCGCACATGTTCCTTGAGGTTTTCTATCGAAATACAATCCATCATGGCAGAGTATCTCTCATCCCTCACCAGCAGGAAAAGCAGAAAAAATAGAAGAAGGAACAGGAATGATACAAATCGAATACCCATGATGAGACATGAATGAAAGCATGTTATTGAAAAATGAATCGTCTGTCAATTGGGGGGCCTCTTAATTCCTTTCCTTTTTAAAACGATTTGATTTATAATTTTTGTAGGAATTCAGATGGCTATCGGTCGTAAGAAGAAGGCTCTTGTCCATATTGCTAAAGAAGACCTTCATCTTGAGGATGAATCTTATCGCCAGATCCTAAAGGGAGTGGCAGGGGCGGAAAGTTCAACTCAACTCACTGTCGAGGGTTTTGAGAAAGTGATGAGACGGTTCGAGGAGATGGGATTTAAGGGCCTCCTCCCCTCTCCTCAACATCCCGTACCCAAAGGCCGGCTCATCCCTTCGGGCAGTCCGCAGGGTTTTGAAGGAATCACAACGAGTCAACAAGACTTCGTCCACTACCTCTTAGAGAGGCTGGGCTGGGATCAAGGCCACTACCATGCCTTCTGCCAGCGGATCATCAAAAAACTCGACCCCATGACCAAGCGGGATGGTCAGAAGATCATCATCGGTCTGATGGCCATTTTAAGAAAGAGGGCGATTCAAGAAAGGGGGAAGAAGGGGAACCATAGATGAAAACATATATAAAGGCTGGTTTGGCGGTTCTTCTGCTCATTGCTTTGGTGCTTTTCGCCGTCAGCAAAGAAACCCCACCTCCCTTCGTTGAAATGGAGGTGAAGGGGGTGAGGATGGATGTTCTGGGACAGAACCCGGTCGTCATCCTTACAGATAAGGAGGGGAGGAAGGCTCTCCCCATCTGGATAGGCCTTCTTGAAGCCAACGCGATCGAACGGGAGTTGAAGAGCGTCACGACCTCCAGACCCATGACCCATGACCTTCTCCACTCTGTCTTGGAGCAGGTGCGTGCGAAGGTAAAGGAGGTGAAGATCGTCGACCTGAAGGATCACACTTACTATGCAAAGCTTTTTCTCATCGTCAATAAAGAACTGATCGAACTCGATGCCCGACCCAGCGATGCCATCATCATGGCTCTAAAATCGAAGGCTCCGGTTTATGTCGCGGCAAAAATCGTCGATGATCAGGGCGTCCTTCTTACCAAGAAGGAGGCCCTTGGAGAACGCCATGGCATCCGAGTCCAGGAACTCACTCCTTCGCTCGCTTCCCACTTCAACTTCAAGGGCGAAAAAGGAGTTCTTGTTTCAGAAGTCGTTTCGGGCAGCGCTTCTGAGGCTTCGGGGATTAAAGCTGGAGATATTATTACGAAGGTTCATTTGAAAGAGGTCGGGAGTGTTCAAGAATTTGAAGAGACCTTCGATGCACTCAAGGCGGAGAGTTCAATCAGCATCTCCCTTTTCAGGGATGACAGATTCCAAGAAATAAATCTTAAACCTTAGCCTTCCTCTTTTCCTCGGTGAAGGGATCTCAGCGAGCAATACCGCTCCGCCTCGGATCGAGGAGGTGACGAGAAACCTTCAACAGAGCTCTGAAAAACTACTTTTCGCTCTCTTGATTACACAGATTTCAAAATAGGATTACACGGATTTTTTTGTTTCAATGAATTCCCTGTCGGTGTAATCGGTCCCTAATCAGTGTAATCAGAGATTTCTCGACTTATCCAGAAATCTCTTCAATTCAGCATCTTCTTAATGATAGGGACCTTGAAAAAGGCAACGCCTTCCTCCTTCAGAATGACTTCCTCTTCGGTAGTGGCCGTTCCCTTTATATTTCTCTTTTCTGCCTCACCCGAATGTATTTTGAGAGCCTCCTTGTAGAAGTCAGCCCCCACATCCTCAAAATGCTTGTCAATATAGTCAGTAATCACCTGAAGGGCCTGTTGAGCGCGCTGAGAATCGAATTCTTCCTCCTTCTTCCCACCATCCCTCTTTATCATAAAAGGAGAAAAAGCCCTTTCAATCTGATGGTCGCTGCAGACGGGGCAGCTCACCATGCAGGAGGCTATTTTTTCCTCACAGGAAGCGCTGTCCTTAAACCAGCATTCAAATTTATGTCCGTTCGAACAGAAAAGATCGAAAGCAATCATTTTATACCCCAAAATAGATTAACATCTTGATACGACTTTGGCAACTTGTTTCTGAACATGAAGAGCCTTTCTTACTTCGTTCTCTTACTGAAAGCGGTTAAAGTAAAGCAGAGGAGAAACCCAACCAACGAAGAAAGAAGAGTTAACAGAAAAGAACCCGTTAGATCTCTTAGAGTCCCTCCCAACGTTGTTCCCAAGAATTGCCCGATGCCATGAATCAGGGTGACCAGACCGTAGACCGAGGCCCTTTTTTCACCCACCTGATCTCCAATGGACGCGGCAATAATGGCAACGGTGCCTAAAAAAGTGAACCCGAATAGAAAGGTAGAAACCCCCAGAAGAAAAACCTGATGGAAACAGAGAGGGAGAATCAGGGCTAATGAAATGACTCCGTTATTCCAGAGAAGGGCTCTTCTCCTTCCCAGTCGGTCTGAAAGAAATCCCCAGACCAATCCACTCACCATGCACATCCATCCAAAAATGGCCCAGAGGCTCCCAGCGGTTTTTTCGGGAATATGAATCTCCTCGATCATATAGGCCACAAAATAGGTCGTATAGATGTTATAGGCAAATCCAAAGATGAAATAGATGATAAAGATGGCTTTAAGAGTGAATTCATCTCCCCTCCTCCCGGGAGCCATGGCTTTCCTTTCTTCATCAGGGGTTGAAGAAAGGATGGAGATCTCCCCAGGCTTTTCTTTCAAGAATATCCATCCCCCAATGGCTACCGTAAGGGTGGTCAAGGCGAGAAGGAACCAACATTGTCTCCATGCCTCCTGACCCAGACGGGACAAAAGATAAGGAAGCAAAAGGCCCGTGACGATAATACCAAGACCTGTTCCTCCGGTAAGGACCCCAACGGCCCTTCCTAGCCTTCGCTCTTCAAACCATGCCATGGGAAGAGTCGTCATGGAAATGTGAACCCCTCCACCCCCTGCTCCCATGGTAAAGGTGAAGAAAAGAAGAGGAAAGAACCCTAACAATCGGCCGATGAAGAACATGGAGAGTGCCCCACACAAAAGAGAGCCGATCACAATCCTTTTCGGCCCGAACCGCGTTGCCAACACCCCCCCAATCAGAGAAAAAAGAAGGTAGCCCAGCAGAATTCCTCCGCTGAGGAGTCCCATCTGAATATAATTGAAATCAAGGGACTCTCTCATACTGGGGAGAAGCATCGGATAGGCAAAACGACCAAACCCCAATCCCGCCATTTTGACAAGGACGCCCACTCCCACAATGACCCAGCCGTAATGGAAAGTTTTCATTGTCGACAACAGTAATTCCATCTCTTGACGAAGTCAATCATTTTTGATATCAATAGCTTTGATGACAGCTAAAATCAATATCGGCAAGTCAACGTTAGAAGTGGTCCAGGGCGACATTACCTTTCAGGATACGGAGGCTATTGGGAACGCTGCCAATTCGGCTTTGGCAGGAGGAGGGGGAGTCGATGGCGCGATTCACCGCGCAGGTGGCCCCTCCCTGATGGCTGAGCTAAAAGCTAAATATAAGGATTGTCCGACAGGATCGGCTGTGATTACGGGGGGTGGGAATCTCAAAGCGAAATATGTGATCCATGCCGTTGGTCCAAGGTATTCCGGGTCTCCCAAAGATGCGGCGCTTCTTGGTGCTGCCTATCGAGAGAGTTTGGAGTTGTGCTCACGACAGAACATTTCCTCGATTGCCTTTCCTTCTATCAGCACCGGGGTTTATGGATACCCGGTGGAAGAAGCCTCCCGGATTGCATTAAATACGGTTGCGAACTATTTGGAGAGACATCAAGACATTAAACTCACCCGGTTCGTCCTCTTCGATTTAAGAACCTACCAAACGTATGTAGCTGCGTTGAAAGAATTAGTCCTGCCCGAATGAAATAGGGCAATTCTTAAAGAGGCAGGTCCACACCCATCCCCTTTGCTTTCGCCAGTTGATAAATCCGGATCGCTGTGGCCATGTCATCCAGGGCAAGGCCCAGGTTGATGCTCATGGTCCGCTCTTTAGAAGATTCACGGCCGGGCTTAAGACCCGCCACAATCTCTCCAAGGTCGGCATAAGGCTCTGGTGTCTCTTTGAAGTAGCCTTCCTGCCTGTAGTAACGCATCTGCATAAGGTCATCGGTAGCAAGTTTATTGATTTGACGGATTGCTCCCCCCTTCCAGTAGGAGTCAAAATCTACAGGAGAGGCAAAGGCTCCATCTGCAAGCCACCCCGGTTCGATGAGGGGTTTCGGATGCTTAAGAATGGGACCGCTGGTCACCACAAGGTCTAGGCCTTGCACTGCTTCAGTCAGTCTTTTCACCGGCTCAATATCCAGGTTCAGGGCTTTGCTCATTTCCGTTGCATACTGCTCGGCTATTTCAGGGTAGAGATCGTACGCCTTCACTTTCTTAATCTTGAAGAGACAGGTCAGGGCTTCAAGATTGCTGCGGCCTTGCACTCCGCAAGCCACAATCCCGACCGTGGTACTATCAGGACGGGCGAGGTACTTGGCTGCCACGGCCGTGGCTGCACCTGTTCGCTTGGCCGTAATCCAGGTGCAGTCCATGATGGTGATGGGTATGCCTGTTTCTGGGTCGTTCAGCAAGAGGAGCCCAGTGATATAGGGAAGACCTTTTCTTTGATTGTCCGGGTAACCCGACACCCATTTCATGCCTGCTGATTGGAGGTTGGGGATATAGGCAGGCATAGCGTGGATAAAGGCGTCAGGACGGGTATGGATGCCTGGTTTGGGTGGCATCTCTGTACGGCCGGCACCCTTCTCTTTAAACATCGCTTCCAATGCATCGATGATTTCACGCATGGGAAGGGCAATCGTTTCTACATCTTTACGTGAAAGGTATAGAACGGATCCTAGTTTCATATCTTTTTTGTCCTGATCAGATATGTAGGGTGCGTTCCCCGAACGCACCATCATGGTGAGCTCTTGTTAAACTATTTAAGGCGTGCTCGCCTGCCTGCGCGACCTACCTACGCCCGCCGAAGCGCAGGCTTCGCGTAGGCGGGAGCCGCTTCGGCGAAGGCAGGGGGATCACGCCCTACAGCCTTGGATTCTGCCGAAAAGGGAGGCTAAAGCTTTCCCTCCCAATGTTTATTTTTCAATGAGTTTCTGAAACAAGTTCAGAATGACAGGATGGTAAAGTTAATGTTCTTTATTCCAAGATCTTCTTCAGGGCCTCGTCGGTCTTTCGTCCCCTCGGCCCATCTCCAGGAAGGTAGAGCATGACTCCCTTTCCGCTCCTTAAGGGAATGACTTCTATTTTTCCCTCTGAGGCCATTTTGGTGGTGAATTCAATCGGGTCTTTGTTGAAATGTTTCCGGAAGGCATCATTTAACCCGCTGAAGACACTGTGGATACCCCGGTAAGGTTCTTTCCTCAATTTCTTTATCCCTTCGATGATGAACTCCTCTTCAGAAAGAGAGGAGGCTTGACCCCCGCCGATCAACCGGATGATCTCTTCTGCAGAAGGCCTTTGAGGAGCATCTCCAGGAAGAAAGAGCATCACCCCTCCTTTAAAAGCCCTCGTCTCAATCTTGCCCTCCTTGGCGAGTCTGGAGGTCGCCTCCACGGGATTAGTTCCGAAATACTTTCGAAAGGCTTCGTTGAACCCGCTGTAGACGCTGTGGATCCCCCGAAAGGGGTCCTTTCTCAATTTCTTGATCGCCTGGGTGACAAATTCTTCTTCGGTCAGTCTTTTTTCTTCGTCCGCCATGGGGCTCCCTCCTCCCAAATCAACACTTCGACTCCCCGGCCTGATCCTTCGACTGCGCTCAGGACAAGCGGCCTGGGCTTGCCCTCGGCCTGAGACTTCGGCGTGAGCTCAGTCGAACGCTCGGGTCGAAGGCTCAGGGTTGACCCTGAGCGCCGCCGAATGGGTCAACCCTTTAGGTTCTACGATTCCTTCGGCTTTTTTAAATCGAATCCTTCTTTTAAAAGGGAATCCTTTAACTCCTTCACATCGACCTTCTTTTCAATGGCATTGAGAATCTCTGCCCTCCCCTTTGTCTCCCCGAGAAGGATACAGCCCACGACCTTATCTTCTTTGAAAGTGATCTTACAATAAGTACATTTCTCGAGGTCACTCCTTACGACACAATCCAGCTTCTTTTCGGCATCGATCTCACCGGCAGCCGTGAGGTCAATCCCCACTACCTTCAAGGTATTTGAAACGACCGTTCCTTCGTAGATGGCCTTTCCCCCAGCCATATTGATCCCGGCAACCTCTCCCTGCCGTTGGGCTGCTGGCCAGATCCCGTAAACGCGACCTCGATGCTCTGCCACATCTCCAGCAGCAAAGATCCCTTCGGTCTTTGTCTTTAATTGGTCGTCAACGAGAATTCCATTCTTCATCTCTAAACCCATTTCCTTGGCCAGCTGGATGTTAGGCCTAACTCCGGCCGAGATGATCACCATCTGACCTTCAACAACCCTACCATCTTTAAGCCGTAATCCCTCTACTTTCTCTTTTCCCAGAATTTCATCTGATTGGCCATTGAGGAAGAAGGAAAAACCCATCTCCTCCATCTTTTTTTGTAATATCTGAGCTCCCGCTTCATCCATCTGCCTAGGAAGGATTCGCGGATTATGTTCAATAACGGCGACCTTTACCTCTCGCTTCAACAAAGCCCCCCCCGTCTCCAATCCGACGAGCCCCCCTCCAATCAGGATGGCCTGCTTCACCTTGGCCGAAAACTCCTTCATCTCGAGGGCATCTTTCATGGTCCGCAGAGTGAAGACGCCCTTTTTCTCCACCCCTTTAATGGGGGGTACAAAGGCACTGCCCCCCGTAGCCACGAGAAGCATGTCATACGGATAGGTCTTCCTCTTCTTGCTGAGAACCTCTCTCTTGTCGGACCGGACCTCTCCGATCGGCTCCTCCAAATGGATGGAGATCTCCTTGCTCTCGTAGTACTCCTTCGTATGGATGGTGATGTCTTTAAGGCTCACCTCCCCTGCCACGTATTCTGGGAATCGAACACGATAATAAAAAGGATAAGCCTCTTCCGTAAAGATGTGTATCTCCCCTTTTGGATCGGTCTCCCTGATCTTAATGGCTGCCCTTGCCCCTGCCGCACCATTCCCGACGATAAGATATCGTTTCACTCTTCTTCTCCCCTGTATCTAAATTTGTTGATCCACTGCTGGAACATAAATTGGCTAGAGCAGTCCCTTCACCCTATTTCGTTGATCCGTTCGGTCAGCCGAAGCCGTTCGGCTGAGCTCACGGCTGAAGGCAAGCTAGCAGTCGAGAGGTTTACTTGATTCCATCACGGAGTTCCCGGGCGAGGAGGTCAACCGTCCCTCGCGTTCCTCCTGCCAATTTCTGCTTCCACTCTCCGTCCGTCTCAAACCGTGTTTCTCCGATCCGATCGCCCCAGGGTTTGATCGCTTCCCGGATGCCGAAGTAGTCGAAAGAATCTTTCTTTAACTCTTTTGATCGAGCCATCACATCGGGGCTCACCCGTATGAAGGCACGGAGGGCGGCTCCGGTCTTGATGCTGTATTTCCGCCCGGCCCAGGCCTTTGGGAAAATTGCCAGAATGGCCTTGAAATAGTTCAAAAAGAATCGCTTTCCATTCTGCTCGAATTCCTTGAACCGATTCGCTCCTCCCAGCTTCTCGATATTGCCAAAAAGATCCACCATCTCTTCTGCCAGGGAAGCCTGGGAAACTCGGCCTTTTCCCACACCCAATATTTTAATCTCTCCGTGCAGAGGAGAGCTTTCCTCTTCGTTGAGAGTACGGATGATATCATGGGCTAAGGCCTGATACGAATCAGCATAAAGCCTTCGGCCGGCTAACGAGATGAGGTGGGAGGGGTTGAGCCGCGTATGCTTGGCATTGATGGTCACAAAAAGCTCAACTGTCTGCCGAGCATCCAACGTATCGAAGAGAACGGCTGGGACGTCGATCTCCAAATCTGTTTCCATCTGAGCACTGAGGGCGAGGAGGCGATGTTGACCATCGAGACATCGAAGGATTCCCGGCTCTTCGGGAATCTGAAGCATCCCCAGGTTGGGATTCTTCCCTATCGGGGAGAAGCTAAGCTTCTTTTCCGTGATCATGATCACGGCCCCTGGTATGGCAGGTAGATTCTGGGACTCTTTACAATCCAGATAGTACTGGACCAATTCTCGGATCTTCTTTCGAATCATCGGCCTCTGGAAGGCCGCCTCGCTCTGCCCGATCCGCTTCTCCAGCACCTCCCAGTTGATGGCAGAGGTTTTGGTCGGTTTCCTCTTTTTCGTCTCCTCCTCCGCGCCTGAATAACTTAAAACTTCAAATTGAACCAATTTCTGAATATCCCCGGAGGTAAAAGAGGTTTGATAAAAATCGACTCCGAATTGCCTCACCTTATGGGCTGGAACGGTAATCATGAAGAACCACCTCCCTTTTTCTATCTACATCTCCAGCAATTAAGAATGGTTTCGGTGCTTTAGGAGATATGATAAATTGAGTCTATACGCTGTGCGCATAGCGCTAAGCGCTTAGCCTAGTAATACATAGATACCAAAATTCCCCTTCCTAAACAAGCGAATTCTATTGCTCTTTGAACCCCCTCAGTTATGGGTTCTGGGGTAGAGAATTCGACAGGAATACCTCCGAAAATCTTATCAAGCGGACGATATTATTTTTTGCTAAGGGCAACAGCTGCTACCATTTCGTGGCTGGTTAAATGGGTTTAGATCGCGATCCGACGATCAGCGAGCAGAGGATTCCGCCCTGCCTGCCGGCAGGCAGGTATAAGATTTTCTCCGGCATCCCTGCCAAATTCTGAAAAGTTCGTGTGTGTAACTGAGGGATTACTGCCCTTTTCTGGACATGGGCACCGGCATGGATTCCCTTTCCTTTTTATTGATACTTCGACGGCACCAAACCTCGACCTTTAGGACAGGGTCAAAGACGCCGCTCAGTATCAACCCTGAGCAAACCCCGGGTGCTTGCCCTGAGCGCAGTCGAAGGATTAGACCGGGGATAGTCGAAAGGTTGATTTTGGAATATCCCTCTGGTAAGTTAAAATAAGTGTTACCAATCCAATCTGAGGAAACCCAAATCAAACATGCAGGGAGACTTACCATGAAAAAGAAGCTACTTTTAGGATGCCTCGTCATCTTTTTGGGAATGGGAATGTTTGTTTCGCGGGTACTGTCAGCCGATGCTGCGAGAATGACCAAGGATGAACTCAAAGCCTTATTTGGGAATCCCGATTTGATTCTATTGGATGTCCGTTCCGGGAGCGATTGGAAGGATAGCGATTTGAAAATTCAAGGGGCCATTCGAGAAGAACCCGGGCAAATCAAATCCTGGTCTAAGAAGTACTCCAAGGAGAAGATCATCGTTCTCTACTGCGCCTGACCCAACGAAGGAACGAGTGCCCGGGTGGCACAGCAACTGATCAGGATGGGATATCCCAAGGTCTACGCCCTAAAGGGTGGCTGGGGGGAATGGTCCAATAATAATTATCCAGTTGAGAAAAAATAGGGCCGTAGCGTATGTGGTTTCGATCTCGAATTGTCCTCAATGCGGGAACGCCATCTCAAATCCCGGCAGAACAGTCTATCGATATTGCATTGACCCTTGCGATGGCGGACCTGAAGGCAAAGTTCATCGATGCTGAAAGGGGGGCGGTCCGTTACAAGTCTATTCGTGGCTCTGAGGAGTTTGAACGTTATAAGGATCTGACAAGGGGATTACGGTCCTTCGATCTTCGCTCTGTCAAAGACCGTGGACCGAGGCTCGCCTTCTGGACCAATATTTATAACACGGCCGTGATTCACGGTGTGATTGAACTGGGGCTGGAACGCTCTGTTAAGGAGTATCCTGGATTTTTCGATCGGATCACTTATGAGATAGGGGGATCTCGTTTTTCTCTGAATGAAATGGAGCATGGTCTCCTCCGTGGCAACCGGAGACACCCCTATCGGGTCCTGAAACCTTTCCGTGAAAGAGACCCGCGCCTCGAATTCGCCATTGTCCCCCTGGATCCAAGAATCCATTTCGCTCTGGTCTGTGGGGCCAGGTCGTGTCCGCCCATCGGTTTTTATGAAGCTGAACAGATCGATTTCCAGCTCGGGCTGGCGGCCATGAGCTTTATCAATAGCCCTCAGGTCAAGATCCTCCCTGAAGAGAAGACCGTTTTCATTTCGATGATTTTTAAATGGTATAAGATTGATTTTGGAGGGAGTGACAGAGCACTGCTCGACACTCTTTTGAACTACCTTGATGAGGGGAAGGATAAGGCCTTCCTTGAGGAGAATAGAAATCAGATCAGAATCCGGTATCAGCCTTATGACTGGAATTTGAATCAATCGGAGAGATGATTTCAGGAAGAGAGAGATCAGTACCTAAATAAAGCGGCTCCCCAAGTGAACCCCGCACCAAAGGAACTCGTCAGAATCAGGTCTCCCCTTTGAATCTTCCCGCTTCGCACACCTTCGTCCAGGGCCGTCGGGATCGAAGCAGCTGAAGTATTACCGTACTTGTGAACAGTGATGATCACCTTCTCTTTGGGGATTCTCAAACGCTTGGC
>Ga0315282_10002426_pt1 | contig 34369 bp, 27 predicted proteins | sample YL17G07_20_MG_FD_203693 | JGI IMG/M metagenome (GOLD analysis project Ga0315282, IMG submission 203693) | Sediment microbial communities from Yellowstone Lake, YNP, Wyoming, USA - YL17G07_20 | ecosystem: Environmental > Aquatic > Freshwater > Lake > Sediment | place: USA: Wyoming | collected...
GGTCCGGGGGTTCGCTCCGTTGCACTCCGCATCACCCCCGGCTACTGGCCTTCGCCCCTTCGGGGCCGCGAGAATCACGACCCACTTCTGAAAGGGAGGGATTTGACCCCTCTATTGTGTTGGGCTGTGCCAAGTACGGGCATTCGGAAATGCGATTGCATGTTCTCGCTGAGATCTACGGGGGCCGATCCAAACCCAATGACCGCTCTCTATCCGTCACCAAACTTATGAATCAGACCACTAACGTCAGCGGCGCGGCTCGAGCGACCAGAATCTCACACCGTAAGGGTCCAGTGTGACGTGGATCGCCGCGTTGTCGCGTTTCAGCGTGACCGGATTCTCCGGTCGCTGTCGCGCGTTCTCATCGCTGCTCGCCGTAGCCGCATCCAGAACGAGCGGCTTGGCCACCAGATCGCCCGGCGGATTTTCAAAGATGAGATCAACTCCCGCTGCCGACTCCAAGAAATTCCAAAGGAGCAGATTGTACAGACGGAATTTCTCGTCATACGTCGCGAAACCGTGGACGGCGGGATTTCCGCCGGTCACGCGCAGTCGCTCGCCCGTCAGGCGCGAAAGCAATTTGAACGTGAAGTAGGCGGGCCGCACGGTGTTCTGATAATCAAACAGCCCGTCGAATTGCGGCATGCGGTTCCACCATTTCGTCATGAACACGGTCCCGCCGGGCGACATGAACGGTGCGAAACGTTCGTACGAAACGTGGTAGTCGCGGATGTGATAATAGCACGAGTAATCCAGTCCCGCCTCTTTCATCTGCCAGGCCACCTCGGCCACGAAACACGGCTGGATGCGCGGGTCGCGCGGCGGCTGCCCCAGCGACATGTTCCATTCGTCAAGAATCGTCTCGGGTTTGAGCGCGGGATGCTTCTTGAGAAGAGCTTTGACGCTCTCGATCGTGGCGCGAATCCGCTGCGGATTGCTGCTGTAAATGTGCCACGAGACGAAATGGAGCGGAACGTTCTGCGTCTCGCAGAAACTCAAAAGCGCCGGCAGGATTGGTGATCCAGGATTGGCGAGGGCCGGGCCGCCCACTCGCGCCTCGGGGTCGGCGCGCAGGATCGCCGCGACCGTGTGTTGATAGTAGCGGGTGTAACTCTCCGGCCGAAAACGATAGGGACAACCTCCGTCCTCGCCGATGTCGGGTTCGTTGGCGATTTCCCAATAGCGAATCCCGGCGTCGCGCTCCCGGTAATGCCGCACGAGATTGAAGATCAACTTCTCCCATTCGTCATAATCGTTCGGCTCCACAATGTCCTGATTGATCTCGGGAAAGAGGACGCGCGGCTTGAAGCAGATGCACATGAGCGGCTTGGCGCCCGTCTTGAGAATCAGCTCCACGGAGCGATCCAGCGTCTCGAAATGATAGCGCCCCTTCGCGGGCAACAGGTCGAAATACTCCTGGATGAACAGGCGGATCAGCCGCGGATGCAGCGCGCGGATTTCGGCGGCGCGGTCCTCCCACATCGGTTCTTCGGACAGTCCGCCCTGGCCCAGCGCGAACCGATTCATCTCGAGCGGTCCCAGGCGCTCGCTCAAAGAGACTTTCACGGGCACGGCCTGGTCTTGCGCTCGTGGAGAGCCCGCAGATAGAAATGCAGAAAGCATGAGCAAAACGCGTTTGTTCATTGATCCCCTCCTGCCATCAGTCCGATTCAACAGGTTTGTGGTTCCGCCTTAAGGCGGCCCGACACGCCGCTCGGGCTCTCACTTCTCTCCCACGTCGGCGGCCGTCCAATGCGGCTCAAATCCGGCCGGCACATTGGTCAGGTGCAGAACCGGTCCCTTCTTCGAATTGGGATACACGGCTTCGAGTTCCTTGTAAGGCACGGTCGAGGAGACCACCATCGGCGTATCGGCCAGCCGCACGATCGCCATCTCGCCGTCAATGCCGCTGTCCTGCGGGAAGATCGAGAAGATGACGTACCGATCGTCGGGCGACACGCAGGACCAGTACACGTGCTTTTCGCGCTCGCCGTAAACCAAGGTGCGACTCGTTCCATCAACCGTCGCCTGCATGATCATCGTCCAGCCATAGCCATCGGCCAGACCCGGCTGGCGGTGGGAGTTGACCACACGTTTGCTGTCGTGGAAATAGTCGGGCGTGCAGTTGAGATAGCGCGACAGCAACGTCACTTTCTCGGTCGCCAGCTCGATATCAATGATGTTCCAGTCCGCGCCCGCGACGTTCGCGCACCCGCACAGACGCTTGCCGTCGGGCGACCAGTAAAGCTGCTGAAAGACGCCGTAGCGCGGCATCTCGCGGACCAGTTTCTTGGTTTCGAGTTCGAAAATCCGGATCTTTCCTTCGCGCTTATAGAGGCAGGCGATCTGTTTGCCGTCGGGACTCCACGACGCCCAGGGAAATTCGTCCCGCCCGCCCTGAACCACCGGATTGCTGCCGTCGGCATTGGCGATCACCAACTCCCCGAACTGGCCGTGGAGCGTGTGATTGATGTGGTCGGACTTCGGGATGCGCCGGTAGAGGATTTTCTTGCCGTCCCAGGAGAAGCGGACACAGAACTCGCTGAACTCGGGCGTCCGGGTGATGTTGCGAAGCTTCGAGCCGTCCGGGCGGCAGAGAAACAGATCGTAGTCGCCCTGAGCGCTTTTGCCGGCGAAGGCGACCCAGCCGAGATTCGCAATTTCCTTGGCCAGCTTCTCCACCGCCGGATCGCGAACCGGCTTTGTCTTCGAGCGCGTGTCGTCGGCCGCACGAGCGACCAAAGAGCCGGCGCATAATAAGACGACCGCGATCCACAAAAGTGCCTCTTTCGCTTTTTGCTGCGCAAACGAACCCGACATACTCCTGCTCCTTTCACCGAATGTCGTGGATTCTCCCCTATCTCTCAGTAACTCGCGGCAATGGAATAGGAACGCTCTTCGGGACTCTTGATCCGCACCCATTCCTTTTGCGCGTCGAAATCCGCCCACTTCCGGCCATTGACCATGACCGACCGCATCGGCTTGTGACTCGGATGCCGCAATCGAACCAGCAGAACCTTTGGCGTCTTGCGGTCCGACATCTTGATTTCCGAGAGAATGCGCCCCGAATCGGCGTGGCTCTCAATGGTCAGAGATATTTTCCCGTAGTACGTCGGTGCGTGCTCCACCTCGATCTTCTTGCCGTCGGCCAGCCACGCTCTCGGTGTGGCTTGCGCGAGCAGCAGCGTATCGTCGTCCATCTCGTGAATCAACATGTTGCGATACAGTTCGAACCACGCGCCATCGGTGCTCGGCGGACCGAAGTATTGTCCGTGAGTCCAGCGATGTTCCACCGGCTCGAGCGCGGAATGGCTGAAGGCGCAGGCCATGTAGCTGTAGAACGCGCGAATCGCCGCCTCGGGGTCGTCGCGAAGCAAATAGGCGGCGGCCTGCTGATTGTAGACCGGCTCGTTGGCCATGCCCCAGCCGTGCAGATACAGATTGTCCTCGTGGTCGCTGAGGAGAGAGTCCGCCAGATCGCCGCGGGCAGGCACGGCCTTCAACCGGACAAGGTGCACCGCGCCCGTATCCACGTCGGTCGGATACCACTGCCGGAGAAATCGCCCCGACGTCGCGGCCTCGCAGGGCACATAGGGGATCCACGTGTGGTCTCGCAACTGCACGAGCGCCGACTGCATCGTTGCGGCGTGAAAACCCTTCTCGACGGACCGGTGAATCGCGCGGGCGGCGTTCAGGCATTCCTGCGCGCGCGGATGACCGATCTGCTCGAGCACGCGACCAAAGAGCTCGAGCCCGGCGAACACATACGCCTGATTGAACGCCCAGATGCCGTTCCCCGTACCGTCGTTCAACGGGCCGGCAACCAGTCCCTGCGTCGGCCCCGAGCGTTGCGAACCTTCCTCCATCTGCTTCAAACACCAGTCCATGGCTTTCAGCGTTGGAGGCATGAGATTGTCCAGCGCCTGGCGGTCGCCCGAAAGCAAATAGTTCTGCGCCACGGCATAGAGCATGCCAGGTGTGTTGACAACCCAATTGGCGTTGCCCTTGAGGTGGCCGTTGAGTTCCTGGTTGTTGCGATACATGACCGCCAGCTCTTCGGTCGAAACGCTGTGATACCCTCTCAAATCATAAAGCATATAGTCCACATAGACCGCCTCGTTGACGGGCCAGGGCGTGCCGGTTTGCGTGTAGGCGAAGTTCGAATAGGGAAGATCAATCCGGACATCAGATTCCCGACCGCCATGACGGCGCGGCAGCCGCAAAGCATGCCAGAGATTGGCGCGGAAGAGATCATTCACCACCGTTTCCGGCACGCGGAATTGCGCGCCGCGAGAAAGATAGTCGGTCCAGAACTTCAACGTTGCCGACCGCGCCGCCGCATAGTCCAGCGCCGCCAGTTTTTCCTGCTCCTCGCGCGCGACCGCAGGCGAAGGCAGCTTCACCACCCATTCGCGCGAGCCGTTTGCCGCGAGAGCGAGCGAAACCGTCGCGTCGAATTTCTTCATGTCCTTCTGAAAATCGCGAGCGGCGCTCAATTCGACGTCGCCTTCAATCCCCTGAATCGAGAACAGCGCGTTGCCGCGGGTTTTGTCCTGAACGAGAATCGCCTTGCCGCGTTTCTCCGCTATTACTTCCGTAGTCGAATCGGACGGCAGTTTCCGCGCGTGACTCATCACGATCGGGATGGTGCGCGCCCGCCCCTGCAATTCGGTCAGCTTCACCTTCTGCAAAAGCACCATCGCGATGTCGCCGCGCCTTTCGAGCGGCAGCCCCTCCAGCGGATACGCGAACTGCTCCACCTCGTATCGAACGCCATCTTTTTCGAGAACTGTGGTGATCACCGGCAGCCCGTCGGCCAGATTTTGACTCTTCCACGATTGCGTGATGCCGCGCGAAAGCTCGCCGAAGTCAAACCAGAACCGAAAGCGGTCGGGATTGCCGAGGTCGTTCCAGACTCCCGCGCCCCGATCCACGCCGAACTTGGGAATCGCGCTGTCCCAGGTGAGGCAAACGATGTGACCGGGCGCCGGTTGCGCGCGATGGACGTAAGCCGGATTGCCCATGTCTTCCCAGCGAGCGGTGTACTGCTCATACGTCGCTTCGGGCTCGCCGTGGATTTGTTCCAGAATGCGTTTGCCTTTCCAGGGCGCGAGCTCTTTCTGATGTTCTGAGAAGGAAATCGGCGGATCGCCGGCAGCGACAAATACATCGAGCGACGGCACCCAAAAAGTTCTGTTCTCAAGCAATTGATCCACGGTGACGCTGAATCCTTTCGTGCCCTCCGGATCCATCCGGACGGTCAGCTTGCGCGAATCGAGCCGATACGCTGGATCGCGGCGAAGGCGGCGAGCCGTGTCGGGATCGCTCTGCGCGATCAGATCAGCCCAGATATTGTTCAGATTCGTGATCGTTTTCGCGGGCGTGTTTGGGTAGGCCAGCGTGAACTCGACGCCGTCCACATCGCCTGCGCCGGCGCGTGTTTGCCATGCCTCATCCCTGAAACCGTCGTCCGATTCCAGCGAGTAGCCCGTTGCATTGCTGATCGTCGCGCCGCTCGGCACCAGCTTGATGTAAAACGCCGTCGTCGCCGGTGACTGATGACCCCAGGAGATTCTCACCTTCAATTGTTCTTGCGATTCAGCGACCGGCAGGGTCGCCGCAAAGACAACTCCCACACACAGCGCAAGACCGGCCACGCGCTTCATGATTCCACCCTATTGACCCGCCGCCGGCCCTTTGAACACGCTGCCGCCGAAGGTCGAAACATAGATGGTGTTGTCATCGTCCGGAGCCACGAGGACCCGCTGCGTGTTGGAGAAGGGGAACGACTCGAACGGCTTCCAGGTGTCGCCGCCGTCGCTGGTGATGTAGACGCCCGACATGTCGCAGTTGATCGTCATGATGTTCGGGTCGGCGCCACTGATGGCGGGAACGAACATTGCCCCGCCGCCGGAAAAGCCGATCGGTTCCTAGCCGTGCACCTTTGGTGCGGATAAGCCCACTGCTTTGTCGGACTCGCTCTTCACACCCGCGCTCTGCGCCCCGCCTTCCGCACCAAGGATAACCTGCGTCGCACTCAGCTGAACGCACGACACCATCGCTGCGAAGAAAAGTCCTGCTGTTGATCTTCTCATCTTCCCGCCTCGGAGATAGTCTGTCTTGCGCGCCCCGATAGGACCAGCCCGCATCCTGCAAGTCAACGATTCGTCTTTCAACCTTGAAATCAACCGTGCGGCATGAACGGGCGCATGATGATACGACTGGTGCTCCGTCACACAATGTCTGATGGAAATATCGTCGTCATCGTCATTGCGAGGAGCGGCTTGCCGCGACGAAGCAATCCGAAGCAATCCCGATCCCTTGGATTCCTGTTGACAGCACTGCTGCGGTCGGCACTCTGACCAAAGGCGAACACAGTCTGTCCTGCCGTGGACGCTCTCTCTGACCATCAATGGAAAACCGGAGGCGGCTTCGTGGACGAACCCGAATTGAGCAAAGCGTCGAAACGCCTTGTCTCTCTGGATGCCTATCGCGGCGCGATCATGATTTCGCTGATCTCGACCGGATTCGGCTTCTCGGCGTTCAAAGACCACCCGTTGCTGAATTTCCTGGCGCATCACAGCGACCATGTTCCGTGGCAGGGCTGCGTCTACTGGGACCTCATCCAGCCGGCGTTCATGTTCATGGTCGGAGCCGCCATGCCGTTCAGCTACGCGAAGCGTCTGTCGTTGGGACAGACTCACGCCCGGATCTTTGGCCACGTCGTGCAGCGCGCCGTCGTTCTCGTTCTCATCGCGGCCCTGTTCACTTCCATTCAAGAAGACCATCCGACCATTACCTTGATCAACGTGCTCCCTCAGATCGCCATCGGTTATTTCTTCGCCTTCTTCGTCCTGAACAGAAGCTACACGGTCCAGGGACTGACCGCCGCGCTGATCCTGATCATCTACACGTTGGTTTGGGTCTTCTACCCCGGCAATGGCGCGGGTGGACCGTGGGCCCAGGGCAATGTGAATCTCGGCTCCGATTTCGACAAATGGCTCCTGGGCCGGAATTGCAGCGGCTACTACGTCACGATGAACGCGATCCCTTCGACCGCCACGATCATCGCCGGGGTCATGTGCGGCAGGCTGGTCGGCAGCGAGCTTTCGCAGAAACGGGTGACGGGGATTCTGGCGGTTGCCGCAATCGCTTCGCTGATCGCCGGACTGGCGTTGAGTCCGCTCGTTCCGATGATCAAGCGAATCTGGACCGCGTCGTTCACGCTCTATTCGGCCGGCTGGGTCATTCTGTTCCTATTGCTCTTCTATTGGATTGTGGAGGGGCTGGGCTGCCGGCGATGGACTTTCGTCCTGGTTGTCGTGGGCATGAATTCGATCGCGGCCTATATCATCTTTCAGCTCTTCCGAGGCTGGATTGACCACGCCGTGCTGGCATTCAGTCGGCCGCTCGTGAAAGCCCTGGGCGCGTGGGGAACGGTCCTCCAGGCCTTCCTGGTTCTCGGCGTCGTCTGGTACATCTTGTACTTCTTCTACAAAAAGAAAATCTTCTTCAAAGTGTGAAAAGTGGCGTAAGCTGTTAGAGTGGCGCAGGCTGTTAGCCTGCGAAACCACCATCACAGCCTAACAGGCTGCGATACTTGTGGCGTAGGCTCTCAGCCCGCAACAATTCCCTCTCTCTGCTTTCCGCCAATTTTGATCTTGAAAACCCGCCCGCCGAGGTGCCATAGATCAGTCCGTTACGTTGGGCGATTAGCTCAGTTGGCTAGAGTGCCGCCTTGACATGGCGGAGGTCCGCGGTTCAAACCCGCGATCGCCCACCATTAAAGGAAACGGCTCATTCTCTATACCTCCCAATTGGGAACTGAAGAACGAGAGGCACAAGGTAAAAAAGCAATGAAAGAATCAGACTGAAGGTCTGGACTCCGAACTCTGACAGGGGTACGTCGTGATACGGCTTTCCGCGAAGCGTCTCGTTATGCCAGAGCCTCTTCCGCCGCCCTCAGGTTCGACGTCCCAAGAACGATGTAGGTCATTCCGCCGCGCTTGCCGGTGCTCCCGTAAACGAAATTGACGTTGATCTTCTTGGCCGAGAGTTTTTCGGCCACGTCGGCCATGATGCCAATCTTGTTGGGCACCTCGACCAGCAGCACATCCGTCTCGGTAAACGAAAGCCCACATTCTTCCAGCACCTTCACCGCCTCGTCCGGCCTGTCCACTACCAGCCGCAAAATCCCCTGTTCGGTCGTTTCCGCGACGGACAGGGCGATGATGTTGACCTTGCGATCCGCCAGCAAACGGCAGACCCGCGCCAATCGCCCCGGCCGGTTTTCCATACTCACCGAAAACTGTTTTGTCTTCCCCATGGTTCCCCCTCCGAGTGATGTGGTCACGCTGTGGACAGAAAAGTCTGCTCACGGCCCCAGGAATTCAAGGCTTTTCGCAAACACCCTGCCGAGGTGCCGTTATTCCCTCGCCGGAAGCTGATCTTGCCCGAAACGCCTCGCTTCGTGCGCCATCCGCTCGATCAGTCCGTTCTTGATTGAATCGGCCAGCGACGAAGGTTTGTAGCTTTCCAGCAATTTCACCACTTGGCGGTGAGCGCGTTCCTCGAGCGTGAGCGCGCCGTCCCGCTCCCAGCGCGTTCGGTTGGCGCGATCAATCACCGGTCCCGGAATGAAGATTTCCTCTCTGAGATAACGCCGGGTATGATCGGAAATCAACAGGTGGCGTTCCTGGAGCAATTCCTGAAAAATCGCGAGTGCGGGAAAATCTTCTTTCGGTTCGATCCCTTCGATGAGCCGGAAGACCATCCCGCAGATTTCGTTGTCCAGCACCAGCTTCTCCAAACTGTGGCAGCTCTCGAAATCAATCATGCCGGGGCCGGAAATGCTGTTGATCCCCGACAACGCGCCCAGAACCGCGCCCATTCCGCTTTCCATTCCGGCCTGGGCATCCAGCAGCTTGGCATCGCTCATGGAAATGTAGGCCTGGGTGGGCAGCCCCAGGTGTTTCCCAATCTCGTTATAGGCGCAATCGAGCATCATGGTCTCGATGGCTCCCATGGGCGTGGTCTCGTATCGAACGTCAAAGATGGCCGGCGAGCCTCCGTAGAGAATCGGTGTGCCCGGATTGACCAACTGACTGATAACCACGCCGCTCAGGGTTTCGGCGGTGTGTTGAATGAGCGTTCCCGTCAGCGTCACCGGCGCCACAAAACCCGAGAGCGGCATGGCGATGAACTCGACCGGAATGGAATAGCGCGCGCAGTCCACCAGGTTCTGCGAGGTGACGGGGCTCCAGCGCAAAGGCGACGTGGGACAGCAGGAGAAAATCGTCAGCGGTTTCTCGCGCAGCGCCTTCTCCGTTCCCCGCACTGCCCGCTGAAAATCCTTCATCGCCTCGAAGGACTCGATCGAAAATGCGCCGGTCACCACCGGTTTCTCACAATAGAGAAGACTCAGGAACAGGCGATAGCTGTCGGACACTTCGGCGGGAACATCGGCCGGAATCATGGCCGTGCTCTGCGAGGCGATGTGCGGAAGCTGGCCGACCACTTTCGCATAGTCAATGTAGTCCCGGGTCAGAGGCTTGCGCATCTTCTTCGTCTGATAGTCAAGAATATTGAGCGCAGTGGAACCGGGCGTGAAGTAGACCGCCAGGCCGGCGAAGTTGTGCGTTTCGTTGCCGTGAACATCATAAAGTCTGAAAGCAGTCGGCGAGGACTCGATCGCCTTGCCGATCATCTCTTTGGTGAGAATCGCGTGGAAATGATCCATGTCCACCTTTGCCCCGCAATCGGCCAACAGGGACAAGATCTCGCGGTTGTTGATCTCGACTCCCAATGTGCAAAGGATTTCGATCGCCTCTGAAACAATCTGTTCGACGAGATTGTTGCTCAGGAACCTGACGGTGGGCCGCATTGAGAAGATCCTTCCCTAAGTGTGCGCTGCGTGAGTAAGAAGAATACGAGCCGTTGATCCTTTCGCTTTCCGGGCTACTTGAGCAGCTTCCGGAATTGCACGGCGTCGTCGAACATGCTGACGTTGTTGAACATGAAATAGGTCGCGGCTTCCTTGGGCCGCCGCTGAAAAAGTGTCCGAAGATCCTCGTCAGTGTATTCGTACCGATAACCCCCGATTCCATGCAAGCGATAATAGCGCAATCCGCGGGTGACGGATTCGGCCTGAAACGGATCCACGCAATGCACGAGGTCCAAATCCCGGCACAACTCGGCGATCTCTTCGGGCTGCCAACTCCCCAGCAGCCGACCTTGGTTATTCTTTTGTCCATCGGGTTGCTCCGCTGTCCCGCCCCAGACCAGACGCGGAGATTCCGCCTTCCTGCACTTCGGCTTTCTCCGTTTTCGGTTTCCTTCATGCGGCGCACGGCTCCTCAAGTCAACTCTCTTTCCATCGTGGCAGTGGACGGCGAAGGACTTGTTGACAGGGTCGGTCTCCGTGGCCGAGAAAGAGTTGTGGAATCATTCTGACGGAATGCGGACAGGTTTCGAGAGTCCTCAACATGCCGTGATCCGACACGAAAGGAGTGGCAAGCGATGAAGAGACGAATCAATCGGCGTGCGTTCCTTCGCAACACGGCGCTGGGTGGAGCGGGTTTGGTGATTTTGCGCAACAGCGGTTCGGCGCGCACTGTGCAGGCCAACGAGAAACTCAACATCGCACTGATCGGCGTCGCCGGTCGCGGCGATTGGTTTGTCAAAACGATTCCCAACCTTGAGGAGAACGTCGTGGCGTTGTGCGACGTCAATGCGCAGAAAGCCGCCGCAGCGTTCAGGCGTTTTCCCGAAGCCAGGAAGTATCAGGATTTCCGAAAAATGCTCCAGGAGATGGACAAGCAGATTGACGCCGTCATCGTCGCCACGCCGGACCACATCCACGCGCCGGCGTCCATGGCGGCGATGAAAATGGGCAAGCACGTCTATTGCGAAAAACCGCTGACGCACGACGTCCGCGAAGCACGCCTCATGCGCGAAACGGCGACCCAATGCAAAGTGGCCACGCAAATGGGCAACCAGGGCACGGCCAGCGAGGCGTTCCGACGGTCCGTCGAACTCATTCAGGCGGGCGTGCTCGGCGAGATTCGGGAGGTCCACGTCTGGAACACGGGCGGCGGAACGGGTCATCGCCCGAGACCAACGGGAAGTGAACCCGTCCCGGAATATCTCCAGTGGGATCTGTGGCTCGGTCCGGCGGCGTTTCGACCGTATCATTCCGAGTGGATGAAGTGGCACGGGTGGCGCGAGTTCGGAACGGGGGTTTTGGGCAACTGGGCGTGCCACTCGATGAATCTCGCGTTCAAGGCGTTGAAAGTGGACTCGCTTTGGGACGCTGCTCCTTCGGCCGGAGCGAAACCAACGATTCGCCTGCAAGCCGAGGTCACGGAGATTGATCAGGATTCATTTCCGCGCCTGGAGGTCGTTCGTTACGATATTCCGGCGCGAGGCGATCTGCCGCCGTTCAGGCTGAACTGGTTCAACGGCGGCGGCAAGGATCTCGAGACCAAGGGGATTCGTCGCCAAATCGAAGAGATCATGGGCCGCCGGCTGGATTGGACCACCGACGACGGCGACGAATGGAAGGACTGGGCGGGCATTCTCATCATGGGCAAGAACGGCCGGCTCTATGCCAACGCCCACAATACCACGCTCACCTTGTTTCCCGAAGACAGGTTCAAGGACTTCAAGGGGCCGGAGGCTTCGCTGCCGCGTTCGCCGGGACATGAACGGGAGTGGATCGAGGCGTGCAAGGGCGGCCCGCGCGCGATGTCCAACTTCGACTATGCGGGTCCGCTGGCGGAGTTTGTTCTGCTGGGCAACGTCGCGACGCTGTTCGAAGGGCCGATCGAGTTCGATCCGCCGGCCATGAAGATCGTCAACAACGCGGAAGCCGACCGGCTCCTTCGTCGCGATTATCGCGAGGGATGGGAGTTGTGAAAGCTGCGGCAGCAAGCAGGCCGCAGTCCACATGTCGGCCCGGCTTCATTTCCTCGCGCCAGGATCAAGTTCTTTTCCAAATCGAGCGTCTGCCAAACGTTGCGCTGTGGCTTTGCCAATCACACCGCCTTCACCGGCAGCCGCAGAATCGTCTTCAGGCGTTCGGGTGGAACGCGGCGCGGGTCGGAAAGATAGATTTCGTGATGCCGTCCGTGGGGCTTGAGACCGCGCTCGCCGGCGAATGCCAGCATCTTCGCGATGGTCTCCTGCTCGCGGTCGTACGGCCCGACGTGGAGCATCTGCACGGAGCGGCCTTCCTCGATTCGTTCCAGGCGAACATCTTTCACGCCGGCGCTCTTGCCCTTTTCCGTCAGGACGCCAACCGCCTTGTCGAGGTCGGCTTGCACAATGAAGTCCGGCGTGCGAATGAGCAATTTCCATTGCCACTCGCTTTTCGGGGCCTTCGAGAAATCAGCCGATCCGTCCTTGAGCCACCACTGCGCTTCGAGTTTGCAGACAACGTAGTCCCCGCGTCCTTCGAACTGGCGCGTCATCTTGATCGTGTAGGCCATGCTGTAGAGCGCTCCGATGCGTTCCTGAAACACTTTGCCGCCCGGCTCGCCCGCCCCGACAACAGCGAGATAAAGGGCGGGCTTCGCCTCGATGAGAACGGGTTGCGCGGGCGCGACATACTCGTCTTTGTGCTTCCTGTAGAGGTCGAGTTTCTCCGGCTTGGTCATGGCGGTAGTCCTCCAGCGGAAGATAGACGTCCGTCACAAGATCCTCGGGTGCGGTGTTCTCGGGGTCGGTGAGATACATCTCGAAACAGGGAGCGGAGCGAATCCCGTAGCCGCTGTTGGGCGCCCACTGGCCGCACAACGCCGCGTAGGTGTCCCCGAGTTTCGAATAGGGTCCGAAGTGAGTCGTCACGGCGTAAGCGCCGCCGGCGATTTCCTGCACGCCGACTTCTCCATCCGTTCTTCGTAAATCTGCGCGGTGATGCGCTTCATCTCTCGCCCTCTCTGGCCGGAAACCTAAACGGCTTTTCGGACGAATACTTGACGCTTCTTGCGCTTTTTGTCCGATTCGGACGAAAGAACGCAACCAGAGAATCCACGGCACGATCGGTGGCCTCGTGGCCGTTGTAACCTGGGTCCTTGTGGCCCTTGTGGCCCTTACGGCACGCGTCGCCGCGCCGACAAGAGTCGTTGACGATCGGAGCGGTCTTGCCCGATGCTCGCAACAAGGGTCAGCGGAATCGAGTCGCCGGTTGGCCCGACCCGCACGGAAAAGGAGGCTGTCATGCGAAACTACAAGAGCACGGCGACGGATCCTCATTGGCGCGAGGAAGAACTTCAGTGGGCGGCTCTCCTTTCCGCGGGCGATGCGGCAAGGGGGATGGCGCTGGTTCTCCTTCAGAAAATGTGCACGGCCTTTCACGAGTTCGAGCCGGCGTTCCGGGAAGGTGCGCTGGACGAAAGCAGGACGGACTTTTTTCGCGGCCGGCTGGCCAATCGAATCGGGATCGTCATCAACGAGATGAAGGCGAACGACCTCGATGGACTTGCGGGATTCGCCGAGCTGTGCGATCTGCTCAAGACCGTTGAGTCGGCCCCGTCGCTCGCCCACCTCGCCGAGCTGACCGGGCGCGTCCATCGGCTCGGCCATACGCTGCTGGACTCGCTTCTCGCCTAGTACTGCTTCAAGTTGCATTTGGTGGAAATGTCGCATTCCTCCGTTCGTCGTGCCAGGAAAACCCCGAAGGGGTGGCAGCCAGTAGCCGGGGGTGATCGCCTCGCGTAGCGAAGCGGAACCCCCGGAAACCGACCTCCCCCATCGGCAAGCCCCGAATGGGGCGACAGAGGCACGGCCAAGACCGGCCGACCACGGCTCGGTCGCCCCGTTCGGGGCTTGAGCGCACGGAGACGTTTCCGGGGGTTCAGCGACGCGGGGCGCCGCCATCACCCCCGGCTACTGGCTGCCACCCCTTCGGGGTTCGGAAAACGCGGGAGCGGCTGGCTGCGTCAATCCATCATTTTCGACTTGAAAAACCACTAGGCCCGAAGCTCGCTGATCCGCAGTTTGGAAAGGTCAATTTCGCCGACGCCGATCTTGCCCGCGATCGCGACGTGCGAAATGTCGCCGGGCTTTTTGGCCCACATGGGAAAGAGCGTGGTCCCATAGGCGTCCACGGCGGCCTGATCCACTCCGACGATGCACTTCTTGGGCGTCTCGACGTCCGCGAGATTGCCCCCCGACGGACCGTGGCGAACCAAAATGCGATAGGCGTCCACCACCGTGAGCTTGGGTTTGAAATGGAAAGCGAAGTCGGCGATGGCCTGGTCGAGCTTCCCGTGCCACCGTTTGCGGTCCTCGTTAACTCCCATGAGGTTCTTCAAGGCCATGCTCAGAATCGTTGAGCCGTGATGTTTGGCAACGGGGACGTTGATGAAACAGTCGCATTCGAGCGCGATTTTGGTGATCGCTGAATCCTTGAGAAACACGCCGTTCTTGAGCGGGACCCTCGTGGTCTCCAGTTCATCCTGGAGGAAAACCCTGGCGCCCAACTTTCGCGCCGCTTCCGCGATCCCGCTGGTCTCGTAGCAGGGCTTGGGCGGGCGGTCCGTTCGATCGAAAACCTTGACCTCTTTGGCGCCGGCATCGAACGCCATTTCGATCAGCCCCGTGACCACGTCGGGATTGGTGTTGGCGGCGGTCTCCGGTTTGCGAATCCAGGCGATGTTGGGTTTGATGACCACCACGTCGCCCTTGGAGACAAACCTCTTCATGCCGCCCAGCGCGGCAACGGCTTTCTTCACGATGTCCTTGGGGGATTCGCCGCTGACCACCGCGAGGTCGGGTGTGGTCGCGTCGGCCGCAAAAAGCGGCACACCCGCGGCTGTAGCGGTCGCACCGCCTGCCAGCAATCCCATGTCGCGAATGAACTCGCGACGCGTTCGCTCGAGCTTCTCCTCCATCATACAACGCCCTTCCGTGCCGTGATGTTCCGGCGGTCCTCCGGAGGCCACGCCGGTTTTAGAAACGCAAGGATTGTGGCGGCGTCGCCTGGGCGCGTCAACGGGAATCCCCCGCGCAGCACAAAAAGGGCCGCGCCCTCAGGGATTTCCGGGATAGTCCCTGTCTTGTGGGACTCCGCGCGGTTGTCCGCGGTTCAGCTTTTCTTCGAGGTTTGGACAAAAACCCGCTGCAGCACTTGATGGACCTTCACGCTGCTGCACTTGGGACACTTGATCTTCTTCGCCCCGTGTTCCGTGATGGGCATGGTGATCGTGAACTTCTTCCGGCATTTCTCACACTTGTAGTCATACACGGCCATGGCTGGTTCGCTCCTCCTGCTCTGATGGCTAACGACAAGAATCTGTAAAGCTCCGAGCATCGCAAAGTCAAGGCCGAGGCGATAAGGCGTACCCCGGGGTGTGCATCTCCGGCTTTCCTGTGACCCGGCCAGTACGCTGACCGGTTATAGTCGCGCATTGTTCGGGCAATCGCGCGGTAAGCGGCTATTGCCTGTCCCACGCCTTCCACGTGGGGTAAGTCTCTTCGGGCGACAGCCGCGGTTTCGCTCTGGGCGCGGGCGCGAAACCCTTGTTGTAGAAAACGTAGAGCCCGCCCTTGCCGGCGACGATGACGTCGTTCCTGCCGTCCTTGTCGAGATCGGCGATGCACATTTCCATGCCCACCCCGATGGCGCAGTTCGGCGGCGGGTTGATGTTCTTCTCGGTCGGATACCAGGGCAGATGATTGAAGGAAAGGATGTGCCGCTCGAACTTGCCGCCCTGGAGATCGTACCAGAAGGCAAACAAAGGATCGTAGCAACTGATGTCGCGACCATGGTGGGCGAACAATCGCTTGCCCGTGACGAGGTCGGGTTTTCCGTCGCCGTTCAGGTCGCCCAACGCCATCGTGTGGAATTGGCCGAAGTCCTTCTCGATCCAGTGCTGGGTGAAGCGGCGCTTGCCGTCTGCGCCGACGGACTGTTCGAGCCAGGCCAGGCCGTACTCGTGAGCCGCGCCGATGATGAGGTCATTCAGACCGTCGCCGTTGACGTCGCACACGAGAATGGGATGGGAAGCCGCCGCCCGCCCATTCGGATTGTCAATGGGGTGGAATGTGTAGTCGGGATGAAACGTCCATTTCTGTTTCGCCGGCTGCGGCGGCCCTTCGTACCAGCCAACGGGCGTGACGATATCCATGCGACCATCGCCGTTAATGTCGCCCAGACCGTTGCCGTGAGTTTCGCCTTCGGTGCCGATCACGTGTTCCACAAACCACGGTTCTTTGGGGATGGATTCGAGCCACGTCATCCCCTGCCCGGGCTCGAGGGCCCAATGGTTGCAGAGGATGTCCTCGTCGCCGTCGCCGTCTATGTCGCCGTGGATCACGCCTTCCATGCTTTTGGCGGAATGAATTCGCGTGGCTTTCCACTTCACGCCGGGTTTGCCGGGGTTCTCATACCAGAACGTGCCCTTCATGGTCATCCAGCCGGAGCTGACGATGTCCATGCGGCCGTCGCGATTGACGTCCATCGCGAACTCGCTGTTGTCGTCGGTTTCGGGACCGTTGGTGACAGCGCCGTCGCGGAAGTCCTCGTGCTTGATCCAGTTCGGCGCCTCATACCAGTTTCTGCCGCAGGCCAGATCAAGGTCGCCGTCCCCGTCCATATCCAGCACGGAGACGCATTCGCAGAACGGCCCGTACCAGTAGCTGTGGTAGGCGGGGTCATGGACCGGACCGTCAATTTTCACGGGAACGAAAATCGGTTCGGCGCCATTCGAAGCGACGACAACCGTGAGCAAGAGTGGAACCAGGAAGCAAAAGCGAGTCCTCATCGTTCGACCTCCTCTGGTGTCTGGTACGGCCCGGCGGAAATTGATGAACCTTTATAGACCGGTGCATTCAGAGAGCCCGAAAAGAATGAACCGCAGAGGACGCGGAGAAACGCAGAGGATTTCGAAGAACGCATTTCGCCGGTCGTTTTTCTCCGCGTTTCTCCGCGGGCTCCGCGGTGAAGGCCTTTCTTTTGGGAGCTTTAAGTCATGCACAGTCTCGCTCCATCGCTTTCAGCGTCATCGCGAGCAGCCTGCTCTTTCTGGGCTCAGACTACGAACCCCGTATGGCCAATAGGAGATGCCAACCGCATCGCGAGGGCCTCACCGTATGGCGGAGCCGGAAACGGAGCAAGCGAAAACTCGCTGCACACAACATTTGACAAACTCCAATTCGGAAGCGAGCGTGTCGTTCGGAAGCAACACGAAGACTTCACGATTCGGGAAAGGGGACTCTCCATGAAACGACGTGATTTTTTCCGCCAGTCTGCCGCTGCGGCCCTCGCAGGGGCATCCGCGCCACAGCTGATTCCTTCCCACGTGCTGGCCGCGCCCGGACGGCCCGGTGCGAACGATCGAATTCAGATCGGATTCATCGGCCTGGGCGGACGCGCCAAATGGTTGATGGAGTTTGAGGATTTTTCCGCGGCCCAGATCGTCGCGGTCGCCGACGCCTTTCTGCCGCGCTGCGACGAGGCCGCCAAGAAGTTCCCCGGCGGCGAGAAGTGGAGCAAGTATCAGGACTACCGCAAGATGTTCGACAAAGAGAAACTGGACGCAGTGTTCGTCGAAACCACGACGCACGCCCGCGTTCTCACCATCATGCGCGCGCTGCAGGCGGGCCTCGACGTTTACGGCGAAAAACCGCTGACGCTCACGGTGGCCGAGGGAAAAGCCTTGGTCCGCGCGGTGCGCAAGCTCAATCGCGTCTTGCAGACCGGCACCCAGCAGCGCTCCATGCCCCTTGACATCTACGCCAGCAAACTGGTGCGCGAAGGCGCGATCGGCAAAATCAGAGAGGTGATCGCCTGCAACTTCGAGGGACCGCAGCGCTGGACTCCGAAACCGGCTCAGCCAATGCCCGAAGGCCTCGATTGGGATCAATGGTGCAACCAGATCGAACTGCGTCCTTACCACAAGGACCTTCACTTCGGGTGGGCCATCTGGTGGGACTATGACGGCGGCGGGCAATCGTGGGGCGTCTCGGGTTGGGGAACTCACGCGCTGGACCAGGTGCAATGCGCCCTGGGCACCGACGACACCGGCCCCGTGGAAATCACGCCGGAAGAGCCGGGACCGCAGTGCAAGGTGACGTTGCGCTATGCCAACGGCACGCTCCTGAAGCTGGAGCAACCGAAAATCAACGACCACCAGCAGCTCGGTGCGATCTTCGTCGGGGAAAAAGGCAGGCTTCAGATTCTGCGCGGCGACTTCAAGGCCGAGCCGAAGGAATTGGAGGCCGAGCTGCGAAAGGATGCGCCCGAGCCGACGCCCGAGGGCAAGAACGAGTGCGCGCCGCACTTGAGCAACTTCTTCGAGTGCCTGCGCACGCGCAAGCAGCCCAATGCCGACGTGGAGATCGGCCATCGCTCGACCACCGTGTGCCATCTGATCAACATCTGCCGCGACGTGGGTCGGAAGCTGAAATGGGATCCCCAAGCGGAACAGTTTGTCGGCGATGACGAAGCGAACAAGATGCTCAACCGGCTCCGACGAAAAGGCTATGAATTGCCGACGATCGCCTAGGCTGATCGCCACAAGCGTTTAATGGTTTTTGGGCGGCGCGTTCTTTTTTTGACAGGATAACAGGATTGACCGGATCGAACGAAAAGAAGAATCCTGTCAATCCGAACGGCCGAACTTCTCCGGTGAATCGGGTGAGATTTGGAGCGCGGGAGGCCCCGAAAAACGATCAATCGTCCTGACCTTTGGCCGTTTTCGCCAACCGCTTAAAAACAGAAACGCGAGCCTTGAAGCAAGGGCGGATGTTAATCTGTTTTTCTCTTGGAAAATCAAAAAACAGCAGGGGCGATGAACAGGATGGCCGGCAAACGATGTACCGGATTTCAAAATCCCGTGCATCCTGTCATCCTGTCAAAAAGTCAAATCGAGGTGTTCCAAATAGGCATGGTCACAAGACCATTAAACGCAATTGGCTGATCGCTTGACAAGAACCCAAGAACCGAACAAAAGGCTACTCGGCGGGACGGCGCCGTCAGATCACGCGCCCTCGCTCAGCAGGGTTTGATCTGAGCTGCTCGAAGCAATCGGTGAACACATCATTCTCGAGCAATAGGAGTGTGCCATGAAAACGCGTAAACAGATTGTTTCGAAGAGGGATGCAAGAGAGTCAGACCGCGCCGAACAGGGCAAGAGCGGCCACCGGATAGGCTGCTCACGGCGCACGTTTCTTGGCGCGGGAGGCGCCGCCCTCGCCGGCATGACGGTCGGCGCCCCGTTCGCGACCGCCGCCAACACCGCGCCCAAGAAGGTCCGCATCGGGGTGGTGGGCGGCGGATTCGGCTCCGACTTCCAGTGGCATGAGCATCCCGACTGCACCGTCCAGGCCGTGAGCGACTTGCGGCCAGAGCGCCGGGAACGGTTGATGAAAGTCTATCGTTGCTCCACCGCCTACAACTCGCTGGAGGAGCTGGTGCGCGACGGAAACATTGACGCCGTGGCCATCTTCACCGACGGTCCGCTCCATGTCCAGCACACGGTCGAGGCGATGAAAAACGGCAAGCACGTCATCTCGGCGGTGCCGGCCGCGTGGGGAACCATCGAACAGGCCGAGTTGCTCCTGGACACCGTGAAGAGATATGGGCTCACGTACATGATGGCCGAGACCGGCTATTTCCAGCAGACCACCCTCTCGGCCCGCCAGTTCTACAAGGAGGGCAAATTCGGCCATCTCTACTACTGCGAGGCCGAGTACCAGCACCCCGGCCTGGAGGTGCTTTACTTCGACGACGGCAAGCGGACATGGCGTTACGGATTAGCGCCCATGCATTACCCAACCCACAGCACGTCGCAGCTGCTCAGCGTGACCGGCGAGCGCTTGACGCAGGTGGTCTGCACCGGTTGGGGAGACGACAGCCCGATCCTGAAAGACAACGCCTATGGCAATCCGTTCTGGAGCGAATCGGCCATGTTCCGAACCAACCGTGGCAATGCCTTTCGCGTCAACGTCTGGTGGAAGGGCGCCCTCCGCGGTTGCGAGCGCGCGCAGTGGATCGGCGATCGCATGAGCCTCTATTCGGCCCATCCCAACGGCCTCGGCCCGGTCATCGTTCGCTCGGGCAAGCAAATGGAAAAAGACGATGCAGGATTCGTTCGCGCAGCACCGGCCTTCGAACCCTACACGGTGCCGCAATGGTGGAAAACCGACAGGCTGCCCGAACCGCTGCGCCACAGCACTGGCCATGAGGGTTCGCACGGTTTCCTCACGCACGAATTCATTGACTCGATCATGCACGGCCGCAAACCTGCCGTGGACGTGTATGAGGCGCTGGCGTACACGGTGCCGGGCATCATTGCGCATCAGTCGGCCTTGCGAGAAGGCGGGCAGTTGAAGATCCCTCAATTTGATTCGCCAGTCAGAGCATGACGCGCCGCCAGGCGGAAAGGAAAAAGCGGAATGCTTGCCAGCGGGTTTCTACGGTGCCTGTTCTTTGCAGCGGCTATGGCCGGGCTGCCGCTGTTTTCGCTGCAGGCAGCCGAGGAAAAAACCGTTGGCGACGCCGGCCCGAAAACTGTGGACGGAATCGTTCAGCCGCAAAAACCTGTTGGCCGGATGCTCCGTGACGCCATGCAGCTACTTCAAAGAACCGACAATGGTTACGTGCCGGGCAAGTTGGGCGAAAAACTGCCGCCTTACGTGCAATACGCCACGTTCAAGCCCGATGGCAGCCCCAGGATGCACTGCTCTTTCCCCGCGTTTCATCACTCCCTGTATATCCTTGCGTTTCTGCGTTACTATGCCTTTACGGGCGAGACCGAATGGCTTTGGCGCGCCAGGGATCTGGCGGACTGGAACATTGCCAATTCAACGGCCGCCGGTGGGACTTACAGCGATCTTCCCTTTTCGGTCTTTGAAGGAGGCAAGCCGCGCGGTTCCGCCGATGGGCGCTCGATCGAAACGGACAAGCCTGCCCTCATGGGTTCGGCCTATCTGGCGGTGTACGATGCGACAGGCGAACAAAAGTATTTGGAGGCGGCGAAAAAGATTGCCGACACCCTGGCCAAAAACCAACGCGCGGACGGCAGCTGGCCTTTCCGTGTCATTCCAGAAGAGGGAACCGTCTATGACGATTACGGCTGCGGCGCCGTTTTTGCCGTAGAGTTCTTCGAAAACCTCCTGGCACGTGAACGCAGCCCGAAATACTCCGAGGCGCACGACAAGGCTTTACAATGGATGCTGGAGAACCCGGTGAAACACGGCTGGTGGGCAGGCTTTCACGAAGACGTCGGCTCCAAAGGGAAAACCGGCAACGTCGTGTTCATGCCCATGGCCTTTACGTGCGGATACTTGCTTCGAAAGCGAAGCGACAGTCCGCAGTACCTCTCGTGGGCGGAAGACATTCACGCCGCGATCCGAAAGCATTTCGTGCACCTCGAGGATCATGCCCTTGCGCCGGCCCCCGGCGTGGCCGAGCAGCTGGCGTGCAACGTCATCATGCCCGTCCACACGGCCTGCTATTGTTCACTGCTGTGTACGGTCTACGAGGTCAAGGCAAGCGAGGATTTGCGCAAGATGGTTGTTTCGGGGATCAACTCGTGCACTTGGGCGCAAATCCGTAACGGCGCCATTATGACTTGGTTGCATCTGCCGCAACGGGACCCCAAGTCACAGAAGTTCGATTTCACTAAATGGCTGGATGCCCTCGGCAAACAGGACGACACGTGGTACTCGATCCATATCGGCACCCTCTTGTACGTGTTCGATGCCATGGCTGCTTTTCCTGAAATTGCTCCCGAGGGAGAGGACCATGTTCTTGGTTTTGAGACGCCACCGCGAAATGTGCGCTATGAGAAGGGCAAGGTATCTTTCTCGGCTTCGAGGCCGTCCTGCACCACGCTCAAGTTGTCGTTTGAGCCGGCTTCGGTGAAACTCGCCGGCAAGGATCTTCCGCGTCGGGAAATGCTTTCGGCGGACGCCGCCGGCTGGACATTTGACAAGAGTGGTGCGTTGTTGAAGATCAGGCATGAGGCGGGCGGGGTCGTGGTTTCAAAGTGATTCGAAGCAGGGCCGATGCTGCAAAAAAAAACAGGAGAAAGGCAATGAATACAGTATTGGTCGGAAAGAAGGTATGGGCCCCGCTATTGGGAATGGTGCTATCCTTCCTCTTGGGAGTTGCGTTGCCGCGCGCCGCGGCGGCCGAAGACCCCGAGGCTGCAAACCTATCCAAAGAAGTGGCGGGTGCCGGGTGGATTGTGTTCGCCGCCAAGACCAACCAAGGCGACTACGATCTGTTCCTTTCGCGCCCCGACGGTTCCAACGTTCGCAACATCACCAACACGCCGCAGTTCAACGAGTACGGTGGCCGCTTCTCACCCGACGGAACGAAGCTTCTCTACCGCCGCGTGAACAAGGACGAGAAGCTCAACCATGATCTTTGGGGCGCGTTCGGAGAGCTGGTCATTGCCAACGCCGACGGTTCGAATCCGATGGTGCAAGGGAAGGCCGGGGAATATCCCTGGGCCTCGTGGAGCCCCGACGGCAAGCAAATCGCCTGTCTCTATAAGAAGGAAGGGAAGATTCGGATACTCGAGCGGGAGAGCAAGAAGGTCGTCAAGGAAATGTCGCGGCAGGGAATCTTTCAGCAGATGTTCTGGTCGCCGGATGGCAAGCGGCTCTGTGGCACGGCCAACATCAACGGCGCGGACTGGAACGTCGTCAGCGTGGACATTGAGACCGGAAAGCTCACGCTGCTCTCGCGCCAGCTCAATTGCACGCCGGACTGGTTCAGTGATTCCAGGCGCGTAATTTACTCCAACCGCACGCCGGGCCTGGCGGATGGATATGGTTGGACGATGTTGATGCAGGCGACCGCGGACGGGACGACCCGCACCCTGGTTTATGCGGAGCCCGGGAAGCATATCTATTTCGGGTGCACGTCGCCCGACGACAAATACGTGATCTTCTCGATTATGCCGGCCGATACCCAGATCGAAGCGCCCATGGCAATCGTTCGACTTTCGGATACGCCGATCATCGTAGCGGGCGACAAAGGATACAAGGAGTTGGAGGCGATGTATCCTAACGCGAAGAAGGGGCCGGTTCTGCGCTTGACCAACCTGCCCGCCGGTTTCGAGCCTCAGTGGACCAACGCCAAGATCGGAGAGAAGTGAGTGGCAGAAGCAGGACCTTCCCCGAGCTCCGCGGCCGACGAGGCATCTCCGGCCGCTCCATCCGACACCACCCCCGCGTCAGCGCTGACCAGCTATTCGTTGGCCACCGAGCCGGACACATCGTCTCTTCCGGCGCGCGAATGGCCGCCGGGACCGGGGCCGGCCAGAGCCTTCTGTGTGATCGGGGTCTTGGTGTTGTGCGTCGGGCTGTTGGCCAACCGCGTTGAAACCGGCGAGGACGACATGGTCACCAAGCTGGGCCGAATCGAAGCGACCGCTCGCCTGATCGAGCGGCCCGAACAGTTCCCGGAATTGGGCGCGTATCGCTATACCTATGTTGTGAAGTACCAGGTGTTGCAGGTGCACCGCCAGGATCCCCAGGGGAAGTACAAGCTGAAACCCGGCGACGAGATTTTTGTCGGCCACTACAAGCCCTGGCTGCCGCGGTCGGAAATCAAGGACTCGGATTGGGGCAACGATCCGCTCGGCGGCAAGTTGACCCGCTTTGTGACGGGCGAAGCCCACCGCATGGCGCTGGATTATGAATTGCAGGACCTCGCGCCGAGCGGCGCGCTCGATTACTGCTTTCCGCAAGGTGTAAACCGCTTCTTTGCGATCTGGGTGAATCCAACATCGTATTGATCAGGTACAAATGATGTCCAATCTTTGGATGCTGTTCTTCACTTTTCGTCTTTCTATTCATACTTCATTCTTCATCCTTCCTCCTTGGGTTTAGATGGTTTTCACCACCCCCATCTTTATCTTCTACTTCCTGCCGCTGTTCATGCTGCTGTATTTCAACATTCCCTACGGCTGGCGCAATCTGCTCATCACCGTTTGCAGCTACATTTTCTACGGCTGGTGGGAACCATGGTTTGTGTGCCTCATGATGTTCACCACGGTGATGGATTTCATCTGGGGACGAGTCATTTCCGCGCCAGGCGCCACCTGGTGGCATCGAAAGGGCGCGCTGATCGCCTGCTGCGTGACCAACCTCGCGTTTCTGGGGTTCTTCAAGTACTACATGTTTTCGATCGAGAGCCTGAATCGTTTGCGTCAACTGGTCGGAGCCGACCTCTTCCCGGTTCTGCGGGTCACGCTTCCCATCGGCATCTCGTTTTACACCTTTCACTCGATGACCTACATCATAGACATTTATCGCGGCCACGCGAGGCCGGCCAAATCGTTTTCCGATTTCTCCTGCTTCGTGGCGCTCTTCCCCGATCTCGTCGCCGGCCCCATCATCCGCTATCACACGCTCGCCGATCAGTTGGGTTTTCGCGAACACACCGTCCGCCGGTTCGCCTCGGGGACCTCGATCTTCATTCTCGGCTTTGCCAAAAAAACTCTTCTGGCCAATCCCGCGGGCCACGTGGCCGATGCGGTTTTCAACGCAGCCGGCCCCTGCGCGTTGGACGCGTGGTTTGGCGTCGTTGCCTATGCGTTTCAGATCTATTTCGATTTCTGCGGCTATTCCGACATGGCCGTAGGCCTGGGGCGAATGCTCGGGTTTGAATACCTGAAGAATTTTGACGCCCCCTACCTGGCCGAGAGCATCACCGACGTGTGGCGGCGTTGGCATATCTCGCTCTCTTCGGTGTTGCGCGATTACCTCTACCTTCCGCTGGGCGGCAACCGCAAAGGCCCCGCGCGGACCTATATCAACCTCGCCATCGTGATGCTGCTGGGCGGACTCTGGCATGGGGCAAAATGGAATTTCGCCGTGTGGGGAGGCTACCATGGGCTGCTGTTGGCGTTCGAGCGATGGCGGGGAAAGAAAAGCGTGTATGAGAAGCTGCCCCGGCCGCTGCGCATCGCCAACACGTTCGCGCTGATGCTTTTTTCCTGGGTGCTTTTCCGCGCCGAAAATCTGACGGCGGCGGGGCACTACCTCGCGTCCATGCTCGGTCTCCAGCAGACCACGAGTGCGTCCACCTTGCTGGCGGCCGACATCTATACGCCCGTGTCCTTGCTGGTCCTTGGCGTCTGCGCGCTTCTGACCTTCCAGCCGGTGCAGGCGCACGAGTGGGCGCAGAAACCCCAGACATGGGGACGGGTTGCATTTCTGATCCCGCTGTTCATCTTGTCGCTCATCGGCATGTTTTCGCAGGCATTCAACCCGTTCTTGTATTTTCAGTTCTAAGGGGAGCGCTGATGTTAGATCCTGAGCGCAAGAAACAACTCATCCTGATCCTATGCTTCGTGGCGATTGTATCGGTCGTACCGGTGACGCAGGTTGCGATCGAATTGTATCGCGGAGAGCGCGTGCAGTTCACGGACGTGTTCCGATACAAGCCCGCGGCGAAGAACCTCCGTCAGTTCGAACGGAATCTGGAAGACAAGTCCTGGTTTCAGCAAACCCTGCGTCCCAAAATGCAACAACTGTTGTTCCAGACCTTGAGCGATCCGGGCACCAAGGCGTTGCTGGGCCGCAATGGCTGGCTCTTCTACCGGCCCGATGTCCGCTATCTGGTCGAGCCAAACCGCCGCGAAGTGGACAGGAGCGAGTCGCGTTGGGTTCAGCCGCCGGACGGCAGCACGTATCGTGACAACGTGATTCGTGCCATCGTTCGGTTCCGCGACCAACTCAAGGAGCGCGGGATCGAGCTGCTGGTCCTACCGGCTCCGGGCAAACCCAGCGTGTATCCCGACCGGGTCACGCGACGCGCGGTGGGCAAGGAACAGGAGTTTCGTTCGCCGACGGAAGAAATGCTGGAAGTACTCCGCAAGCACGGCGTCGAAACGGTGAATCTCTTTGCGCGATTCCGCGAATATCGGAAGAGCGCGCCGGCGCAGGATCTCTTTCTGGTGCGCGACACGCACTGGACGCCGACGGGCACAAAGGTCGCGGCAGACGCCGTTGCGCTGCGGCTGAGAGAACTCGGTTGGGCACCTCAGGAAGCGCGCCAGTACCAGACGAAGAGCATCGCGGTGAAACGTTTCGGTGATGTCCTCGAAATGATGCAGCTCCCGGGCATCCAGTCGGAGTTCGAGCCGGAGGCGGTCGAGTGCGAGCAGATCAGCGATCCCGCGCTCGGGCTCATGGTTCCGTCGAAATCGGACCGTCCGGGCACGTACCGATGCGCTGCGCCAAAATCCTCCGTTCTGCTCCTCGGCGACAGCTACTGCCGCATCTACCAGATGCCCGAGCCTCAGTCGCTGGGAGAGGTGGGCGGCGGGAGGTTGGAGGTTGGAAATGGAAAGGATAAGAGCGACAAGAGCACAAGACAGCTTTTGCCGGGTTCGGCCGGATTCCCCTCGCATCTGGCTCTGACACTCAAGGCGCCCGTGGACTACATCGTCAGCGACGGCGGCGCCTCCACGGACGTGCGAAGGAGACTCAGCACGGACGCCGAGATTCTCGAAGACAAGAAGGTCGTGATCTGGGAATTCGCCGAACGCGAGATCGGGCTGGGCCGCGAAGGCTGGAAAGAAGTTCCCCTGCCGCCAAAGCTGGGGCCGTAAGGCAGGATGAATCGCGCGATGAATACAACATCCTCAATTTGCTTCGGAGGCCTTGACTCGGAGTTCAGGCTTCGGATAAGGTCTTATGAAAACGAGACGCTGATTCCCGACGTCTTTCCGATGCGGGTGGAAGGGAGACCATCGTATGAAACATTTGAAACCCTGGCTCATGCTCTTCGGCATCTCGCTCTGTCTGTGTCATTGCAGACCTGCTGTGACGCCGCCCGGGCTGGAGCGTGGCCAGAAACTCAACCAGAAGGAGCGAGAGTTGGAACGGTTCATTGCAGCGCACGTGGAAAAGATCAAGCCGATGTCGAAGGCGGCCAATCTCGCTTATTGGCAGGCGGCGATCTCAGGCAAGACGGAGGACTATGACAAGCTCAAGGAACTCGATCTGGCCATCCGCAAAGTGTACAGCAACCCCAGGGAGTTTGCGGAACTCAAGGCGTTCAAGGAGTCAGGACAGATCAAGGAGCCAAGACTGCACCGGCAGATGGACCTGTTGTATTTCGGGTATTTGTCGAACCAGATCGAACCCGAGCTGCTCCGAAGGATTGTGGATTTGAGCACTAGCATCGAGCAACGGTTCCACACCTACCGCAGCACCATGGAAGGCACAACGGTCACCATCAATGAAATCACCACCATCCTGACGACGGAGACCGATTCGCGCAAACGAGAGCTCGCCTGGCGCGCCAGCAAGCAAGTGGGGAATGAAATCGCCGCCGATATGCTCAAACTGGCCCGGCTGCGGAATCAGGCTGCGCGAGGACTCGGCTTCGACAATTATCGCACGCTTTTGCTCATCACCGGCGAACAAGATCCCCAGGAGCTCGAGCGGATTTTCGAAGAACTCTACAACTTGACCAATGAGCCTTACGCGAAGGTCAAGGCGGAGCTGGACCGCGTCCTGGCGGCTCAGTATGGCATCAGGGCCGACCAGCTGATGCCCTGGCATTATCACGACCCGTTCTTCCAGCGGTCGCCTCTCGTGTACGGAAAGAGTCTGGATGACTACTACAAGAATAGCGACGTCAAGATACTGGCCGAAAAGTTCTACGCCGGGATCGGTCTGCCCGTGGAGGATATCCTCGCCCGCAGCGACCTCTACGAGCGCCAGAGCAAGGATCAGCACGGCTTCAGCACGGACATTGATCGGGAAGGCGATGTCCGCATTCTCGTGAACCTCAACAATGACGAGCGCTGGATGGAAACGATCCTGCACGAATTGGGCCACGCCGTTTACAGCAAGAATCACGATCGCCGAGAGCCCTACTTGCTGCGCGATGCGGCCCACGCGTTTTGCACCGAGGCCGTCGCCATGTTTTTCGGCCGCCTGAGCCGCAACGCCGCCTGGATGCAGGAGATGATCGGTCTGCCGCCAGACCAACGTGCCGAGATCGAGAAAGTCAGTGGAAAGTACATGCAGCTCCAGCAACTGATCTTTGCCCGTTGGGCCATGGTCATGTATTACTTTGAAAAGCAACTCTACACCAATCCCGATCAGGATCTGGATTCATTGTGGTGGGACCTGGTGGAGAAATACCAATTGTTGAAACGGCCGCCGGGACCGGCCGATGGGGGTTGGGCATCCAAACTTCATTTCACGGTCAATCCCTGCTACTATCACAACTACATGTTGGGCGAATTGTTGGCCTCTCAATGGCACCACTACCTTGTACACAATGTGCTTAAGCTGGAATCCGATCGTGGAGTGAGCTATGTGGGCCAGAAGAAGGTTGGCGACTATTTCCGGGAAAAGGTTTTTGCGCCGGGAACCGTCTATCATTGGACCGAAATGATTCCGCGGGCAACCGGCGAACTGCTGACTCCGAAATACTTTGTCGAGCAGTTTGTCAACACTCCGTAATTCCCGCTTCGGCGGCGACCTTGCCGTTGAGGATATTTGCATCTCCTCGTGGGACAAGAGAACGAGATGCAAGTGTGAATTCATTTTCTGGCGAGGGGCCAATGTTTCCCGCCAATGTGTATATCGAAAGACGACGCCGACTCCGCAACGAGCTGCGAACCGGCGTGCTGCTCTTTCTGGGCAACGAAGAAAGCCCCATGAACTATCCTGACAACGCTTACCCCTTTCGGCAGGATAGTTCATTTCTCTATTTCTTTGGCCTCGATTCTCCCGGACTTTCCGCGGTCATTGATATTGATGAAAACAAAGAGGCCGTCTTCGGAACCGATGTGACCGTTGATGATGTTGTGTGGACCGGGCCGCAGCCGTCGCTCCGCGAAAGGTGTGAGGAGGTTGCGATTCATGAAACCGGATCGCCCGACGCCGCAGAAGCCGAGTTGCGAGAGGCGCTCCAGCAAGGCCGCCAAGTCCATTTTCTCCCTCCTTATCGAGCGGAACATGTGCTGCGGTTGAGACAGCTGTTAGGAATAGACGCAGCAGAAGTCAAAGAGCACGCTTCCGTCCCTCTGATCAAAGCTGTAGTCGCACAACGATCAGGAAAGTCGCCGGAAGAGATCGAGCAGATCGAAGCGGCGCTCGCGATTGCGTATGAAATGCAGACGCTGGCGATGCGCATGGCAAAGCCGGGCATGGTGGAACGCGAGGTCGCTGGTGCGATGGAGGGCATTGCGCTTTCCCGCGGCGTGCGCCTCGCCTTCCCCACCATCTTTTCAATCCACGGCGAAACGCTCCACAATCATTTCCATGGCAACGTGATGAAAGACAGCGGCCTTGCGGTGAACGATTCCGGCGTGGAATCACCGTTGCATTACGCGAGCGACATCACGCGAACGATTCCCGTCGGCGGAAAGTTTACCTCGAAGCAGAAGGATATCTACTCAATCGTTCTCGATGCGCAGGAACGCGCGATCGAGGCAATCAGACCGGGAATGGAATTCCGGAACGTCCATCGGCTTGCGGCGCGCACGCTTCTCTCCGGCCTGAAGGATCTTGGGCTGACGAAAGGAAACGTTGATGAGGCTGTTGAGGCGGGGGCGCATACATTATTGTTCCCGTGCGGCGTCGGCCACATGATGGGACTCGACGTCCATGATATGGAAGGCCTGGGCGAGGAGTACGTCGGCTACACGGAAACGATAAGGAGGAATCCCGCCTTCGGATGGAAGTGGTTGAGGCTGGCGAAGGCGGTCGAACCGGGCTTCGTCGTAACCGTTGAACCGGGAGTCTATTTCATTCCTGAACTGATAGACCGTTGGAAGGCCGAACGGAAATGCGCCGAGTTCATCCATTATAACATGGTCGAGAAGTATAGGACCTTTGGCGGCGTCAGAATTGAAGATGATGTACTGGTGACGGAAAACGGTCAACGAGTGTTGGGCCGAAGAATACCCAAGACCGTGGAAGAAATTGAGGAAGTGTCATCGCAGGGCTAAAAGGCTTGTGCGGGACCAGTCGAAGTTGAGGCGCTTCTCCCAGCGAAGGCCGTACACACCAAGTACACAAAGAAAACGGGCAGGGTGGCTTCCCCGCCCGCTGTTCAGAACTTGGTTCCTGCCAGAGAAGTGGCGCGACAAAAATCAGGTCAGGCTCTTCTCACTTCGTCTTTTCCGCGCTCGGCCGATCAACCCGCGACATCGTCCTCGGGCCAACCGACCACCCTTCCGGCGGATTGGCGTCGAACAGCGAGTCGTCCAGGTCCACGTTGAATTTGAAGTTGCTCATGATCCGATGGACGGTCCGGGTTTTCATAAGGGTCGTGCCGTTGGGTCCAACGGTGCTGCCATCTGGCCCAATGACCGGTTCGTTGGCTTCCTGCTCCCCCTGCAGGAGAAGGGTGTCGCCCGTTTTTGCGTCCACCCACACTTCAACATTTTTCAACTCCCCTGCTGCATCGCCGCGGCTCACGAGAAAGCCCAGAGCCGTGCGGCCGTTTATCTCCCGCTTTCCGAGTTCCTTGTCGGCCCGCATGGGAAGCGACCGGAGATCGTCAATAAGATTGGCCACCTCGGGCTTGGGACTGAAGCTGTTTGTCAACTCATCGTACATCTTGGCCTCGGGGTACAGCATAATGCCTTTGCGCGTTTCGTGGTTCACGACGATGACGGCCGGCCAGAATCCCATTCGCAGGGCGAGACGAAAGCGCCCCGGCTCCTTGTAAGCCATTTCGATCGGCCCCGGATTGTAGTCGTCCACGCAGGTACACGTCAGGGTGCGGGCGTTGTGGAGCCGTCCGACTGCCTCGGCGAAGACGTCACGCGGTCCCTGTCCCAGGGGATTGAAAACCACGGCCAGAACGACCGCCAGCACGGCGATGCCACAGGCAGTCGCCAATCTCAACTTTGCGTAACCGGCTTTGCGGATGATGCTCATGATCCAGCTCTCCTTTTGAGTTGTTTCGAGTTTCTCCATCAGCTTGCGCCGGGCCGTCTGATAGTCGCTGTCCGCCGGCGCTTCGCACTGAACGGCCTCGATCCATTCGCGGAGAGGGCCCAGCTCTTCCTGTTCTCGATCGGTTTCACGTCGCGACATGACGACTCTCCTTTCCTTCTTCGGCACGGTCCTTTGGGTTCCCGTCTTGCTTCGCGTCCAGCGCCAGCATCGGTTCGAGGATCTCGCGGAGACGTTTGCGCGCGCGGTAAAGGATCACGCCCACGGCATTGAGACTCACGCCCGTCTGCCTTGCGATCTCGTCACAGGAGAACTCTTCGAAGTATCGCAGGGCAAAGATCTCGGCGTCGTGTTTCCGTAACGATCTCAGGGCCTGTCGCAAGAGCCTTGCCCGTTGGCGCTGGAGAGCGATGTGCCGCGGGTTCTGATCGGGGGAGCCGGGAGCTCCTCGGGCGGCTCCGCGCCGTCGTTCTCCCATTTCGGCTTGCGGCGCAACAGGTCCACGGCACAGCGCGCCGCCGTCACCCGCAGATACGCGCCCCAATCCTGAACGGTGTCCGGCTTCAAGCGCCCGTTCCACGATTGCAGCACCTTCAGGAAAACCTCCTGGAGAACGTCTTCGGCCTCCTCCGCACGACCGAGAACCCGGTAGGCCGTCGCGAAGACCATACGGCCATGGCGGTCGGCCAGCTCCGCCACTCGTTCTGTCAGATCGTCCTTCATGCGGTTCCTTCGTTCCTCGAGGAATCGGGTGTTCGCCGGGGATCCCAAACCACGTTTGGCGAAGCTCTGATTCATTATCTCTGACGGAGAAGGGGCCGTGTTTATTACAGCACGAGAGAGAAAAAGGAGAATCTGTTCTACAATTCGGTCTCGGGCAGCTTCCTGCGACCCGCTTTCTTCAATCCGCCCCCGGGACTCTATGGGATTCTTGAGGGCGGGGCTAACCGCGGTCAAGAGCGGCTTGCCTCATTTCCCTTCGAGCGGCCTCGCGAAGATTCCGAGGTGATTTGCCACCACGCGTTCCTTTCCCGGAATGCCGAGGTCAATGGGGCGGTTGAGGACCTTTGCGCCGCCGTGGCCGTCCGAGATCACCATCGCCGTCGAGCCGCCACCGTCGAGGTTCACCGCGTCCCACGCGCCGAACGACCGCATCCACTCGGCCGTCTCGGGGGTCGTGGCGCCTTCGCTGTAACCTTTCTGTCTGCCATCGAGCACGACCAGATAGAGAAACCGTCCGTCTTTGGAAATCCCGGCAGCCGTGCGGGGATGGCGAATGTCGTCCTTGGCGACATTCGTTCCGTTCTTGAGCAACAGCCGAAAGCCGCCCACCGCGTTGTAGGCCTTTTCCGCTTTGATCGGTGGCGTTGCGATCCAAGCTTTGTTGTCCTTTGAGATCAACAACGCGCCGTAGGTGCCGTTGGCCGGCGAGTAGCAATCGCCTCGCGAAACCGACAATCCCAGGACGTCCTCCAGAGTTCCCTCTTTCTGAACGACGGGAGCAAAGGGCGATGCGTTGACGGCTGCCTGACATTTGTAAGTGCGCAGGAACGTGCTCGTCCAGGTGCCCGTCGTGTCGAGCGGGGCTTCGCCATTGGAGGGCGTGACCAGGAACTCGATGCCCGGCTCGCCGAGGTGAACTCGAAGCGCATTCAGTTTCATCGGCACGGGAGTTGAGGCCTCGGTGGTCGCGTGGTCTATCCCGCGGAAGATGGGGCGCCAGGGATAAACCGCCGGCGGACGCAGCTGGAGTGGGGCCGTTGTTGCACCCGAAAGAGAAGATGACGCAGCGGGCACCGGCTCTGACCGCTCACTCGCTCCCCTAACCTGCCGGATCAATCTGGACACGCTGGAGAGTTTATTTTCGGCGTCAGCGCCGATTGCCAATATGACGAAGAGTCCGACCAGAGCTGTCCTACGGAATCTGGAGAACCACCATTTTACCGCCATCAGAAATCCCTCAATTCTCGGCAATGCGCCGCTCGTGCCTGGGCCAACCCGAATCCTAACAGGATGCAACGCCGCGTTTCCGTGCCCCGGCGCTGCGTTCCACTGGAACCCATTGAGGCAACATTCCCATTCCTTTTGCAAGTGCAACGGAGCAGAATCGGCGACTCGGGAGCGCGGGATGCCAAAGGGCCACACGGTTTTGCCCGCTCGTTCGGGCCAATATTCTCTTGAGTCATCTTCACGCCATAGCGAAGATTTGTCGCTGAAGTGGCTGGAAGATGGCGGACATCAGAGGCCGGAGGAATTTGGGAGAAGGCACGGTTGGCGACTCAGGGAACAATATTCGACATTAAGAGATACGCAATCCATGACGGCCCCGGGATTCGCGTCACCGTGTTCCTGAAGGGATGCCCGCTGAGATGCCCGTGGTGCCATAATCCCGAAGGCCAGAATCCGGACCTCGAAATAATGTCGCCTCGCACCTCACACGGAGAGATCACAGGACCCACAGACGCCGAACCGGTCGGGCGCGTGGCAAACGTCAGCCAGATCATGGAGGAAATCGAGAAAGACATCCTGTTCTTCGACGAATCCGGCGGCGGAGCGACATTCTCCGGCGGCGAGCCCCTGATGCAGGCGGAGTTTCTGCTCGCTTTGCTCCAAGCCTGCAAGGCGAAGGACATTCATACGGCCCTCGACACGTCGGGCTTCGCTCCTCGCGAAGTGTTCCTTTCGATCCGGGATTGGGTTGATTTGGTTCTTTTCGATCTTAAGATTATGAATGACGAGCAGCACCGGAAGTACACGGGCGTTTCGAACCGCCTGATCCTCGAAAACCTGCGAGCGCTCGACGAAACGAGAAAGAGAACCGTGGTTCGGTTCCCCGTCGTGCCTCAACTGACGGATACGGAGGAGAATATCGCCGACATCGTCGCGTTCGTCGCCGCGCTGAAAAGCATTCACGATGTCGCGCTGCTTCCCTATCACAAGATGGCCGGTGGAAAGTACAAAAGATTGAAACAGGCAAATCCCATGGAGGGGATTGACACACCGACAGGTCAACGCATCGAGGTAATACGGCGACAATTCGAAAGCCACGGTTTTCGGGTTTCCAGCGGAGGGTAAGCGATGAACGACAGGATCAAGAATCTTCGCGAAAAGAGCACAGACACGCGACCGCGCATCTCGGCGGAACGCGCTGTCCTTGTCACGGAATTTTACAAGAGCGATCTCGCCGACAAGGTCTCGGTTCCGGTCAAACGGGCGCTGGCGTTCAAACACATCCTCGAGAAGAAGAGCATCCACATCGGCGAAGGTGAATTGATCGTCGGCGAGAGAGGACCGGCGCCCAAGGCGACGCCGACCTATCCCGAAATCTGCACTCACTCGTTGAAGGATCTTCATATTCTCAATACACGCGAAAAGATTCCCTACCGCGTGGACGACGAAGCACGAGCGATCTACGAGAGCGAGATCATTCCCTTTTGGAGCGGGAAGTCGCTGCGAGACCGTATCTTCCAGG
>Ga0315282_10002427_pt1 | contig 34365 bp, 33 predicted proteins | sample YL17G07_20_MG_FD_203693 | JGI IMG/M metagenome (GOLD analysis project Ga0315282, IMG submission 203693) | Sediment microbial communities from Yellowstone Lake, YNP, Wyoming, USA - YL17G07_20 | ecosystem: Environmental > Aquatic > Freshwater > Lake > Sediment | place: USA: Wyoming | collected...
TTTTAAACAAGAAGAATAGGTTATCAATTGGTATCCTCCTGGTAAGGTTGGGTATCCGCTCGCGGCGGTGTATGATGGGATTTTCGGTTCCGTCCTTCTCCGCCGCAAGCGTTCTTCTGCAATTCCTCTCCTGTCTGGGTGGATACCTTCGCTTGAAACGGCCTTAGACGGTTAGATGGATTTTTAAAACAGAAATCATAACATAAATTGCGCGGGTCTTGGATTAAGGTGGGGCTGTTTGGTTCAGTTCCGTTCCTCTCAACCCCGCTTTGGTTCGGGATCCGCGCAGACCTCGGTAAAAGGAGTTTTTTTAAGCCACTTGGGGGTTTATAAATTACTTTCGGTGCCCTCTCTCTGTGGAAAATTCGCTTAAAACATCAGATGTAGGTTCTGGTGGAGGTGTTGCTATGGTTGAACTTGAAGATCTAGAAGGAGTTGGGCCTGCGATAGCTGAGAAGTTGCGTGCAGCTGGCTACGACTCTATTGAGAGCTTGGCGGTGTCAACAACTGGTGATCTGATGGATGCCGCCGAAATTGGTATGAGGGTCGCGATAAGGGTCATAAACTCGGCCCGCGACGCATCGAAGATGGGGTACGAGAAGGCCACAGAAGTTTTGGAGAGGCGGAAACACATAGGGTACATATCTACCGGCAGCCCCGCATTCGATAAGATAATTGGTGGCGGCGTCGAAACTCAGGGTTTGACAGAGGTCTTCGGGGAATTTGGTTCAGGTAAAAGTCAGCTAGCCCATCAGCTCTGCGTGAACGTGCAGCTTCCGCGGGAGAAAGGTGGCTTGGATGGTCATGCTGTCTACATCGACACAGAGAACACCTTTAGGCCGGAGCGAATTTTGCATATGGCAAAGGCAGCTGGACTTGAGCAAGAGAAAGTTCTAGAAAACATATATGTAGCAAGGGCGTGCACGACTGACCACCAGATGCTGCTGGCGGAGAAGGCGATGGACATAGCGAAGCAGGATGGCGTAAAACTGGTCATCGTGGACTCGCTAACCTCTCTCTTCAGGACGGAGTACTGTGGGAGGGGAGCACTAGCTGAGCGTCAGCAGAAACTCGGACGGCATCTAGCGGCGCTGCACAAGCTTGCCGAGCTTCATGACCTCGCGGTGTTCGTGACGAACCAAGTACAGTCGAGGCCAGATGTCTTCTTCGGCGATCCCACTAGGCCTGTAGGGGGTCATATATTGGGGCACTCGGCCACGTCTAGGATCTATCTGAGGAAGAGCAAGGCTAACACGAGGGTGGCAAATCTCATCGACCATCCGGGGCTTCCGCCTGAGAGCGCGACGTTCCAGATACTTGAGGCTGGCATTAGAGATTGATTAATCAGCTTACTTCGCCTTCGCCTACGCTCGATTGGGCTCGAAATGAACGGAATTCACTTCGAAACTGTTAAACAGGGATGAGAAGAGTTCGACTTCTTGGCGCAGGATCTCCAAAGTTTTTGCTCGATCGACGGCCAGGCCCAGCTCTAGGAGTATGTCTAAATTTGAGTTTCGTGGGTGGGTGTCCTCGGGATCTAACCACCTTTGGACCGACCGAGCAGTGACGCCGGCGTTCTCAGCGATTCGTTGTACTGACAGCCCGGCGTTTCGTAACATTTCGATGAGTTTAACCCTAGCCCGCCTAGAAATGAATTCCGTCAAGCCGTCGAATCTGTAGCTCATGCGACGTCCCCCCGTCGTTTGGGTTGGAGTAGTTTATAAGGCGAAAATTTCCGGCGTTTGGATTGCGACGTGGGGGTGTCGCGACATGGGGGCGTCGCAAAATGTCTAACGCCAAAATGTGGTACAAGAAAGCTTAAAGCAGCGAAAATTAAAAGGAAATTGGTGTTGTGATGCGAAGACGAGGAGAAGCTATGCCTCCAACGGGAGCCGGCCTTATGAGATATTTCAGCGAGGAGGGACACGGCGTAAAAATTCCTCCCAAAGGAGTGCTGGGTTTCACGGTAGGTGTTGTTATTTTTGAGGTCTTGTTACGCGTTTTAGATCTCGGCAAGTTTCTGTTCGGTTAATTTAAGATTCTACTTTCTCAGCCATCGCCTCTAACCGCTGAACCCTTTTCTCTGTCAGAGGATGGGTTGAGAATAATTCCACAACATTTGCGCCGCGGAATGGGTTGACTATAAACATGTGTGATGTCGCGGGGTTTCCTGTCTGCATTGGGCGGTTTTTGACTGCCGAATCGAGGGTGCGCAAGGCGCTGGCAAGGGCTCGAGGCTTCCCAGAAATTTTCGCACCATCTTCATCAGCCCCGTACTCTCGTGTGCGGGATATCGAAAGCCTCACGAACATCGCAGCGAAGGGTACCAATATCAGAGCCACCAGGGCAAGGATTGAGGCACCCCCATCACGATTCTTCCCTCCTCCAAAGAACAGCGAGTAGCGGCCTATGAGACCGACGTAAGCTATCACTCCAGCTATCATCGCAGCCATGGTGCCGACAAGCATGTCATTGTTCTTCAGATGGGCCATTTCATGCCCGAGCACTCCCTCGAGCTGCTCCTTGTTGAGAAGGTTCTTCGCGCCCTGGGTCACTGCAACAACAGCGTGCGATGGATTGCGGCCAGTCGCGAACGCGTTCGGAGTTTCGTTGGGAACGATTGCTATCTTCGGCCTGGGCAGCTTTGCGTTTGCAGCCAGTCGCCCGACGATATCGTAGAGCTCCGGCTCCTCCGCCTCGCTCACGAGCTTTGCCTTGTATATTTTCAGGACCCATTTATCGGCGTACCAGTACATGGAGATGTTCAAGGCTATGGCTATAACGAACGCGATGGTGAGGATCAAGGTAATATTGCCCACAATAAAGCCGATGGCAAAGCCCACGACCATTAAGAGCCCTGTGAGCACGCCTATGAGCAGAGCCGTCCTAACAGCAGCACCCATTTTAACACCTTCTTACTACGTTAGATTATGCATCGCCTTTAATAATTTTCTCCCCGTAGAATTCCTCAAGCCAGTCTATTTTGCCAGGCCTAAGAGACGTTTTGCCGTCCAGTGCCTTCAGAAACATTTCAACAGCAGTATTGACTTTTATACCTGTCGTATCGATCTCGTACACCTTCGCCGCGCCGTGCTCGTGGACAGCTTCCCAGAGTATTATGCTTAATGCCTCCGCCTCGAGGTTATCCCGGAGCTTGGCGTTCGAGTACTTGCGGGCTCGGAGGCGTTTCTCGAGCACCCTTGGCCGAGTGCGGAGAACGATGACATGCGTCAGTAATTTTCTGGGTAATAGATGCGATAGGAGCCCCTCCGCAACTATTGAGGTGTTCGAATTTTTCATGGTTTTGGCAAATTCGACCCGAATCCCGAGGAGGTCGGCGATGCGGACACCATCGACATCGAGCTTGAACAACTTCTTCCTCTTTATTAGGGCATTGAGGTCAACCAACCGAGCATCGAGCTTTCTCGCCAATGCACGCGCAAAAACAGATTTTCCCGTACCGGGTGTGCCACTGACCGCGATTATAAGTCGAGCCATAGGACTCCGGCCAATAATTTATTCCAGTTAGTCGCGCAGATCTATCGTGTCATCTATATCTGGACCAGTCGAAATCAGCTTCACCGGTGTACTTAATTTATTCTCCATATTTTTGACGAAAGCCCTAGCTTCAGGAGTAAGCTCCTTAAAGCTTCGTGCTCCACTACAGCCACTGAAGAGCCTATCCAGGCACGTTAGCGCCAGCTGGGTAGCGCCGTTTATCATGACAGATCGCTTGGCGAGTTCGAAGTCGAATTCACCTATGCGCCTTCGCCTCTGGGTCACAGTGCCATACTCCACGATGCCCAAACCTTCGGCCTTCTCTGGCGGCATCTCAGTTACAAATGGGCCAGCTCCAACACGACTGACATACGCCTTGAAGACGAGGACGACTTCGTCTACCTTGGTGGGTCCAATCCCAACATCCGCGGCCAAGGTGCTTGCAGATGTATCCTTGCTGGTTACATAGGGATAGGTGCCGTGATACAGCGAGAGACCAAACCCCTGTGAACCCTCCACCATCACGAGTTCTCCATCCTTGATCGCTCCGTTGACCTCGCCAGGAACGTCTGCCAAAAATCGCTGTAATCCAGGGGTATCTTTAGCCAACCGCGCAACTCGACCAACTCTAGCAACATTTGCCGGACCACAGCCAGTACCGGTCGAACCAATCGTGCCCTTAAGGTGTTCTGATGTGCGGTCCTGCTCTATGTGGTGCTTTTCAATAACTGTACACTGGCGGTCGATCCCTAACCGATTGCCAATTTTTGTTTCCTCTACTTCCTTCGACAAGACCTCTGGATTGACCAACACACCAGGGCCGATCAACAATCGCGCCCCCTCGTAAACGAAACCACATGGCACCTGGCGAAGTCCGAATTTCTTCTCCCGCCATATCACGGTGTGGCCCGCATTCGGCCCCACACCTGCCCTAGCGACGATTTTTGGCTTATCGTGAAGTGCTAAGTATGCGATAACCTTTCCTTTGCCTTCATCACCAAATTGCCCGCCAGCGATTATTGCACACGGCAGACCATCACCCCCTTATGTCAATCTTATCGACAATCTTGGAAGCTACCCTAACTTCCCAACAATCTGTCTGATAAATCATGCTACTTCCTTTAACTCCTTCCTCATCTCCCTTAAGACATTTTCGCCGATAGTTTGGGTTTCCACGCGCAGCCAATGTTGAATGACAATCTGTTCGAAGATAAAGCCCATAATCACGTGATCTAGAAATTTGCGCGTCGCCCTAAGGAGGCTAAGGTGAGAACAAAACCCACCGTTAGGTTGAGCGGCGCGCGGCCCGCTACATCCACAAGTGAATGCCACGGGTTGGTATTACATATTGCCAGGTAATAATTAAAACTTTTCCCTTTTTCACGCCAGCCCAAGCTCAGATGCTTATGAACCCGAAGCAGATATAGGCTGCGGTAAAGACGGTGGTCGTGGCTAATATTGTTTTGCCCGCGGTTGACCAAAACTCAACTCTATCGTGTCCCGCCCGGATCACCGCAATGTAACGAGCCACGACCAGTGAAAGTGCCATTGCTGTTATCCCCATCACGAGTTTCAGCAGCGCAAGCTCCTTGGCCTCCATTCCTCCGAACAAGAATGGCAGGTTAGCCAACCCGGCGCCCGAAGCTTCCGCACCGAGTGTGAAGGAGACGCCGGACATAAACTCCATTACCCAGACGGACATGGCACAGACTACCGGGAGTAAGATTATCGCGACAAGCCAAAGGTTGCCGATAGCCTCTTCCATGCTTTCCTTGAACCTGTTTTCAACCCTGCGCAAGGTGCTTAGAAACTCTGCAGCCATCATGCATGCTCGGCCGGCGGCTGCTTCCGAACCCCGATGAATGCGAGTTATCACAGTCAGAAAGCTCCTCACGAGCGGGCTATAAATGCGCTCCATGATGCCGTGCTCGAAGAGCGCAGTTCGAATATCAACTGCACGCCTATCCATAACTGTGATCGTCTGTTGAAGTTGCCCAGCGACAGCAGTGTTAGGCATTAGTTCTGCTGTCTCGACCATTGCCTGAGCCATCGGTTTGCCGTCTAGCATTCGGCCGCCCATTGTGTTGAATGCGATCTCCCAGTCAGCGACGTTCCTCCGCTCTTCTTCTCTTAGTTTGACACGATCGTTGGCGTAGAGATGGGCATAAACCGCCGTTGCAGAGGCGATTGCCCAGATGAACCAGAATGTGTTAAAGTTGAGAGCTAGCGTATTAATCGCCCCGGGTTGAGGTGTCCCGGCGAGGTAGATCACCCCCGGCCAAGTTATACCCATGAATACCAATAGCGGCAGCAGCCAGATAGGCAGCAAATGGTTGAAGAGCTTTGCCTTGCCGGCGGGTGGAAGGCGAATATCCTGCGGAGGAATGTCTGGAGGAGGTATAGTCGCTGGTCTTTTTCTGCTCATGTAGGTCGTGAATATTAGGAAGCTCATCACCAATGCTGCCGCCACCAACGCGAAGAACTTGAGATCTATGAAGTGTAGACCTATCATGCCGAAGATTGGTGAGAGCCCTATGGTCCCGACGATGGCTAGTGAACCGAACACCATGAATGACAAAGTTGGCATTAGCAGCGTGTTCAGGCGCTTTTTGAGCTGAAGTTCAGAGCTTTCAAGGACCCTGCCAGGAGCTTTAACTATATCCTGTAGCCGGGCCGCCTCCTCGCTTTGCCCGCTTGAACGTAGGATGTCAAAAATGGCAAGACGCGTGCCCTCGTCAATTTCTCCCCAATTATGAGCGAGCACAGTCAGTAAGTGGCGAACGCTTTCATAACTCCGTTTTTCGTCCAACTCGAGGAGACCTTTTTGCATATCCTCGGCTAGTTTACCATTGCTCGTGTCTGCTGCGAAAATTGCTGCCCCCCTCAGGTCAGGTCTATGATAAAGGGCGAATGAGAGTAGCATTATGGTGTTGATAGCTTGGCTCTGGGCTTCGCTCTGTTTTATCTCAGAAAGTGAAAATGGATAGATGTAAAATGCCATTCCGAGTAGACTGCCGAGCACTAGGCCGAAGATTGGCAGATACCATAGCGCAAACAAATCAGCGCCCAACAGGCCGACAAGTAGCCAACCTCCAAAGCACAATAGTATCGGCCCCCCGAATGAAAAAAGAAAGCCGGCCCACCATTCCTCAGGCTTAACCCTGAGCTTAGCCAAGGAAAGCGTCCTGAGTGTACCCTCAGTCAACTTTAGGCCCTTTGTTAGTTTGCCCAGATATCGGTGAGCGTATCGACATAGCCTTTCATAAAAATTAGGTGGGCGCTCTTCGGCCTCCTTAAGTTTAGCCAAGATTTCCCGAACATCGCGAGAGATCGGGAGCCATTCCTCGACATTCATTGGGCTTTTATCCAAGTGTGCCAACCCTCCAAAACCTGCTTGTAATCGGGTGCGTATTTTTTCAGTAGAGCAAAGTAGACGTTGTAGGCCTTACTCACGAAGGGTAGCTCTAGATAACCGCTATTGATATTTTGGTGGTTAAGCGCTAGCAGATCGGATTTTATCTTTGCCTCAGCAAGGATAGAGATTAAGAAATCTTTTTCCTGAATTGCCAGTCGCTCACACGCAGCAGGGATATAACAGCTGCCGCCCCTTTCTGGCGGGAGAAATTCGACCCGCTTTGCTGCTCTAACCACATTAATTCGCGATAAATCATTGGAGTTAAGTTGGTTTATCAGATGTTTATTGCCAACCAAAAATTTTGCTGGCACAAGCAAATCGTGTTTTCTATCGTCTTTAAATAGATCCACATATTCGGGGTCCCCCGTCCAATCCTTCAATACTTCCGCAATCTCGGTGATGCGACGAATTGAACCTGCCTGCGTGGAAAATCGGGCAGTGCTTATGACCAGATCTATGTATTTGTAGGCAGCTTCGTGTAGGCCCATGATGTGGCATATAAGATCATACATCTCACGTTTGGTCTTTACGTGAAAACTTGTTATGAGGGGCTGGCTGCCCTGACGTGCCGCGGCGCCCAAAGCCGCTTTGACCGCCTCGATCGCGCGAACCTCAGTTATCAACCAGTAGGCTTCGCCACCTCGAAGGAATGCATCTATCTGTCTCTGCAGGTGCTCAGGGTCTGCTATGCGCACGTTCTCCAGCTTGTAACCGTATCTGATGAACTCCTCGAGATGAAGCTCTTCCGTATCCTGATAACTGATGATGCGGTAATTTGGGCCTATCTCGGGGATCAAAGTTTCTATCTGAGATGTTTTAGCTGAACCTTTCTCGCCGATTACGAATGCCGAAGCACCAGTTCGTATAATGTTGCTGATAAACGATGAGGCCAGTGGCGTCAAAGTGCCCCTCTCGATGAACAATGGTTGTGTCCAAGCGTGCTTCCGACGTTTGCGAATGGAGATGCTCACGCTCTGGGGCCACATTGCTGGATATCGGCTCAAGAAAAGCCTCATCCCGAGTTCAGGTATCTCCACGTCAAGCTGCGGCCTAACCTCATCAAAAGCTGTGCCGAGCCGGCTCGCGAGCGTCTCCCCCATGCCCAAGAGTGCAGGAGTTGTCCAATAGATCCCAGTCTCGCATGTTTCCCATTTATCGTGCACGATGTAGATCGGCTGAATCTCGGGTGGCGCGGGGATGTAAATATCCGTGATATGGTCATCGTAGCTCAGCGGCTCGAGAACCCTGTACGTGAGCCAACTCGCCATTTTCTTAGCGAGTTCCTGTAGCTCAGCGGATGAAATTCTTACATTTGAATGTTCTCGCGCAATGTGAAGCAGACTGTTGTACCAATCTTGGGAAAAGCTAGCAATACGCATAGGATTGGCGAATCGTGCGTGCCCCGGTGCCTCCTTTATTTCCAGCCTGAATGCATCCTCGAGCAGTCCAAGTTGTTCGGCGGGCAATCTGAACTCCGGCAAGTCGAGGTCGTAAAAATTCACGGGGCGATCGGCCTGCTCGTAGATGCGGACCTCTCCCCGCCTCTCGGGCAAGGTGTAACTGTCTATCAGCTTTGTAAGAAATTTGGGTGGATGCCAGACGCCTTCGACGAAGAACGGCATTGAACGCCCAGTGAAAAGCTCGTTATCGTTGATCCGTGCTGGATAACTTTCTATGAGACCTAACAAACCATCTTTGATACTGTTTATCAACTTGGAGAAGTGTTCGGCAGTGCAATTCGCACACTCGCTACACAGATTTCTCTCCTTTTCCTTAAGTTCATTGAACGGCGATAGATCATGTGGGTTTTCAAGCAGGCGAGGCCATGTTTCTGTGAGTTCCTTCATTCGGCGGCTTACACAATCTTTACATTTGCCCCCTTCACTTGCTGCATAAAGCGCTCGATCGTGTGCTAGCTGTTTTACGGATGCTAAGGTTCTCGCCAGATTGGACGGCTCAGGAGAGTCGTAGACGCGATGGTAGCTTTGCTTGAGCACCACACGATCAACCGCCCCCTCCATCCCGAGCCCACCCAATACGCATGTCCTACAACGCGCGTCGGCGAGAGTGCTTCTTCCTTCGCAGCCGTGGCAATCGAACTCAGCTACCTGCAAAGGTCCAGAAGCACGTATCCGTAAATTCTTAGCCATCCGTAGTCCAGGCCTCCCTCTCGTCCAATTTACTCTAACCTAAGATTAATTAAACTATAGTTTTAACTGAAGTTTTGAAAAAATTGACACAATTTCTAAAAAAATAAAGTATTTGTAGAGCGAGGACGAAGACTTTTCAGGACTTTTATGAAACTTCGCAGCAGGGAAGTCGTATCTGGAATCGAGAGCCTACCTCGAAGAGCTTTGCTGAAGGCAGATGGTTTAACGGACGCTGACCTTGAAAAGCCCATTATAGCGATCGCAAATTCTTACAATCAAGTTGTCCCAGGACACCTACACCTGCGCGAGCTTGCGGGAGAGGCGGCAGCGGGCGTTGAAGCTGTAGGAGGGACGCCGCTCGAATTCAACACGATAGCAATATGCGATGGAATATCGATGGGAACTCGTGGCATGCATTATTCTCTACCATCTCGGGAGGTCATCGCCGATAGCTTGGAACTGATGTTAGAGGCGCATCGTTTTGACGCCGTTGTGGCAGTGGCGAGTTGCGACAAGGTCGTTCCGGGCATGCTCATGGCTCTGGCCAGGGTTGACATTCCCTCGATCATGCTTACCGGCGGCCCGATGATGCCGGGCGAGTGGCGGGGACAGACCCTTGATATCATAAACGCATTCGAGGCAGTCAGCGAGGTTAAAGCGGGTAAGATGACTGAGCTCGAGGCCAAGGAGATCGAGGATCGCTGTTGTCCGGGCTGCGGCTCGTGTGCTGGGCTTTTTACCGCTAACACGATGGCATGCTTGACGGAGGCCCTAGGGATGTCGCTGCCTGAGGTGGCAACAGCCCATGCGATGGATGCGAAGAAACGGCGGTTAGCAAGGCAAAGCGGTAAGCAGGTAGTTGAACTTTTACGTCGCGGGATAAGGCCAAGCAGCATCATGACCCGTGCTTCGTTTGAAAACGCGATTGTCGTTGATATGGCCATGGGGGGATCCACAAACACCGTGCTCCATCTGCCGGCTATCGCCCACGAGCTAGGGATCAAACTTGGTCTGGATGTATTTGATCGATTAAGCCGAAGGACACCGCAGATATGCAACCTCAGACCGGAAGGCAAGCACGTGATGCTGGACTTGGATCGCGCGGGAGGCGTGCCTGCTGTGATGAAGCGCCTAGGCAGGTTTATCCGGCTTAGTCCTCTCACGGTCACCGGTCGCAGAGTTCGCGACAACCTTCGCTACGCAAAAATTCACGATGCCGAAGTAATCAGGCCCACGACGAGACCATTCCGTAAGGAGGGTGGCATAGGCATCCTATATGGTAATCTGGCCCCGCGAGGAGCAGTGGTTAAATATGCCGCGATCAGCCCGAGGACAATGAGGCATAAGGGCCCTGCGCGTGTTTTCAATCGCGAGGAAGATGCGTTAAGGATGATTTTGAACAAGCGGATAAGGAAGGGTGATGTTATCGTCATCCGATTCGAAGGTCCTAAGGGCGGTCCAGGGATGAGGGAGATGTTGAGCTCGACGGCGGCCGTGGTCGGTATGGGACTTTCAGAATCTGTTGTACTAGTTACAGATGGGCGTTTTTCAGGCGGAACCCGAGGACCTTGCATCGGTCATGTCTCACCTGAAGCTGCAAATGGCGGGCCCATAGCAATTGTCCGAGATGGTGATCAGATCTCGATAGATATTCGACGCAGGAAATTGGACTTACTCCTTTCAACATCTGAGATCAAGGAAAGGTTGGAGCAACTTAAGCTGCCTGAACCTAAGGTAAAGAAAGGTTATTTAGCAACCTACTCTCAAACCGTTAGCTCTGCATCAGAGGGTGCGATTCGCAGGTGATCAAATGGGCATGACAACCGCGGAGAAGATCCTAGCACGGGCCTCGGGCCGCAAGCAAGTCGTCCCGGGAGAAATTGTTGAAGCGGCAATAGACGTGGCAATGACTCACGATATCGAAGGCCCGATGGTACTCCAAGGGTTTCGCGAGCTAGGTGCTAAGAAGGTTTGGGATCCAAGTAAGATCGTCATAGTCTTCGACCATCAGGTACCCGCAAATTCAATCGATGCGGCTGTGAATCACATCATGCTTAGAGAGTTCGCGGCGGAGCAGAAGATCCCAAATTTCTATGATGTATTCGAGGGCGTTTGCCATGTGGTTTTACCTGAGAAGGGCTTCGCGTTGCCGGGGCGCCTGATCGTTGGCACGGATTCTCACACAGTTACCTACGGCGCATTTGGATGTTTTTCAACGGGCATCGGCTCCACGGATATGGTCGCTGTTTTCGTTACCGGCAAGCTCTGGTTCCGCGTACCCGAGAGCGCGAAGATAACTGTCGAGGGCGAATTGCCGAGGTGTGTTAGCTCGAAGGACCTCATATTGAAAATAATCGGGGATGTTGGAGCGGATGGTGAAACATATCGTTCCGTAGAATTAGTTGGACCTGGAATGCGCCACATAACCATGGAAGGGAGGATGACCATGTGCAATATGGGTGTTGAGATGGGGGCAAAAGCAACTATCGTTCCCCCTGATGATTTAACGATGAGATATCTCAGAGGCAGGGCGAAGGGAACATTTAAACCAGTGTACTCGGATTCCGATGCCACGTACGTAGAAGAACACACGTATTACGTGAAAAATCTTGAGCCTCAAGTGGCCTGTCCGCACAGGGTCGATGATGTGCATCCTGTTAGTGAGGTGGAGAGCGTGGAAATCGACCAAGCTTTTCTCGGCAGCTGCACCAATGCAAGACTTGAGGACTTGATCGAAGCCGCTAGGATCCTGAAGGGCAGAAAGGTTTCAAAGGGAGTTAGAATGTTGGTGGTGCCCGCTTCGAGGGAAATATATCTGGAGGCGCTGAAAAAAGGTATCCTCTCCATTTTTGCCGAAGCCGGAGCGCTCATAGAATCCCCCGGCTGTGCGGCCTGCCTGGGTGGGCATGTGGGTGTAATTGGGCCTGGAGAGGTGTGCATCTCAGCTTCTAACCGCAACTTTAGGGGGCGTCAAGGCAGCCCGGAGGCTAAAATATATCTCGCTTCTCCGGCAACCGTCGCAGCATCCGCACTGAAGGGGAAAATAACCGATCCGAGGGATGTATGATGCCCAGAGCTTGGGTTTTCGATGAAGATGTCGATACCGATCAGATTATCGCTGGGCGCTATCTTGTTAAGCTCGACCCGCGCGAGCTAGCAAAACACGTTATGGAGGCGGCGGACCCTAAGTTCGCTTCCAAGGTGCATAAAGGGGATGTGATAATCGCTGGACGCAACTTCGGATGCGGATCTAGTCGTGAACGAGCTCCTCTAGCCTTGAAGGCCGCCGGCATCTCCGCGGTTGTAGCCGAGTCATTTGCCAGAATATTTTATCGAAATGCTATCAATCTTGCCCTGCCAGCGCTAATTTCCCCCGGCGTTCACAAGGGATTCAAAACGGGCGATGGGGTCAGGGTCGACATACGGAGTGGCGAGATACATAATCTGAGCACTGGTAAAACCTTCAAATTCGAGCCATTGCCTGAATTCCTCGCTAAAATAGTTCACGCAGGTGGTCTACTCCGATACATGGCAAAACAAATACAAAAACGAAAAACTCTTTGAACTTTTGACTAAATTCTATTTTTCTAATGTTTTTTCCTAACAAGGAAAAGTGAGATCGATAGGCCGGTAAGAACAACCCACATCACGATCGAGATGGTTGTAAACGCATCTAAATAAGTTAAACTTCCAAAAGGCCCGGCTAGAAAGCTATGCGACACATAAATTATCGTCGCTAACCCGATCAGAATTGAGGCCGCAAACCAAAACTTCACCCATGGAGTCACACTTCGCTTATGCTCCTTCAGCTCGATGTAATCGGTTAACTCGTTGAACACCTGCAGTCCAAGTACCATGATCCACATTAGTGTGCATGCGAAGTTCCAGGAAGAGACTAACAATCGCTGTTCTCCGGGTTTATTTGGAAAGCTAGGAAACTGAGGAATTGTTATAACAGCAATCGCGAGTATCAAACAAAAAGTCAATATTACTATTGCTAAATAAGATGCATAATTATTAAATCTAATTTTTTTGGGAGAATCCATCGATTACCGCCGAAGCGTTTAAGATTTAGTACAATTTAAGGGTAGTCAGTTCAAAACAAATCGGTGGTTATGTGAAATATAAAATCGCTGTGATACCGGGAGACGGGATAGGTCCTGAGGTCATCCGCGAGGGAATCAAAGTCCTGCGGGCAACAACGGAGGTCGTTTCGGGCCTGGATCTCGAATTTGTGAACTTCCCGTACGGTGGTGAGCATTATTTAAAGACTGGAGAGCTGGTGCCACAGGAGGGACTCGACCGGCTGGCGGAAATGGACGCCATCTACCTTGGAGCACTCGGCGATCCCAGAGTGCAGACTGGAATCTTGGAGCAGGGAGTATTGCTAAAGTTGCGCTTCTACTTCGAGCAGTACATCAATTTACGCCCAATCAAGCTCTATCCAGGAGTACCCTGCCCGCTGAGGGATAAACGTCCGGAGGACATCGATTTTTACGTCGTCCGAGAAAACACCGAGGATTTCTACGTTGGGATAGGCGGCCGCGCCAAGGGTCATTCCCACGCGCAGCTTGAAGTCCTGCGCTCGATCTACAAGGCAAAGTTTGGATTGGATATAGATGTCGACCGGGATGAAATTGCATACCAGATAGGCGTCGTGAGCCGCAAGGGTACTGAACGCGCCATACGCTATGCGTTTGAGCTGGCCCGCAAAAAAGGCAAGAAGCGCGTGACGTCGGTCGACAAGGCAAATGTCCTGACTCACGTCTACGGGTTGTGGCGGGAAGTCTTTGAAAAGGTGGCCAAGGGATATCCTGAAATCGAAACAGAGTTTGCGTTCGTGGACGCGATAACTATGTGGTTTATCAAAAATCCTGAGTGGTATCAAGTCGTCGTCACACCAAACATGTTCGGAGATATCATTACAGACTTGGGGGCGATGATTCAAGGTGGTCTCGGTTTAGCTCCCGGCGGGAATATTAACCCAGATGGCGTCAGCATGTTTGAACCTATCCACGGCTCTGCACCGAAGCATACGGGCAAAAACGTTGCAAATCCTATTGCCACGATTTTGGCTGGCCAGATGATGCTTGAACATCTGGGCGAAGTTGAGGCAGCTAATAAGGTCGAGCAGACGGTGGTCGAAGTTTTAAAGGAAGGCAAGGTCAAGACCCGCGATATGGGCGGCAGATCGAGTACATCTGAGGTCGGAGATACTATCGCAATGAAATTAAAGGGAAAACAATAGCTCGTCGTATTTACTTAAATGAGCCTTACGTCGAAGTATGCGGCGCCGCTGACCATCGATATGGCATTTTCTTAGATAAAGCGCTATCGCAGCAATAATCGCGACCAATATCAATAATATCACGGTTATTAGAATTACTTCCACAGATTCCGGTGGAGTTGGAGTAGGGCTCACTGTGAATGACCAGTTCTCTGACCATGAGCCGACGTTACCTGCACCATCAACTGCGCGGACTCGCCAGTAATACTTGCCGGCTATAAGAGCCTCAGCCGGGATTAGCACATACGTGGAGGCCGTTATGCTATTTTTCAAGAGTGCAGTTGAGACAAATCCTGCATCTCTGGCGATAGATAGGTCGTAAGTTACGCCAGATGAATCGCTGACATCTGACCAGTCAAAGAACGGAGTGTTGTCGATCATGTTTGCACCATTAGTTGGTGAGATAAGTGATGGAGTAGATGGTGGCGTATTATCCTTAGGCGCGGGAGGAGAAGGTAGAGTTGAGCTCACTGTGAATGACCAGTTCTCTGACCATGAGCCGACGTTACCTGCACCATCAACTGCGCGGACTCGCCAGTAATACTTGCCGGCCACAAGAGCCTCAGCCGGGATTAGCACATACGTGGAGGCCGTTATGCTATTTTTCAAGAGTGCAGTTGAGACAAATCCTGCATCTCTGGCGATGGATAGATCGTAAGTTACGCCAGATGGATCGTTGACATCTGACCAGTCAAAGAACGGAGTGTTATCGGTCATGTTTGCACCATTAGTTGGTGAGATAAGTGATGGAGTAGATGGTGGCGTATTATCCTTAGGCGCGGGAGGAGAGGGTGGTGGCGGTTGAGGTGGAGGCGCTGTTAATGCTTGGGCTATACAGCTCGCGTTGTCTCTAACGGTGTTATCAGCTTGAGAAATCGCAGTAACTGTTATGGTGTCCGTGGTACCCGGAAGATTTGGAATGTTTACGTGGAGTTTCGTGGCCATGTTTTCGCCAACCGGAATTGGCCCCAGCACAACGTTGTCCAGCGTCGGCCCCCAGCCCGAGTTATCGCTAACGGTCAGGGCGTAGTTATCTTGGCCGGTGCCGATGTTCTTAACAACTACTGTGTAATCAAGGAGCCCTCCGGGCGGACCGCTGCTCTCGCTCGGTGAAATAGACGCTGATACAGCATACAATAAAGTGTAAGTAACCTCGAGATACGGGCCGTTGCCGTCGAATTCCTTCGAGTTTAAAAAAATAGATAAGTTGTCAAGCTTGCTAGCGATCACAAGAAATCGATTATCATCGATTCCAACGGATGGCTCTTCTCTATCATCTCCTTTCCACGCCAGCCTTAAGCTCACGTATGCATGTCCAGCATCTCGGTCGACTTTTAACTGGTTTAACACGTTTATGTTGTCCCAGCCATGTGCCATGAATTTGCTCGCATTATTTTCCCCATTCGTAAGGGTTTGAGTATTGAACTCGCTTGCGGTTATATTTTCACTCCAGAGTTGGTCATCAACCCTGTAGATGGTGATATCTCCATCCCAGCGATCCGCGGCAAATCTGTACAACCATAGTTTTGCCGAAATTATGTTTGATCCGGGTGGGATGGCGCTGATGTCAAATTTTAACTGCGGCCTTGAGTAATCATTAAATGCGTAAACGTCAGCATCCGGGTATATCGCAATTGTTTTTTCTGTCAAGCCGAAGTTGTGAACCCCTATTTGCGCAGATGTTACGTTCAATAAAAGCATCAGCAATAAAGCGATCGCTAATGCTGACGGCCAAACTTTCTTAAGGTGGTCGGCCCTCAGTTGTAGCCCCTCCTAAGGGTTTTTACCCTCAGAGGAAATTATGGGTCCAATTTATTATAAAAGTGTCTGATGGTGTTATCGTTCAACACTTAAACACTCATCTTCTCTACAGTTGGGCGCTCATGCACTCTGACCGAAGCATAAAAACCGAGCTTTCCCTTGCTCCCGAAGTTTATGAACAAGCTTCGTCGCTCATCTATTGGAATGCGCACATATTCGATGAATTTTTCGCGCGCCTGAATGTGGCTGTCCTTAGGCAAAAACATCGTGAGCCTAGCCTTGATTGGTATTTCAAAGTCTTGGTAGCCACCATCCTTAGGAACGCTGAGCCGAAGAACCGGAAATCTCTGTTCTCGTTTTTCGGACCCTCCTCGCTTCTCCATATCCAACCTCCTATTTACGGCCCGCAAAATAGCGGTTTATGCCGTTTATCATGGCCTCGACGCTAGCTATGACAACATCCTCTCTAACTCCCTTAGCCATGTAAAGGTTGCCCTTTTCGTCCTCCAGTTCCACCGTCACCTCTGCTAGGGCATCGCTCCCGCCGGTGATAGCATCAAGGTGATATTCCTTAAGCCTCAGCCCCGAGACCTCCTGCATAACGTTTCGGATGGCACTTATTGCCGCGTCGACAGGCCCCACTCCGGTTGCGGAGCCCATGCGCTCCTCGCCCCGCACTGTGACGCGCACCGAAGCTGTGGGCGTAACGGTACTGCCGGTGAGGACCGTGGCCTCCTTAAGCTCGACCAACTTCTCCTCATGGGGCAGTGTTCCCAAAACGCTCTCTGCAATGGCACGCAGATCGATGTCGGTTACCTTCTTTCCTTTATCGCCAAGGTCCCTAACCCGTTTAGCTATTTCCCCCAGTTGTTCCTTGCTAACATTAACGCTGAGATCTTTGAGGTGTTTTGCTACAGAATGTTTGCCAGTATGTTTGCCTAGCACGATACGACGGCGATGTCCGACCAACTCCGGCGATATCGGCTCATAAGTGCCAGGAAACTCGAGGACACCATGTACATGAACACCGGTCTCATGTGCGAAGGCGTTGTCACCGACTATCGCTTTGTTCGGTGGCATAGTTATACCTGTAATGCGTTCAAGCATATCGGATGTTTCGACGAGCAGCTCAGTTTTAATCTTTAACTTGATGCCATAAAGTGCTCTCAACCCCATGACAACCTCCTCTAAGGAAGCGTTGCCGGCTCGCTCGCCCAATCCATTTATCGCCACATGAACCTGCTCAGCGCCTGCTTCGACCGCTGCAAGCGTGTTCGAGGTAGCGAGCCCGAAATCGTCATGGCAGTGAACACTTATTGGTACTTTGATAATCGGCCTCAGTTGGCTGATGAGGTAATACATACCCCGTGGAGTGATGACGCCGACCGTATCAGGAACATTTATTCGATCTGCCCCAGCGTTCACTGCAGCTCGATAAATCTCTTTCAGGAACTCGAAATCAGTTCTGGTCGCATCCTCCGCTGAGAATTCAACCATTGCGCCCTGCTTTTTTGCATATTTAATATGTTCGACGGCGCGCTCGAGTGCCTGCTTCCTCGTCATCTTCAACTTATACTTGAGGTGGATGTCTGATGTGGCGATGTAAATGTGGATGGAGTCGACATCGCACGCGATGGCGGCGTCTATATCATCCTTGACACATCTCGCGAGACCGCATATTTCAGCCCCAAGGCCAGCCTTTACGATGGCCGAGGTTGCATTCTTCTCGCCGTCTGAAGTTACGGGAGACCCAGTTTCAATTGTATCAACGCCAAGTCTACCAAGTTGCCGCGCGATGAGCAACTTCTGGTCAGGCGTAAAAGAGACCCCTGGAGTACCCTCTCCATCTCTCAGCGTTGTATCGAATATCCTGACGTACTTCGGCGGCCTAATCTCCTTACCCGACTTCTTGATGAAATCGCTCACAAAAGTTTCCTTTGGCAGATGACCACCGGACAAGTTCTAATGTAGAGCATTAAATAGCTATTCAATTCAAATTATAGCGGCGGGTGCCGTGATGGAAAAAGGTACAATAAAATTCTTGGATACGACATTGCGCGATGGCGAACAGATGCCGGGGGTAGCCCTGGCTCCGAACCAAAAGCTGGAGATAGCTAGGGCGCTTGACGATTTGGGAGTTGATATTATCGAAGCCGGTGCTGCAATAACTTCGGAGGGCGAACGACAAGCGATCAAGATGATATCTAGCGCAGGTTTGAAGGCTGAGATATGTAGCTTCGCCCGTGCCCTGAATGTAGATATAGATGCAGCCCTTGCCTGCGAAGTGGACAGCGTTCATCTAGTTGTGCCGGTTTCGGATATCCATCTACAATACAAGCTCAAAAAGTCTAGGGCGGATGTTAAGAAGATGGCCCTGGACGCAACTCGTTACGCGCTCGATCATGGTTTAATAGTTGAACTATCAGCTGAGGACGCCACTAGGGCTGACCCGGTTTTTCTCAAGGAGTTCTTCTTGGCTGGTGTTAAGGAGGGTGCAAAGCGCGTTTGTGTTTGCGACACCGTTGGAGTACTCACGCCTGAAAAATCCAAGGAGTTATTTTCCGATCTGACCAAAGTAATTAAAGTCCCCGTAGCTGCGCATTGTCACAACGACTTTGGTATGGCCACCGCGAACACTCTCGCAGCAGTCCAGGCGGGCGCACAAGAAGTACATGTAACAGTGAATGGATTGGGCGAGCGAGCTGGCAATGCCCCACTTGAAGAGGTTGCACTCGGACTGGTGAAATTCTATGATATGCACACCGGAATTCAACTAAAAAAATTATACGAGATCTCTCGACTCGTTGAGCGTGTTACGAATTTGCCCGTCTCGGTTACTAAGCCAGTTGTAGGTGAGAATGCATTTTCTCATGAGGCAGGCATCCACACGGCTGGCGTATTGGCCTATCCACCCACATATGAGCCAATATCGCCAGAGATGGTTGGGCACCACCGTCGATTAGTTTTTGGCAAACACGTTGGCTCTCATGCGATAGAGAGCGAACTCAAGCGCATCGGGTTGGAACCGACGAAGGATCAGGTCAAGGAGATCTTCGAGCAGATAAAGAAATTGGGCGATAGCGGTAAACTGGTTACGGACGCCGAGTGGCGAGCGATCGTGGATGCTGTGATGGGTCGGGAACTTGAGGAGATAGTCAAGCTGGAGGAACTCACCGTCGTGAGCGGCAACAAGGTGACCCCAACCTCGTCTGTGCGATTAAAATTTGGAGATAAAGAGGTCACGGAGTCCGGCCTTGGCGTGGGCCCAGTGGATGCAGCGATCAATGCGATAAGAAAGGTCGTAGAGGGCATGTCAAATGTTCGCCTTCAGGAATACCACGTTGATGCCATCTCAGGCGGGTCGAACTCTTTGGTGGATGTCGTAGTTAAGCTGACAGATGGCAAGAGGATGGTAACCTCTAGAGGGACGAGCGGAGATATCATCATGGCAAGCGTGCAGGCGATGTTGAACGGAGTCAATCGTCTGCTCTGGGATAGAAAGCTAGGGGGAACTTAGTGCCAGCTCGACATGGACAGAAACGTCCTGAAGAAGAAATGGAGCGATTGCGCGTCCCAAGGCGCGGCGAGGTTTTCGGCACCGTCGAGCAAATGTTTGGTTTTGATCGCCTCAAGGTAAGATGTAAGGATGGTCATGTTCGCATATGTCGCATCCCAGGCAAAATTCGAAAGCGCCTTTGGATCCGCGAGAATGACGTTGTGATAGTCCGTCCATGGGCGGTGCAGAGCGAGGAGAAGGGAGACATCGTCTACCGCTACACTAGGACTCAGGTCGAATGGCTTAGAAGGAAAGGGCTCTGGAGTTAGTGACATCTTGCCCACAGATTTTGATGCCATCATGCGTAAGCTCGAGAATCAAAAACTTGAGAGACTTGAAAAGGATTCTGAAACTTATAAGATTATGGCAGGTGTCTTCGACAGCTCCGCCTTGATGACCCTTTACCACATGATACATCGAGGCGTATTCGACGTACTTCACGGTGTGGTCAGCACGGGGAAGGAGGCAAACATTTTCTGCGGGATTGACAAGAAAGGCAACTACGTAGCGGTTAAAATATACCGAATAGCAACTACGGACTTCAACACGATGTATCGATATTTGGTGGGCGACCCACGATTCAGCACTTTCCGCCGGGATCGAAGGAGCATCATCTATACTTGGGTAAAACGTGAATTCAAAAACCTACAGCGCGCCAACGAAGCTGGCGTCCTTGTGCCTAAACCAATAGACTTCGAAAAGAATGTGCTCGCGATGGAGTTCATCGGGGAGAAGGGCGTACCTTACCCCAGAATGAAGGATTCGAAGCCGAAGAACCCTAGAGCAGTTTTCGAAAAGTTGATGAATGCAGTTGAATTACTATACAAAAAGGGTGAGCTGGTTCACTCCGACTTGAGCGAGTACAACGTTTTGCTCGCGCACGAACCCGTTTTGATAGATTTTTCAATGGCGACGGATATCAAAAATCCGATGTCGGATGAGCTGCTGTTGCGCGACCTCAGCAACCTAGTCAACTACTTCCGAAAACTTAAAATAAACACACCTGAACCAATCGAGCTTTTCACAAAAATCAAGGGTGAATGACCACAACATTTTTGCCTGCTAATGACAAATTTTTCGGAATGATAGAATGATCCTCTCGGGCGAACAGATTCGCGAGTATATAAGGCAGGGTAGGATTTTGGTCGAGCCATTCGATGAAAGATTGATTGGGCCGAGCCAAGTAGACCTCAGGCTTGGCAGTAAATTCAGAGTTTTCAAGGCAACGAATGTGGTTGATCCATTCGATAAGGATTCGATCGAGCGGAACACCGAGCTCATAGACACCAAGGGCAAACCATTCGTGATTAAATCTAGTCAACTCATTTTGGGTATAACATTAGAAAAAATTGCAGTACCGAATGATCTAGTGGCCTCGATCGAAGGAAGGTCATCGATCGCACGCATAGGTGTGTTCATCCATATCTCCTCTGGCCATGTAAACCCCGGATCGGGATCAAATGACCCAATACCCGTTACATTGGAAATATTAAACATGAATCCTGCACCCGTGAAGCTCTACCCTGGCATGAGGATCGGCCAATTGCTCTTTTACACCATGGACAGAGCGGTTAGCAAGGGGTACGATGAGATCGGGGGCAAGTATGCGGGCAAACTCGAGCCATCGGGGAGCAGAGCATTTGAAGACAAATAGCTCCGGGGATAGTTAGGATGGAGCACTTTCGGTTGCCAAAGGAAAGGATAGGCGTCGCGATCGGCCCAGATGGGGGGGTCAAGAGAGAAATAGAGCGCCGGACCGGGACGAAGCTTACATTCGACAGCGAATCTGGAGGGGTAATCATCGAGCCAGGTGAAGATCCGCTTGGTCTCCTTTTCGCTAAAAATGTCCTGAACGCAATAGCGCGAGGATTTAGCGCTGAACGAGCCTTTCTCCTCTTTAGCGAGGACAAATATCTAGAGGTGATCGACATTGAGGACTTCGTTGGCAGGTCAGACAAGGCGCTGGTTAGGTTCAAGGGGAGGGTGATAGGTGAAGGAGGTAAGGCCCGGCGCATAATAGAGGAGACAACTGGGGTCTGCATGTCGGTTTATGGAAAAACTGTCGCGCTCATAGGTTTGCCCGAATATCTCGCCGTCGCTAGGGAAGCGATTCAGATGCTGTTAAGCGGCTCCCCTCATTCCGCGGTTTATGGGTTCTTGGAGCGCAAGCGAAGGGAGGCAAAGAAGAGGGCAAGGGAAATATGGCAGAAGTGACACTTTAGTAAATCTTCGTAAAAAAATCCCATAAAAGGTCGAGATAAAAATCAGTAAGTCTAATCGAAAACGCCTCGGCAACTCTAAAAAGTTTTTGTTGGAAATTTAATCCAATAGGTGTTCCTTTTCTTTAAGTTTTTTGGGCAAGTACTCTTGGGTCATGTACTTGAGTCCTCTTCCAGATAGAGCTTCTAATTCTGCTTTAATTTTCTTTTTGATCATTAGATTCAGCTCTTCTTGCCACGCAGGACGCTTTTTAATCCATTCGTAATCCAGCATCTCTTGTGCCCTTTTTATGTCGACATCCTCCGCTTTGATCGTGTACTTCTGTAGATTGAATTTCTCAATGTCAGAAACACTTAATCCAAGGAATTTTGCATTTGGTGTCCCGAGCCTGTCAGAAACGTGCGCGAGAGAGATTGAACCATATTTTATGACGAAATAGATGTACCATCCGTATGGGTCCGCGTCGGTAAAAACGTGCACTGGTAGATTTTTTTCCGTGGCGAGCCTTTGAATTAGTCTTCTCGCCCCTCTTGCGGCCTGCCCCTGCGTTGTTACAATTATGCATTTATGGTCGGGATCTTGCCAGAACTTATCCTCGTTCAACCGCTCGAACGCGGCGTTCTTTTCTACCACAAGGATGAAGTCCGCATCGACATTTCTAAATTCTATATCTTCGACATTGGAAGGTACCGCCCACCCGCCAGATCCCAGCCTAGCCAAATTTATTGAATCTCCTCTGTCCCTTATCGTTAGATTTCCAACAACTCTACCCCTCACATCGGCGCTGAGGTGCAATTGTTCTCTCAAAATTTTTAGAGCAACTTCTAGATCGATGACTATTGGATCGCTTTCGCTCTGCTCATTAAAAGTATTTTCAGATGAATTCGGCAATGTCGTTTTTAAGGCGTAGTACAAATCTCTTAAACTTGTGTGTAAACCTTGATCCAACAATTCTTTGCAAAAAGCTGAGACGAGCATCGTTTGCATGAATTTTTTTGCATGACCTGTGTGAAATAGAAATCTTTTTCCTGGTTTTTCTTCTTTCAACCTAAGCATTCCAGTTTTTTCGTCGAATTCCACATTAGAAAGGGATCGAATGGGGATATCTAAAAATGGATTCTCGCCCTTTTCCAAATCTTTCAAAACCTTTTCTCCAATTTCCTCAAGTTCCTTCTTCGCTTCCGGCAAGTTTCTTCACCTCAATCTTATTTTTAAGAAATTCCTCCAGCTTGTCCAAAATCTCTTTTTTATCCCTTTTTGTTAGCTTCGATAAAGATTCAGCGACGACGGGTATGTATCTTTCAAATAATTGTCTTCTTTCGAATTTTTCTTTCTCATTTCTCTTTTTCGTGATATATTTCGAAAGTTTTCTCCCTGCGTCTTGCAAAGCAAGTTTAACTTCTTTGATAATTTCTGAGTATGATGCAATAGCCTGCTTGCCTTCTGTGGTGAAGGGGACCCAAACGGAAGCGAAATGAACCAAAACAGCAAGTGGACCGACAGGCAATGTTCCCGAGCCTTGATGTAACCCATAATCTGACCATTTAATCTCGCTTACCGCCTGAGTGATCGCGCAATCTCCCTGATGATAGATCAATGGAATCCTGTTCGCAAACCTCAACAATTGACAAGTTTCGTTTGGTGGAAGCTCGCCCCCATAAGCTAATCCTACCGAGATTTGGAACGGAAATCCACGATAAACTGAAGGAGACCTTAAGGTAGCAACAAAGTGCTCAGCCTTTATCTCTTTTTTTAATCCCGCTTCAATCAAACTTTCGGTTAATGGCGATAAACAATCTGTAGGGGGGGCCATGAGTTTTACCTTTTGGATGGCGTCGTGTAATCTTTCTGATTCTTCCGCCGTCAAATCTTTTGGTTTTTTGCGGGGTTCGACCTTCGCGAGCTTGCAAATCGTTTCCGCAGACTTTTTCCCGACTCTAGAAAAATCCGTCATCAAAAAGTTAACAATACTCCCCGCGTTGGTTGCCAAGAGCATTCTTTCCAAAACTCCTAGCTCGACACCGTACGGATGTGGCTTGATCTCCTTGGGAATCACCGGAAGTTCTTTCACCGTTCTCGAAAATGTAACTTTTCCATTTGGACTGCGGTAGGTAATTTTAGCGCAAGGGTTTGCTATTGCGGTCTGTTTAATATATTCTGGTATTGACTGAGCCCCCTCTGTGTACCTCCCTTCAACATCCATCTCGATTTCAACTCCATGCCATTTCTCTGGGTTTTCTTGCTCAGTGTGTGAAACTATGCGGGGCTCATTTTTTGCCACGTCAATCATTAGTTCGAAAACATGAGTCTTTTCTCCCGTGCTAGTTGTGATTTTTACGGGCTTCCCGGTTGTTAATTGAGAGTATAAAACGCTGCCGCTTATCCCCAACCCCATGATTCCTCTAGACTGACGAAGCCTGTGAAATTTACTTCCATACAAAAACTTACCGAAGGCAAAGGGAACTTTTTGTTCAGGTATCCCAGGACCATTGTCTTTAACAATAATCCTAAATCTGTCCTGTTTCTCCTCATTGTTGGCGCCCTTTTCTCCTTTGGCACCGCGATTCTGATCAATTTCTTTTATGGAAATAACGATGTCTGGTAAAATCTTTGCATCGCATGTTGCGTCAAGAGAATTATCAATGGCTTCCTTTACCACTGTGAGTAGGCTCCTTGTCGGATTCTCGTAGCCCAAGAAATGTTTGTTTTTTTCGAAAAATTCCGCAATACTGATCTCGCGCATTCCCTTCGCAAGCTCTTCTGCCGTTATTATTTCTTCTGCCATCTTATCCCCTTTCCAAAACTACGTCAGTAAATGCAGCACCCAACCTAAAAGTATTTCCATTTCTAGCTTTTCTATTAATGTTTACAGTCTTCTTTTATAAGCTATTGCTCAGGCAGTAAAACACTTTATAGAAGTTATGCGGAGATTATTTTTTGCGCCGGGGTAGCTCAGTAGGTAGAGTGCCCGGCTGTTAAATGCGAGCATGGATGAAGAACGAACCTCAAAAAAATGAGACGACATGTTCGCTTACGGCAACCGGGCGGTCAGAGGTTCGAGTCCTCTCCCACCGCCTACCAGTGTAGGCGGGAGAAACGGCGCCACCACAAGTGGCGGAGTAGAAGCTCCTCGAACCGCTCCGGCTGTTTCTTCTTTTTGAACAACCTCGTCCAAAGATAAGGCGGGTAATCTGCTCACGCTACTGGATGTAAAAAAGCGCATGAAAGAGTTGAAATCCGTAGGGTACACGAACCATGCGATTTCACAGATTTTGAATGTCTCATTGAGAACCGTGCAACGCCATACTGTAGAGCTTGGACCAAAAAGCAGCGGACTGATCCCGCTCCCCTACTCTGCGAAAATCCTCACTGCAGAGAAAGCCAAGATCCACGCATACTTAGCAGCAGAAGGATGCTACGAAGAAACTAGGCGCGTAGAGTATGATAGCAGAACCGGGTGTAGATATCATAAAACCTACAGGATTCTACACTTCTATACCAAAACTCCGGAGATATGGGATGATTTCATCAGGTGTGTGAAAAGTGTTTACAATTACCATCCATATTGTTTTCCAAAACGATACGTGATCAAAATAAAGCGGGTTGCAGTGGTGGACGATTTAATGAAATGGGGGCCGTACAACAGCTTAGGATGGCGCGTGCCAACCGAGATACTTAATTCAAACAGAGAAATGCAACTGAACTGGTTTGCGGCGCTATTCGATGGCGAAGGTCACGTAAAGAAGGGAGGCGGAGCAGAAGTTGCAATGTGTAACTATGCGGGGTTAAAACAAGTCAGAACTATGTGCGAAAAATTGGGATTTTTATGTAACTTAAGAGGCCCTTATTCGCAGGGTTTTAACCATTCCCCGATATATGTGCTTTACTTCCCAAAGATGGAGATACACAAGTTTTTAGATGTTCCTTTAGTGCACCCAAAAAAAGCAAATAAAATCATTCTTTCGGCCAATAACTAGTTCGTCTTATGCCAATCAAAAAGTAAGTTTCTTTGCTTTTAGTGTTCCCATGAGTGATAATCGATATAATGTCCTCTCCCCGGCGCCATTATTTCTCCATACTTATGACGGGCGAGACCTCCTTCTTGAAGGTGTCGAGGAAGATATTGAAAAGCTCGATTGGGATCGTTGCGCCAGCGGCACCGTCGTGGCCACCTCCTGAGCCGCCTATGCGGGCAGTGATGCGCCGCAGCAACGTGTTCAGGTCGACCGTCACGCCAGCACGCCGACGCAGGCTCATGTCAACCTCGTTTTCATTTTGGCGCGTGCATATCCCTATGTCCGCGCCAGTCACCCCGAGCGCATAGAGAGCGGCCTTGCCCAAGCTGCCCGATGGAAGATCATACACGATAGCAATGTTGTCCTCACGTTTGACGTGCTCCTTGACGTACCGCCAAACCTCCCATTCTCGCTTGGTCGCCTTTAATGCGTAGTCGATTATTTGAGGAATCTCCGAGGGCGGCGACCCCTGCGCGAGCTTCTTCACGACCTCGCGTTTATAATGGTAGTCTCCAGATGCCTGGTCCAGCGCTTGACTGAGCAGGCCAGCTTCCATATAGATCGTCCTCCTGTCGTACTTGTTGAGCCCCTCCTGCACAATTTTTGCCCCTTCGGTGTAGTCAGCAATTGCTCCCCAGAGAGCGACGCGATCGAGGTCCGGGTCGAGGCCGGCCTGTAAAAACTTGAATGTTAGGGCTGACGCGCTCTCGCCAATGGAATGCATGAGCTGAGTTACCGGGAGATCCTTCTTGAGGGTATCAGGGGGCAAGGGATGATGGTCGATGTAGATGACCTCTCCCTTTTTCGCCAGTTCCTGCATGCGCTTGAAAATCTGTGTTTTTTGGGCCTCGTTTATTGCAACGTCCAAGATGAAAATTGTCATGCCGGGCTCGACTTCCTGCTGAAGGTCGCGCAACAACGTCACAGCTCGACTGAACCAGACTTCAGCCTCGGGGAAGCGCGCTTTCACAAGTGCCGCTGCGCAGATGCCATCCGTATCGCCGTGAGGAATTATCCTGACAGCCAAATATTCACCACCGCTACTTCAACATCAACCCTTTTTAATTTTTCAGCGCAAGCATTTTTACCAACTAGGATGAAATGAAAACGGGGCCCGTAGCTCAGCCTGGTCAGAGCGTCCGACAGCTCACAAATGTGGGTTGGACGAAGCTCATAGGATAAAATCTGAGAGACCGGGCGGTCGCGCGTTCGAATCGCGCCGGGCCCACCATCAAAAAACCATAAAAGTGGGCAATATTTGAGCTCATTTTGAGCAAAGGAGTTCGCTTAATCCTGCTCTAATCTTGCCATAACAATCGATTTTCATTCTAGGTTTGAACGCGCAAGTTCAATACGAGAATGAATCGAGCTATTTTAGACCTAAATTAGAGCAAGAGCTGGTGGTCAATTAACGACGAGAAAAAGCCCTTTGCGCGCCGCCTTGAGTACTGAAGGCTGGAGGCTAAAAAGTAAATGTCTAGTCGACTAACAGTCTTTTAAAATTAAAAAGGGGAGAGGAGGTATCGTGACCTCCTCATGCCTTCATACTTTTTTAGCGAACTGCGTGCACAGCTATCTCAAGCTCGCTCAAGAGATTATTCAAACCGTTAAAACTTACCTCTTTGCCCGAGCCTTCTCCGTTAGGGGGGATGCTCTCGTCCACATGTACTTTATCCCCCGAGTCTTCTCCGTGGGGGATGCTTCCCTCCACATGTACTTTATCCCCAAGTTGGCCCACATCGTGCCGAGTATCGCAACCACGACGAGAAGCGGTGCTAGAACTATCGCTAAATTCTGTGTTCCGAAACCTGGTACGTAAAACGCCAAGAAAATCACCAGAAACAGCAGCCATCCGGCGACTAATGCTATACTCGTCACGACTCTAGAACCAAGGCCAAGCGACTTTTTTTCAGCCATACGTCTCACACTCCACGCAAAAATAATTTTGAAGGCTTAAATAGTTTTGGATTATGGATTATAAGCTTAATTTTTTGTTTTTTCATGATTTCTGGCAACATACAACCCAGGAAAGCCCATCCGCGGGCTCTTTTTCGCTATTTCGCGAAAGACTTACGGTATTCATCTAATAGTGGGCGCCGGTCAATCAATGGAGTAACAGGTCATCGTAAAGCCCTTTGCGCGCCGCAGTGTGCTAGCTAGGCACTACACAGACTTCAGTCCAGATAGGTTAAAGGAAATATACGATGGGGCTAGGTTAAGCGCTCTCTCTAGCCCCTATATCTTATTTTTTTCCAAGTTTTCTAGCGAGAGTAGGTGATGCCCTTAGAGAAACTACTTCTTTGCTGCTTCTGCTAGGGTTTTCCAAAGTGCCCTAAGAGTTCCCTTGGCTTTCTCGTACGGTATTATCTCTTGTACCTCTGACTCTATGAAGGGGCTGAACATGCTCACGTTTCTGAAGGTATCTACGGAGTCTCCTTCACCGATTGCGTATCCCGACATTCCGTCTAGGAAGTAGCCGAATTCCTTCAATGTGCCCTTCTTGATAAGACTGTCTATACCCGACCATAACCTCTCCGTGAGTTTTGAGGATTCTACAGGGTCTTGAGGCCAAGGTGCTACTGGATTCCTACGCCACAATACCAAAAATCTACCCACTCGCCTCACCTCCTACAAATTTTTTATTTAAATGGTCCACCCCAGCCCAAGTTACGTTTAGCACATTTAAAGGCATGATTTAGTGCCCCGGGGGGATTTGAACCCGCTTTAGCAACAGCTTGACATTAAAGGTTCAAGATCTCTAATATCCGTTGCTCCTTGCCTAAAAATTGCTCTAAAATCGCTAGTTTCTTGCTAAATTTTTGTCGCATCAAGCACGCAATAACCTTGTCCTAAAATAGCGCTAAAATAGCTCGATTCCTGCTCTGATTTAACTTGCTAGTTCAAACGCTAGTGTGGAGCTAGCCGGGCCCACATTTAAAAACCATAAAAGTGGGCAAGATTTAAGCCGGGTTTAGGCAACTAGGATGTCTAAATACTGCTCGATGTTTGCTGACCAACACTTTTATATACAAAGTAAGATTAGTCTTACTTAGTGAGATGTATGACATTGGCCATCGCCAAGACCTCGGTTAAAGGGCAGTTAGTGATCCCGCAGAAAATCAGACAGGAACTTGGCATAAAGAAGGGGCAATTGATGCTGGTTTATGCCGCCGGCGATAGGATTGTCATGAAGAAAGTGGAAGCCCCCGAACCCGGGCTGTTCTCAATGTTGGCCGAGCCCATTAGGGCAAGAGTCAAGGAGCGAAAAATTACCCGAAAGGATGTCGAGCGCGCGATTACAGAAATCCGCAGGCGTAAAGAATGAAGCCAGTGACAATAGTGGCCGACACGAATATCATGGTTTCTGCTTTATTTTGGGGAGGGAATGAATCTGAGATCGTGCACCTGGTAGAAGAAGGAAAAATAAAGTTGCTCACCTCTGTCGCGCTTTTAGACGAGCTGAAAAAGGTTCTGATGTACGAAAGATTTGGTTTGAATGAAAAGGAAATCGATGATAATGTTAAATACATTTTGGCTATATCCGAAATCATTTCGCCGAGGCGCAGGCTCAGAGTAATTCACGAAGATCCAGCCGACAACAGGGTGTTGGAGTGCGCCTTAGCGGGGAAGGCAGCGTATATTGTTTCTGGAGACAAACATCTGTTACAGCTGCAAAAATTTGGTAGAGCCAAAATAGTGCGCGCCAAGGAGCTTCTAAGCATTCTCAAAGAATAGCTCAAAAATTACGTCACGGTTGCCCAATTTTTGCCATATCAAAGCACGCAATAACCTTGACCAAAAATGGCGTTATAATTGCTCGATTCCTGATCTGATTTAACTTGCTAGTTCAAACGCTAGTGTGAAGCTAGGCGGGCCCACCATCAAAAAACCATAAGTGAGGTATGTATTTAGCTCGCGTGCTGGTCATGTCACAGGTGTGACGTACGCATGGGTCGCGGGGGCACAAGTTCCAATTTTGCTTCCTCTGTCACAGCTGTGACAAGTGGGTGACGCGTTTCTTCAGCACCAACGCCTTCCCGCCGGTCATACCGATTGAATCGGCTAGGCTCTTCAGCTCAGCCAGCTTGCCGGATTCCCAGACTGATTGTTGAAGTTTCACCGCCCGCAGCTTTCGGAGGTGTCGGCTCACCCTTTGTCTCGTTCCACAATCGAGTTCCTTGATATCGTACACGATCAAATACTGGGGCATGTCCCACCGAGGCTTTGAGCGGAGGCGGTTTATAAGCGGATGAATTATAGCATGCGATGTCACAGGTGTGACATTCGCGGTGCCGATCCTAACGTCACAGCTGTGACGCTGAACGGTGTTTTCCAGCAGGAAAGCCGCACACGCACACCCAGACAACTTTCACGCTTTAAGACAGCTAAATACGTACTAAGTGAGAAAAATTTGGCTAACTTTTAGCAAATGAAGTGAGATCAGAGCATGAATCAAGCAGTTTTAAAATTATTTAGGAGATACCTTTGAACAGCCATGAAAGATCTGGTGCTTTCCTTTTGAACTTTACCCTTTCATTTAGAGCGTGCGTTATGAGTGGTAATGCGATGGTTGCGTCACAGTAGCATACTGCTCTCTTGCCCTTCACGTCGATTTTTCCCCAGCTTATCGCCTCCTCAAGCGTGCAGCCAGACAAGCCGCCCCATTGAGGAGAATCTGTCGTAATCTGAATCGCGTAGCGATGCGGATAATAATATTCCTTTATACCTTTTCGGAGATGGCCCTCTCTGCCCGGAGCTCCTTTGTCCATGGTCTTGGGCGACACCGATATGGCCAAAAGCTGTGTAAAATCCTTCGGCACACCGCCGCCGATGTAGACTACGCCGACCTCTTTTGTCCTCGCGCCTATTTCGACAAACTGGTCAAACTCCTTCACCGAATCCAGCACTATTGGATGCCCCCTGTTTTTGGCCATCAAGAACGTTTCTCCATATGCACTGTCTGCTATCGCTGGGCAAAATATAGGAACATTATTCGCAGACGCCACGGCGACTATCGATTTCACGCCCTTTTTGTTTAAATATTTGCCGAAAAGGTGTAGAAGCTCTGCTGAAGTGTACGGATAGGCCTCCTTCGCAGTCATCAGGAAATCGGTTATTAGTAGTTCCATCTCTCTGTAGTCTGTTTCTTTTCCCAAAACATCGTAGTACCTGTTTATATCTGCTTCCAAAAGCTCTTGATCATTAACCTGGTGCGAACCTTGCCAATAGCCCAACCCCATTGCATCAATAATATCTTCTGAAATGTTGGCGCCCGTTGAGACGAGAACGTCTATGTAACGGTTTTCTATGAGCCAATTAATTATTTTCCATTGTCCAGCTGTGCTCATTGAACCGGAAAAACCCATGATGATTGTCAAGTCCTTTTCCTTCATCATTGCTTCCCAAACTTCAACTGCCTCACCTAGTTTTCTGCCTTGGTAGGCTGTTTTGCTCATTTCAGCCAGAAGCTTAGAAACGGTTTTATTTTTAACTTCTATCGCTTCAACCCTCTTCTTAAAGTACGATTCTCTCATTTTTGCGCCCTCATTATGTTAATTTTAGAAGTATATGAAATTTCTTCGAGAAAACGAATACGAAAGATACTATCCAGTAACACATGCATAAAGGAAAATTGCCTAAAAATTTCCCTCAAACTGCTTTGTCTGTCATGTTTTTTGCAGTTCTTTGTTTACTTGCTCCTTTACCTTTTCAAGTTCGGCCGTGGTTTTCTCAGCTGCCATTTCCGTCAACAGTTCTTTCCTCAAGACTTCCTGATCCGCGGTTACTTCCATCGGGTTGGACATGCTGTTCTCGATCGTTGTCGATAATACGTTGGCGATATCTTCCATGTGGGACATGCTCGCGCTTATCCTAACCAGAGAAGATTGAAGCTTCGAGGAATCCAGTCCGAGCTGGCGTTGAATCCTGACCAAATCTTCTCCTGAGCCGATCACGCCCGACAGGATTTCTCCCATTTCAACGAGGTCAATCATCTCAATTGCCATTTCCTTCAGATCGCTGATTGAACCGGCCGCGCTTTTTGACATAGCATACTTGCGCGAGGCAATCCTAAATTCGCTCTCGTCTCCTTTCTCAAGAGCTTTCTTTGCTTCTTGTCTTCCCTGGTCCATCCTTTCTGAAAACTTAGCCTGAGCTTGGTCCAACTTACTTCGCTGCATCTTAAGAGTCACTTGCATTTCTGTGGAGCTAACTTTTTTTCCTAACACATTTTTCATTTTACCCCCACCTTTGATTCTAGTCAAGTTATATGCACTTAAAAATCTTCCTTTTAGAATTGCGTTAACATATATTGCCCTTAGTGGACTCGCCTAGTATCGCCTTCGTTATCCCATTTTTCTCTTGCATATTCAAATTCCACCATTTTTTCCCTCTATTGCAGCCGTTATTCATGTTTTATAAATGATAACGCTGTTATGAAAATTGAGTTAAGCAAGTTCTAAGGATAAAGATGATTGAATGAAAACCGTCGAGCAGGTTCGCGCTGAGATTCCCTTCTTGCAAACAGGCATTATTTATCTCGATAATGCCGCGACTACACCAAAGCCCCAGCCCGTGCTGGACGCCATGCTTGAGTACTTCAGGGAGTACAACGCAAACGTCGGCAGGGGGCTTCATCGCGCCGCGCGCAGGGCGACCGAGGAATTTGAGGCCACAAGGGTCAAGCTAGCCAAGGTCTTAGGTGCAAAACCGGAGGAAATAGCGTACACCAAGAACGCGACCGAGGCCATAAATTTGGTTGCTCAGGGCCTGAAGCTGCGTAAGGGTGATAAAGTCGTGACCACCGTGCTCGAACACCACAGCAACCTCGTTCCTTGGCAGCGTCTGGAGCAACAGCAGGGTATCAAACTTGAAGTGGTTCCCGCGACACAAGATTGTATGGTCGACCCCGCTATTATTGATCAGGCGATAGACGCGAAAACGAAGCTTATAACGATGGTGCACGTCTCGAACGCGATTGGTAGCATTCAGGATGTCGAAGAAGTTGGCAAGCTCGCAGCTGAACACGACCTGCTTTTCCTAGTCGACGCGTCTCAATCGGTGGGACACATGCCAGTCGATGTCAAAGCGATTGGCTGCGATTTCCTCGCCGCCCCTGGTCATAAAGGAATGCTCGGGCCTCAGGGGACCGGCTTCCTCTACGCGCGAGAGGATCGTATCGGAGAACTTGAACCCCTTTTACTCGGTGGCGGCATAGTCGAAAGCGTCGAGGAGCATTCCTGCAGGCTTGTTAAACCGCCCCAGGTCTTCGATGCCGGGACACCCAACATTCCCGGGATCATCGGCCTCGGACGCGCGGCCGAGTACGTGCTCGAGATAGGACTCGAACGAATAGCGGAGAGGGAGCGAAAGCTCACACGGCAGATGTTAAAAATAGCGGACATCGAAAATGTCGAGGTTTATGGACCCTCTGACATCAGGCTACGTGGCGGTGTGGTGAGTTTCAACGTAAAAGGAATGGACCACCACGATGTAGCCGCAATGCTTGATGAATTAGCCAACATCGCCATCCGCTCCGGGCACCATTGCGCTCGCCCTACGATGCGTTATCTTGGCGCTGAAGGTACTGCCCGAGCCTCGGTGGCCTACTTTAACCTCGAGGATGAGGTCGCGAAATTCATTGAAATACTTAAACAAGTTGCGCTGGATTTCGGCGGCTAGCTTAGGAAAATCTACTTTTTTCTATCATACTGTGCGATGGCGTACACGCGTCAGGGCATAGGGTTTTAATAGGTCTCATATAACAACGTTATTGATAAAGATGAAGTCTCCGTGCGAAGAAATATTTAAAGACCTTATCCCGACCGCAAGGGCCTTACTTGTAAAAGATCTCGTGGAAAGGCACAACTTGAGTCAGGTTGAAGTAGCAAATAAGCTTGGCATAACCCAACCCGCAGTAAGTCAATACCTAAGGTCGCTTAGGGGGACAAGTCGCACTAAAGTACTTCTCAGAATGAGCGACTTCATGGAGTCCCTGATGAAATTCTCGGATGATATTGCTGCGGGTAAAGTGCGTGGAATTAAAATTTCTGAAATGTATTGTAAACTCTGTGATATTTACAGAAAAAGAAAATAAGTGTCCTTTTTTCTGGCTTCCGAGCGATGGGCAAAGAATTTGTGACATCTAATCCCTTTCGGTAATCGAAACTTTACCCATTAGTGGAGGCACCGCAGAGTTTCACGGGCAGATTTGTGCATTTAACGGCGGATTTTATAAGTAATTTTGCAAAAGTCTATTTCTTGACATTTTTTCTAAACGATCCACCACCGCGGGCGGGGTTCAAGTCCCAATTATCTGATAAAGCACAAACTTAAGGTATGTATTTAGCTCGCGTGCTGGCCATGTCACAGGTGTGACATATCTTGGGTTGATGTGAGAATTCCAGTTTTCGGGTTTTGTGTTGTCACAGGTGTGACGTGTGCCTGGGTCGCGGGGGCACAAG
>Ga0315282_10002428_pt1 | contig 34363 bp, 39 predicted proteins | sample YL17G07_20_MG_FD_203693 | JGI IMG/M metagenome (GOLD analysis project Ga0315282, IMG submission 203693) | Sediment microbial communities from Yellowstone Lake, YNP, Wyoming, USA - YL17G07_20 | ecosystem: Environmental > Aquatic > Freshwater > Lake > Sediment | place: USA: Wyoming | collected...
AAGAGGCAGAACGGAGGAACACGATGCGGCAGATGCGGATTCTGCGTGTGCTGAGGAGCCGGACGCTCGCGTGTGGCTGCCTGACCGGCGTGTACGAGGCCTACGACGGGAGAGTGGCGGAGATCCTGGATGCGCGCGGCGAGGAGTGTGCCGACGCACGTCACGCGCCGGGCCGGTTGGTGTTCAGCACGAGGAGCGGCTCGCCGCGGCCGTTCGGATCCGACTCCGCGGGCGACGCGGCGCTCACTGCCTGACGGCGCTTCACAGTCTCGCCCTGCTGAGTTCCGATTTCAGTCCCGCGGGTCCCGGTCCGTTCCATCAGCCAGCTCCGGCGCGCGATCGGCGGTGTCGGATCCCGCCCTCCCGATCCAGTCGTGGCGCCACACGTTGCCGCACGTGAGACAGCGGCACCAGACAGAGGTCTGGGTGCGGCCGAGTCCGCGGACGTGTTCGGTGTCGCCGCAGCGCGCGCACAGGATGGGAGAAGGGAGGTCGGTCTCGCGCCGGCCGCCGCGCGGGTGCGTGCGGCGATCGGGCCGCGCCGGGTCGCGCCGATCGTGGCCGGGCCAGCCGCTCAGGCGGTCCTCCAGGCGGCCGCCGGGCCGCAACACGTCGGACCCCCGTCGGAGAAGGCGCGCAGACGCTACCACTGGCCGGGTGGTGCATCAAGCCCACGGCGCGAGTTTCTGTGCAACCCACCCCTCGGCCTCGAGGGTGCCGCACCTCTCGTTCGCCCACGCGAGGAGCCCGTCCTCGTCGACGAAGAGGCGGCTGCAGTAGGGCTGACCGTCCCAGTCGAGTCGGATCTCCAGGCCCCGGGGCGTCAGTCGAGCCGTGGCCGTGATTTCGTGGCCGCGACGGGAGAGCGTCCACAGATGGGCGGTATCGGCGGGGTCGCGCATCCAGCAGAAGCTCATCCATCGGCTTTTCGGTCGCTCGCGTGCCCGACTGCAGGCTTCGAGCCGAAGCCGTGGAACGGGGGCGCCCGCTCTTCGACTGCGAGTCGGGATGGCGGCCCGGCGGGCCAGGGTCGGACGCTGTCGCATCCGGGCGCAAGATTCTGCTGGCGCTGGGGATCCAGGCGGGCCCGTTCGCGCTGCTGCTCTGCTATTCGCTCGGGATGATGGGGATCCTGACGCCGTACGCGACCGGCCCGGCGCCCGTCTACTTCGGCAGCGGCTACATCACCCGCAAGGCCTTCTGGCGGCATTCTGAAGGCCCGTCGCACGTTGGGACCGGTGGCCGCGAACCCAGGCGGAGATGTTCTCTCGTGGGACTCGACGTGGGCCTGCAGGCGACATCCCAGGCATCTGCCGCCTGACGATCTCCGTGCCTCCGTGCGAAGAACGCAAACGCTGCCCGCCGCCTCTGTCCGCGAAGCCGGGGGCCGGGCAGCGGCCCACTCGTTACTCGTTGCTCATCGCTCGTTACTCGACGTGCTGTGGCTTGGCTCAATCAGCGCAGCGGCGGCGGCACGCGCTTCTTCGTGGCCTGCTCGAATGCGTAGGCGATCTCGAGAAGCCGCGGCTCGCTGCAGGCCATCCCGGTGAAGCTGACGCCGAACGGGCCCGGCTTCGCGTCGAAGAGGCTCGGGAACGGCGGGTTCGGCGGCGTCGGCGCGTTCGGCACCATGCCGAACGGCACGATCACCGTCGGGTAGCCGGGCTTGGCGGCGATGGCGGCACCGTTGGCGCCCGGGAACAGCAGCGCGTCGAGCTTGTTCGCCTTCATCACCTCGTCGATGCCATGCGTCGCGGCGAGGGCGAGGTCCTTGGCCCGATCGGCCTCGTAGCGGGCCTTATCGGCCGAGACGTCCATCTCGTCTGAGATGTCCAGGTTCGACTGCCCGTACTTGATCGCGTTGCCACGCGTGTGGGTGATGTTGAAGATGCGCAGCTCGGTCAGCGTCTTGACCGGCGCGGCGGCGCCCAGCGTCGCGAGCCACGCGTTGAAGTCGCGCTTCATCCCGTACTTCAGCACGACCGAGCAGTTGGCGTCCTTACCCTTCGCGTTGTCGACGCCGGAACACATCCCCCATGCCGCGAAGTTCTTCGCCGGGTCCGTTTCCAGAAGGCTCGGGATGTCGGCCGGATCAACGATGACCGCGCCTTCGGCCTTGAGGACGGCGATGGCGTCCTCCATCACCGCCGCCTGCTCCTTGTTGAGGCCACCGCCCGGACGCTCGCGGCCGGGCACCTTCGCCTCGGTGTAGAAGAACGCGCGCGGGATGCCGATGCGGGCGCCGCGCAGGCCCTCGCGCCGGAGGAACGTCGTGTAGTCGTGGCCGGGTGGCGGCGTGCAGGCCTTCGTGGCCGGGTCGTTCGGGTCCGGCGAGGCGCTCTCGAGGACGCCGAGCATGATCGCGGCGTCGGTGACCGTTCGCGCCATGGGACCGGCCGTGTCCTGGTCCGCCGTGATGGGGATGACGCCGTAACGGCTGATGCGGCCGACGGTCGGCTTGATGCCGACCAGCATGTTCTGGTTCGACGGGCTGAGGATCGAGCCGGACGTCTCGGTGCCGACGTTGGCGGCCCAGAAGCTCGCAGCCGTGCCGATGCCCGAGCTGGAGCCGCCGGTGCCGAGCGCCGGCCGTCCGTCGGAGGTGGCCTCGCGCGGATCGTGGCGCGGGTCGTACGGGTTCATGCCGTAGCCCCCGAGCGCGCTGTAGTTGCCCGGCATCGGCGTCGGTCCGCCGGCCACCCAGTTGGCCAGCTCGGTCAGCACCGTCTTGGCGATGATGACCGCGCCGGCGTCGCGCAGGTTCTTCGTCAGCGTGGCCTCGTACGGAGGCACGAGGCCGGCGAAGGCCAGCGCGCCGCCCGTCGTCGGCATGTCGGTCGTGTGGATGTTGTCCTTGAGCGCGATCGGGATGCCGTGCAGCGGCCCGCGCACCTTGCCCTCGCGACGCTCGCGATCGCGCGCCTCGGCCTCGGCAATCGCCCTGGGATTGACCGTCATCACCGCGTTCAGCGCCTTGTCGTACGTGGCGATGCGGGTGAGGGACTGCACGACCAGCTCGCGGGACGTGACGCGTCCCTGCTCCATGGCGGCGCGCATCTCTGGGATGGTCGTTTCGACCACGGTGAATGGCTGTGGCGCCGGCGGTGCTGGCGCCGCCCGGCGCGATGCCGGGGCCTGCGCGGCAATCGTGATGGTGGCGGCGGCGACCGACAGGACCAGCAAGAGGGCTCGTGTCACGCTGTGCCTCCCTACATCTTCGATTCTGCATTGGAGAGCCGCCGGCCCGCCCGCTCCGTCAAACCCACAATGGCAATTGGCCGCGAGCCTTGGAAGCCGGTTGAGTGCTCTGCGGGGCGGTTGCCGCCGCCTGCGGGGCGGCTTGGGCCTCGGCCGACCCGACGGCGCGGCTGAGGACCTGGGCCATCACCTGCAGAATGCGCCCGTGGCGATCGGTGAAGGGCTCGCGCGAGGTGGAATAGAGTGTCAGCACGCCGACGAGTCGCTGGCCCGCGAGGAGCGGTGTGCTCAGGGAGCTGACGAGCGGGGGCTTGAGCGCATCTCCCGCGCTCCCCAAATCGAGCGCGGCGTCCGAGTTCACGATGGTTGCGCGGTTGGCGGCCACCCAGCCCGTGAGGCGCTGACCGACCGGAATCTCGAGGGCGCCGAGCACGCCGGCATGCTCGCCCGCGCTGAACGCCGCCCTGAGCTCATCCCTGGCCGAGTCGTACAGGAAGACCGCGCAGGAGCTGGCCGGAACGACGCGTTCCAGAGCGGTCCAAACCAGGCCCCCGATCCCCGCGAGGTCGGTCTTGTCAATCAGCCCCCCGCCCAGGTTGAAGAAGGCGAGCATCACCTCCGCCTCATCCAGATCGATCCGGTGGATCGCACCTGCCGGGACGTCGGGGGAAGGTTGCAGGGCCCGGGTAATGGCTGTGAGCGCATCGGATGGGACGGCGGACTCCCGCTCGGGAAGGGCCGCGTCGCGATAGAGCGTCGCGAGAGTATCGACCACCAGCGGGTCGTACTTGCTGCCCCGACTCGCCCGCAGGATCCTCAACGCATCTTCGTCGCTCAGTCTCGGGCGATAGGGGCGGTCGGACGTGAGCGCATCGAAGCCGTCGACGACCGACAGGATTCGCGCGCCGATCGGGATCTCGCCACCCCTCAGGCCGGCGGGATAGCCCGTGCCGTCCCAGTGCTCGTGGTGATGCCGGACGATGGGGACGACGGGGTAGGGGAACTGGATCGAGGAGAGAATGTCCGCGCCGATCGTCGCGTGCAGCTTCATCTTGTCGAACTCGGTCCGGGTCAGCCTGCCCGGCTTGTTCAGGATGTGCTCGGGGACCCCCAGCTTCCCCATGTCGTGCAGCAACGCGGCTGCCTCGATCGCCTTCAGCTCGTTCTCGTCGGTCACTCCCAGTTCGCGGGCGAGCCGCACGGCGAACACCTGCACGCGGCGCAGGTGCCCGTGCGTCACCTGATCCTTCGCGTCGATCGCGTGAGCGAGCGCGTCGATCATCGACAGGTGCAGCCTGTTGACCTCGGCCAGGTGCTTGATCTGGTCCTCCATCCGCCCCGTCGCGTTCTTGAAGGCGAAGTAGAGGATGATCGGCAACGGCAGGATCACGGCGAGGATCGTCAGGTCGGACGTCGGTCGATAGACGAGCAGCACCACCAGGCCGGCCGCCAGGGCGCCGCCGAAGTACGCCAGCCACAGGCCGACGAAGTGCCCGCGCCAGACCGCGAGTGGCGACCGGCGTTGCTCGAGCGCGATCGCGGTGGCGATCGAGCCGGTGTTCAGCGCGAAGTACAGGGCGGCGAACGCGGCCAGCGGCAGAATGAGCCGCCAGCCTTCTGTGCGTGCCTGCGACAGCGGCGCCACCCCGGCGAGGAGGAAGAAGACGTGGGCGGCCACCCACATCGCCAGCGCCGGCGCGGTCGCGTTGAAGATCACGCGTCGCACGGGCAGGTGCGCGCGAGACAGGCGGTACGACATCGCCAGCGCGTCGAGCGCAACCGTCACCGTGCCGGCCGCCGGGCCAAAGAGGATGGCCGCGGTGATCGTGAAGGCGTCCGAGATGCTGAAGCTGACCGGGATGGCGGGCATCTTGAGGACGGCCGTGCCGCTCGCCACGGTCAGCGCCGCGAGGATGGCCCACTGCCGAAGGTAGGTCGCGTGAACGATAAGCTGACCCAGCGAGCCCGCGACGACAGCCGCCCCCAGGCAGGCGACGACCGACACATATAGGGTGGCGACGGTCGACAGAGCAGGACGGACGCTCATTCAGATGCCGAGGCCGTTACTCGGATCTACTACCTTGTCGGCGGGTCGAGCAGGGAGCGTTATGGAGCGGTCCGGCTCGGCGGGGGTTTCGCTCCATCTTCCCGTGCGCGAGTGCCCAGGGCGCTCGGATTCTCGTCGCGGCTGGGAGGCGGATGTTCACAATCGGAACACGAGCCGCCAGGGCGGCGGGAATGGGATGATTCTCGCCTCGATCGGCGCTCGTTACAGTTTCGTCGTTGCGCGTGCAAGAGCGGGACAGATTCCAAGCGGATCCCGAAGAGTCATGTCTTGCGGCCGAAGGTCGCCAACTGCCACGTGGTCTGATGGTTGGCGTGACTGGATGAGGGATGGCCGCACGATGGTCTGGTATTTGCGTTATTCCATCCCGCCCTTGGTGTCTTGTCCCGTCTCACGGAGGACTGGCATGAGCGCGAGAATCCCGCTCGTGGACAGCAGTCGCTCTCGGCGAGGTTGGCCGCGTGCGACACGGGGTATGTTGGCGCTGGCTCTCGCCGCCGGGTTCCTGCTGGCACTTCCCGTCACCAACCGGGCCTACACAAGCAAGCAAGACACGCCTGCCAGACTCGATGCCGCCGTCCGGCGGATCCTGCAAGAGCCTCGCGACGGCAATCTCCGCGTGATCGTCCGGGCGAAAGCCGGCAAGCGGGAGGCGATCCGGTCCGAGCTGAAGCGGCGAGGCAGGAGCGTCGAGCGCGACCATCCTTCGATCGGTGCCGTCACCGTCTCGATCGGGTCCGAGGAGCTCAGGGCGCTGGCCGAAGATCCTGAGGTGGACGGCATCTCGAGCGACGCAGTCGTCACGAGCGACCTGTTGAAGGTCGAGGGGGAGGAGGCGACGCCGCTCGCGCAGCATCGAAACGTGCTCCTTCAGACACTGGGACTGCCGGACGCCGAGCTGACAGGGCAGGACATCGGCGTTGCCGTGATTGACTCCGGCCTGGAGACGGGCGGCGATCTGGACGGGGCGCGGGTCGGCGCCTTCTATGACTTCACCGGCGACGGAGACCGCCGCCTTCCTTCTGACGACTTCGGGCACGGCACGCACGTCGCCGGCCTGGTCGCTGGAACGGGGAGGTACTCGGACGCTGTCAGCACGGTCTCGCCCTATCCGAACGGGAAATGGCATCGCGACGGCTATCGCGTCTTCCAGGGAGTGGCGCCCAGGGCTCGCCTCATCAGCCTGAAGGTGCTGACCGAAGACGGCACCGGCCTGACCAGCAGCGTGATCGAGGCCATCGAGTTCGCCATCGCGAACAAGGACCGGCTCGGCATCGACGTGATCAATCTGTCGCTCGGTCACCCCATCCTCGAGCCGCCCGCGACCGACCCGCTCGTGCTCGCCGTCGAGCAGGCGGTAGGGGCCGGCATCGTCGTCGTGGCGTCGGCGGGCAACTTCGGAGAGAACAGGGAGACCGGTCAGGTGGGCTACGCTGGGATCACGTCGCCTGGAAACGCGCCCTCTGCAATCACCGTTGGCGCGTTCGATACCAGGGGCACCGCCGCGCGAAGCGACGACACGATTCCGGACTACAGCTCTCGGGGACCGACGTGGTACGAGGGGCTGGCCAAACCGGACATCGTCGCGCCGGGTCACGAACTGGTCGCGGCAGCGGCGCTTCGGAGCTGGCTGTACTTGCAGTACCCGGCACGGCGGGTGTTCGGCACGGAAAAGAGGATCGCGCGATACTTTCGCCTGAGCGGCACCAGCATGGCGGCGGCGGTGACGAGCGGCGTGGTGGCTCTCGTGCTCGAGGCCAACCGGTCCATGTTCTCGAAGCCGCTGACCCCCAACACCGTCAAGGCGATTCTCGAGTTCAGCGCGTTGCCGATTGCAGGCAGCGACCGGCTGACGCAAGGCGCCGGCGGCTTGAACGCCGCTGGGGCGATTGCCCTGGCGCGATCGATCGATCCGGCCCGCTCTCCCGGGACTTGGTGGCTCACGACGGGGGTGGTCCCGGCAAGCACGATCGATGGGGCGACGCTCGAGTGGGCTCAGACGGTGGTGTGGGGCAACACCGTTGTCTGGGGGAACATGCTTTACAGCAACGTGCCGGCGTGGGCCCTTACCGTTGTGTGGGGGAACAGGGTGGTCTGGGGCGACACGGTCGTCTGGGGCAACACCGTCGTCTGGGGCAACACCGTCGTCTGGGGGAACACGGTCGTCTGGGGGAACACGGTCGTCTGGGGGAACACGGTCGTCTGGGGGAACACGGTCGTCTGGGGGAACCTCGTGGACGACGTCGTGTGGCAGAATCCGTGGCTATGGAGCAGCACGGTCGTCTGGGGCAACGGCGCGCTCACGTCCTCCGACCCGGGGGCTGGGACACCTACCTCGCAGACCGTGGTGTGGGGCAACCTGGCAGATTTCCTCACCCGCAATTAGCCATCAGGGCACCGGGCGCGTCGAGGTGACTCGAAGTGGTTTCAAAACCCGCAGGCGGGTGGCGGCGAGCGGGGCGCCCCGCCCGCGCCGCAGGCCCGACACGCGTGACAAGGGCTTTTCGGGCCGAGCACGGGTGGGGCTGCTCGCCGACAGGACCCGAAAAGCAACAGACAGGGTTTTGAAACCGGTTGTACGCACGGCGAGGGAGGCGGCGGCTCTCACCGCCCGCCTCCTGCCGCGGCCTGGCGCTTGCGGTCCTCTGTGTTCTTCCACAGCAAGACGAAGCCTGCGATGACGTTGAAGATCGCGCCGAGGAAGAACCAGAGCCAGGGGTTCCGGCCGGTGTTCTGTGCCCAGAGCGCGGCGAAGATACCGAAGAACAGGACGAAGATACCTTGCCCGACAGGGCGGGTGGTCCGCAATTGGGCGACCTCGGCCTCCACACCGCTGACGCGGGTCGAGAGGTCCGCGGGCTGCGCGGCGGCGATCTGCGCGGTCAGGCACGTCAGGGCGAGGACGAAAGCGGCGAGGCGCATCACTCACCTCCGGTCAACAGGGTCAGCACCGGACGAGCACGTGGACCAGTCTAGCTGATTGGTCAGGTTCTTGAACGCAGTGCTGCCGCTGGGCCGCGAGCGCCTCGGATGGTGGGACCGGCGCGCAGGCGCCGGTCCCACCATCCCGCTCGCGGTAATACACGCCGTCGCAAGCGATATTGCCTGATCGACCGCCGCCGCCAGCTCATGCGTCCATCGCGTGTCTCGTGGCGATGCGACCGGCTGTCCGTGCCTGATCCCCCATTTCAATGCGATCGCGAGAAGCCGACTGAGATTGGCCAGCATCGCGTCGAAATGCGGGGTGTTGCTGCCGCGGGCAGTCTGCTCGCGTTCAACCTCTCCGATACCGCCACTGAGCACCGCCCACATGGCGACGTTTGAGGGGTTGTTTACGAGCTGCAGCGCGCGCCAGCACTCATCGGCTTGCGCCTCGACCGCGCGCAGCGCCTCGATGACTTCCGGAGCTGCGTCCTTCTTGAGATCTGCGATAGACGTCAGACAGCACTTGCGTCTCCAAGGTTATCTAAGCCCAGCCTGTCTGTAATGTTCTTCAACCCCCCCGAAAAATGGGGTTTCGTTGAACAAGACGCTGCAGCCTGGGCAGACGATTGACGACTGATCAGGCGGAGGCCTTTGGCACTTCCGGCAGCGGTTCTCCGGCCAGACGCCTTTCAACGAGGCGCGCCAGAAAATCCGCGAACGGCCCGATGTCCTCGCCCACGCTCGCCTTCTCAAGGGCCCCCATGTAGGCCTTGCGCTCGGTGACCGGTATCACGGTCCACGGGTATCCGCCCGCCGCCATCATGAGGTTCATCAGGAAGCGCCCCATGCGGCCGTTGCCGTCCATGTAGGGATGGATGTAGACGAACACAAAATGCCCGAGCACGACGCGCACAGCCGCGTCCGTCTCATCGCGCAGCAGATCGAAGAAAGCCGGCATGACATCCAGCACCGCATCCCGGTTCATAGGCACGTGCTTGGATTCCCGGATGTACACCGCGCCGTTGCGATAGCCGGCAAGATCCGAGGGCCGGAGCAGGCCTGCCGCAACGCTCGGGGCGAAGAGCTCCCGGTACCACGCCCGGTGATCCTCTCGCGCGACCTCGCCCGGGTTTTGCCCCTTGAGCACGTTCCCGATGCTTTCCTGCACTGCACGGTAGGCCTGCCAGTACCCGCGCGCCGCCATCGCGTTGCGTTGCTCGCGGTCCTGCTGATTCCCGTCGGGATTCCATGAGCCGCTGCGCACCCGCTCAATCAGATCCGGCGTGACGCGATACCCCTCGATCGACAGCGAGTGATACGCGTCGGTCACGTAGGCCCCATCGACGCCCTTCATGTACGCGGCGGCATTTCGCGGCAGGCCCGGCGCCTCCGGGAACCTCGCGATGACGGGCTCCCGCGTCTTCTGCCACAACAGCCTGATGCGGTTCACATGGGGCGACGTCTGCCGGGATGGTAGCGCGAGCGCTGGGCGATCCGCGAAGGGATCGGTTTCGCGAACGGTGTAGCCCGCGGCCGCCATCGTCTTGAGAATCTCGTCGGCGATGGCGTCGCGGCCGTTGTTGCGGAACGTGCCGGCCAGCCGGCCCGCGATCGTGCTGTGCCCGCCCTCCAGCAACCTCGCAAGGAGGGCAGAGGCGTCGCGGATCATGGCGAGCGCCGCGCGCACGTCCGTCGCGCGATGCGAAAAGTAGTTCGGCGAGCACTCAACCAGGGCCGATTCGAGCGAGAAGATCCGCAGCCCCTCTTCTTCCCGCCTGTCCGCCGCCGCAGGAAGCGCCGCGCGCAGATCGAGCAGAGACGTTCCATGCGGGAACGTCGTGACCTTGTTGCGCGCTCTGGGAGAGCGCACGACGAGCTGCTGCGGTACTGTCCAGTTACCGCCGTGCAGCGAGATCGACTGCTCCGGGGAAAGCGACCAGTTCCGGCCGAAGCGCGTTTCCAGGTAAGCAGCAGCGAAGGGCCAGAACGCTGCATACCACGCCGTACTCTCGCCCGGAGGCTCGTCCGGTCGGGTCGGTATGTACCATCCCCTGATGACCTCGCGCAGGAATCCGTTGGCGACGAGCCGCTCGCGGTGCGTGCGCGTCAGGTCGCGCGCCCGGATCGCCGCGCCGCCGCCGGCGTCCTGCAGCCCGCGCAGGACTTCCAGAGATTTCGCGAGCTTTTCCGAGGGTGACGCCATGGTGTCCTTGCGTGAGCCTCTTGCGCTGTGCGCCAGTTAGCTTTTAGTGCGCCACAACTATTAGCTTTTAATGTTGTACCATGTTTAGCTTTTAATGTCGAGCACCCATTAGCTTAATCGGCGAGAAAGGTTGTTTCCTGGATATAAGCCGTTGATTTGACAGCGATCTGAGACATCAGGCCCGGAGCCGTCAGGCGGCGGGGGCACAGGGGGGGCCGGTCCGGCCTACAGATGACTTCCGGCAGGGCCACCACCACCTCCGCCGCCACCGCCACCGCTGCTCCCTGTGCTGCTGATGCCGACGACGATGATGGTGCGGGTACATGCTGATCACGATCTCCTGGACTCCGCGCACTGGTTCATCCAGCGTCCCGCGCAACTCCAGCGACGGCTGGGTCTCGACTTCGGGCTCTTCACCCCGTCGATGAACCGCGCCGATCCGCACGGTCGCCGCGAACGAAGACACCGCGACCGTTCTTGACAGCATCTCCGGCTTGCCGCCGGCGCGACGTTTCTTCCGCTTCGCGTTCATGGCTTTCGCGAGGCGTCATTCTAGCGGTGGGGAAAGCGCGAGCACGTTGTGCAGGCGCAGCTTCGGGGCCAACGCGGCGATCGCCAAGGCCAGGCGGATGTGATAGCTGGCATCGGCCAGCCACCGGCGCAGCTCCTCGACGGTCACGGTCGTCGTCCGCTCGACGGTTCGGTCCCGGCCGATGCCGGCGAACGGGTTCGTGAGGATACCCGTTCGCTTGCGGTACGGCGGTGACGCCGCGAGCTTGAACATCTGCGAGACGACCGATCGGTACTGGTTCTTTGTCTGGCTCGCAACGCCGCGGGCTTCCATCCAGTCCTCGAAGCGGACGATCCAGTACGGGTCGGCGACGACGTCGCCCAGGCGCAGATCGTGGTACGGCTCACCCTCGACGATGCGGATCTTCCCGTGCTCCCGGATCGGCCGTGCGCCCCAGAAGCGCAGCACGACCCGGAGGAGGTCGTCGACGCGCTCCGGCCGCGTCATGTGCTTGCTGGCGTGCTTGAAGTACACCTCGGCCCAGTCCTGGAACCGCGGCGTGTCCTCCGGCTGCACCGGGAAGCCGCCGGCCTGCTCGCGCAGCTTCCGCTTCAGGTCGGCCTCGTACGCGTCGGCGAGGTCCTTGCGGATCTGCTTCGTCGAACCGGCGTAGCGGTGGCCCCCGGACCAGAAGTCGTAGCGGTAGGCCTGGCGGTCGTTCGGACGGTGGACGGTTATGACTCGTCAGTACGGTCCAGCCAGAATGGCCTAACCTGTCAGGCCCTGGCTGGATCATGCTGCCACACTCAGGAGGCAGCATGGGTGCACAGTCAGCGATCGAGTGGACCGACGCGACGTGGAACCCGACCGTCGGCTGCACGAAGATCTCGCCGGGCTGCGACGGCTGCTACGCGGAGCGCCTGGCGAACCGATTCAAGAAGGCCTTCCCGAACGGCTTCCGCCTCACGCTCCGTCCCGAGGCGCTCGATTTGCCCCTCAGATGGCGGCGTCCTCGGATGGTCTTCTTCAACTCGATGTCGGATTTGTTCCACCGTGACGTGCCGACATCCTACATCGAGCAACTCTGCGCCGTCATGCGATCCTGCCCCCAGCACCTCTTTCAGGTGCTCACGAAGCGCGCCGGCCGCCCCGCGCAGCTCGCTGCCTCTCTTCCGTGGCCACCGAACGTATGGGCGGGCGTCTCAGTTGAGAGCGCCCGGTATTTCTGGCGTGTTGATCACCTCAGGCAAGTCCCGGCCGCCGTGCGGTTCATCTCCGCCGAGCCGCTGCTGGGCTCGCTGCGGACTCTCGTTCTCGCCGGCATCCAGTGGCTCATCGCCGGCGGCGAGAGCCAGCCCGGTTGCCGACCCGCGAAGCTCGACTGGTTCCGCGAACTGCGCGATCTTTCTCTGGCAATCGGGAAGTGGAGAACGCCGGGTGAACGCCGAGCGCCGCCTTCGTCTGGCTCAGTGCCTTCTTGATCTTTGGGCGGCCTTTGGGACGCCCAGCGCGTGCGGTGACTGCGCCGCAGCGGCACCGAGCAGTCAGCCCGTCGATCAGGCTACTTCACGCACCCCGCTGGCGAGGGCAAAGGACTACCTTCGCTGCGGCAGCAAGTACAGTACGCCCCCGGGCGGCATCCGCAGCAGGCGAAATACTGCGGCCACTGGCAACTGGTACTGCAGCTACCGTCATTCACGCACGAGATACTGCACTGCGTAGACCCCTCACCGCCTGCTTGGCAACCTGTGCATTGGCCGACCAACGGGGCCATGAGCTTATTTACGAGCTCTTCGTGCGTCGCGCGGCCCATCTTGAATCTAGCGAGGCCGACGACTTCATAGGTTGGGAAGCCAACTTCCTGCGAGGTCAGTGGTGCATCGGCTCCGGCAACGCGGAAGAGATACCTCCCGCCATCCTGGAAAGTGATCGTCAGCCGCGTGCGCGCGTAGAGCAAGGTGCCACTCCCAGTGCGAATTGGGGCAGCAGGGTGTTCCTGGTCGTGCTGAAGGCGAAAGACCGCGTCGTCGTAGGTCTGTCCTGGCGTTCTGACAGTGATCAGGGTGAAGTCGAGCCCCCGATCCTGATCCATCTTAATTATCCCGCTGAACGCGAGAACGTCATCCGGTAGCTGCGCAACGACGCCATGTTGTCCAAAGGTGATCAAACCGAGGAAGACAACGGTACCGAGCGCGATGTAGCTGCGTCGCATAGATGCCTCCTCTGTGACTTGGTCCCGAGTTGAATGCGCCCAACCCAGCGGTCTGTATTGCCACAGTAGATCTGTTGTTCGGCGCCGTGTCAAGTAGGCAAGAATGAGCTGCGCGGGCCAAAATTGGCCGGTTTTCGGGCGAGTTTTCCACAGGCATCACCTCCTGCCCATCGTCCACGCGTCGACGAGCGAATCGTAGCCGGCCGCCCGCAACGCCCGGCGGTCGTCGGGCGTCGCCTCGGTGAGCTGCATGGCCTTCACCAGGACGTCGCCCGGCCTGATCACTGTCCCGTCGTCGAGCACGAGGACGGGCTGGCCATGGCCGCTCGGCGCGGGCGCCGGGCTGAGCACGGCCGCCAGGTCGATGCCGCCGACTCGAACCCTCATCCACCACCGCCCTTTCCGTGCCGCCTCGTGGCCGCCACCAGCGGGCTGGGTAATGCGATCATCCTAAGACCCGCTATTGCCACTTGGCTGTCTGGATCTGCCCGGCCTCATCGACGCAACTCACCGTCAGGCTGCGGAGCGCCCGGGCGTATCCGTCGGCGGTCGTGATCCTCAGTGATTCGATTGCGAACTCGTCGTAGGATTTCTCGATGCTCTGCCGTGGGTGCAAATCGCCCAGTTGCGCTCTGTAGCCACCAGCGATCTCGGCCGAGCAAACACGAATACCTCCATGCCCGTTGTTCACGATCCGCAGTCCTCGAACGTCTCGTTGAAGTGACAACGTCAAGGGCGATGGTGTCGAACGAGAACGAGGCGCCCTGAAGACGAAACAGCCGAACGCAACCATACCGACCAAGAGAGCGACCAGAGCCACCGGCACGGGCCAGATCCATCGGCGGCGGGCCGGCTGCGACTGGGGAGACGGATGGCACACCGGACAGATGGTCGCTTCACGCTTGATGTATTGGTTGCAATCGGGGCACAGGCGGTAGGGGCCGCGGACCGGCGCAGAAGGGACAGCGAGTACCGCACCGCCGGTTGACGCCGTCGCGGGTGACAGGATCTGTTCCGGCTTGCCGGAGGCGGCGGCGATGATGCAGCAAACATGGAGGACGAGGCCCGGAGCAATGAACGCGAGGTAACCGATCACCACGACGACCAGCCAGACGAGGCCGGCGGCAACTTGCCCCTTGTACATCTGGCCGGCACCGGGGATGATCAAGCTAAGCACGGCGGCGACGCCGGGGCTCCACGCTCGTTCGGCGACGATGACCTGTTGCGGAGGTGTTGTCGGAAGCTGACCCGTGATAAGGTCGCGCTGACAAAAGCGGCAGACCTTCGCTTCGTCCTGAATCTCCTCCGCGCAGAAGGGGCACTTCTTCATTTCGACCTCCTGCTGCGACGCTGCTCCCAGGGGTTCTTCGGTCTGAACGTTCGCGGGTGACTGTTTCTATCGCCGCCTCGCGTCTGTAAAACCGCCGGCTCGTGGAAGAGGCGTGCCCGCCACCACCGGGCTGGGCCTCAGCTTGACTCCTCCAGGTAGATGAATCCCATTCGCTCCCAGGTGCTCGGCGGGAGCCCACGCCGCTCGGCGCACCGCCGGTCCGGCGCGACCGGCACCTCACACCCGCGGCGTTCGTTGACGCGCCGGTCCCAGATCACCCGAACGGAGGAGAGACTGTGGTACGTGTCCTGGAGAAAGCGGAAGCGGTCGCGGTCGCCACGGCGCACGATGATCAGGGTCATGGCGTTCGGTCCATCGCGGTGCCAGTTCAGCGCGCTGCTACGGCCGATCGAACACATACCCACACGCCGGGCAGCGCCAGACCTTCTTCTTGAGCGTGAGGAGGAGTCCAATGATGAAGAGCGGCAATAAGACGATGTACGCCACGATCATCACGATCCCGGCTATGCCAGTGACGGCCGCTCCGCCGATGCCCGCTCCCGCAAGTTGCCCAGCATAACCAGAGGTCGCCGATTCCAGCGCTTTTCGCTGATCTTCAGACAAGCCGGCCAAAGTCTGGGGACTCACCGTGCCCGTCTTACGAAACTCAGTTACGATCGCCGGCGGGAGTCCATAGACTTTCTCTAGACGCGCGGCGGTTTCTTCTCGGGCCTGCGTGATGACCTTGCTGCTGGCGCTCGATCCAGCGCCTACGGTGAAGATCCCGCAACTGGTTACTAACAGGAGCAGCAGCAATGCGGGGACCCACAGCGTATAGCCGATCGCCACGAGACCGCCCGAGAGTCGACGTACCTTGGTCAGGTGCAGCACGCCCGACTTGCACTTCTCGTACGCAATCGTCGCCATCGTGACCATGGTCGCTGAAGTGATCGCTTCCTCCTTGCCCACAGCACAGGATGCATCGCGCCGATTTCGGACCTCTTCACGAACCGCGCCTCGTACGCTGGATTGATCGACTCGAGCAGCCAGCCTCCCGGCATCCGCCGCGCGACCTTCAGAAGCCGCTCGCCGTCAAGCAGCTGGACGTACACCTCATCGCCGTCGCGAACCGGTGTGTTCGGGGAGATGACGAGCACCATGCCTGGGCGGTAGGCGGGTGCCATCGAGTCGCCGCGGACCCGTACGCCGTATGCACGCGGGTCGCGCACGTCGAACGGTCGCGAGATCCGATCTTCGACATCGGCCTTCAGACCGGTGTCGTCCCAGAAGAGCCCCGGCTGCGGCGAGGCATCACCTTCGGCGATGACGGGGATGTCGTCCTTCTTGTAGCCGGACACGTCCACGATGTCATCCTCAACGTCCGCTCGGGCGGGGTCTCGAGCCTTCATCCGCTCGTAATCCGGATCGACGTCTTCCAGCAGATCGTCAATGGAGGAGTTTCGCCAGCGCGCCCTGCGTCGCGAGTCCTGCTTTTTCTCGCAGCCGCCTGATGTTCTCATCGATCGTCCGCACCATGCGCTGAGCATACGCGCCCGGCTCAGTATCGCGCAAGCATGTAACTCCCTGACTCATAAGCCTTTAGTGGTGACACGGAAAAATTCGTCGGCAGACTTGACACGTAGCGAGTATACACGTCTCGTGGAGACACTATGTTCAGCCAGGTGAAGCTGCGCGAACTCAGACGAACGCCGATCGGCGCAGCCGGAAACTGCGTCGCGCGCGCCATTGAGCTCGCAGAGGTAACCCAACTGTTCGTCGCATCAGCAACCGGTCTTCCGCAGCCGTACCTCAGCGATGTCGCGCGGGGCAGGTACCAGACGATCACCGTCGAGAACGCCCGCACGTTCGCCGAGTTCATCGGTGTTCAGATCGAGGACCTCTTCCCGGCACGGCAGGAGGTCGCGTGACGTTCGTGAGGCAAGGGTAGAGCGATGGCCGCACCCGCGACAGTCACGAGCGTTGACCTGGACGGGACAAACGTTGGACCCGACGAGGTCACGGCCGTTGACCTGACGCAGCTCGCACTCATCCGTGCGGCCATCGACGCGCTCCGCCTGCCCCTCAAGGTCGTGGCGCTGTCCCTGGGCGTCGATCAGGCCTCCCTTACCCGCATGCTGCAGGGCGAGAAGCCGTTTCCGCTTCAGAAGGTGGATCGGCTGCCTGACGAGGTGCGGCGGCTCTACGCGCGCCTCCAGGCGGAACGGGAAGGATGGCGCGTGATCACCGAGAGTCGCCGGCATTCGGCCATTCGGCGGGCCATCGGCCAGCTCTTGCTCGAGCTCGAAGAGGACTTCGATCCGCGGCTCCCAGTGCGAGCGAACGCGATGGTCAAGGTGGAACGCCGATGAGAACGCGGCACCTCGTGGACGAGTTCGGGGAGTGGCGGGAGTTGAAGACGGAGGCGCTGACGAAGGCGCGTCGGCTCGGTCACCAGCTCTCCGGCTTTCATCTGCGCCCGAACGATCCCACCAAAGCGCAGGCGTACTGCCGGGCGTGTGGAGCGTTCGCCGTCGTGAACACCGATGGGGATGGTCCGCTCCCGGCGCTGTACGGACAGGCGCTCGCCCGGCGCAGCGCATACGTCGCCTCCTGAAACGCGCTCGTCTGGAGGCCCTGGGCCCCCTCACGCACGATCTCGCGAGTGATGTATTCCTCCAGTGCTGTGATTGCCGCTTCGACCATCGCGAATTCTCCGCCCGACGACCGAGCGCTCACGTGCCCGACGTGGGTATCCGATGGATGACTCCCTCGAGGTAGCGCGCAATCGTCGCGTAGTTCTCAGGTTTGCAGAAGACGGCCGCACCGTGCCGCGCGATCACCGCGCGCATGGCGTCGTCGAGGGGGACCCCGGTGAGGATCACGACGGGCAGCCCCGCGAGGCCCGGCCGTTGCCGTATCGTCGTCAGCACATCCAGGCCGCATTCAGCCCGGCAGCCGGGTGGGGCCAAGAGGATGTCGAGGATGACCGCATCGATCGTGCACCATTCGAGCACCGCTAACGCCGTCTCGACATCCTCCGCGCGATCGACCACGTACCCGCGCGCGTTCAGGAATCGCGTCAACGATCCGGAAATGGCTGGCTCGTCCTCGACGAGGAGAATGCGCGGTTGCCGCGAGCGAGCTGGACGATCGAACGCGATCGAGGCGCGGCACAGTGGCATCTCCGGAGCGATGCGACGCGCCCCACGCGCCACAGTCGTCATGGGTTGTTTACTTCCGGCACGAACCGATCGATGCGTCGCCGACAGCCCGGGACGCGCGCGCCGGCGAATTTTCTCTGCAACGAAGAGACACGAGCGTCACTTGGTGCAGCCGAATGGCATCGTCATTGAACGGCCGCGCCGGAGCCTTGTCAATACAGCAAGAATGGTCCGCACCGGCCAAGAAATGAGCCGGTTTTCCGCGGAGATTTCCACAGGTCAGTTCGTGAAGCTGACGACAGGCGGGCGATTCTCTGAAGTCACGCGCGCGAGATCGCCTGGCTGTCAGGGAGGACGGTCACCTGTGAGGACACGCAGCCGCCGCCGGCGCATCGAGCGCCGTCCAGCCCTCGGCCTCGAGCTCGGCGCGTTTCTCATCCACGCAGGCGGTCAGCTCGTCTTCGGTCGAAAAGAGCCGGCTGAAGTAGAACTGGCCGTCAAACTCGAATCGGAGCTCGAGCCCGCCGGCCAGCAGCCGCGCGAGCGCGGTCATTTCAGCACCGCGGCGGCGGAGCGTCCACAGATGCGCGATGTCGGCCGGATCCCGGAGCCAGCAGAGGCTCATCAGCAGGGATCTCGGTTTGAGATCGGCGGATCTACACGGGTCGACGAGGCAGGAGAAACCCTGGGCAGGTTCAGCTACGGCTGCTTAGGAACGGCAGGGACAACCGGGGGCGGACCCTGGAAGGGGGCTGGTACCTGCACCTGCAGTACCTGCTGCGCCTTGATGAACGCCTTTCCCTGATGGTTCTCGATGATCTTTACGGCTGGTGTTGCGTTGAAAGTGTGCGTGGTCGCGTGAAACGCCGATAACACTGCGTCCTCGACGCCGGCGGCGCTTTCTAAGTCATCTACGATTAATCCGAGCGTGCGGGCTTGATCTCTTCCGATGAATCGTCCGTGGCTCTTGAAACTGGCGTGATCGGCCAAGGCTTTGGCTGTGGTATCGGCGCGCGTCGCGCCATCGGTGTGGTAGGCGAACATGTACCGCGCCAGCCACTCGGCGACGAGCGATTGAGAAAGGCTCTGAGCGAGTTGGCACTGCACGACAAGCGCCGGGCCGTACTGCCGAAGAATCGGCAGCCATGACGGGAGCAAGGATGTGTCCTTGCACTCCTTCTTGGCCAACTCGAACTGTTCAAGGATCGCGTGTGCGGGCACGGCTGCCCGACCAACTTCCGTCTGCAAGATGAACTGCGGATCTATCGGGCCCAGGAAGGAGTGTGTGCCCATTACGATGCGATCCGCCGCGCAGGCGACCATCGTCGCCGCGGACATCGCGGCGTGGGGAATAATCACGCGGATGTTCTTGAAGTGTGAACGCAAATACACGACGAGGGCTTCAGTCGCCTCAGGAGAGCCACCCGGCGAGTGAAGGACGAGGTCGAGGCCATCGCTGACCGGAAGGCCGTGTACCGCCTCCATGAACCCCTGAACATCCTCCGGTGTGATGCTTACGAGTTCGGGCTCCTGGATGGGCGGCTGCGTCCAGCGGGTCGCGTACAAAACGACATTCCGGCCCGTCTCTTTTGCGAGCGCCGCCAGGTATTTGCGGCGGACCCAATCGAACGGGCTGACGCCTGGCGCCGCGGCACCCGACGCCATGGCCGTCTTCAGTTCGTGGAGGATCTGACCCCAGGTCGCCATACGGGCCCGGACTCAACCCCGGACGCTGGCGGCGCTATCGGTCGCGGTAAACATGGGCGCTGGCGGCGCCAGCAGACGGAAGTAGTAGTCTGCCTGACGAAGCGCAGACTCGCACTGGCCATAGACCGCGAACAGGTCCATCAGGCCCGGTTGCCCCGCGGCCAGTTGCGCCTCGAGCTCAGCAAAGCTCAACTGAACCGCATCGGTCGCCGCGCGAGCTTCTTGAGGATCCATAACTGCAATGTGCTGCGGCGGGCAGCAGCGTCTATCATGAAACGTATCGGTCCAACGCGCCTTCCACTCCAGGGCTCCCATCGTCTATCCCACCGGCTGACCAGTCTGTCGTCCCACCGTCTGGCTGTAAGTTGTTGGTGCGGAAGGGGGGATTCGAACCCCCACGATCTTTCGACCGCCAGCCCCTCAAGCTGGTGCGTCTGCCAGTTCCGCCACTTCCGCAAGGAGGGCTGCGCGCCGGGTCTGAAGACCCGGCCGACGCTGTCGCCAGGCCTGAAGGCCCGGCCTACCGCTTTGGCGCCGGCCTGGCCGGGGCGCTCGCGGGCGCCGGCGCCGCGGTGCCGCTGACGACGGAGCTCGACGGCCGCTCCCACATGATGGCGAGCGCCAGCGCGCCGAGCATGAACAGCACGGCGGTCACCGCCGTCACCTTGGTCAGCAGCGTCGCGCCCGAGCGCACGCCGAACGCGGCCTGGCTGCTGCCGCCCCCGAACGCGCTCGCGATGTCGCCGCCGCGGCCCTGCTGGAGCAGCACGACCAGCAGCAGCACGAAGCACACCAGCACGTAGAACGCCGACATCAGATACTGAAGCACGCGTGAATGTCCCAGATGCTCGGCGCCCGCCGCTCGGCCGGCCGGGCGCGTGGTTGCCGAAACTGCAATTATACCTTGTCGGGCCGGGTCCTCGCCACGATCTCCGCGAAGGTCCGCGCCTCGAGGCTCGCCCCGCCCACCAGCCCGCCATCGACGTCGGCGAGCGCCACCAGGTCCCGCACGTTGTCGCGCTTGACGCTCCCACCGTAAATCACGCGGCACTGATCGGCGGCCTCAGACGACCACCACGTGCGCAGCCGGCCCCGGATGTGCGCGTGCGCCTCGCCCGCCTGCTCGGCCGTCGCGTTGCGGCCGGTGCCGATCGCCCAGACCGGCTCGTAGGCGATGACGATCGAAGCCAGCTGGCCGGCGCCGAGCCCGTTCAGGCTGTTCCTGATCTGCCGGTCGAGGACCGAGAAGGTGTCGCCGCGCTCGCGCTGGTCGAGCGTCTCGCCGATGCAGACGATCGGCGTCAGCGCCGCCTCGAGGGCGGCGATCGCCTTGCGGTTCACGGTCGCGTCGGTGTCGCCGAACAGCGTGCGGCGCTCGGAGTGCCCGATGATCGCGTACTCGGCGCCCGCCTCCTTCAGCATCGGCGCGCTCACCTCGCCGGTGAACGCCCCTTCCTTTTCCCAGTAGCAGTCCTGGCCCGCCACCGCGATGTTCGTGTTCCGCAGGGCTTCGGTCACCGGGAACAGCGCCGTGAACGGCGGCGCGACGACGATCTCCACGTCGTCGACGTCCTTGACGAGGCCGCGCAGCTCCTTCGCGTAGAGGACCGCGTCGTGGACCGTCTTGAACATCTTCCAGTTGGCGGCGACAAGTGGTTTTCGCATCGTGTACCTTTCGCCTGATCAGCAAGCGCAGAGAACGCGGAGACCGCAGAGCACAACAGGGGCTGCAAGAGCCACGACAGCAGGCGCACAAGACCCAGAGACGACGGAGACCGACAGCGCCCTTGACAGAGCAGCGGGCTTTCGCCTGACGAGCAGGCGCGGGAGAACGCAGAGGCCGCAGAGACCAGCCAGCTCTTGGGCACGGAACGGGCGGGGCTGAAGCCACGCCCCTACGGAGTGGCAGGCTTGTCCGCCAGCGCTTCCACGCCCGGCAGCCTGCGGCCGCCGAGGAACTCCAGCGAGGCGCCGCCGCCTGTCGAGATGTGCGTGATCCGATTGGCGACTCCCGCCTTCCGCACCGCGGCGATCGAGTCGCCGCCGCCGATGATCGTCGTCCCCTTGACGTCGGCGACCGCCCGCGCGACCTCCTTCGTCCCTGCATCGAACGGCGGGATCTCGAAGACCCCCATCGGGCCGTTCCACACGACCGTCCGGGCGCCGGCGATCGCGCCTCGATAGCTGGCGATCGTCTCCGGACCGATGTCGACCCCCATGCGCTCGCCGATGGCCGGGTCGCCGACCTTCAGCGTCTCGTGGGACGTCCCCGCTTCGAGCTTGTCAGCGGCGACATGATCCGAAGGAAGCTCGAAGCGCAGCTTGCGCTCGGCGGCGTGCCGCGCGATCGCGGCGGCCGCCTCCATCTTGTCGTCCTCGACGAGCGACCGGCCGACCGGGACACCTTTTGCCTTGAGGAAGGTGTACGCCATCGCGCCGCCGATGAGCAGCGCATCGACCTTCGCGAGCAAGTTCTCGATCACCTCGAGCTTGTCGGATACCTTCGCGCCGCCGAGGACTGCGACGAACGGCCGCTCGGGCGCCTCGAGCGCGCGGCCCAGGTAGGCCACCTCCTGCTCCATCAGCAGCCCGGCCGCCGGCCGCGCAAGGAGACGGGCGACCGCGTCGACCGAAGCGTGGGCGCGATGACTCGAGCCGAACGCGTCGTTCACGTACCGGTCGGCCAGCGCGGCGAGCTCGCGGGCGAACCCCGGGTCGTTCTTCTCCTCTTCGGGGTGGAAACGCAGGTTCTCGAGCAGCACCACGCCGCCCGGGCCCGCCTTGGCGACAGCCTGCTCGGCCGGCGCTCCCACGCAGTCCCCGGCAAACGTCACCGGGCGGCCGAGGAGCTCCCCCAGGCGGGCCGCCACGGGCCGCAGGCTGAACTCGGGGTTCACCTTGCCCTTCGGCCGGCCCAGGTGCGAGGCCAGGATAACCGTCGCGCCGTGATCCAGCGCGTACTTGATGGTCGGGATCGACGCGCGGATGCGCGTGTCATCGGTGATCGCGCCGTTCTTGATCGGCACGTTGAAGTCGACGCGCATGAAGACGCTCGCACCGTCGAGGTCGAGGTCCCGGATCGACAGCTTCGCCACGATGTCCTCCGAGAGGTAAGAGGGGAAGGGCGAGCCGGCTAGAGCCCTTTGCCCGCGATGAACCGCACCAGGTCCACGCAGCGGCACGAATAGCCCCACTCGTTGTCGTACCACGCGAGCACCTTGACGAAGTTGCCGTCGAGCACCTTCGTGAAAGGCGCGTCGACGATCGACGAGTGGGAGTTGCCGCGGAAGTCGATCGAGACCAGCGGGACATCGACGACGTCCAGGATCCCCTTCATCGCGCCCGCCGCCGCCCGGCGGAAGGCCGCGTTCACCTCGTCGGGCGTCGTCTTCTTCTCGACGAGCGCCGCCAGGTCGACGACCGACACGTTGGGCGTCGGCACGCGCATCGCGATGCCATCGAGCTTGCCCTTGAGCGCGGGGATGACCTCGCCGAGCGCCGAGGCGGCGCCGGTCGTGGTCGGGATGATCGAGACCGCCGCCGCCCGCGCCCGCCGCAGGTCCTTGTGCGGCAGGTCGAGCAGCTGCTGGTCGTTCGTGTAGGCGTGCACCGTCGTCATCCAGCCCTTGATGATACCGAAGTTCTCGTTCAGCACCTTGGCGAACGGCGCGAGGCAGTTGGTCGTGCAGGAAGCGTTGGAGATGATGCGGTGCTTGGCCGGGTCGTACCAGTTGTCGTTCACGCCTAGCACCAGCGTAACGTCCGGCCCCTTGGCGGGCGCCGTGATAATCACCTTCTTCGCGCCGGCGGCCAGGTGCTTCGCCGAATCGTCGCGCTTGGTGAAGAGTCCGGTCGACTCGACGACCACCTCGACGCCGAGGTCCTTCCAGGGCAGCTGGGCCGGGTCCTTGACCGACAGCACCTTAAACTGGTCGCCGTCGACCGTGATCGAGTCCGGGCCGGCTTCGACCTTCGCGGTCAGGTTGCCGAGGACCGAGTCGTACTTGAGCAGGTGCGCGAGCGTTGCGGCGCTCGTGATGTCGTTGACGGCGACGAAATCGATGTCGTCGTGTCCCAGGGCCGCCCGCATGATGTTCCGGCCGATCCGGCCGAACCCGTTGATCCCGACTTTGACGGCCATATCTCCTCCGCGAAATGATGAAGCCGAGCGAGCACCCCATTCTAATACGGCTTGCGGGAGGGTCAAACGGCGGGCTATACTGCCGCGATTTCCCCGACGCCTGTCTGAATGTTCACCTCGACGGCGCCGTGCGGCACAGGCGAGCGGGGCCGCCGCGGTTCCCGCGCAGGCGGGATCCCCCGGCCGCGGCCACCCTTTCGGCCTCCGGACCACGCGAGAGCACGAGACCTGCCGGACGGGCATGTACTTTCTCTACACGCTGCTGATCCTCGTCTTCTTCGTGCTCGTTTCGCCGTACTTCCTCTACCAGGCGATCCGCTACAAGAAGTACATCGGCACGCTCGGCCAGCGCCTGGGCTACCTGCCGGTGTCGTTCAACCTGGACGGGGACGACTCGATCTGGATCCATGCCGTCTCGGTGGGTGAGGTCCTCACGGCGCGGGCCATCGCGGCCGAGTTCAAGAGCCGCTATCCGCGCCTCCGGCTGTTCCTGTCGACGACGACCATTGCCGGGCAGCAGGTGGCGCGGCGCGACGTGCAGGGGGTGGACGCCACGTTCTATTTCCCGTTCGACCTCGGGTTCATCGTCAACCGCACGCTGCGCCTGGTGCGGCCGCGGCTCTTCATCATGATGGAGACCGAGATCTGGCCGAACCTCCTGCGCGCGTGCCGGCGGCGCGGCGTCCGGACCATGGTGATCAACGGGCGGATCTCGGCGCGGTCCTACCCGCGCTACCGGCTGGTCCGGCCGCTGTTCCGCCAGGTGCTCGCCGACATCGACCGCTTCTGCGTCCAGGGTGACGAGACGCGGCGGCGGTTGATCGACCTCGGCGTCGATCCGTCGCGGATCATCGTGACGGGCAGCCTCAAGTTCGACTCGCTGCACGTGCCGGCGCGTTCGCCGCACGGCCGGGTGCTGCGCTTCTTCCGCGTCCCACCCGACCGGCCGGTGATCATCGCCGGCAGCACGCTCAAGGGAGAAGAGGAGGTGGTGCTTCGAGCCTTTGCCCGCGTCCGCAGGGCCGACCTCCGCCCGCTGCTCGTCCTTGCGCCGCGCCATCCGGAACGATTCGCCGAGGTGGAGCGCCTCGTCGCCGAGAGCGGGCTCTCGGTGGCCCGCCGCACCGAGCTGCCGATCGATGCCGACCCGGCTTCGGACGTGGTCGTGCTCGATACGATCGGCGAGCTGGCGCAGCTCTACCAGATCGCCACCGTGGTCTTCGTCGGCGGCAGCTTGGTGGACGCCGGCGGGCACAACATCCTGGAGCCGGCGATCTTCGGCCGGCCGATCCTGTTCGGTCCCCACATGCAGAACTTCGCCGAGATTGCGGACGCGTTCGTCGGAGGCGGTGCCGCCGTCCAGGTCCGTTCCGCCGCCGAGCTGGAGACGGCGATGCCGTCGCTGCTCGCCGACGAGCGAAAGCGAACCGCGCTGGGCGCCGCCGCGCGCAGCATCGTCGAAGCGAACCGCGGCGCGCGGGAGAAGACCCTGGCCGCCGTCAACGACGTGCTGCCGCCCTCGAGCGTGCGGCCGTCGGGGCCGGTGCGGCCGTTCAGGATCGTTCACTAACCGCGGTGCATCACGGGGGTGCGACACGAGGATGCATCGCGCGGCTACGCCACGACGGTGATGACGAGGGTGCGAGACGACGGCGCGCGGTGGCTGCTGAGAGCGACGGCGTTACTGTACCGGGAGGCAGCACGCCGCCGGCGCTTGTGGTACCAGCGCCACCCGGAGGTGCGGCGCCGGCTGTCGCGCCCCGTGATCAGCGTCGGCAACCTGACCGTCGGCGGCAGCCGCAAGACGCCGATCGTCGCCTCGCTCGCGCGCCTGCTGCTCCGCATGGGCGAGCGCCCCGCGATCCTCAGCCGCGGCTACGCGCGCCGCGACCGAGCCGAAGGCGTCGTCGTCGTCAGCGACGGCGCACGCCTGTCGGCCGACCTGGCGCGGGCGGGCGACGAGCCGCTGATGCTCGCGCGCGCGATCGAGGGCGCTGCCGTCCTCGTGTCGCCCGACCGGTATCTGGCGGGCCGGCTGGCCGAGCGCCGCTTCAACTGCTCGGTCCATCTCCTGGACGACGGGTTCCAGACGCTGGCGCTCGAGCGGGACGTGGAGCTGCTGCTGATGGCGCCGGACGATGTCCGGGCGGCCCGGCCGTTGCCCGCCGGACGTCTGCGTGAGCCGCTCGAGACGGCGCGCCTGGCCGACGCGCTGGTGGTGACCGAGGGGAGCGAGACCGACGCCGCCGAGCTCGGCGCGGCGTTGGGCGTCGACCAGGTCTTTCACGCGCGCCGCGGGGTGGACACGCCGCACCTGGTCGAACCGGCGGGGAAGGCGATCGCGCCCAGCCCCGAGACGCCCGCGATCGCGGTCGCAGGCGTCGCGAGGCCCGAGCGCTTCTTCTCGAGCCTTCGCGAAGCGGGCTGGGTGCTCGCGCGGGAGATGGCGTTTCCCGATCATCATCCGTTCTCATCCTCGGATGTCGCCGCCATCGCCGACGCGGCCAGGGCCAGCGGGGCGCAGCTCGTGCTGACCACCGAGAAGGACCTGATGCGGCTGCTGCCGCTCCGGCCGATCCCGGTCGCGCTGGCGTGGGTGCCGCTCACGCTCCGGATCGAGCCGGCGCCGGCATTCAGGGTGTGGCTCGAGGAACGCCTGGCCGCGGCACGCCAACGGCGTTCATCGGCAGGGCAGGCCTTCAGGCCTGTTGACTGAGTATCAGCGTAGAGACCGCGGAGGCCGCAGAGAAAGGCGCTCTCCGCGTCCTCAGCGCTGACCATAGGGAGCCCAGAACCAAGACGTGCGTCATCGTCTCGAGTACCTCGCCGTGCTCGCCGTTGCAGCCATCGCCCGGCTGCTGCCGTGGGCGCTCGTCCGCGCGGGCGGCCGATTGTTCGGGCTGGCCTTCTACGCGTTCGACGCGACGCACCGCCGGGTCACGCTCGAGAACCTCGAGGCCGCCTTCCCGCTCCGCACCCCGGCCGAGCGCCGCGCGATTGCGCGCGGGGTCTTCGCGCATTTCGGGCGTGTCGTCGTCGAGCTGCTGAAGTTCAGCGCCCTGCCCCCGGGCGAGATGATGCGGATGGTCGAGTTCGAGGGCGAGGAGCGCGTGCGGCAGGCGCTCGCGCGCGGGCGCGGCGTCCTGCTCTTCACCGGCCACTTCGGCTACTGGGAGATGGACGGGATCGTGCACGCGATCGAGCTGGGCCCGATCGGCGTCCTCGCACGGCCGCTCGACAACCCGCACTTGAGCGCCTTCCTCGAGCGCGTGCGGCAATGCACCGGCAACACCGTGATCTACCGGCGCGGGGCGCTCAGGCGGGTGATGCGCACGCTCGAGGCGAACCAGGCGGTGGCCATCCTCATCGACCAGCACATCCTGGGCCCGGACGCCGTCTACGTGGACTTCTTCGATCGGCCCGCGGCGACCACCTCGGCGCTCGCGGCGCTGGCGCTCCGCACCGGCGCCCCCGTTATCCCCGTGTTTTCGATCCCGATTGCCGGCGGCCGGTACCGTATGATCTACGAGCACCCGGTCGAGCCGCCGCGCTCCGACAGCCCCGAGGCGATCCGCGAGTTCACCCAGCGCTGCACCGACGTGCTCGAGATGTACGTGCGGCGGCACCCGGAGCTGTGGCTGTGGATGCACCGGCGCTGGCGCGACGAGGGCCGGGCGGCTGAACCGCTGCGGGGCATGTTCCCGCCGGCCGCGCGCGACGCGGAGATCGACGCGGGGACCTGACGGTCGTCCTCGTGCGGCTGTTGGGTGCTGGCTCCAGCCGGTGGCGCCGAGAGCCCAGCGCCCAGAACCGAGAGCCCAGCGCCGAGAGCCTAGAACCGAGAGCCTGGAGCCGTCGTAGGTCGACATTCCTGATGCTCGTGGACCCACACCCCGAACCCGCCCGTCCTGGGCCGCCGGCCGCGCGCGTCGTGGTGTTCGCGCCGAACTGGCTGGGCGACGCCGTCATGGCGCTTCCGGCGCTGGCGGGCATCCGTGCGCACGTCGCCCGCGACGCCTCGGTCCTCGCCGTGGCCGCCCGCGCGGGGCTCGCGCCGCTGTTCACGGCACTGCCACAGGTGGACGAGGTGGTGGTGCTCGGGGCTCACGGAGGCGTCCGGGCGCTGGCGGGGATCGGGCGCGAGGTCCGTGAGGTCGCCGCCGGCCGGTTCGACCTGGCGATCCTGCTGCCCAACTCGTTCCGGTCGGCGTGGATCGCCCGGCGCGCGGGCGTGCCGGAGCGATGGGGCTACGCGGCCGACCTGCGCGGCCGGCTGCTGACGCGGGCGGTGCGCCGGCCATCGGGCAGGTGCCATCAGGCCGAGTACTACCGCCAGCTTGTCGAGCGGCTCGGCATCGTGCCTGGCCCGCTGGAGGTGCACGTCGCCGTTCCGCCAGAGGCTCGGGCGCGGGCCGACCTGCTGTTGGCCGAACACGGGTTGGACTCGGACACGGCGATCGTCGCGATGGCGCCCGGTGCGGCGTACGGGCGGGCGAAGCGGTGGCCACCGCGCCGGTTTGCCGAGCTGGCGGTTCGACTCGCCGGGGAGCTCGCTGCGGCATCGGTCCTCGTCGGAGCGGGCAAGGACCGCGACGCGGGTCGCGACATCGAGCGGGAGCTGCCGCGGGCGGTGCGGCGCACGGGCGGTGGCCGGGCCACGGTCGTGAACCTGATCGGGAAGACCGACCTGCCGCTGCTGCTGGCGGTGCTCGCCCGGTGCCGTGCCGCCGTGTCGAACGACTCGGGCGCCATGCACCTTGCCGCGGCGGTCGGGGTGCCGGTCACGGCGATCTTCGGCGCCAGCGACGAGCGCGGCAGCGCGCCGCTACCCGGCGGCCCCGGGACACGACCGCCTGAGATCGTCACGAACCCCGTGTGGTGCCGGCCCTGCATGCTCCGCGAGTGCCCGCTCGATCACCGCTGCATGACGGGGATCAGCGCCGAACGGGTGATGCAGGCGATCCGACGGATTTGGTGACCTGAGTGTCTTCCTACTGGCTACTGACTACTGGCTACTGACTACTGGCTACTGACTACTGGCTACTGACTACTGGCTACTTGATGATGTCCCAGTCCCCTGCTGTGTTTCTCGACCGGGACGGCACGCTCCTCGAGGAGGTCGGCTATCTCGACCGTCTCGAGCGGCTGACGATCTTCCCGTTCAGCGTCGACGGCGTGCGCCTGCTGAATCGCGCCGGGTTCAAGGTGGTCGTCATCACCAACCAGGCGGGTGTGGCACGGGGGCTGGTGGAGGAGCCGTTCGTCGGCGAGGCACACAGCTACCTCGCGGGCGTGTTTGCGGAGGGTGGCGCCACCATCGACGGCTGGTACTACTGTCCCCATCATCCTGACGCGCCGATCGAGGCGTACCGGCAGCAGTGCGAGTGCAGGAAGCCGCGGCCGGGCATGATCCGCCGCGCCGAGCGCGACCTGGACCTCGATCTGGCGCGGTCGTTCGTGGTTGGCGATCGCTGGCTCGACGTGGAGCTCGCGCGCGCGGTCGGCGCGCGCGGCGTCCTGGTCCGCACGGGTTACGGCGCGAGCGAAGAGCGCCGTCCGCAACCCGGCATCCAGGCCGACGCCGTCGTCGACAACCTGATGGCGGCGGTCACGTGGATCCTGCGCCATGTAACGCAGAACGTAGAACGGCGAACGTAGCGTCCGCAGCGGCCATCAGTTCTCCGTGACAGGTAGCCATGAAAAGAGCCCGATCCGTTCATCCGCTGCCCGGCGAGGCCGAGCGCCGCGCCCGCCTGCTCGGGCTCATCGACGCGTTCGGCGGCCGCCGGGTGCTCGTCGTCGGCGACGTGATTGCCGACGAGTTCATCTACGGTCAGATCGCCCGGGTGTCGCGTGAGGCGCCGGTGCTCATCCTGCGGTACGACTCGACCGAGGTCGTGCCCGGCGGCGCCGGCAACGCCGCGAACAACGTCGCGGCGCTCGGCGGGCGTGCACGGCTCGTCGGGTTGCTGGGCGGCGACGAGTCGGGACGCCGCTTTGCCGCCAGCCTGCACCGGGGCGTCGAGCGGTCGGGCCTCGTCCGCCTGCCCGGGTACCGGACGCCGACCAAGACCCGCATCCTGGCCGGCGGGATCCACTCGGCCAAGCAGCAGATCGTGCGCATCGATCGCGAGGCGCCGGCGCGCCAGGGCAAAGATGTAATCGCGGTCCTTGCCGCGCGGGCGCTTGAGGCGGCCGGCGAGGCCGACGCGCTGCTCGTCTCCGACTACGGCTACGGCGTGGTGTCGCCGGCGCTGGTCGCCCGCCTCGCCGATCGCGTGAGGCAGCGCGGCCGCCGGCGGCGCATCCCGATCCTGGTCGATTCGCGCTACGACCTGCTGCGCTACCGCCGGCTGACGGCGTGCACGCCGAACGAGTCCGAGACCGAGCAGATGCTCGGGGTGAAGATCAACGACAACGTGCGCATGCTGGAGCGGGCCGGGCGCGCCATCCTCGGCCGGACGCGGATGGACGCGGTCGTTGTCACGCGCGGCAGCCGCGGCATGGCGCTCTTCGAGCCCGATCAGCCGACCGTCCACATCCCCATCTACGGCTCCGACGAGATTGCCGACGTCACCGGCGCCGGCGACACGGTGATTGCGACGATGACGCTGGCGCTGGCCGCCGGCGCGTCGTTCTACGAGGCGGCGCGGCTGGCCAACTACGCCGGGGGCCTGGTCGTGATGAAGCGCGGCACCGCGACCGTCTCGGCCGGCGAGCTGCGCCAGGCGGTCGAGGCCGACCACCCGGCGCCCGCCGAGCCGTGGGGGCAGGAAGGACCCGAGTAACGGTGTCTGATGCATGTCGGTCCTTGGTCCCTGGTCCGTCGTCCTTGGTGCGGTTCTTGGTGCCTCTGATTCTTGGTGCGCATGCCGCCCGACTAGGAATGCGCACGGCGGACTGTGACCGGAAGCCGGGATCGGGCGCGACCATCGCCTGTCGACCATCGACTATCGACTATCGACTATCGACTATCGCCTGACGACTGACGACTGACGACTGTCGACTGATGAATATGGGCCGTGTCGTCACCGAAGAGGACCTGCGGCGGCTGGTGGCTGCCGATCGAGCAGCGGGGCGCACGATTGCCTTCGCCAACGGCTGCTTCGATCTCCTCCACGTCGGCCACGTGCGGTACCTGCAGGGCGCCGTACGCGAGGCCGATCGCCTCATCGTCGCGATCAATGACGACGAGAGCGTGAGGAGGCTGAAAGGGGAGGGGCGGCCAATCCTGAACGCGGCGGACCGGGCCGAAACCGTCGCGGCGCTCCGCGGCGTCGACTACGTCGTGACGTTTTCCGACCCGACGGTGGCCCGGCTGCTCGAGCTCCTCGAGCCTGACGTCCACTGCAAGGGCACCGACTACACCGTCGAGTCGGTGCCGGAGCGGGACACCGTCCGGGCGTACGGGGGCCGCACGGTGATCGTTGGCGACGAGAAGAGCCACGCGACGCGAGACCTGCTCGCGCGGCTCTCGAGTAACGAGTCACGAGCGAAGGGTAACGAGTGATGTGTCGACGTGTTGATGTGTTTCCAGCCCCGAGAGCCCAGACCCGGGAGCCGAGAGCCGAGACCCCAGCTCGATGAACATCCTGATCGTCCGCCTGAGCGCGCTGGGCGACATCGTGCACGCCCTGCCGGCCGCCGCCGCACTGCGCCGCGCGTTTCCGGCCGCGCGCATCGACTGGCTGGTGGACGCCCGCTACCGCGCGGTGCTCGACCTGGTACCGTCGATCGATCGCCGCCTGGTCATCGGACGGCGCCGGTCGCGCGATGGCGGCGTGCCGGCCGGGCACGACGTGACCTTCGGCGGGTGGTCGGGGCTCGGCGAGGCGATCCGCGGGCTCCGGCGCGGCCGCTACGACGTCGCCCTCGACTTCCAGGGGCTGCTCAAGTCGGCCCTGCTGGCGCGCAGCTCGGGCGCGAGGCGGGTCATCGGCTTCCCGGCGCGCCTCCTGCGCGAACGTGCCGCGCGCCTGTTCTACACGGAGGCCGGACCGGCGCCCGACGGCCCGCACGTCCTCGACAAGAACCTGGCGCTCATCGCGTCGGTCGGCGTGGAGGATCGCTCGCGGCGGTTTCCGATCGAGATCCCGTCCTCCGAGCTTCCCGCGCGCATCACTGAACGCCTCGGCGGCGTCGCCCGTTTCGCGCTCCTCAGTCCCGGCGCCGGCTGGCCCAACAAGCGCTGGCCGCCCGACCGGTTCGCGGCCGTCGCCGCCTGGCTCGACCGGTGCCACGCCCTCCGGTCGGTCGTCGTGTGGGGACCAGGTGAAGAGGCGCTGGCGGGCGACGTGGTCGATCGGGCCTCGGGCGCGGCCGTTCTCGCGCCGCCCACCACGGTCGCCGATCTCGTCGCCCTCTGTCAGGCGGCTGCGCTCCTCGTCGCCGGCGACACCGGCCCGATTCACCTGGCCGCGGCCGTCGACACGCCCGTCGTCGGGCTGTACGGCCCGACCGATCCCGCCCGCAACGGCCCGTGGGCCGCGGACGACGTCACCCTGTCGCGCTTTGCTGAGTGCGTGTGCCACCACAAGCGCCGGTGCCGGCGACCGAACGCCTGCCTTGCCGACATCACGGTAGAGGAGGTGATGGCGGCCATCGACCGGCGGCTCGAGCGTGCGAGGCGCGATGGCTGATCTCGCCGCGCGCATCGCCCGGCTGCGCGTGCCACTCGGGTTCGCGTGCGGCCTCGCCGTGCTCTGGCTCGCGCACCCGACGTGGCCGTCGCTCGGCGCCGGCGCGCTCGTCGCGCTCGCGGGCGAGACGATCAGGATCTGGGCCGCCGGGCACCTCGAGAAGGGACGCGAGGTGACCAAGTCGGGGCCGTACCGGTGGGCGAAGCACCCGCTGTACCTCGGGTCGTCGGTGATGGGCGTCGGGGTCGCGATTGCCTCGGCGAGCGAGGCCGCATCAGTCGTCATCGTCGGCTACCTGGGGATCACGCTCACCGCGGCCATCCGGACCGAGGAAGCGTGGCTGCGGCGGACGTTCGGCAACGAGTACGACGCGTACAGCCGGGGACGGGTCGCCGGCCAGAATCGGCGCTTCACCCTCGCCCGGGTGCGGCGCAACCGGGAAGGGCGTGCCATCATCGGCCTGCTCGTCGGCCTTGCCATCCTCGCTCTCAAGACGGCCTTCATGTAAGCTGGCCGCAGGCCCGGCCTGGAAGCGACGGTTTTTGCCGCAGAGGCACGTGAGGGTAGAATGAGACTGCCGGCGGTCCTGCCCCGCCGGCTGTTGGGAATCAACATGAACAGACTGCGACGCCGTCCGGGGCGTTCGTTCGCTCGTGCGTTGGCTCTGGTCTCCGTGCCCGGCTTACTGCTGTTGTCCGGGTTCGGGTGCAACACCGTCACCGACCCGTCGAAGAACACCGTGGAGACGTTCACGGGCACGCTGTCGGTGCAGGGGGTCGGGGTGCACAACTTCACCGCCCAGAAGAACGGCGAGTATTCGATCACGGTGAAGTCTCTCGCGCCGGTGTCGAATCTGGCCGTCGGCGTCGCCTTTGGGGCGGCCAACAGTGATGGCACCTGCTCTCTGATCAACTACTACGCTCCCGTCACGGTGGGTTACGGCCTGGCCGGCGCCATCACGCCTGGGAAGTACTGTGCGGTGATTTACGACATCGGGGCGTTGGCGGCGGATGAGACCTACACGCTCGAAGTGTCCCATCCCTGATTGAACCGTACCGGGAATCTCGGAGAGCGAATTATGTGAGTCAGGCCACCTTAGCCTGCTCATAGTAGCGCGCTTCGTATTCCGCGGGCGGCACGTACCCGATCGGTTCGAGCAACCGTCGGGTGTTAAACCAGTCCACCCATTCCAACGTGGCGAACTCGACGGGCTCCGGCCCCCGCCACGGACCCCGGCGTTGAATGACCTCGGTCTTGAAGAGTCCAATCACCGATTCGGCGAGGGCATTATCGTAGGAGTCCCCCCGGCTGCCCACGGACGGGGCGATGTCCGCGTCGGCGAGGCGGTCCGTGTACCGCATCGACAGATACTGGGTGCCCCGATCGCTGTGATGGACCAGCCCGGTGAGCGTGGCGCCGCCGCGGTCGTAGATCGCTTGCTCCAGCGCATCCAGCACGAAGTCGGTGCGCAACGAGGTCGATACCCGCCACCCGACAATCCGCCGGGCAAAGACATCGATGATGAACGCGACGTAGACAAACCCGCGCCAGGTGGCCACGTACGTGAAGTCCGCGACCCAGAGCTGGTTGGGCCGGGTCGCGGTGAAGTCGCGCTCGACCAGGTCGGCCGGGCGGTCGGCCGCGGGCGCCGGCTGGGTGGTCGTCACCCAGGCGCGGCCACGCACCGCCCCAGTCAGCCCCAGGGCGCCCATGAGCCGCCGGACAGTGCAGCGCGCCACCTGCACCCCCTGGCGGCGCAGCTCCCGCCAGACCTTCCTCGGCCCATAGACCTGAAAATTGGCGTCCCAGACGCGACGAATCGCCACCGACAGGTCGTCATCGCGTCGCGCCCGCGCCGACCGGCGGGTCGGATCCACCCGCTGGGCGTGGTGGCGAAAGTAGGTCGATGGGGCGATCGGCAGCACCGCGCAGATCGACTCGACCCCATACCGGTCGCGGTGGTCCTCCACGAACTGGACCATTACTTCGCTCGGCGGTCGAGCTCCGCCTGGGCAAAATACGCGGACGCTTTCCGCAAGATCTCGTTCGCCCGCTTCAGCTCACGATTCTCGCGCTCCAACTCCTTCAGCCGCTGCCGTTCCTCGGTGGTCAAGCCCGACCGCTGGCCGGTGTCCCGCTCGGCCTGCCGCACCCAGCGGCGCAGTGTTTCGCTCGTGCAGCCCAGCTTCGGGGCAATGGCTTCCATCGCCGCCCATTGCGACGGGTGCTCCGGGCCATGCTCTCGAACCATCCGGACCGCACGTTCTCGAA
>Ga0315282_10002429_pt1 | contig 34359 bp, 28 predicted proteins | sample YL17G07_20_MG_FD_203693 | JGI IMG/M metagenome (GOLD analysis project Ga0315282, IMG submission 203693) | Sediment microbial communities from Yellowstone Lake, YNP, Wyoming, USA - YL17G07_20 | ecosystem: Environmental > Aquatic > Freshwater > Lake > Sediment | place: USA: Wyoming | collected...
TTCTTAGAAGTTCTTCATGTTTACCCATCTCTATTATCTTACCATCCTGAACTACAATAATTCTATCCATTTCTTTTATAGTAGAAAGTCTATGTGCAATAACAATTGATGTTCTCCCTTGCATAAGACGTTGAAGTGCTATTTGGATAAGTTTCTCTGTCTCTGTATCTATATTGGAAGTAGCCTCATCAAGTATCAAAATTCTAGGATCAGCAAGAATAGCCCTTCCTATAGAAAGTAACTGTTTTTCTCCAACAGAAATTCCTGCTCCTCTCTCCCCTAGCTCCGTATAAAGACCATGTGGAAGCCTTGAGAGGAGATGATTAAGGCAGGCAGCCTCACATGCTCGTTCTATTTCACCCATTGTAGCATCAAGTCTTCCAAATCTTAAATTCTCTAAAATTGTCCCTGAAAATATAAATGGTTCCTGTGGAACAACAGCTATAAGCTTCCTTAGACTTTTATTAGATATCTTTTGGATATCTATACCATCAGTAAGAATCCTACCAGATTGTGGTTCATAAAACCCTAACAAGAGATTAGTTACTGAAGTCTTTCCTGCCCCAGTAGGACCAGCTACCCCCACCTTTTCACTAGGAGATATATGGAGATTAAAGTCTTCCAGAATAAGTCTATCAGGCTCATATCCAAATGATACATTTTCAAAATCTATCCTTCCTTCTGCATAATCTAGGTCTATAGCCCCAGGAACATCTTTTATCTTTGGTTCAATATCTATAATACCAAAGATTCTTTCTGCTCCAGCCATAGCTGACTGAAGTACATTGTATATATTAGTAAGGTCTTGTATTGGACCAAAAAATCTTCCTAGATAGTTTAAGAAGGCTACAAGTGTACCTATTGTTATCGCACCTTGTATTACCTTAGAACCTCCATACCATAGGATAGCAGAGGTACCACTAGCAGCTATCACTTCTACTAGCGGGAAATAAGTCCCCGAGAGATGAACAGATTTCATTACTGCATCTACACTATTTTGGGTAAGCTCATAAAAGCGCCTTGCATTTTCCATGAATCTAGCAAAAGACTTTGTCACCTTTATTCCAGCCATACTCTCTGCAAAATAGCCTGTAACTATAGAGATACTTATCCTCACCATCCTGTATATATCTCTCATCCTTCGTCTAAATTCAAAGCTCAAGAGGAAGAGAAAAGGTAGAAGCAAAAATGTCAAGCCAGTAAGTGTAGGATTCATTGTAAGAAGAAGGATAATAATTCCCACAAGGGCAAGGCTATCCCCTATAATTGTAGTTATTCCAGAACTTATTAGGTCAAGTATGGCATCTATATCTGATGTAAGACGAGAAATCATCCTCCCAACTTTCTCTCTATTATGAAAAGATAAGTCTAATTCCTGTAGATGAGAAAAAAGGTCATTCCTCAAGTCTAAAACTATAGTTTCTCCCATTTTCGTCATATAGTAAGATTGAAGTCCTGAAAACATAGAACTTAAACCTATACAAATAAGATAAGCTATACCATAATTAATAAGGAGAGGAAAATTCTTCAATATAATAGCTCTATCTATAGCGAGTTTAAGGATATATGGTCTTAACAGATCTGCAACACCTGCTATAAGCATAAATATTACCGTAACGATTATCTCTCTTTTATGTGGTATAGCAAGCCTAAATATTCTTCTTGCTAACTTTGGGTCGTATGCTTTACCTAATATTTCTTCTTCATCATCGTATACTTGCATCTTTATTCCTCTACAAGCTGAAGATGATAAACACGGGCATAATTCCCCATTCTATTTAACAATTCTTCATGTGTACCTTCTTCTACAATCTTACCATCTTCAAGAACTATAATCTTATCAGCATTTCTTATTGTAGAAAATCTATGTGCCACAATAAAAGTAGTAGTAGTTTTAATAATTTCACTCAAAGCTTCATGAATCAATAGTTCAGTTTCAACATCTACACTAGAGGTAGCTTCATCCAAAATAAGAATAGGAGGCTTCACAAGTAAAGCCCTAGCAAGACTAACCCTCTGTCTCTCTCCTCCAGAGAGGGTTACTCCTCTTTCTCCCACCATAGTATCGTATCCCTGAGGTAAACTCATAATAAATTCATGACAATGAGCCTTTTTACTAGCCTCAATAATCTCTCCCATAGTAGCGGTAGGCTTTCCAAATGCTATATTATCTTTTATTGTATCAGAAAACAGAAAAGGTTCCTGAAATACAGCCCCTATATTCTTTCTAAGATAGTCAAGCTTAAATCGTCTTATATCTGTCCCATCTATAGATATAAGACCCTTTTGAGGATCGTATAGTCTAGATATAAGTTCTAAGAGAGCACTCTTTCCACATCCAGTTGGTCCCACAATAGCAATCGTCTCTCCCGGATCTACCCTAAAACTTATATTCTTAATGACTGGTCTAGCCTTATCATATCTAAAAGTTACGTTATCAAAAACTATTTCCCCTCTTATAGGAGGGCAGATAGCATCAATATCCTCCTTTTCTAAAGGAGAGTTTAATATCTCTAGTAACCTATCTCTGGCAGCTATATACCTCTGAGATAAATTTATAATGTTTCCTATAGACCTCATAGGCCAGAGAAGCATACCCACATAAGAATTGAAAGCCACTAATTCTCCCAAAGTAAGGTTCCCTTTTATCACCTGTATCCCTCCAAATAGGAGAATAATAAGCAGGCTTGAATTAGCAATAAAACCAATAAGAGGAGAATATAGTGATGAGACTCTAGTAGCAGTAAGTATCCTCGTGAGGACTTCAAAGGCTTCTTTCTTAAATTTATCTATTACATATTCTTCTCTTCCATAAGACTTTACAACCTTTATCCCATACAAATTTTCTTCAGCTACTCTGGTCATCACTGCAATCTGTTGTTGAGTCTTAAAATGGAGCGGTCTTACTTTACGAGAAAATTTTACAGTAGTTAAAGTAATAAATGGAAGTATTACCATCACCATCAAAGCAAGCATTATGTTTGTACTAAAGAGAAAATACATAGCCCCAAAAAATAGGAGTAAAATCCAGAAGACGTTTATAAGTGCATTATTGACAAATCTCTTTACTACTTCTACATCACTAGAAGCCCTTGAGACAAGTTCTCCAACTGACATCTTATTAAAATAAGAGACAGGAACATGATGCAAGTGCTCATACAAATCATCTTTTATAGCCTTCCCAATACTCTCTGTAAAAAGACCGCTTACATACCTTTGGAAATAAGTAAGAATCGCCCTAACGATAGCTATGGATACAATAAGGAGAGAATATCTAGGTAGGTCAGTATATATACCCTTAGTAAGTTCATCCACTACCTCTTGGATAAATCTAGGTGTAATAAGACTCAAGGCAGTAGCTATAGCAAGAGCCACTACCCCAATTACTAAGTATTTCCACCATCTGGAGATATACTTTGCCAGAAACTTATCCATTGTATTCAATTAAATTATATGATAACATAATAAAAAAATAAATCAATAATCTCAAAATGCAGGATGGGTAAGGAGAAATATGGATTCTAAAAGTATAAGAGAAAACTTTTTAAAATTCTTCAAATCCAAAGGTCATCTCAGGTTTGCAAGTGCAAGTCTAATACCTGATGATCCAACTGTTCTTTTAACTATTGCAGGAATGGTTCCCTTTAAAAGGTATTTTTTAGGAGAGACCCCACCAGCAAGACGTATAACTACTGTCCAAAAATGTGTTCGAACTCCAGATATAGATAGGGTAGGCTATACGCAAAGACACCTAACATTCTTTGAGATGTTAGGAAACTTTTCTTTTGGGGATTACTTTAAAGAAGAGGCAATAACTTGGTCCTGGGAATTTATTACGGAAATACTCAAATTCTCCAAAGAAAAATTATGGATCACAGTATATAAAGATGACGAGGTTTCTCATAATATATGGGAAAAAGAGATAGGAGTTCCAGGGGATAGGATTGTTTCAATGGGTGAAGAGGACAACTTCTGGACAATGGGTCCAGTAGGTCCTTGCGGTCCATGTTCAGAGATTATATTTGATTTAGGACCACAATTTGGATATGGAAAAACAACCTGTAAGGTAGGATGTGACTGTGATAGATATCTAGAGATATGGAATTTAGTCTTTACTGAGTTTAATCGTGATGAAACAGGAAAGCTTAATCCTCTTCCTAGAAAGAATATAGATACAGGGATGGGGCTTGAAAGAGTTGCATTTGTGCTTCAGAAGGTTAACTCAGTATTTGAAATAGATATGTTTAATCCTATTATAGATTATCTAGAAGAACTAGCTGAGAAACCTTATAAAGAAAGTCTAGAGGTCACTCATAGCTTTAACATAATTGCCGACCATATAAGGGCAATAACCTTTCTTATAAGTGATGGCGCACTACCAAGCAATGAGGGAAGAGGTTACATATTAAGACGTATCATAAGAAGAGCTGTAAGATTTGGGGTAAAATCTGGGATTAATACTCCCTTCCTTTATAAGATAATACCTCTAGTAACTTTTATTATGAAAGATTCATATCCAGAGTTAGAAAAATCAGAAGAGCTAGCTATAAATATCACAAGAAAAGAAGAAGAGAATTTCTCTATGACACTAGAAAGAGGACTAGCAAGATTAGAAAACATAACCTCACAAGAAAGTTTTATCCCAGGGGAAGAAGCATTTAGACTTTATGACACTTATGGCTTCCCCCTAGAGTTAACAAGAGAGATCGCTACAGAAAGAAATGTAAATATAGACGAAGCAAGATTCTTTGAGATAATGGAGGAAAGTAGAAAAAAGACAAGAGAAAGTAGGGAAAAAGTATCCCTTATGGTAGGAAAGGAATCTATTAAAAGCAAGTTCATAGGATATAATACCTTAGAAGAAGATGGTGAAATTGTTCATATTTTAAAAGATAATAATTCAGCAGAAGAACTCCCTAGAGGAGAGAAAGGAGAAATAGTTACAGATATAACACCTTTCTATCCAGAAGGAGGAGGACAGCTTGCTGATAGAGGAATTATCCAGAGTGAAAATGGAAAAGCTAATATATTAGATGTACAAAAAAAGGGGAATGCAATATATCATTTCGTAGAGATCTTAGAAGGGAAGTTATCTGTGGGAGAAAGAGTTATCCTTAGAGTAGATAGAGACAGGAGGAAAGCACTAGCAAGAGCTCATACCGCAACTCATCTCTTGCATGCTACCCTAAGAGAAGTCTTAGGTGATATAGTAAAACAGGCTGGTTCTCTTGTAGAAAGAGATCAGTTAAGATTTGACTTTACATACTTTGGAGAGATAGATCAGGATACAATTAATAAAGTAGAATCTATAGTAAATAGCCATATACGGAAAGATTTTTCTGTAAAAATAAAAGAACTCCCTTTAGAAGAAGCATTAAGAGAAGGAGCAATAGCCCTCTTTGGAGAAAAGTATGGAGAAAATGTAAGGATGGTAGAGATAGACCCTATAAGCAAAGAACTCTGCGGGGGAACCCACTTAAATAGCACAGGAGAGATAGGCAGTTTTATAATAAAGGGTATATACAGTATAGGTACAGGGGTAAAAAGGGTTGAAGTATTGACAGGAGAGAAAGCTATAAAAGAGATTCAAGAAGAGCGAATGATTATCAACGAGGCTTCTGGTACATTAAAGGCTATGCCACAAGACATAGTTTCAAGTATACAAAAAAGAGAAGAGGAGATAGATAATCTAAAGAAGATCCTACAAAAAGATGAGGATATGCTTGCCTCCCTATTGGCAGAAAAAATCTTGGATAATAGAACTGTAATAGATGGTATAAATATAGTAGGATTACTTCTAGGAGATGTTTCTATAGAGTTTCTAAGACTTATAGGAGATAAAATAAAGGAGAAGTTATCTCCATCTATTATATTTTTAGGTGCTAAAGATGGAGAGAAATTAAAGTTCATTATTATGACCTCCAAAGAGGTAGTTTCCAAAGGCATAAAAGCCGGAGAATTAATGAAGAACATAAGCAAATCCTTCAGTGGAAGTGGGGGAGGAAGAGAAGAGCTAGCTCAAGGAGGAGGAAAGCCTATTATTCCATTCGAAAAAGGGCTAGAAAAACTTAAAGAATTAGTAGAATCGTCGTTGAAGAATTAAAGTATATATTTTGAGATATCCTTACGCTGTAAAATATCGATTATTCTCTTTTCTACATACTCTTTGTCAATAGTTATTTCCTTTTGTTCTATATCTAGGGCACCAAAAGATATATCTTCTAAGACTTTCTCTGTAACTGTATATAGTCTTCTAGCACCTATATTCTCCAACTCTTCATTTAGTTGATATGCTCTTTGGGCAATGGCATAAATCGCATCCTCCGTAAATTTAAGACTTATACCTTCTGTTGCCAAAAGCATAGTATACTGCTTTATCAAAGCATTTTCTGGCTGTGTCAAGATTCTTACAAAGTCCTCCACCTTTAATGGTTCAAGCTCAACTCTTATAGGGAATCTTCCCTGCAACTCAGGGATAAGGTCACTAGGCTTTGTCTCATGAAAAGCTCCAGCACTAATAAAAAGGATAAAATCAGTCTTTACAGACCCATACCTGGTATTTACAGTAGAACCTTCTACAATGGGGAGTAAATCTCTTTGGACACCCTCTCTAGAGACATCAGGACCAGCACCTCTTTCTCTCCCAGCTATCTTATCCATCTCATCTATAAATATAATACCTGACTGTTCAGCCCTCATTACTCCTTCTCTTATTGCACTTTCCTCGTCAATAAGCTTTCTAGCTTCTTCCTCTCCTAATATCTTTAATGCTTCCCTAACTGTAGTCTTACGGCGAGACCTTTTTTTAGGCAATATTCCATCAAACAAATTCTGCATATTTATACCTAGATCTTCCATCCCTGTGCCGCTTAGTATATTAAAAACAGGTGAACTAGAAGATTCAACCTCTATCTCTACAGTAACATTATCAAGTAGACCCCTTCTTAGGTCTTTCCTCGCATTCTCTCTTTTCTCTCTTATTTCATAAGGGATAGTCTTAGGCTCTCCCTTCCTTGTCCCTTGAAATAGCAGTTCTATTGGATTAGAAGGCTCATATGTGTGAGGAAGGGGGAATAAATATTCCAATAGTCTATCTTCAGCATAGATCTTTGCCTGAGACCTCACCTTTTCCATTTCTCTAAGCTTTACTGTCTGAACAGAGATCTCCACAAGGTCCCTCACCATAGAGTCTACGTCTCTTCCTACATATCCTACCTCAGTAAACTTAGTAGCCTCTACTTTTACAAAAGGGGCATCAACGATCTGGGCTAATCTTCTGGCAATCTCTGTCTTACCTACCCCTGTAGGCCCTATCATTAATATATTTTTAGGGGAAATCTCCTTTCTAAGGTCTTCAGAAAGTTTCATCCTCCTTATCCTATTTCTTATAGCTATAGCTACAGCCTTCTTTGCTTTATCCTGTCCTATTATGTATTTATCTAGAGCTTTTACTATCTCTTGCGGTGTAAGTTCATCACTCATATCTATTCACTTCCTTATTTAAATTTATACTTCTATTATACAGTATTTTTATACCTCTCATACTGTGTATCCCAGACCTCTTGGTCTAAAGGTTCATAGACAACTTTCTTAAAAGAATTCCTAATTATCCGTCTCCCTTCTTCTAAGTTTTTTATAACTCCTCTTGCTATGGCTTGCACCATAATATTTCCCATAGCAGTGGCTTCAACTGGACCTGTATATACAGTTACATTTAATACATTAGCAGTAAACTGAGATAGAAGTGTATTCTGTGAACCTCCTCCCACTATATAGAGGACGTTTATATCTTTTTTAAGAAGACTTTTTAGTGTCTCGAAAACCTCTTTATATTTAAAGGCAAGACTCTCAAAGACACAACGACCAATAGCTCCCTTTGTTTCTGGGACTTCCTGATTAGTCCTTCGGCAGAATTCTTTTATAGCTTCTGGCATATCTGGGGGATTTAAGAATGAAGCATCGTCAGGGTCTATAAAGCATTCAAAGGGTTTAGATTCTTCTGCCATTTTTACAATATCACTATAAGATAAACTATACCCTTCTTTTCCCCAGTCCCTTCTACATCCCTGAATGAGCCATAAACCAGTAATATTCTTTAAGAACCTGAATGTTCTATTTACTCCTCCTTCATTTGTAAAGTTCACATCCATAGATTCCTTTGTAATTATAGGCTCTTTAATCTCTACCCCCATTAAAGACCAGGTTCCAGAGCTTATATAAGCCCAATTATCACCTGCAGCAGGTACTACCGCAACTGCCGATCCTGTATCATGTTCTGCAGGAGCAACTACAGTAATGTCTTTTTCTAAATTCAACTCTTCTTTTATTTCTGAGAGGATATTCCCTAGTTCTGTTCCTGTAGGCAAGATCTCAGGCATTATCTCTATAGGAAACCCAAGACATTCAAATATTTCTTTACTCCATTGGCTCCTTATAGGGTCGTAGAGCTGGGAGGTAGTAGCTATAGAAAACTCTGTACTAACTTTACCAGTGAACATAAAATTGAATAAATCAGGCATAAATAGTAATTTATAAATAGATTTAAAGAAAGGAGAATCTTCAAGTATCATACTGTAGAGTTGAAATACAGAGTTTATCTGCATAATTTGTATCCCTGTAAGAGAATACAATTTTTCTCTAGGTATAATTTCGAATACCCTTTCAGGTATCCCATCTGTCCTATGGTCCCTATAACATACTGGAAATCCTACTAATTCTTTATCTCTAGTGACAAAACCAAAATCTACGCCCCATGTATCTATTCCAATACTTTCTATATCTGGATATTCCTTTATCCCTTCTGCCAGTCCTGATTTTAGCTCTTGAAACATCTGAAGGACATTCCAATAGAGTCTTCCTGAAATTTTAACTGGACGATTTACAAATCTATGTACCTCTTTCAAAGTCAGTTTTCCCCCATCTAATACCCCAACTACTGCTCTTCCACTTTCAGCTCCTAGGTCAAAAGCAAGAAAGGCTCTAGACATATAAGATATCCCTCCTCTCATAATTAAACTTAAAGTTCGAGAAATATTATACTCCTAGAGTATATGTATAGACAACCTATTTTATGATATTATTATGGCTAGAACTAAATACGGGAGGAGATTTATGGAAAACTTCAAGAAAAGTTATAAGTTTTTAAAAGATTCTCTAGAGAAAAAAGGAATACCAATAGAGAAAGTAGAAGAGGAATTAAAATCACAAAAGATAGAGACACCTAGCTGGGGCTACAGTGATTCTGGAACAAGATTTTTCGTATTTAAACAAAAGGGTGCCGCTAGAAACGTAAGGGAAAAGCTTCAGGATGCAGCAGAAGTCCATAAGCTTACAGGTGTATGTCCTACAGTAGCGTTACATATCCCATGGGATATGACAGATGACTGGGATGAACTTCTAGAGTATGCAATTTCTCTTGGAGTAAAACCTGGAGCTATAAATCCAAATCTTTTTCAGGATGATGACTATAAGTTTGGAAGTCTGTGTAGCCCTGATAAAAATGCAAGAGAAAAGGCGATTAGTCACATTGTAGAGTGCATAGAGATTGCTAAAAAACTTAAATCTAGAGATATAAGCCTATGGATATCTGATGGTACTAATCATCCAGGACAGGATAATATCAGAGGAAGAAAGCACAGACTAGAAGAATCACTAAAAAGGGTGTATAAACATCTAGGAGATGATATGAGATTACTCATTGAATACAAGTTCTTTGAACCAGCCTTCTATGTTACTGATGTAGGAGACTGGGGAATGGCTTATAACTTATCTAATAAATTAGGACCAAAGGCAATGGTTCTTGTAGACTTAGGTCACCATCCATTAGGTACAAACATAGAACAGATCGTAGCTTATCTTTTAGATGAAGAGAAACTAGGAGGATTTCACTTCAACAATAAGAAATATGCTGACGATGACCTTACAGTAGGCTCTATAAATCCATACGAGCTCTTTCTCATCTATAATGAACTAGTTGATGCAGAAGAGAGTGGATTAAAACTTGATGTAGCATATATGATAGACCAGAGCCATAATATTAAGCCAAAGATCGAAGAGATGATACAGAGTGTAGAAAACATTCAGAAAGCCTACGCAAAGGCATTAATAGTAGATAGAAAGGCATTAAAAAAGCACCAAGAAGAGAAAGACGTAGTAAAGGCTGAGAAAGTCTTGACAGAAGCATTTGAAACTGATGTTATGCCTCTAATATACAAGGTAAGAGAAGATCTAGGAGTACCCCTAGATCCACTAGAAGCATTTAGAAAGAACGGATATATGGAGAAGATTCAGAGAGAAAGAGGATAGTTACTTCAGACATAAGCATATACATCTATTAACTGAATAAAAGAACTCCCCTTTTAGAGATATATCTTTCATATCTTCTATCCATATGTCTAATTCGTGCTGAACTACTAAATTTTTCTCTGTAAGCCACTCTTTCATCATCTGAGCAGCCTTATATGAATAAAGATGCTCTTCAAAAGATCCATTCATTAATACATAAACTAGAGATTCCACACTCTTAAATCCTACTTTCTTGCAAATACTTTTTAATCTTCTTCCAATAGTACCATCTGGGCCAGAATCAGTAAACTTATGGATAATCTCTCTAGTCTTATTTAAGTTGTTCGTAGTAAAGACTTGAGTATCAAAATCAGTATGCTCAATAAAGGCTATACCACCAGGTTTCAATACACGATAGATCTCTTTCACAGCCATCTCTGGGGGATTAGTCCATTCTAGCGTTTCAGCACATATAACCTTATCGAAGGTGTCTTCTTGGAAAGGAAGAGAAAAAATATCTCCCTCTATAAATCTTATCTTACTATCTCGAGAATTCCATCTTTCTAGTGCCAATTTAATTCTATTCTTACTCTTATCTAACCCTACTACCTCTTTAACGTAAGGATAAAGATTCAATAAAAAGAATTCAGTCTCTCCCAGATTACATCCAACATCTAATATTACATCATTAGGCTTTATATCGAGTAGCTCCAGATAAAATCTCCATTGCTCGATAATATCAGGCATTGGTGGGTTCAAAAATTGTTCCTGTGCCAACTATTTATCTCCTATATATGCTATAGCCTCTATCTCTAATCTAGACCCTTTAGGGAGTTCTTTTACTGCTACTGTACTTCTAGCTGGTGGTTCTTTAGTAAAGAACTTCTCATAGGTAGCATTAAAAATTTGGAAATCTTCCATATTAGTAAGAAACACAGTAGTTTTTACAATAGATTCAAGTCCTGCGCCTATAGCTTCTAATATCTTCTCTATATTCTTGATTATCTGTTCAGTAGCTTCTTTTATATCTGTCCTAAACTCTCCAGTTTTAGGGTTAATAGGAATCTGCCCAGAAATAAAGACAAGGTTTCCTACTCTTACAGCCTGAGAATATGGTCCTATCGCTTTTGGAGCATTCTCAGTTGATATTATTTCCTTCATGTCTATCCTCCTTCAGTAAAATCTTATTAATTATACCTACATAGATATATCTTTTCAACCATAGTATCTCTGATCCGTAATCAAGAAAGCACAAAATCTATCTATGAGACAGATAGCCCTTTTCTTACCTATTGGAGGTTTAAAACAGTTCATCTATTTTACTTGACAATCATAAAAAGTTCTATTAAACTTGTCTCTAAAGAATTCTTATAATTTTGGGAAGGCAATGAAGCCCCCTTATAATAAGGGGGCTTTTTATTTATATATACTTTTATAGATAAAAAGGAGGATAAGATGGAAGAAGAACTAGAAAGAGCAAAGGAACGAGTAATGCAAGAAGTAGAGAAGCATGATGTAAAATTTATAAGACTCTGGTTTACAGACCTTTTAGGTCAGCTCAAAAGTTTTGCTATAACAAGGGAATGGTTAGAAAAAGCTTTAGAGGAGGGTATGGGATTTGACGGGTCTTCAATAGCAGGTTATCAAGAAATACATGAAAGTGATATGATTGCTATGCCTGACCCAACGACATTTAGAATTCTTCCTTGGAGACCCCAGGAAAAAGCAGTAGCCAGGATGATCTGTGATGTCCTAAATCCTGATAGGACACCTTATGAAGCAGACCCAAGGTATATACTAAAAAATGAATTGGCAAAAGTAAAATCGATGGGATATGATTTTTATACTGGACCTGAATTGGAATTCTTCTACTTCAAGTCTAATAACTGTCCCCCAAGCTGCTTCCCAGAACCAATAGATGTTGGTGGATATTTTGACCTTACCCCATTAGACCTAGCTACAGACTTGAGAAGGGACACAATATTTACTCTTGAAGCCATGGGAATCAATGTAGAATTCTCTCACCACGAAGTTGCTCCAAGCCAACATGAAATAGATATGCATTATGCTGATGCCCTTGAGATGGCAGATAATGCTGTTACATTTAAACTTGTAGTAAAAGAGATAGCAAGGAAGTATGGTGTGTATGCTTCATTTATGCCTAAACCCCTATTTGGAGAGAATGGAAGTGGAATGCACACTCATCAATCCTTATTCAAAGGAGATGCTAACACATTTTTTGACCCCAACGATGAATATAATCTATCAAAAGAAGGAAAACATTATGTTGCAGGATTACTTAAACATGCTAAAGAGTGTGCATTAATTTATGCTCAGACGGTAAACTCTTATAAGAGGCTCGTTCCAGGTTATGAAGCTCCAGTTTATATAGCTTGGGGAAGAAGGAACAGGTCCGCTCTTGTAAGAGTTCCTATGTATAATCCTGGAAAAGAAAAAACTACAAGGGCAGAATTGAGATGTCCTGATCCAGCGTCAAACCCATATTTGGTTTTTGCTGTAATGCTAGCTTCTGGTTTAGAAGGGATAAAGAACGAATATCCTCTTCCAGAACCTATAGAAAGGAATATCTTTAAGATGAGTGAAAAAGAGAGAAAAGAATTAGGGATAGATTCTTTACCTGCAACTCTAGGAGAAGCGATAGTAGAAGCCGAAAACAGTAAATTACTCAGAGAGACTCTAGGTGAAACAGTCTTTGAAAGATTAATAGAGCTCAAAAAAGAAGAATGGGATAATTATAGAATTCAAGTAACAGAATATGAAATAAAAAAATACTTCCCGATTCTATAGAAATAAAAAGGGGGCACTTAAGTGCCCCCTTTAAAGTTTATTATTAGTACTCAGGAGGTGGTGGAGGAGTTTCTTTCTTTTCTTCAGGCTTCTCTACTACAAGAGCTTCAGTAGTAAGGAGCATAGCAGCTATACTGGCAGCATTTTGGAGAGCACTACGTGTAACCTTTACAGGGTCAATAATTCCAGATTTAACCATATCTCCATATTTACCGCTCATTACATCTAGTCCATGTCCTTTGGGAAGACTTCTTACTTTCTCTACTACAACTGAGCCTTCAAGACCACTATTTGTAGCAAGTTGTTTGAGTGGTTCTTCTAGAGCCTTTTTAACAATCTCTACTCCTGTCTTTTCATCTCCATCTGCCTTAATACCATCTAAAGCGTTCATTATGTTAATGTTAATAGGAGCCACTCCACCGCCAGGAACAATTCCTTCTTCTATTGCAGCTCTTGTTGCAGCTAAAGCATCTTCTATACGATGCTTCTTTTCTTTCATCTCTGTCTCAGTAGCAGCTCCTACTTTAATTACTGCAACTCCACCAGAGAGTTTAGCAAGCCTTTCTTGAAGTTTTTCTCTATCGTAATCAGACTCTGTCTGTTCGATTTGAGCTTTAATCTGAGCAATTCGCTTCTTAATCTCTTCTAGCTTACCCTTACCTTCTACTATAGTCGTATTATCTTTATCGGCTTTTACCTGTCTTGCCTGGCCAAGCATATCTATAGTTACATTTTCAAATTTAATCCCTAATTCATCAGATACTACTTGACCACCAGTAAGTATGGCTATGTCTTGTAACATAGCTTTTCTCCTATCTCCAAATCCAGGGGCTTTTACTGCTAGAGCCTGTAGAGTACCTCTTAGTTTATTTACTACTAATGTAGCAAGGGCCTCACCTTCTACATCTTCAGCTATAATCTCCAGAGGTTTTCCTCTCTGAACTACTTTTTCTAGGATTGGGAGAATATCATTCACAGCGCTTATCTTCTTGTCAGTAATAAGAATATAAGGTTCGTTTATTATTGCTTCCATCCTCTCAGTATCGGTTACCATATATGGAGAAATATATCCACGGTCAAACTGCATTCCTTCGACTTGCTCTAAAACAGTTCCTAAAGTTTGAGCTTCTTCGACAGTGATTACTCCATCTTTTCCTACTTTTTCCATAGCATCTGCGATGAGGCTACCAATCTCTCCATCAGCTGCAGAAATTGTAGCAACATGAGCAATAGACTGTTTATCTTCAATTGGAATAGCCATCTTCTTGAGCTCTTCTACGCATACTTCTACTGCTTTCTCAATACCTTTTCTTAGAATCATTGGATTGGCGCCAGCAGCCACATTCTTTAGTCCTTCTCTAATCATTGCCTGTGCAAGTATCGTAGCTGTAGTTGTCCCGTCACCAGCCACATCTGCAGTCTTTGTAGCGACTTCTTTTATAAGTTGTGCCCCTACATTTTCAAATGGATCTTCTACTTCAATCTCCCTTGCTACTGTTACACCATCATGTGTAATGGTGGGAGATCCAAACTTCTTTTCAAGAACTACATTTCTCCCTTTAGGCCCAAGGGTAATCTTTACAGCATCCGCTAATGTATTTACGCCTTTTTCTAATTTTCTACGAGCCTCTTCATCAAATAAAATTAACTTAGACATATCTTTTCACCTCCTACTCTTCTATAATTGCAAGAATATCTCTTTCACTCAAAACAAGATATTCTTCATTCTCTATTTTTACTTCTGTTCCTGAATACTTAGAGTAAAGGACTCTATCTCCTTCCTTAACTTGAAGCGGAACAAGTTGACCATTATCTAATAATCTACCCTGTCCTACCGCCAATACCTTACCTTGTTGAGGTTTCTCTTTAGCAGTATCTGGCAATACAATACCGCTCTTTGTTCTCTCTTCTACCTCAATTGCTTTTACAAGTATTCTGTCTCCCAATGGCTTTAACTTCACTCTATCAGCCTCCTTTTTAATATATTTTAGCACTCTACTGTATAGAGTGCTAACGGTAAAAAGTATATCATACTCTAATTCTAAATGCAAGAGGTTGTTAATGAAGAAGGACTAAATTGTCCCTATGAATTACCTCGTGATAGACTTTTTTCCCCTTTAAAGTCTCTAAGTCTTTACTTGAATAGTAGACTATTCCTCTAGCAAACTCTTCACCAACTGGAGAGATAAGAGAAACTGCGTCTTCAGAATAAAATACCCCTTCTATAGCTTTTATCCCTTGAGAAAGGAGACTTTTATTCTTATTTACTAAGGCATCATAAGCCCCCTGGTCTACATAGAGCTTTCCCTTTGGATTTATCCCATACGCAATCCAAACTTTACGTTTTGGGATTTTATTCCCTTCTATATGGAATAATGTCCCTATAGACTCTCCTTCTACTACTTTTAATACAACTTTCTCTATCCTTCCAGAAGCAATTACAACAGGAATATTCCTCGCCGCAGCAATTTCTACAGCCAATATCTTAGTGACCATTCCGCCAGAACCTTTTTCAGAAGGACCACCTACATTTTGAGGAATTTCATCAAAACTATGGACCTCTCTTATTAAATAAGCATCCTGATAAAGACGAGGGTCTTTATCATATAAGCCTTCAACATCAGAAAGTATAATGAGTAAGTCCCCATCTATAAGGGTAGCTACAAGAGCAGACAGTTGGTCATTATCTCCTAATTTTATCTCTTCAGTAGCTATAGTGTCGTTCTCATTTACAATCGGTACGATACCTAAATTTATTAATTCTTCTAAGGTGTTCCTAGCATTAAGAAACCTCTTTCTATTTGCCAGGTCTTCTCTGGTAAGTAAAACTTGAGCCACAAGGAGTCCATATTTTTCAAATATCACATTATAATAATTCATAAGTCTACCCTGTCCTATAGCAGCTAACGCCTGTTTCTGAGTAATATCTAACTTTTTATTCTTATTTATATTTCTAACTAGAGATTTTCCTAAACCAATTGCTCCTGAAGTAACTATAACAGTAGAGACACTTTTATCTCTTAAAGACCTTACCTGAGAAGCAATACTTTCTAGAAATTCTATATCTACGCCATCATAAGGACATAAAGTAGCTGTCCCTATTTTTACAACAAGCTTCCTCATAGATGAAACCTCTCTCCTAAATATATCTGTCTAACACTTTCATTATAAGCTATCTCCTGAGGACTTCCACTAGCAATAACCTCTCCATTATTTATTATATATGCCCTGTCTACTATAGAAAGTGTCTCTCTCACGTTATGGTCTGTAATAAGTATACCTAAACCTTTTTGCTTAAGTTGAGAAATAATAGATTGAATATCAGATACAGTAATTGGGTCTATTCCTAGAAACGGTTCATCAAGAAGGATAATCTTTGGAGAAGTTATCAATGTCCTAACGACTTCTAACCTTCTAGCTTCTCCACCAGAAAGGGAGGATGCTATAGACTTTCTTAGATGAAATATGCCAAACTCCTTTATAAGAACTTCTGCTCTATCTCTTCTTTCCCTATCACTTGAAAACGGTAGAAACTGCAAAATAGCCCAAAGATTCTCTTCCACAGTGAGTTTTCTAAAGATTGAAGGTTCTTGAGGAAGGTATCCTATACCCCTCTTAGCCCTCTCATATATTGGCATATTCGTAATGTCTTCTTCATCTAAATATATCTTACCCTTATTTGGTCTTAATAGTCCAGTAATCATATAAAACGTTATAGTCTTTCCTGCTCCATTTGGTCCTAGAAGTCCAACAATTTCTCCAGTCCTTAACTCTATAGAGACACCTTTTACTACTGTCCTCTGCCCAAATCTTTTTACTAGTCCTTCTGTTTTTAATATCATCTAGAACAATTCCTCTAAAACTACTAATTCTACAGGTTTCTCTTCCCAATTGTAATCTTTTATTACCTCTAGAGTATTCTTTCTAAGATGTCCTATACCTACAGCAATCTCTTTGCTCTTTGCAATCTCAACCAGCTTATCTAGCTGCCCAATAATATATCCTTTACTATCATTATTATCTAGGAATATATCTCTCTTTAAGAAGCGAGCAAAATTTAGTTCTCTCGCCACTTCTTCACCGACAGATTGAGAAATAGTAAGACTATCTATAAAGTACAATCCCTTTTCCTTTAATATGCTTAATATTACTTTCATAACCTTTCTATCTTGAGTAGCGGATGAACCCATATGATTATTAACACCCTGAACATATGGGAATTCTGCCAAAAAGTCTTCTATCTTATTCCTTATCTCTTCTTCAGTCATATCAACCTTTATAAACGTTCCATCTATCCATTTCTTCTCTTTAGGTTCCATTGGAAGGTGTAAAATGACATCCCAACCTTCAACTTCTCCCATCATACTTATCTCAGAAGTCTTTCTCTGTTTAGGTAGCACAGAGATATTTAGAGGTAATTTTATATCTCTTAATAAACTGTTTAGGTTTGTAGCCCTACCAGTATCATCTATAATAATAGCAACCTTACCTTCAGATAGAGATTTTTCTAATTTAAGATGGAAAAACTTCTGCCCTTTATCTTTTAAATATACAGTATCATCCTTCAACGATCCATTAAGCGACTCTAAGTATTTATTTAACCTGCGTCTTATCCAATGAAGAGAGTAATAATGAGGTATCTCTACAGTCCAGTCATCTTTCACTTCGGCACCTATCTCTCTAAAAAAGGTCTTAATACTACTTTCTATATCGGACGAACTAGGAGGAAGAGGTTCTGGTATTATCTCTTTAGAAAGGCCTTCCTCTTCTACCTTTTCTTGAGGTTTTACAGCATTATGATTATATCTCTTTTCAACTCTAGGAGTAATCACTATTGAAGGATGGGACTCCTTTTCCGAAATCCCATCCTTCAATATCCACACAGCAACAATACAGATAATACTAAATATTATAGAGAGAATTAAAATGACTTTTGACTCTTTACTTCTTTTCAAGCAAGAAATCTTTAGCCCTTTCTAATTGGATATCGTTTCCCTTCTGGTCCCACTCAACTGAGATATCAGGCTTTATACCCTCCTTATGTATATATCTCTTATTTGGAGTAAGCCATCTCTGAATAGTAAGGCTTATCGCTGAACCATCAGCCAAGGCAACAACACTCTGAACAAGCCCCTTTCCAAAGGTCTTTGTTCCTATTAATGTCGCCTTCTTAGAATCCTGAAGCGCTCCTGCAACAATCTCAGATGCACTAGCACTTCCCTTATTTACTAAGACTACTACAGGGACCTTTACTCTATACAAGCCAGGTATAACATTATACTCTTCTCTATTATTATTTCTATCCTCTGCATAAACTACTGGACCTTTTGGAATAAAGTAACTAGCGACTTCTATAGCTGAACCCAGTAATCCACCAGGATTGTTCCTTAAATCTAAAATTATACCCTTCTTTGACTTAGGAAGTATCTCATCTAACGCCTTACTAAGCTCAGTCTTAGTTGGTTCTCTAAAAGCCTTTATCTTTATATAACCTATATTATTATCTAAGACCTTCATTGAAACAGTAACAAGCTTTATGACAGCCCTAGTAACTACAAATTCTATAGGTTTTGGTTCTCCTTCTCTTTGGATAGTAATCTTTACTTTTGTGCTTTCATGTCCACGAATCAACTTACTTACTTCATCTGCATTCATACCCTCAGTGGTCTTGTCATCTACTTTTATTATAATGTCTCCAGGTTTTATTCCCGCCTTTTGAGCAGGGGTATCATCTATAGGAGAAATGATTACTACCTGTTTATTATCATTTACTCCTATCTCCATCCCTACTCCCTCAAAACTACCCTGAAACTCTTCTCCCATTGCCTTATAATCTTCAGGTTTCATAAAGTATGAGTAAGGGTCATTAAGGCTAGAAAGCATACCTTCGATTCCTTTATAGGTAAGACTTACCTTATCCAGGGTTTTTTCTACATAATTATTTGTAATAAAATAGTATGCCTGAGACAAAACCTGTAAGCTTCGATCTACTCCATTCTGAGCTAATAAGTAACCACTGTAGTTCATTCCAGCTATAAAAGAAATTCCAATAATAGCAACAAAAACTAAAACATATACAAGTTTACGTTTCATAAATAAACACTCCTCCAGTCTTCTTACATTTATATATTATTTTACCACAGATAATGGATTTATAGGTGTTCCATTCTTCCTTACTTCAAAATGAAGATGTGGTCCAGTGGACCATCCAGTAGTTCCTATCTTCCCCACTATTTCTCCTCTTTTAACAAAGTCTCCTTCCCCAACTAATAATTGGGAACAATGGGCATATAGTGTAGACATACCATTACCATGGTCAATTATTATCACCTTACCATATCCACTCTGCCATCCAGAATATATCACTCTTCCATTACTTACTGCATATATATTGTCACCATAGCTACCAGATATATCCACACCGGTATGATACATTCTTATACCCCATATAGGATGTACCCTATACCCAAAAGGTGAAGTTATAGTATGATTCACTGTAGGCCAGAAGAGGCTACCTACAAGTCCTGGACCTTTAGTAGTCTGTTGTAAACGTCTTATGAGTGACTCTAAAGATCTAGAACTCTCTTCTAACTCTCTTAGTGCCCCCTCATACTCTACTCTTTGACTTACTGTCTGAATAAGAAGTTTATTCCTTTCCTCTTTCTTAGAAGCAAGAGAGTTTTGCTCCATTAAAAGTTCGTCTCTTGTAGTTTTTACTTCTTTTTCTTTTGTGTTTAACTCTTCTCTCCAAGTCTTTACGTTTCCGACTTCTTCCTGAATTGATTTAAGCAGTAAGGCATCTTCTTTAGCAAGTTGGGATAAAAACTTATATCTAGTTAAGAAATCGTATGGGTCTGTTGCCCCTAACAGTAACTCTATATAACTAGCATTTCCATATCTATATATAAGATAGAGTCTCTCTGACAACCTACTTCTAGAAGCCTTTAAATTTTTTTGCGATATAAAAAGTCTCCTCTCTGCCTCTTTCCTTAATACCAAAATCTGATTTAAGTGTCTTTCGAGCTCATCTACTTTAGCGGAAACCCTCTCTATCTCCTGGTCTAGATTATTCATTTCCCAAACTAAATTACGTTCTTTCTTCTTAGTCTGTTCGACAAGAAATTTCTGGATATTAAGCTTTTCTTTTACAGACTTCAACTCTTCCTTCTTTTGAGTAACTACATCTTTCCCAAATATAGTAACTGAGGAGGAAACAATGAATAAAATCACGACAAAAATCTTGAACAAAAAACTACCTGATTTAACCTTTAAAATGCCTTCCCAAAAAGATGACACTACCTATCCCTCCCACTATCATACCAAAGATAATAAGTATAAAACTAGACTTTAAAGAGTAAAGAGATATATCTACAGAAAAGAGAGGGAAATTAGGAATGACATATGTATTGAGAAGATAAAGTAAGGGGCTAAGGATTAAAATACCAATCAATCCACCAAAGAATCCACAGATTATCCCCTCTAGTATGAATGGGCCTCTAATAAAAAGGCTACTTGCTCCTACAAGTTGCATAATCTCCAACTCTCTTAGTCTAGATATAAAGCTTAATCTAATCACATTAGAAATTATAAATAGGGCAACTATAATAAATACTAAGGTTACTATTCCTCCACCAAATTCTATCCATTTTATAAACCTGCCAAACCTATTTACTGCTTCAAGAGGAAAATCTACATCTTTCACCCCAGGGAGGTCTCTAAATATCTCCGCTATTCTCATTGCATTTAGGGGGTCCGTTAGTCTTACTTCAAATGAGTCTGGTAAGGGATTTTTACCTACTATTTCTAAAGCCAGTTTATTCCCTTTAAAAGATTCTTTAAATCTCTCCCATGCTTCTTCTTTAGAGACATATACTACTTCTTTTACTCCATCTACTTTAGAGAGCCTATCTCTAAGGAGTGTCTTTTCATCATCCTTCAATCCTTCTTGAAGATACACAACTATTTCAAATTGATGACTTACTTCCGTAAATAAATTATCTAAGACAGTAAAAATATACCCCACCATCCCTAAGAGGACTAGAGTAAAGGCAATAATACCTATAGCTACAACAGAAGAAATTCTTGCTCTAGTAAGTCCTTTCCAAGCCTCTCTAAAGATGAAGTTTATAGAGTAAGGTTGTATCATTCATAACTCCCATTGTATTCATCTTTTGCAACCCTTCCCTTGTATAGGGCTATCACCCTCTGCCTCATACTATCTACAATCTCTTTATTATGAGTAGCCATTATTATTGTAGTTCCTCTTATATTTATCCTCTTGAGAAAATCTATAATCTCCCAGGATGTAGCCATATCAAGATTTCCTGTTGGCTCATCAGCTATAAAGATAGGGGGATTATTTACTAATGCTCTAGCAATAGAAGTCCTCTGCTGTTCTCCTCCAGAGAGCTCCATTGGATAACAATTACTCTTATGGAGAAGTCCTACTATATCTAGAACACGTCCAACTCTTGTTCTTATCTCTTTTCTAGTCAATCCTATAACTTCTAATGCAAAAGCTACATTCTCATAGACAGTTCTATTTGGAAGGAGTTTAAAATCTTGAAAAACTATACCTAATCTACGTCTCAAGAGAGCTACCTGATGAGGCTTTAGACGGGCAACATTTACTCCTCCAACGAATACTTCCCCTTTTGTAGGGAGCTCCTCACGATAGATTAATTTAAGGAGTGTAGATTTACCCATCCCAGTAGGTCCGACTACAAAAGTAAATTCTCCTTTCTCTATCTTAAAAGAAATATCTTCTAAAGCTAATACCCCATTATTATAATATTTAGTTACATTCCTAAACTCTATCACTTACTACCACTTCTTTTATCTTATAGACAATAGAAGAGGGATCAAGTTTATAAAACCTAAGCAATTCTTCAAATTTTCCCGAATCTCCAAATGTATCTTCTATCCCAATCCTTATGAGTTTAGTATTAATAGAAGGCAAAACTTCTGCTATTGCACTTCCAAATCCACCAATAACATTATGGTCTTCACAGGAAATAATATACTTATACTTGTATGCTAAAGCTTTTATTAATTCTACATCTATAGGCTTAATGCTTGACATATTAACAACACCGAGATCTATCCCTTCACTAGAAAAAAGAGTACTCACTTCAAGGGCTATATGAGTCATAATCCCACAGGCAACAATAACTCCATCCGTCCCTTCTTTCAAAATTATGCCTTTACCTAACTCAAACTGATAAGAGCTATTTAATATGATAGGTATAGGTGGTCTTGCAAGCCTTACATAGAAAGGCCCTGGGATAGAAGCAATCTTTCTTATAACAGACCTTGTCTCTATTCCATCACAAGGTGAGATAACTCTCATATTTGGGATAGCCCTCATAAGAGCTATATCTTCAAAGGATTGATGCATCGCTCCATCTTCACCAGCAGTAAGCCCAGAATGAGTAGCAACTATCTTTACATTTCTCTCGGGATAAGCAATTGATTGCCTTACCTGGTCATAAGCCCTTCCAGAAGCAAATACAGTAAAGGTACTTGCAAATACCGTTTTCCCTGTAGATGCTATACCAGCTGCAATCCCCATAAGATTAGCCTCGGCTATTCCTACATCGAAAAATCTTTCAGGAAAGTTCTTGGCAAAATTTATAGTCTTAGTAGATTTTGAAATATCCGCATCTAAAACTACAATATCTGAGCGATTTTTACCAAGTTCTAGCAGTACTTCTCCATATACATCTCTCATTGCCTCTTTAGTCAATTAGCTCACCTCCTAGCTCTAGCTCTAGTTTTATTTTCTCCCATTCTTTAGATGTAGGAGCTTTCCCATGAAAATCTACCATATTTTCCATAAAAGAAATCCCCCTTCCTTTTACTGTATGAGCTATTATCATAGTAGGAGAACCGCTAAATTTTTTAGCCATTTCTAAAGCATCTATGATCTGAGAAAAATTATGCCCATCTATTTCTATTACATTCCAACCAAAAGCCCTCCATTTGTCAGCCAAAGGTTCAATAGGCATAACATCTTCTGTAGAGCCATCTATCTGAAGTCCATTTCTATCTGTTATACCTATTAAGTTATCTAATTTAAATTTTCTAGCAGACATAGCAGCTTCCCATACCTGTCCCTCTTGACTTTCTCCATCTCCAATCATGACAAATGTATAGTAGTCTTTCTTATCCATTTTACCTGCCAGTGCTACGCCCACTGCAAAGGAAAGTCCCTGTCCTAGGGAGCCTGAGGAAAACTCTGCACAAGGTAATCTCTTTATGTCTGGATGCCCTTGGAGACGACTTCCTGGTTTTCTCAAAGTATCTAGTTCTTCTTTTCTTATTATTCCCAACTCATAAAATATCGCATAAAGGGCAGGACAGGCATGCCCTTTAGAAAGGATAAATCTATCTCTGTCTTCCAATGATGGGTTATTTATATCATATTTCATCGTATGAAAATACAGAGTAACTAATATATCTGTAGCACTTAAAGAACCTCCAGGATGCCCTGAAACAGCCCTTGTAATCATGTAAAGCGTATTATATCTAACTCTTTGAGCAATTTCTTTTAGTCTCTCTAAAGAATATTTCATTATTTTCTCCTCCTTATTAATTTTACAAGCTCCTCAATTTCATAAGTATTTATAATATCCTTTGCTTCTAACCAACCTCTTCTAGCAGTAATAACTCCATAAAACATATTATCAAGATATGTAATACTATGGGCATCAGTGTTAACTGCAAACTTTAATCCGTATCTTTTACCCTCTCTTATAAGAGATTCATTCAAGTCTAACCTCTCTGGTGAGGAGTTTATTTCTAAAATAACACCTTCTTCAGCTGCAACTTTAAAAATCTTTTCTATATCTACTTTATAAGGGTCTCTTGTAAGTAAAATCCTACCAGTGGGATGAGCAAGGATATTAACATATGGATTAGAGATTGCCTTTAATATTCTTTCAGTCATCTCCTTCTCCTCCATACGAAAATTGGTATGGATAGATGCAATAACAATATCTAAAGACTTCAGTGTCTCTTCAGGCATATCCAAACTCCCATCAGGTAGTATATCTACTTCCAATCCTTTAAGGACAGTAAAATTACCTAGCTTATCAATAATAAGCTCTAATTCTCTATGTTGCTCTTTTATCTCATCTGAGCTTAATCCTCCTGCAACTTTTAGAGAGCTAGAATGGTCTGTTATAGCCATATATTTATAGTTTCTCTTGATACATGCATTAGCCATATCAAGAATATTTGCTGTTCCATCACTCCATAAAGAATGGATATGTAAATCTCCCTTTATATTAGAAGGAGAAATAAGCTCAGGTAACTTAAAATTCTTAGCAAGTTCTATCTCACCAACATCTTCCCTTATCTCAGGAGGAATAAACTGAAGATAAGCTCTTCTATAAATATCTTCTTCTGAAGAAAAATCTTTCCTTCCCACAATTATATTAAATATCTTCTCCGTATGTGACTTTACACCTGTATAAAGGAACATCCAATAATTGAAAAATTCAGGTCTAACAAGTTTTATGTCAAGAATCTTAGTATCAAAGTTAGATTTTATAAAGGAATTAGTTAATTCTTTATCCTTGGTAGATATTAACACATCTACATCATCATTTATCTCTTTTCCTCTTCTCATACCCCCTACTAGCATCATTTTATCAACAAAGTCTTTCTCTTTTAGAGCATCTTCTAGAAGAAAATAAATCCTATATCCCTGATCTAGCCTTAACATTCTTTTCTTCTCTAGAGCCTTTTCTATACCAGAGATAATTTTTTCAATAGTCTTACCTTTAAGGGTAGGGAAATCCTCTAATTTCCCTGTAGAAACCATCTCATATAATTCCTCTAGAGAGGAAGCCCCAGTAATCTTATAGATATTATATGCTGTCTTTGGTCCAATTCCATAAATTTGGATAAACTCCCTCACTCCCTCAGGAATTTCTCTAGTCAATTCATCATAAAGGGATGATTGACCCCTTGTTAATATTTCTCCTATTATCTCTCCTATCCCTTTACCTATACTGGGTAAACCTATTACATCTTCCTTTCTTTCCACTCTTCTAGGGAGATTCAAGATAGTCTTAGCAGCCTTTCTAAATGCCATAACCCTATAGACATTCTCTCCCTTCATCTCAAGGAAGTCAGCTATTGCCTCTAGCATCTCTCCTATATGTTCATTAATACCACCAAGTTCCATAAGAAAGAATCCTCTCTATAATTTTTCTTACCCAGAATTCACTTAGACCTAATATTATAGTACTTGGAAGTAAAGCCTTAGTAAAGTCAAATCTAGAAAGAATCACTCCTAAAAGTCCACAAATTCCAACCCCCCATACTATCCCAACTACTCCACCACCTAATCTATCCAATAGCTTTCCTATACCCTTTTTGGGCCTTTTGATTAAAATACCTAATCCATTTACTAAGCCAAGGACAATAAAAAATGAAATTCCAAATATAATGAATCCAGAGATACTAGCAGATATATTAAGTCTGTTAGAAATATCTTTGGTAAAGGTCTTAGTAAGTATATTCCCTAAGTAGATTCCAGAAAGGGCACCAATGAGGAAAAAAAGAGAGCGGAAAAAACCTCTCCTTATCCCCCAAAACATACCTAATATAATAACGAATATACTTACTATATCAAGGCTTACCTTGCTACCATTCACGCAGCCTTCCATCAATACTATTTAACTTCATCTTCAACAATTCTACCCTCTTTTCTACTTCTTCTTGAGTAAGGGTCCGGGTCTTATCCCTCAGCTCAAGAGAAAAGGCAAGATTTACCATCCCCTCAGGTATATTTGGACCTTTATATATGTCAAATAATTCATAATTTTCAAGGATATCTCCAAAGGTATCTTCTATCATCTCTATGATCTTTCCAGATGGAAGTTCCTCTGGCACTACTACTGCAACGTCTCTCTTAAGTTTTGGAAGTCTAGATGGTTCTTCTATCCTACCTGGTAAGAAGAATTCAATGGGAAACTCCTCCACACCGATCTCAGCTAGATATAGTCTTGGTAATTTCAAAGCTCTCGCTATATCTGGGTGTATTTCTCCTACAAAACCAACTATTTCCCCATTATATGATACAATAGCACTTCTTCCTGGATGTAATGTAGAAGATGAAAAGGTAGAAAATTCCAGTTTTCTACTAAATAGACTTTCCAAAATACCTTTAATAGAAGAGAAATTAGCTTCTACTTGATTTTCCCAAGAATAAAAAATTCTTCCAGATTGACTTATCCCTAGATGCTCCTTCTCTTGGTAATCATTTCCTCTTTTATAAAAGACCTTTCCTATTTCAAATAGAGAAAAATCTTCATACCCCCATCTAACATTATTTAAAGCTAGGTTAAGGAGAGATTGAGAGATAGAATATCTAAGTATAGATTCTTCTTCTCTTAAAGGATTTATCACACTAACATTTTCTACATCTTTCGGAAGGAAGTCTCTAAAATAACCAATTAATTGTATTGGTATAAAACTTGATGTAATAACCTCACTACAGCCAATAGAGGTAAGTCTTCTTCTTAAAAGTTTACGCTTCTTCCAACTCTCAGGGGAAGAGACTATTCCGACTATCCTTTTATGAAGAGTAGATGGCAACTTATCATATCCAGCTATACGCATTACTTCTTCATATAAGTCTTCCTCTAAAGAGATATCTCTCCTAGCTGATGTCGGTATCACCCTCCATAAGGAGTTCGTTTTATCGACTTTGAATCCCAACCTAAGGAAAATATTATAAATTTCTTCTTCAGATATCCTTAGTCCCATCCTTTTGACAAATCTCTCTAATCTGAATATAATTGGATTTGGCTTATACTCTGCAGGATAAAACTCGTTCATCCTACCAACTTCACCCCTACATAAATTCACTATCAGTTCAGTAGCTATATCTGAAGCAAGTCTAGTAATACCTATATCTACTCCCTTTTCAAATCTTACAGAAGCCTCTGTCCTTAAACCAAGCTCCTTAGATGTCCCTCTAACAGAGATATGGTCAAAACAAGCAGATTCAAGGGCAATATTTTTAGTAGAAAAAGACACCTCGCTATCTTTTCCACCCATAACCCCTGCTATAGCGATAGGTCCTTTCTCATCTGCTATTACTAACATCCCAGGGGACAGACTACGAGTCTCTTCATCTAATGTTATAATCTTTTCTTCTCCATAAGCTTTTCTCACATAAACCTTCTCACAAATCTTGTCTGCATCAAAGGCATGTAAAGGTTGTCCTAAAGCCCACATAACATAGTTTGTAATATCTACGACGTTATTAATACTCCTTATTCCTACAGTCTCTAACCTCTTTCTAAGCCATTCAGAAGAAGGGCCGACTTTCACATTACCTATAAAACGTAAGGTATACCTCGGACAAAGCTCAGAGTCTAAAACTTCAACCCCTATACCTCTTTCCATTTCCCTGAAGCTAGGAGAAACTAAAGGTTTCATAGTGACATTAAATATAGCTGATACCTCTCTAGCAATTCCTATTATACCCTGACAATCTCCTCTATTTGCAGGAATACTTATATCTAAAACACAATCACCCTCTATCTCTTCTATACCTTCTACCTCTAGTCCAGCCATAGCAAGCATATCCGCTATTTCCTGAGGAGGCTTTTGTATATCTACAAACTCTTTTATCCATGATAACAAGACCTTCATCTCTTACTCCTAAAATTGTCTTAAGAATTCAGGATGGTTTTCTAAAAAGAGCCTTATATCATTTACTCCATAAGTGAGCATAGCCAATCTATCCCATCCCATACCAAAAGCAAATCCAGAATATTCTTCTGGGTCTATTCCTCCTATAGAAAGTACCTTAGGATGCACCATTCCACAACCTAAGATCTCAATCCACCCAGAATATGAACATACGTTGCAACCTTTTCCTTTACAGAAGATACAACTTATGGCAAATTCTCCACTTGGTTCTGTAAATGGGAAATAATCTGCCCTAAATCTAGTAGAGACACCATTCCCAAATAAGGCACGTGCAAATGCATCTAGAGTCCCTTTTAAGTCAGCAAAAGTTATATCTCTATCAACAGCCATACCTTCAATCTGATGGAATACAGGAGAATGTCGCGCTGTAGGCTGATCACGCCTATATACCCTTCCAGGGGCAAAGATCTTAAAAGGAGGTCTCAGTTGCTCCATCACCCTTATCTGTACAGGAGAAGTCTGAGTCCTAAGTAATAGGTTTTCTGTTATATAAAATGAATCCTGCGTATCTCTAGCAGGATGGTACCACGGAATATTAAGGGCTTCAAAGTTATAATAGTCACTCTCCATTTCAAACCCCTCTACTACAGAAAAACCTAACCCCATAAGAATCTCCTCTGCCCTCTCCATAATCAATGTAAGAGGGTGTAACCTTCCAACAGGAAAACTTATTCCGGGAAGAGTGACATCAATTCTCTCTTCTTCTAATTTTCTAACTCTTTCCTTCTCTTCTAAAAGCTCTTTTCTACTCCCTATCTCCTGGGTTATCTCTGATTTAAGCTCATTTATAATCTTACCTATCTCTGGTCTCTTTTCTGGAGGGACATCTTTGAGGTCTTTTAAGATTTGGGTTATCCTCCCTTTCCTCCCCAAATATTTTATCTCAATAGTTCTAAGTCCCTCTATGCTTTCTATACTAGATATCTCTTTTAAAGCCTCTAATCTTATGTTTTCTAGCTCTAACTCCATAGATGGCATGCTACAAGGTGCTCCTTTCCTATATTCTTTAATGGAGGCTCTACCACATGACATATAGACATAACTTTGGGACATCTTGTATTAAATCTACAACCTTTTGGTGGATTACTTGGACTAGGAAGGTCCCCCTGTAATACTATCCTTTGCTTTTTAACCTCTGGATCTGGGATAGGAATAGCTGACATAAGAGCTAGGGTATAGGGATGTTTTGGATTATTGAATAACTCTTCAGTAGAAGTATATTCTACAATCTTAGCCAGATACATTACTGCAATCTTATTACTCATATGTTTTACGACACTTAGGTCATGAGCAATGAAGAGATAGGTCAACTCAAACTGCATCTGAAGATCTTTTAATAGATTTATAATTTGTGATTGTATAGATACATCTAAAGCAGAAACTGGCTCGTCACATACAATAAATTTAGGATTTACCGCTAAAGCCCTTGCTATTCCTATTCGCTGGCGCTGTCCTCCACTAAACTCATGAGGATACCTTCTAATGTATGCAGGAGATAGTCCTACTACCTCCATTAGTTCCATTATTCTTTTTCCTTTTTCTTTTCCTCTTGCTATGTTATGGACATCAATGCCTTCTCCTATGATATCCCCAACGGTCATCCTTGGATTAAGAGACCCATAAGGGTCTTGAAATATAATTTGCATTTTTTTTCTTAAGGGAGCTAGTTGCTTCCTACTTAGGGAGGTAATGTCTATTCCATCAAAGAATATCTCACCTGAAGTAGGGTCTATCAACCTAAGAATAGTCCTACCTGTAGTAGTCTTACCACAACCACTCTCACCAACCAGCCCTAATGTCTCTCCTCTGTAGATATCAAAAGAGACATTCTCTACTGCCCTTACATATCCTATAGATCGCTGTAAAATACCTTCCCTTATAGGGAAAAACTTAGAAAGATTCTCTACTCTTACCAAAATATTATCCGCCATATCACTCTACTCCAGATATAGAAAAATCTATTTCTTTCATTCTCCAACATCTCCCAAAGTGTCTATTTTCAACTTCTTCCAGAGGCGGTTCAGACTCTTCACATTTAGGTTGAACAAACATACATCTAGGAGAAAATTTACACCCTGAAGGGAGATCGAGCATATCTGGTACAGTTCCTTCTATAGTAAGAAGTCTTTCTCTATTTGTATCAAGCCTTGGAATAGCCTGTAATAACCCCCAAGTATATGGATGTTTAGATCTTTTAAAGATATCCAAGACAGTCCCATACTCCACTATTCTCCCGGCATACATTACAGCTATATTATCCGCCGTCTCTGCTACCACACCGAGATTGTGGGTAATTAAAAGTACAGACATTCCAAAACGCTCTCTTAAGTCTTTTATCAACTCAAGTATCTGAGCCTGGATGGTCACATCTAATGCAGTAGTAGGTTCATCAGCAATCAAGAGCTTAGGATTGCACGCCAAAGCCATAGCAATCATTACACGTTGACGCATACCACCGCTTAACTGATGCGGATAATCATTAAATCGAAGTTCTGGAGAAGGTATACCTACTAATCTTAGCATTTCTATAGTCCTTTTTTTTACTTCATGTTTATCAAGATTTTGGTGTAATTGAATTGCCTCAGATATCTGAGTCCCTATAGTAAAAACTGGATTCAATGAAGTCATAGGTTCTTGAAAGATCATAGATATTTTATTCCCTCTTATCTTTCTCATCTCTTGCTCAGACAAGCTGAGTAAATCTACACTATCAAACATAATTTTACCCTCTACAATTTCCCCAGGAAGTGGGATTAACCTCATTATAGAAAGAGATGTAACACTCTTACCACATCCACTTTCTCCTACCAAACCTAAAGTTTCACCCTGCTTTATAGAAAGAGAAATTCCATCAACAGCAGGAACAGTACCTTCTTCGGTAAAGAAGTATGTCTTTAAATTATCTATAGTTATCAAACTATCATCTTTCATATCTTTAACCTCGGGTCTAAAGCATCTCTTAAACCATCACCCAGGAGATTGAATCCAAAAACAGTAAGCATAATGGCAATACCTGGGAATAATGAATACCATAGATTAGTTCTTAAGAAATCTCTAGCATAATCAATCATTGCTCCCCAGCTTGGAGTAGGTGGTTGAGCTCCTAATCCTAAGAAACTAAGACTTGCCTCTATCATAATTGCATCACCCATTCCTAAAGTAGCAGAAATTATAATAAGAGCTATACAATTAGGTAATATATGCTTAAAGAGAACTCTAGTATTACTAGCCCCTAATGCTCGTGCTGCTTCTACATATTCAGATTCTTTTAAGCTAAGGACCTGTCCTCTTATAAGACGGGCAGTACCAGCCCAATTTGTAATTCCAACTGCAATAAATATATTTGTAAGACTTGGACCTAGGCTTACTACTATAGCTATAACAAATAGTAAAAATGGGAAAGAAAAAACTATATTAGTTAATTCTACAATAACATGGTCTACCCAGCCCCCATAATATCCTGAGATACTTCCCAAGATGACACCTATAGCAACAGTAATACCTTCCGCTACAAGACCAACATACAATGAAACCCTTGAACCGTATATTATACGAGATAGAATATCTCTTCCAAACTCGTCTGTACCTAATGGATGTTTAAAAGAAGGTGGCTTAAGATACTCATCATAATTAACCTCATAGGGATCATATGGTGCAATCCAAGGTGCAAAGACAGCAATTAAGATAAGTGCCAATATTATATACAGGCCTACCATAGCTAGCTTATTCTTCCTTAACCTTCTAAAAGCATCTTTCCAATATGAAGTTGAAACTTTTCTAATTTCCATCTTTTTACTCATATCTTATCCTCGGATCAAGAAATGCATAGGAAATATCAACAATAAGATTTGCAAAAATAAATACAATAGCAGTAAAAAGCACAGTCCCTTGGACTATAGGATGGTCTCTCTTCATTATAGCATCTACTGACAATCTCCCAATACCAGGCCATGCAAATATAGTCTCTGTTAATACTGCTCCACTTAAAAGACTTGCAAATTCCATACCCAAAATAGTTACTACCGTAATAAGAGTATTTCTAAGGGCATGGACATAAATTACTCTTCTCTCTGATAAGCCCTTAGCCCTTGCTGTTCTAATATAATCTTGTCTAAGTACTTCTAGAAAGCCTGAACGTGTCATACGCGCTATATATGCAGCTGGTCGTACTCCTAAAGTAACTGCTGGAAGAATAAGATAGGTAATACCTCCATACCCTGATATAGGTAACCAGCCTAGAGTATATCCAAATATCCACATAAGGAGTAATCCTACCCAGAATACTGGAGCAGAAACCCCCATCAGTGCAGTTACCATACTAGAGTAATCAAAAAAGGAGTATTGTCTAGTAGCAGAAATAATCCCTGCACTTAAACCTATAACAGTTGCTATCACCATAGAAGCAAAAGCTAGTTTTAAAGTAGCTGGGAATCTACTTAAAATTTCTGGTAGAACCTCCCTGTTTGTAGCATAAGAACGGCCAAAATTCCCTCTAAGAATATTCCCTAAAAATCTAAAATACTGTGTCATTAGAGGGTCATCTAACCCCATCTCTTTTCTTATCATAGCTATAGTCTCAGGGTCGCCACGTTGCCCCATAAGGATCCTCACAGGGTCTCCTGGAACCACATACATAAGCAAGAATGTTATAGTAATTATCCCTATAATTGTAGGTATAGTAAGAAGCAATCGCCTTATTATGTAATTTATCATCTTTTCCTTTACTCTCCATAGAATAGCCTGGGGTAAATACCCCAGGCTATAAAAATAACATCAGTTTCTAATTTTACTTATTAAGCCAAACTTTATGTAATAGTACAGTAAATGGACCCATTCCAGAAAAGACAAAGTCCTCTACATATGGCTGTTTGATTGCCCAAGCCGTATAGAAGTAGATTGGAGCCCATGGGGCATCTTCTAGGATGATACTCTCCGCCTGTTTGTATAAAGAATTTCTAGCAGCGCTCTGCACCATCGTCTCTGCCTTATCTGTAAGCTCATCTACCTTCGCATTCTTATAGTAAGCTCCATTTCCTGCTGGACCCCAGTTCTTTGAGTTAAATAGTACCCAGAGGAAGTTATCCGCATCAGGATAATCAGCAATCCAACCTAATCTAAATAGTTGAGTTTCTCCCCTATCTATCTTTTCTATATATTGAGCCCAATCCATCTGCATAGGTTCTACATTTATTCCAACCTTCTTTAGGTCAGCCTGAATAGCCTCTACTATCCTCTGATGTGTAGCACTCTTATTAAAGGCTAGTTCTAATGTTGGTAACCCTTTACCATTTGGGTATCCCGCCTGCTTTAATAATCTCTTGGCTTTTTCTGGGTCGTAAGAAATAGGTGCACGTTTAGAATATCCAGGGATACCTGGAGGTAATATACCAGTAGCAGGCTGGTCCATACCTCTCATTATAATCTTTGTTATCTGTTCACGGTTTATAGCATAATTTATAGCCTGACGGACAAGTTTATTATTTAGAGGTGGCTTCTGGCAATTCATACCAATATAGTATGTTCCTAGTTCGGGTTTAGAGATAATATTATCTTTCCACTTAGGGTCTTCTTTTAATCTAGTAAACTCAGAAGGTGGAATAGCCTCATACCACTCTAGATTTCCCTTTTCTAATTCCATAATAATTACTGCTTCGTCAGGGATAACTCTAATCTCTACCCCATCCGCATATGGCCTTCCAGCAAAATAGTCCTTATTTGCCTCAAGCACTACCTTATCATCATGAGTCCAGCTTACAAACTTAAATGGACCAGACCCCACTGGTTTACTACCAAAATCAGCTCCTAACTTTTCTACCTCTTCTTTTGGTATTACCCAGAAGCAAGAATAAGGAAGCATCTGTAAGAAATAGCCTCTTGGTTCTTTTAGAGTCACTCTAAATATATACTTGCTTGGAGCCTCTACCTTTGCTATATTCTCCATAAAGTTAGCTCTTTTACTCTTTGTAGCAGGATCCATAACTCTTTTCCAAGAATAAACAAAATCTTCTGCAGTGACTTCACGTCCATTATGAAACTTTACACCCTGTTTTAGATTAAATGTATATACCTTTCCATCCTTAGAAATAGTCCAATTCTTAGCGATGACAGGAACAATCTTGAGATTTTCATCATAATCTACTAGTCCATCAAAGACCTGCCTTGCAACCATATCTGATGTAGTATCTGTAATCTGAGCAGGGTCAAAAGTTGGTGGGTCAGAAGTAATAGCTGTCCTAAGTATCCCTCCATACTTAGGAGTTGCACTCATCCCATAGATAGGGAAAAGCATTACTGCTAACGAGATTGTCAGCAAAAAGACTAAAAACTTCTTCATAAAGCAAGACCTCCTTTTTTAAATTTTATTTGTAAATTATAACACATACTAGAAATTATCACAACTACATTTTGGCTCTATAAACTTTTGCGTGGAATTTAAAAGGGGAATTACCCCTCTTGAAAAAGGGATATTTCCCCTTTATTCTTATTTATAGAGATCACCTAAGATGAAAATACAACAATTGTTAAAATGAATAT
>Ga0315282_10002430_pt1 | contig 34353 bp, 21 predicted proteins | sample YL17G07_20_MG_FD_203693 | JGI IMG/M metagenome (GOLD analysis project Ga0315282, IMG submission 203693) | Sediment microbial communities from Yellowstone Lake, YNP, Wyoming, USA - YL17G07_20 | ecosystem: Environmental > Aquatic > Freshwater > Lake > Sediment | place: USA: Wyoming | collected...
GGTCGGCGCGGCGGCCTTGACGAGTTCGAAGACGGCCTGCATGGCCGGGCCCTTGCCGATGATGTTCGAGAAGCTGAACTTCTGGCGGAGCTCATCCTTGAGCCGGACGTTCTCCTCGAGGAGCCGCCGCCGCTCGATGGCCCGCTCGAGCGTCAGGAGCAGGTCGTCGTGCTTGAACGGCTTCTGGATGTAGTCGACGGCGCCGAGCTTCATGGCCGAGATGGCGGATTCCACCGATCCGTAGGCCGTGATGATGATGACCGCGGCCATGGGGTCGATCTTCTTGATCCGCTTGAGGACCTCGATCCCGTCCCAGCCCGGCATGAGGAGGTCGAGCAGGACGACGTCGCAGGATTGGGAGGCGAACTTGCCGAGGGCCTCCTCGCCGGAGGAGGAGTGTTCGACCTCGTAACCCTCCGAGGTCAGGAGTTGGCCGAGAACGTCATGGATGACGGGCTCGTCGTCGATCACGTGGATGATGCCTTTGCTGCTCATGGGTCATGTCCTCAAAGGGAGGTTTCCCTGCTTGGGCTGGACGTCCCTCCCGATCGGCAGGGTGATGGTGAATGTGGAGCCCTTGCCGACTTCGCTCTCGACCTGGATGTGGCCTTCGTGCTCCTTGATGATCGCGTAGCTGATCGACAGCCCCAGGCCCGTTCCCTTGCCGATGCCCTTGGTCGTGAAGAAGGGGTCGAAGATGCTGGGCAAGTGTTCGGTCTTGATGCCCGTCCCGGTGTCCGAGATCTTGATGACCGCCTGGTCTCCCGCCTCGGCCAGCCGGATGCCGAGCGTCCCGCCCTGGGGCATGGCGTCCAGGGCGTTGAGGATGATGTTGATGAAGACCTGCTGGAGGCGCTCGCCCTGGGCCTGGACGGGCGGGATGGGGGCCAGGTCGAGCTCGAGGCGGATGTTCATGTTCTTGAGCTTGTAATCGATGAGGGACAGGATCTCCTCGATGCTCTCCTTGATGTTGACCTTGTGGAAGGACGTGTCCGAAGGGTTGCGGGCGAAGGCCAGGAGGTTCTTGACGATGCGGCCGACGCGGTCCGTCTGGGCCTCGATCTTCTCCAGGAGCTGGGCGTAGTGGGTGTCCGTCAGCTTCTTCTGCAGCATCTGGATGTAGCTCGAGATGCCGGTCAGGGGCGTGTTGATTTCGTGGGCGACGCCGGCGGACAGGATGCCGATCGAGGCCAGCTTTTCCGACGTCAGCAGGCGCTGCTGGAGGCTGATCTTTTCCGTGACGTCTTCGAAGACGATGATGGTGCCGTACGGCTGGAGGGCGTTGTCGAGGAGCGGCGTCCGGGCGATATCGAAGATCTTCTTGCCGCCGCTTGGGACGTCCAGCGGGGTCTCGCTCAGCAGGCGGAAATCCTTCTGGGTTTCCGGGGGGAAGAGCGCGGAGTAGGTCTTGAGGCCCAGGACCTCCTCCAGGCCCTTGCCGAGGGCCGCTTCCTTCCTCCGCCCCATCTGGTCTTCCAGGACCCGGTTCCAGCCGATGATGCGCCCGCCCTCGTCGATGACGGCGACGCCGACGGTCAGGCTCTCGATGATGTTCTCGCTGTAGTCCTTGAGCCTCTGCATCTCCATGGCCCGGACGATCTCCCGGTTGTAGAGGTAGGCGTTTTCGAGGGCCAGGGCGGCCGAGCCCGAGATGGCCGTCACGAGCTCCCAGTCCTCGCTCGACAGGAATGAGCCGTCGGCCTTCTTGCCCATCATGAGGCAGCCGATGATCTTGGACTCGACCTTGAGGGGCAGGAAATGGAAGAATCCATTGTGGGCGAAGCGGTCGAGCGAGTCCTGGAGGACGTGTGAGCCCCGCGGCGAGTAGGAGGACAGATAGTCCTTGTCCCGCATCTGGGCGAACATCGGCTCGTCGAAATAGACCCGGGCGGGCAGAGGGGGGTCCTCGCCCCGCGTGCTCAGCACCTCGAAGGCCGGCGGCTCGCTCTCGGAGGCCAGGAGAAGGGCGACCGTCTTCAGGGACAGGGCGTTGGCGATGGCCTCGAGGAGCGATTGGGAGAGCTTCTGGAGGTTCCTCTCCCGGCTGAACTCGCGGCTGATGAACATCAGCGTCTTCCGATATTCGTAGCTCTTCCTGTAGATGGCCCGGTCGAGGAGGGTCTGGAAGAGCTTCTTGAGCGGGGTGAAGAGCGTGGCCCCGAGGATGATGGCGATGACGACCAGGACGGCGACGTTCAGGCGGTTCTCGGAGATCAGCGTCGTCTGGGAGATGACGATGAAATACAGCGAGGCGATGGCGAAAAACGAAAAGATCAGGGTGGCGGCCTTCTTGAGGACGACCTCGATGTCGACGAACTTGTAGCGGGAGATGGAGTAGGAAAACGTCAGCGGCACGAGGGCCTGGAGGAGGATGGTCAGATCGGCGCCCGCCGGCGGGACGCGCCCCAGCACGAACGGGACGATGTAAAAGGCCGTCGAGGGCAGGAGGCCGAAGCCCAGGCCCCCGACGATGAGCCGCAGCTGCTTCCGGATCAGGGCGCTCGGCGCCCGGAACGCGCTGTGGGTCAGCATGATCAAGGTGACGAGGGTGAAGACGACCAGGTGGATGAGCTCCAGGCGCTCCAGGCCGTCGTGGAAGGCCAGGGCCGCCGCGTCGCTCCACGGCTCCGGCAGGGGGACGTGCAGGCGGACGCGGGCCAGCAGGAGGAGGGCCGCCGGGGCGTAGATGAGGGAGATCGTGAATGTGCCGCTCTTGAGGAAGCGGTTCCGCAGGGGGAAGATCATGAAGAAATGGAGGAGGAGAGGCGGGAAGGCGACGAAGGCGATCTTGTCGAGGGCGTAGAAGACGACGTCGAGACCCGCCATCGCGCCCGTCGGCGAGAAGATGTTGAAGCCGGCGAAGGCCAGGGCGAGGAGGTAAAAGAAGATGTAGGGCAGGGTCATCTGCATCTTCGAGTTGAGGAAGACGACGAAGCCGATGACCAGCGTCGTCAGCCCGATGACGACGAGATAGAAATAGATGATGTCCGGGCCCTTTTTCTGCGGGTAGAAATGGGGATAGATCTGCTGTCCGGCTCGGTTGATCTCGTAGCGGACTTCCTGGCCGGCGGCGGAGGCGATCCAGAGGTTCTTCGAGACGTCGATCTTCGTCCGGACCGGAGCCTTGTTGATCGTGGACAGGATGTCCCCCGCCCGGATGCCGGCGCGGAGCGAGGCGTCGCTCGTCGGGTCGACCTTGACGGCGGTCAGGCCGTTGGCGGTCTCCTTCCAAATGACGCCGTCCGTCACATCACGCCAGACGGCCTTCCGGTAGATGTTGAAGCCGCTCAGGACGACGACCGCCAGAACCGCGGCGAGGATCAGAATGGCCGGCTTCTTCATCGGCTCAACCTCGAAAACCCCGGTCCCCGGGACATCCAAAAAATTGAATCCGTTTCATAAAAAAAATATCCTAATCCAGAACGTGCCGCGTGCCGGCCCGGACGGACCACTTGACGGCTCCCTGGCCCAGGAGTTTTTTCAGAACCGGGTCCTCTTTGAGCCCCAGCGGCTGGGTGCTTCTCGAAAAAAACCTGCTCATGTAATCGTTTTTAGGTTTCTGGACTTCCTGGGGAGAAGCCTGTCCTCCGGACGAGGCCCAGAGCCGGGAGAACGATTTCGTGACGACGGGGACAACGGACAGGGAGAAAACGCCCAAGACGACGATGACGACCTTCTTCACCTCTAAATTATTAAATCTTTCCCTCCCCTTTGTCAATCAGGCGGGCTTCTGTTTGACAAAATAAGGTGGCCTGGAATAGATTAGGGACAAAATTTGTTGTTTAAGGGCATGTTTCAAGATGCCGTTTTTTTCCTGTCGTGTCGCCGGTGAGAACGGACGGGTCGCCACCAGGGACCTCCTGGCCTCTTCGGCGGCCGAATGCCGGAAGACCCTCGAGGCGGAGGGCTGTCTGGTTCTTTCCATCCGGCGGGACTGGAAAAACCTCCAGCTGCAGGGCCTCAGGTTCGGCCGCAAGATCAAGGAAAAGGACTTCATCCTCTTCAACCAGGAGCTGGTGGCCCTGATCAAGTCCGGATATCCCATTCTCCGCAGCCTGGAGGCGATCTCCGGCCGGCTCAAGAACATCTATCTGAAGGAGTTGCTGACGAAGATCGCCGACGAGGTCCGCCTGGGGAAGGCCCTGTCGGAGGCGTTCCTACCCTATGAGAAGATGTTCGGCACGGTCTATACGGCGAGCCTGATGGCGGGGGAGAGGAGCGGCAACCTGGCCGGCGCGATCACCCGTTATGTCAGCTACGCCAAGGTCATTTCCCAGACGCGGTCGCGGGTCCGTTCGGCCCTGGCCTATCCGACAATGCTCATCATCTTCGCCTTCATCCTCTTCGGCATCCTGGTCAACTTCATCCTGCCCCGATTCTCGAGCTTTTACCTGGACTTCCAGGCCCAGCTTCCCGGCATCACCCGCCTGATCATGTCCGTTTCCATGGCCGTGAACGCCCACTGGTACATCATCCCGGTCGTCCTGGCCGCGGCCGCCCTTCTCATCCTCGAGCGGCGCCGGAAGCCGGATTTCCGGCTTCACATGGACCGGCTGAAACTCCGCATCCCCTACGGCAAGGGCATCTGGATCGAATCGAGCGCGTCCATCTTCAGCCGGACGCTCGGCCTGCTCCTCGAGGCGGGCATCTCCCTCCTCCAGGCGATCGGCCTGGCCATCAAGGCCGTCCCCAACGCCCATCTCTCCAAGACCATGGCGGGCGTCCCCGATTCCATCAGGAACGGCGAGGGCCTGTCCGAATCGCTGGCCAAGTCGGGAGCCCTGCCCGCGCTGGCCGTGGACATGATCCGGATCGGCGAGACCTCGGCCAATCTCGAGGGCATGCTCGGCGACGTGGCCGACTTCTATGACGAGCGGATTCGTGTTAAAATCGACACGCTGGTATCCCTGATAGAGCCGGTCGTCATCATCTTCATGGGGCTGGTCGTCGCGGCCATGCTGCTGGCCATCTACCTGCCCATCTTCAACGTGATCAGGATCTCGAGATGAGGAGCGCGGCCGATCGGCCAGGGAATGGGCATCATGAATAAGGACGAACAGGCGCATCTCCGGGACGAGGAACGGGCGACGCGGAAGCTCGCCGAACGCTACCATGTGCCCTTCATCGATCTCGAAGGCCGCCGCCTCGACCGGGACCTCGTTCAGAGCATCCCCGTCGAATTCCTCCACCGGCTCAACTTCATCCCCCTGGAGGACGCCGGCGACGCCCTGAACATCGCCGTCGCCGATCCCTCGGACATCGCCTCCATCGACGCCATCGAGGCCTTCGTCGGCAAGAAGGTCCGGGTTTTCGCGGCCCCGAAGCGGGCCATCCAGGAGGCCCTGCGGAAGAGCGAAACGGCCATGCAGGTCCTCAGGGACGCCACGGAGGGCTACATCACCCAGGTCGTGGAGAAGGAGAGCGGCGAGGAGGAGGATGTCATCTCCATCGAGAAGCTGGCCGACCAGGACGGGTCCATCATCAAGCTCGTCCACACGATCATCTTCACGGCCGTCCAGAAGCGGGCCAGCGACATCCACATCGAATCCAAGGACGACGACGTCAAGGTCAAGTACCGGATCGACGGCGTCCTGGGAGAGGCGATGGACGCCATCGACAAGAGGTTCCAATCGGCCATCATCTCCCGGATCAAGGTCATGTCGGACCTCGACATCGCCGAGCGGCGCGTCCCCCAGGACGGCCGCTTCCGGCTGAAGATCAAGGACAAGACCATCGACTTCCGGGTCTCGATCATGCCCTGCATCTACGGCGAGGACGCGGTCATCCGCATCCTGGACAAGGAGATGATCACCGAGGCCATCCAGGAGCTGCGCCTGGACCTGCTCGGCTTCTCCGACGTCATCCAAAAAAAGTTCCGGAAATACATCGCCCAGCCCTACGGCATGGTCCTGGTCACGGGGCCGACCGGCAGCGGCAAGACGACGACCCTCTATGCGGCCCTGACCGAGATCAAGTCGCCCGAGGACAAGATCGTCACCATCGAGGATCCCGTCGAGTATCAGATCGGCGGCATCACCCAGATCCCGGTCAACGAAAAGAAGGGCCTGACCTTCGCCCGCGGCCTGCGCTCCATCCTGAGGCACGATCCGGACAAGATCATGGTCGGCGAGATCCGGGACCCCGAGACGGCCCAGATCGCCATCCAGTCGGCCCTGACGGGGCACCTCGTCTTCACGACCGTTCACGCCAACAACGTCTTCGACGTCATCGGGCGCTTCCTGCACATGCAGGTCGACCCGTACAGCTTCATCTCGGCCCTCAACTGCATCCTGGCCCAGCGCCTCGTCCGCGTCCTCTGTCCGCGCTGCAAGACGCGCGTGACCTACACGGCCGACCAGCTCCTCGAATCCGGCCTGGATCCCGCCAAGAACGCGAAACGGGTGTTCTACGAGCCGGTCGGCTGCCCCGAATGCCACCAGACCGGCTACAAGGGCCGCACGGCCATCGCCGAGATCCTCGAGCTCTCGGACCCCATCCGCGAGCTCATCCTGGAGAAGAAGCCCCTCTCGGAGGTCAAGAAGAGGGCCAAGGCCGAGGGCATGGTCTTCCTCCGCGAGGTCGGCCTGGAGAAGGTCTTTGACGGGATCACGAGCCTCAGGGATCTCAACAAGGTGACGTTCGTGGAGTGACGACGATGACGCCTTTCAAAACGCTCCGGGCCCGCTTCATCGACCGTCCTTTGCCGGACGCGGTCTTTTCGCTCGCCGCCGGCCGTCTCTGCGGCATCCGCGTCTCCGCCTCCGGCCGTCCCGTCCGTGAGCGCTGCATCCTGCCGTTCGAGCGGGAGGCCCTGGCGCCGTCCTTCGATCGCCCGAACGCCGCCGCCGCGGCGCGCATCGGGCCCGTGATCCAAGAGGCGAAGAAGCTCCTCGGTCTCGGCGGCGGGATTGTTTCCCTGCTCATCCCGGAGCCGTGCGTCCGCATCTTCATCCTTTCGGCGGAGTCCGTGCCCGCCGCTCAGGCCGAGCGGGAAACCTTCGTCCGCTGGCGGATCGGCAAGCTGATGCCCCTTCTCCCGGACGACCTCCGCCTGGACTGCGCCGTGTCCGCCGGAGCGGGGCCGAAGAAGATCATCGTGGCCGCGGCCCGCGAGGCCGTCATCCGGGAATATGAAGGTCTTTTTGAGTCCGAGGGATTCAGGGTGGGAACGGTGACCATCCCGTCCCTGAGCCTGGTCAACCTCCTCGACGGGGGCCAGGACGAAAGCGCCATCCTTCTCGACATCGAGGCCGACGGCCTGAGCTTCCTGGCCGTCATGGACGGCGGCTGGACGCTCTATCGCCAGAAGGCGCTCGGGACGGACCTGTCCCCCGAAGAGAGGATCAGCCTGGTCGTCCAGGAGGTCGAGAACACGGTCCATTTCCTGGAGGACAAGGAGAGAAAGCGGGCGGCGAAAATCCGCGTCCGTTCGGAGCTGTGGCAGGAAGGTCCGATGGTCGTCTCGCGTCTGCAGGACGCCCTGGCCCTGCCGGCGGAGATGATCGTCGCCGCGGTCCCCGAGGACTGGGAGGCCGGGGAGCGGGCCATGCTGGCGCCGCTCGTGGGGCAGATCTCATGAGAACCGACCGCCCGCTGCATCTGAACCTCGCCAGCCGGCCCGCCAGGAACCGGAATTTTTATTTCCTGTCCAGGAACATCCTGGCCGCCAGCTTGGTCATCCTCGTCGGATTCGCGGTCTTCGCCTCCATGAGATACGCCGTCCGGACGTCCCGGCTCAAGGTCTTGCTGGCCGAGACCGCCCGGCTCGTGGAGGGAGCCGGCCAGGAGCAGGGGCGCCTCGACGCCGACATCGCCCGGGAGGAGAAGACGGGGCGGGACAAGGCCGACCTCATCAACTCCATCATCCTCCAGAAGAGTTTTTCCTGGACGGGCTTCCTGTCGGACCTCGAGGCCGCCCTGCCGGACTCCCTGTACATCACGTCGCTCGATCCGAACTTCTCGGCCGGCCGGACGGTGACCCTCAAGATCAAGGTCGTGTCCGGCGGCCTGGACGACCTGCTGACGTTTCTCAACGCCCTCGATTCCCGGAATTTCAAGTACCGCCTCGACAGCGAATCCCGGGAGGACGGCGGCCAACTCGTTTCGGAGATCTCCCTGACCTATGAACGCGCTCTTTAACGGACTCGACGATAAGGAGAAGAAGACGCTCGGCCGTCTGACCGCGGCGGTCCTCTGCGCCTTGGCCTTGGGCATCGTCGTGACCGCGCGGCAGAGATCGAATTATCTCGAGGCCAGGGACTCGCTCACGGCCCTCCAGGCGAACTACCGGAAGGCCCAGAAGGCCAGGGCCGACGCGAAGACGGAATGGCTCCGCTGGCAGGAAGCCCGACGGGACATGGATTCCTTCAAGGGCACGCTCTTCTACGGCGAACCCGACGTCTTCCAGGCCGTTCGCCTGGATCTCCGGACGATTTTCAACCGGGCCGGCCTGGATGTCCCCTTGATCAACTACCGCTACGCCGACATGGAAAAGACGCCGATCAAGAAGATCATCATTTCTTTCGATTACACGGGAACGTACGCCGAATTCAGGAAGTTCCTGGGCATTGTGGAAGGATTCCGCAAGTTCCTGGCCGTCGAAAAGGTCGATTTCCAGAAGGCCGACGCCGAGAGCGGCGTTCTCCACCTCAAATTGACGCTGGCGGGATACTATGAGATCTGAACGGCCGTCGCGGCCCGCTTTCCTGTTCGTCCTGGCCCTCTCCCTGGCGCTGGCCCTTGTCGCGGCCCGGCCGGAGAAGGCCCGGCCGGCCGGCGCCGCGGACGACAAGCCCCTCATCCGCAAGGACCTGCTGACCTTCGGACAGGGGAAGATCGTGCCGTCGCGCCGCGATATCTTCCGCCCGCAGGGCGCCGTCCGGACGGCCCCCTCGCCGGCCAAGCCGTCCCGCCGCCCGGCGGCGCGGAATCGTCCGGCGCCGGCCGCCGCCGAGCAGCCGGGCTTCGCTTTGGACATCGTCTATGTCGGCTCCGTCCGGTCCGCCGGAAGCATCCTGGCCCTGGTCCTGAAGGGCGGCCAGACGATCACCGTCGCCGAGGGCGACGAGATCATCCCCGGATACAAAGTCCTCCGCATCACCGCCGACGAAATCGAAATCACGGGACCGAACTCGGACCACAAGACGTTCGCTCGACAAGGAGAACGGCCATGAAAAAAATCGCCCTCGCGCTGGCCCTGGCGATGGCGCTCGGGGGATGCGCGACCCTTAGCGACAACTACAAGCAGGGCGCCGCCGCCGAATTGAACAGGCAGTATGACGAGGCCGTGAAATATTATGAGCAGGCCTCGCTCGCGAAGCCCAAGGAACCCGTCTACCGCATAGCCCTCGCGCGCGCGAAATCCGCGGCGAGCCTTTTCCATCTCCAGGAGGCCAGGTTCAAGGCCGCCTCGGGACTGAAAAAAGACGCCCAGCTCGAATACGGCGTCGCCCTCTCGTACGACCCCGCCAACCGGACGATCGCCTCGGAGATGAAGGCCTTGGACGCCGTCGCTCCGAAGACCGAGAAGCCGCCCGTGACGGTGGCCGAATCGCCCGTCAGGCTCAAGACGAGCGGCGAGAAGCTGAGCCTCAGTTTCCGGATGCCGGTCTCCCTGCGGTCGATCCTCGACACGCTGGGGCGCGCCGGCGGCGTGACGTTCATTTACGACGAGACGTTCCGCGATTCGAACATCGCCATCGATCTGACGGGCAAGGATCTCGCGCAGGCCGTCAACTACCTCTGCATCGCCAGCAAGAATTTCCCCAGGATCCTCGACGAGAAGACGGTCATCATCGCCCCGGACAACATGCAGATGCGGCTGAAGTACGAGCTCCTCGTCATCAAGACGTTCTACCTTTCGAACATCAACGCCCAGGACGTCCAGGCGCCGCTCATCCAGATGGTCAAGTCGCAGTCCAAGATCCCGGTCCTCGGCGTGGACAAGAACCTGAACTCCATCACCATCCGCGACACGCCGCAGGTCGTGGCCCTGGCCGAGAAGCTCCTCCGGAGCTGGGACAAGCCCCAGGGCGAGGTGATCATCGACATCGAGATCATGGAGGTCGACCGGAACCTGCTGCGGAAGCTCGGCATCGACTTCACCGACACGAGCCTGAGCGTCGAGCTCAACCCCGGGATCAGCCCGGGCAGCGACTCCGGCTGGATCAACCTGAGCGGCCTCAAGCTCGGCAAGCTGGGCAGCTACGAATTCACCAATCCCGCCGCCGTCCTCCAATTCCTCGAGGGAGACTCGCACACGAAGCTGGTCGCCCAGCCCCGCCTGCGCGGCATCGGCGGCGAGGAGATGAAGTATCTCGTGGGCGAGAAGGTGCCCATCATCACGGCTTCCTACACGCCGATCACGGGAGGGACGACGACCTCCCAGGCCATCACCCAGTACACCCAGCAGGACGTCGGCATCGACGTCAAGATCAAGCCCCGGCTCCACCTGGAGAAGGAAGTGACCCTCGAGGTCGAGATCAAGGTCTCCGCCATCTCCGGCTATTCGACGTCCAGCGAAATCCCGACCATCGCCACCCGCGAAGTCAAGAACACAATCCGCCTCAAGGACGGGGAGACCAGCCTGCTGGCGGGACTTCTCCGGGATACGGTCCAGAAGCAGAATTCCGGCATCACGGGGCTCAAGAACCTCCCCCTGCTGGGCAGCATCTTCTCTTACACCAAGACGACCGTCGAGCAGACCGACCTCATCCTGACGATTACGCCTCATATCATCCGGCCCGTCCCGTCGACCGATCCGGACGCCAAGCCGCTGTGGGTGGATCCCAACGCCATGGCTCCTCCGGCCTCGACCGTTCAGGGCGTCCCGGAGGAGGCCGCCGAGAATCCGCCGGCGGAGCCCGAAGAGGAAAAGGGTGCGAACGCCCTCTCCGTTTCGCCCGGCAGCTTCGAGGTTCCCAAGGGGAGGGAATTCCGGGTCAACGTCGAACTCTCGGCGGAGAAGGAAATCGGCGCCATGTCCGTCAACGTCGGCTTCGATCCTCAGGTCGTCAAGCTCAAGGAGGTCGTCGACGGGGGCCTCGTCGCCCAGATGGGCGCGCAGGCCAAGTTCACGAACTACTCGACGGAGACGGGCTGCTCGCTGGGGTTCACCGGTCCGTCGCTGGGGAAGGGATTCAAGGGGCAGGGCATTCTGGCAGCCCTCGTTTTCACGGCCGTGGGCCAGGGGGAAACCGCGATCACCATCGGCAGCTATTCGGCCTACGGCACGACCGGACAATCGATCGCTTTATCGACGAGCGAGTCTAAGATCGTCGTCCGCTAGGAGGCGGAAGCATGCGGGCTGAGGGAACACCATGATCATCATTCTCTCCGGGCCTGTTCACGGGGGGAAGACCACGCTCATCCAGAAGTCCCTCTCCCGCTGGGCCGCGGGCGGTCTCGGTTTCGGGGGGTTCCTGAGCATCGCCGTTCCCGACGCCGCCGGCGGCGTCGATTATGACTTCCTGGACATCAAGGACGGCCGCCGCCTTCCCTTCCTTCGCCGGGCGGCGGAGGGCGAGGGAGAGCGGACCGGCCCCTTCCTCGTCGTCCCCCGGACGCTGGACGCCGCCCGCTCGCTCATCCTGTCTGCCAACCCGGCCGAGCTGCTCATCGTCGACGAGATCGGACCGCTCGAAATCGCCGGGAAAGGGCTCTGGCCGGCTCTCCGCGAGGTCCTCTTCAAGCCCGGCATGAAAACGCTCCTCGTGGCCCAGGAGGAGATTCTGGAGGATCTCGGCAAGCTGCTCGGCGCTCCGATGCCCCTGATCATCGACGCCTGCGATCCCAACGCCCAGCGCTTCCTGGACCGGACCCTCCTCGGCCCGGACAAGCCCCGCGACAACCAGGGCTGAATTCTCTGACGGTTCGCTCCGAAGACTCCGCTACCCGCCGGACGGGTGGCACGGTGCCAGCTCCTTCCCGCCCGGAGCGGAGATCGGCGCTCCGGCGCTGGAAAGTGAGGGGAGGCCTGGGATGAACCGGGCAACGCCCCGCGAACATTATGGGAAGCCGGGATCATGGGGCGGAGTTCCACGGGACCTGATACGCGGCGCGGTGCCAGCGGAGCGACGCGAGGACGGAAAGGAGCGCACCGTGACAGGACCCGCTCGGGGTGTTCCGGCAGGGAGGGGCGCGGCGCAGACCCCTGGCGGATACTTTCTTCATAAAGCGTTCCCGGACTTCAGATCAGAACCTTGCCTCGGCGTTTTTGATTTGCTATTGTAGGGAGCGGATTTTCATGGAGACGAAAAGCGGATCGCGCGAAGGGCCGAACGCGGTGACACCGGATCTCCTTGCCGCCTTCAGCGCCGCCGCCACGGCCGCGGACTCCGAGGTCTTGCGGGCGGAGGACGTCGGCCAGGCCATGGCCGTCGCCGCGCGCCTCTTCAAGCGGGAGAACATCCGGACCCTCGGCATTTCCCGTCCGCTCCGCCGGGCCGCGGAAGCCGCGGGCCTTGTCGCCGGCATTCCCGAAGGACCGGCCGGCGTCGCCGAGGCCGGAGCCGCCCTCGTCCGCGGCGACTTCGGCGCGGCCGAAACCGGGACCGTCGTCTGCCTGGATTCCGACGACGAGGAGCGGCTTCTCTGGACCCTGCCGCGGCTCTGCGTCTGCCTGCTCGAGAGCCGGGCGATCGTCCCCGATCTCCTGTCGGCGGCCGGCGCCGTATCGGAACACCTGGCGCGACGGAGCTCTCCGGCTCCCCGGGTGTCCTTCATCACCGGCCCGAGCCGCACGGCCGACATCGAAGGCCAGCTGGAGATCGGCGTCCAGGGGCCGGCCCGCTTCGTCATCATTCTCGTCGACGGGGGAAGCGTCTGAGGCCGTGAAAACGCTGACCATCGATCCCCGCGTCAAGGCCGCCCTCCAGGCCTTTTACGAGAGCTGGTCGGCCAAGCGTGCCGCCTGTTTCCGGGGCCTCGATTTCGAGGCCCTCCGCGAGACGCTGGCCGAGCTCCGGGACGAGGCCCTCGCCCGCCAGGACAGCCTGCTCCTCCGCTTCGAGGAGCAGGCGGCGCGGCACGGCAGCCGCGTCCTCAGGGCCCGGGACGGCGACGAGGCCAACCGCCTGATCCTCGAAATCCTCGAGCGCCACGGCGCCAAGAAGATCGTCAAGAGCAAGTCCATGGTCAGCGAGGAGACCCGCCTCAACGCCTATCTCCTCGGCCACGGCATCGAGCCGCGGGAGACCGACCTCGGCGAATGGATCGTCCAGATCGCCGGCGAAGCCCCGACCCACATGGTCATGCCGGCCATTCATCTGACCCGCGAGGGCGTCGCCCGGATATTTTCCAGGCATTTGCGCCGCGAGATCGCCGGCGACATCCCGGCCCTCGTCCGAATCGCGCGCGAGGAATTGAGGCGGGAGATCCTCGAAGCCCCCGCCGGCCTGACGGGCGCCAACGCCCTCGTCGCCGAGAACGGCTCGATCATGGTCGTCACCAACGAAGGCAACGGCCGACTCGTCACGACGGCCCCGCCCGTCCACATCGTCCTGGCCACCACGGAAAAGGTCGTGGCGGCCACATCCGACGCCCTGCTCCTGCTCAAGATCCTGACGAAGAACGCCACCGGCCAACCCATCTCGAGCTATGTGTCCTTCATCGCCGGGCCGCACCGGTCGGAGCAATACATCATCCTGCTCGACAATCACCGGAGCGAAATGCGCGCCGACGCCAAGTTCCGGGACGTCCTGCGCTGCATCAAGTGCTCGGCCTGCCTCAACGTCTGCCCCGTCTACCAGGTCATCGGCGGCGCGGAGTTCTCCCACGTCTACATGGGCGGCATCGGCAGCCTCCTGACCGCCTGGATCCACGGCCTCAAGGAATCCAAGGACCTGGCCGGGCTGTGCCTGGGCTGCCACCGCTGCGACACCGTCTGCTCGACGAAGATTCCCATCGCCGACCTGATCGTCGCCCTCAAGGAGAGGCTGAACCGCGAGACGGGCGGACCCTTATGGAAGAAGATCGCGCTCGACGGCGTCATGGGGCGGCCCGGCCTCAACCGCGGAGCGTTTTTCGCCGCGCGGACGGCCCGGGCGGTCATCAGGAAAAAGGGCTATGCCCGTTCTCTTCCCGCCTGGATGTCCAAGTACGATCGCTTCCGGGCCCTGCCCGCGCCCGCGCCGCGTCCGCTGTCCGGAGTCTTCGCCAAGGAAAAGCGGGCCCTGGCGAAAAAAAACCCGGCCGTGAAGGGGAAAGCGACCCTTTTCCCGGGCTGCCTCGTTCAGCATTTCTATCCGGACGTCGGGCGGGCGGCGCTCCAAGTCCTGGCCCGGCTCGGCTATGATGTCGTCCTCGGTCCGACGACCTGCTGCGGCTTCCCTCCCTGGAACTCCGGACACTCCGCCTCGGCCCTGCGGGCCTTCCGGGCGGTCATGAAGGGGATCAAGGGCGATGGACCGGTCGTCACCCTCTGCCCCACCTGCACGACCATGCTGGCCAAGGCCGGACCCGACCTTGTCCTCGGCCGGCAGGCGTCGAAGGCCGGCGGCGGGGCGGCCGGCGCCGGCGAGGCGGCGGATGTCCGGGCCTTCGCCGGCCGGGTCGTGACCTTCAGCCAGTTCCTGGCGCGCCGGGAGCCGGATGAGCTCAAGCGGCTTTTCGCCGGCGCGGCGGGACGGCCGGGCCTCAAAGCGACCTATCATGATTCCTGCCACCACAAGCACGTCCTCAACGCCTCGGAGGATTCGCGGACCCTGTTGCGCATGGCCCTGGGGACCGAGCTCGTGGAAATGGGGGGCGCCGCGGGCTGTTGCGGATTCGCCGGCACGTTCTCGGCCGATCACCCGGACGTTTCGGAAGCGCTCCTGGCCGACAAGCTGGAGGCCGTGTCGAAGTCCGGGGCCGGGCTTGTCGCCCTGGACTGCCCGGGCTGCCTGCTTCAGATTCGCGGCGGCTGCGCCCGCCTCGGCCGGACCGAGGAGGTCCGCCACACGGCCGAAATCCTGGCCGCGGCCCTCGAGAACAAATAGGGGATTCCCGGCGGAAAGGGGGCCGGTCCGGACTGCTCCCCCTTTCAGGGTGATTTCTCACCCCGCGAAATCACCCCCAAAGGGCATTGATCGCTCCCGCGGCTCCTGTAATCTGAAGGCGAATTCTTTTAAAGATTCATGAGCCGATGAACTACAACTTGCTGGAGAGTCCTGACGCTACGGCGGACGCCGGTTCGCCCCGAGGCTCCCGTCCGGAGGCGGGTCCGGCCGGGGGAATCGGCCCCAGGAAACTGAGGACGAAGATCTTCCTCGTGGCCGCCCTCGTCATCGTGGCCGTCTCCGTCTTCTATCTCGCCTATTTCCCGCGTCGGCTGGAGAAGAACCTCGTCCGTAACATCGGCGGCATCATCGAGACCACGACCGCCCTCGCCTCCGTGGGGCTGGCGGCGGAACTCAAGGCGGGCGACAAGGCCGGCCTGGAGATGGTTCTCAAGGAGAACTGCCGGCAGGCGGCCGGAATCCGCTATGCGGTCGTCGAGGATGGGTCGGGGCTCGTCCTGGCCTCCGCCAACCGGGACGTCGCCGAACAGAACATGTACCGGGAATCCGATCCCACCCAGCGGCCTCTCGAGCGCCGGGCGATGTACAGGACCAGGACTCCGGTCATGGCCGACGGGAAGGCGCTCGGGACGCTCTTCCTCGGCTTTTCCTTCGACGGATCCATCGCGGGCACGACCCGGGAAAAGAGCATGATCGTCATCGTCTGCCTGACCGCTATTTTCGTCAGCGGGCTCCTCGCCTCCCTTTTCAGCGGCATGATCACGCGCCCGGTCATCCAGGTGACGCGGACGGCCGAGAAGATCCTCAGGGGCGACACGACCCAGCGGGCGAAGGTCTATTCCCGCGACGAGATGGGCCTCCTGGCGCGGACGTTCAACGCCATGCTCGACGGCTTCGAAAGGAGCCGGCGGGACATGGAAATGGCCAACAAGTCCCTCGAGGAGACGATGCACGCCCGGTCCCAGGAGGTCGAAAAGGAGATCGTCGAACGGCGCCGCATCGAAAAGGAGCTCCGGCTGGCCCGGGAGGAGCTCGAGAACCGGGTCGAAAAGCGGACGGCGGAGCTGTCCAAGGTCAACGAAGAGCTCAGCGGCAAGGTCATCGAAACCCGCCGGGCGGAAGATCAGCTCCAGAGCACGCTCGACCGGCTCGAAAAGGCCCTGGAGGGCACGGTCCGGGCCATGTCCCTGACCGTCGAAATGCGGGATTTCTACACCGCCGGCCACCAGCGCCGCGTCTCGGCCCTGGCCGTCGCCATCGCCGAGGAGCTCCACCTGCCTTCGGAGAAGATCGAGGGACTGCGCTTCGCGGGCGCCATCCACGACATCGGCAAGGTCGTCATGCCCGCCGAGATCCTGGGCAAGCCGACGCGCCTGACCAAGACCGAGTTCCAGCTGATCAAGGACCACCCCCGGATCGGCTTCGACATCCTGAAGAACATCCAGTTCCCCTGGCCCGTGGCCCACATCGTCCTCCAGCACCACGAGCGGATGGACGGCTCGGGATATCCCGACGGCCTGATCGGGGAGGCCATCCTCCTCGAAGCCCGGATCCTCGCCGTGGCCGACGTCGTCGAGGCCATCTCGTCCCACCGCCCCTATCGTCCCGCCCTCGGCATCGATAAAGCCCTCGAGGAGATCCGCCGCGGCCGGGGCATCCGCTACGACATGCGCGTCGTCGACGCCTGCCTGAAGGTCTTCAAGGATCACCGCTTCACCATGAAGAAGGAAAGCGCCGGCGTCATCTACCAGTGAGGCGCTCCGCCTTCCCGTTCCGTTGACTTGACGGGGCTATTCCGCTAAAATCTCCTTCACTTGCCGGCGTAGCTCAGTTGGTCAGAGCATGCGGCTCATATCCGCAGTGTCGGGGGTTCAAATCCCTCCGCCGGCATTCTGATGACCTCATGGCCAAATCAAAAAGAGGCGGCGTTTTCCAGGCGTTCAAGGCCGCCGTCCTCAAGTCCGCCATGATCGTCCCCGGCGACCGCGTCCTGGTCGCCTGCTCCGGCGGTCCGGATTCCGTGGCCCTGGCGAGTCTCCTCCTCAGGCTCCGCGAGGAGATGCCCCTCGAGATCTCCGTCGCCCATTTCGACCATCGCCTGCGCCCCGGCGCCGCGGACGACGAAGCCTTCGTCCGGGAACTGACGAGGCTCTGGGTCGTGCCCTTCGTCTCCGGGGCGAAGAACGTCCGGGCCGAGGCGCGCCGGAGGAAGCTCAATCTCGAGGAGGCGGCCCGCCTGTTCCGCTACGAGTTCCTGCGCGGCGCCGCTCTCAGGGCGCGGGCGACCAAGATCGCCACGGGCCACACCATGAACGACCAGGCCGAGACGTTCCTCATGCGCCTCTGCCGCGGCACGGGCCTGACGGGGCTGGCCGGCATCGAGCCCGTCTCCGGCCCGGCCGAGTGCCCCGTCATCCGGCCGCTCCTCGGCTTCCGCCGGGACGCGCTCGAAGCGTACCTCAAGGAGGAGGGCCTGCGCTTCCGGACCGACCCGTCGAACCTCGACCGAAGGCTCCTCCGCAACCGCGTCCGCCTCGGGCTCCTGCCGGAGCTCGAGCGGGACTACGAGCCGCGGATCGTCGAGCATCTGGCGGCGCTGGCCTCGCTCGTCCGGGAGGAGGACGGGCTTCTCGCGGCGATCGTGCGCGAGCTCAGCGAGGATTTCATCGCCCGGCGCGGCCGGGACATCTCGCTCGACGTCCGGACGCTCTCGCTTCTGCCGCCGGCGCTGGCGCGCCGCGTGGCCCGGGAATTCATCCGCGAGCTCAAGGGAGATCTCCGCTCCATCACGGCCGGAGACATCAAGACCGTCCTCGGCCTCCGGGACGGCGGCGAGAGGACGGTCAGGAAAGGCCTCGTCCTGCGCCGCGAAAAGGGCCGGCTCTTCCGCTTCCACGTCAAGGCCCCGGCCCGGGCCTTCGAAAGGTCGTGGGACGGCCGGGGGGAGATTCGGGCCGGGGGAGCGGCGTTCAGCGGGACGCGGCTCGCCCGAGGCAAGGGCGTGCCGGTCAAGGGCGATGACGGCCGCCGCGCCGTCGTCGACGCGGCCAAGCTCCGCTTCCCGCTCACAGTCCGCGGCCGCCGGCCCGGGGACCTCTACCGACCCCTCGGCGCGCCCGGACGGAAGAAGATCAAGGAAATCCTGAGGGCCAAGGGCATCCCGCGCGATGACAGGGACCGGCTTCCGGTCTTCCTTTCGGCCGGGGAAATCGTCTGGATGCCCGGCCTGCCCGTCGGCGAGGCGTTCAAGGTGGACGCGGGCACGCGGCGGCTTTTCAGGATCGAGAAGAAAGGGGCCGGCCGCCGCTCTCAGCGGCGGTAGAGGCCGAGGTAGAGGCTGACGATTCTCTCGCCCCACAGCGCCGAAACGAAGGCCGCCGGGGCGAGGAAAGTCCCGAACGGCAGGGCGAACTGGAGATCCTTTTTCCGGCGGGCGATGAGGAAGACGCCGAAGACGGCGCCGACGAACGAAGCCAGGAGGAGGGTCAGCAGCGTCCTGGCCAGGCCCAGATAGGCCCCGATCATCAACAGCATGGTCACGTCGCCCATGCCCAGCCCCTCCTTCCTGCGGATGAGGCGGTAGGCGCCGTAGACGAGGAGGAGGAAGCCGGCGCCGGACACGGCTCCGAGGAGGGCGCCCCGGAACGTCAGGTCGTCCCGGAAGAAAGAGTAAGCCAGGGCGAGGACGAGACTCGGCATGGTGATCGAGTCCGGCAGGACCTGGTGGAAATAGTCGATGAAGCCGAGGGCGATGAGGGCGCTGGCGAACAGGCAGCCGGCGAGAAACTCCAGGCTCAGGGCGCGGCCCGAGCGGATGAAGACCAGGACGAAGCACAGGGCCGTGAGCATCTCGACCATGGGATAAAGGGTTGAGATCGGGCCGCGGCAGTGCCGGCATTTGCCGCCGAGCCAGAGCCAGGACAGCACGGGGACGTTGTCGTAGGGCTTGATCCTCGCCCCGCAGGCGGGACAGGTGGAGGGCGGCCGGACGAGGCTCATGCCGCGGGGGACCCGGAAGATGACGACGTTGAGGAAGCTCCCGAAGACGAGTCCGATGACGACGACGAGAACCAGGATTATCGTTTCCATGGGCTGACGGCGGCTTTCACTCCTCCGGTCGCGGGATCATAGACGTAATCCCGGCCGTCCAGGTCCTTGGGGACCTGGCTCAGGATTCCGCTCCGGACCAGGTCCCCGAGTCCGGCCGGGCGATGGCGATAGCGCTCTTCGAACGCGGCGACGGCCGCCTTGAGCCGGACCGTGTCGATCTCGGCCTTCACCTGGTAGAGGTGGTTCGAGGCGATCTTCTTCGTCTGCTCGTCCGGCGCGGTGTTGTAGATCTCGAGCCAGGTCTGCCAGGAGGTTTCGAGGTCGCCCTTCTTGTAGAGCGCGTTGGCGTAGAGCCTCTTCGTGAAATCCGGGGCGCCCGGCAGGCCCATGCACTTCTCGAAATATCGCCGGGCCCGGTCGTAGTCCTTGAGGTTCATCATGGCGATGTGCCCCGCCTCGAAGGGGAGCAGCCACTGTTGGGGGTTCTTTTCGATCCCGCTGTCCAGGATCTTGAAGGCCAGGTTGATGTCCTGGGCCTCGGCCTGGGCGATCAGCGCTCCCGTCTCGTAGGGGTCGATGAAGCCCGGGTCGAGCTCGGCGATGATGGCGAAGATGTGGTCCAGGTGGGTGAAGCGGTCGTCGATCGTCGGCGTGCTGTAATACTGGATGGCCCAGAGGTAGATGAGATCGGCGGCCAGCGCCGAATAGCCGAAGGTCGCGTAGCGCAGGAATTTCCCGGAGGGGATATAGATGATGGAGGAGCCGGGGACTTCCTTGCGGACGACGGCGTCGGCGCGGGTTTTGAGGAGCATGAAGGAGGCGCAGGCCGCGACGAGGAAGAGGACGAGGAGGATCGTCGCCGAGCCCCTGGCCGCCGCCTGTTTCCTGATCATGTCCGTCTTCGCGCCTCCCCGCCGGATCAGATGAAGTCCCGTCGCCGGAAGACGAGGATCGCCAGGCCCAAAATGAAGGCCGTGTAGCAGACGCCGTAGAGGAAGGAGGCGAGGTAGATGCCGGCCGGGATGGGCAGGCCGTGGACGACCTCCGTCCTGAAGTTGAAGTTTTCGAGGTCGGGGAGGAACGTGTACAGGGCCCGGGCCGCGGTCCGCCCGGCGCCGGGCCTCATTTTCTTGATGAGGGCCTCGAGCCCCCACGAGAGATGGCCGATGAGATAGAAGGCCAGGGAGAAGATCGAGCTGAGGATGGGCGTCGAGAACGAGGAGAACAGGATGGCCACCGCGGTGACGAGGACGAGCTCGAGGAAGATGTAGGCGATGGCGACGAGCATCGGCCACTCGATCCGGAACGTGTGGAGATAGACGATGGCCAGGAAGATCAGGCTCATGCCGGCGGTCATGACGAAGATCGTCAGGACGAGCCCGAGGAATTTTCCGAGGATGAACTCGCCCCGGCGGAGCGGCTTGGCCAGGAGGGTGAAGATCGTCTTCTTGTCGATCTCCTTGTAGACCAGGCTCGTGCCGATGAGGACGGCCATCAGGACGCCGAAGATCGAGATCGAGGCCAGCCCGACGTCCTTGATGATCTTGACCCGGTCGCCGACGGTCAGCACGGCCAGGACGCGGGAGGCGAGGATGGCGACCGCGGCGAAGAAGAAGAGGAGGTAGAGGATGCGGTCCCGCTTGGCTTCCTTGAAGGTGATCCCGGCGATGGCCCAAATCTTCATTTCCCTGTCACCGTTTCGACGAAGATGTCCTCGAGGGTCTCGGTCCGCGGGCTGAGGGACAGGACGCGGCCGCCCTTCTCATGGACGAGGGCCAGGACGTCGGCCACCCGGCCCTCTTCGGCGATCCTGAGGAAGACCCGGTCGCCGCGGACGGAGACGCCCTCGCCGAGGCCGCGGAAGGCCTCGGGCCCGACGCCCGAGACGGTCAATTCGGTGAAGAGGACCTTCTCCGAGACGAGGTCCTGGAGCGCGCCCTGCTTGACGATCCGGCCGCCGACGATGATGGCCACGTGGTCGCAGATCATCTCGATGTCCTGGAGGATGTGGGAGGTGAAGAAGACGGTCTTCCCCTCGTCCCTGAAGCGGACGATGATGTCGCGGATCTCCTTACGGCCGAGCGGGTCCATGCCGCCGAGGGGCTCGTCGAGGATGACGAGCTTCGGGTCGTTGATGAGGGCCTGGGCCAGGCCGACGCGCTGGAGCATGCCGCGGGAGAACTTCCGGAGCCGGAGCGAGGCGGCGCGCTCGAGGCCGACGAGCTTGAGGAGGCGGGCGATGCGCTCCTCCTTTTCCTTCCGGCCGAGGCCGAAGAGGTCGGCGTAGAAGGCCAGGAACTCCGCGGCCGTGAGGTAGTCGTAAAAGTAGGGGTTCTCCGGCAGGAAGCCGAGTGCCTGGCGGGCGCGCGGGGAGAGGTGCGGCCGGCCGAAGATCTCGATCGTCCCGGCGTCGGGAAAGATCAGGCCCAGCAGGCACTTGATGGTCGTCGTCTTGCCGGCGCCGTTCGGGCCGAGGTAGCCGAAGATCTCGCCCTCCTGGACGGAGAGCGAGATGCCCTTGAGGATCTCGCGGGTCTTGGGGATGAAGCCGAGGCGGAAGGACTTCTTGAGGTTTTCGATCCGGATCGCGTCGGCCATGGGTGTCTCAGATCATTTTAATGAAAGGCCGGGCAAAGTCAATCCGGCATTGCGTGCCCGCGCCGGCCGGCCCAGGAAACGGACCGGGGTCCCGTTGAATTTTCCGCCGCTCTCAGCCCCTGCCGAGTTCCGCTTTATTTCAAATTCCGCTCGAAGAGCTTGAAGATCCGCTTGTAATCGTCCATCGGAGCCACGGCCATCTTGGCGGGTTCCGTCCGGCGAGGGCCGGGAGCCTCTACATGGCTGGCGCTATTTTTTAGCCAGGCTCTCGAACGGTCCCCACTCGCCGACGGCTTTATTCATCAACTGGCCGGCGAATTTATCGCCGTCGACCGTCATCTTCATGACGAAATCCGCGCTGCCTCCCATCGCCTTGAAGGAGAAGCTGATTTCGTTGCCCTCGAGCTTGACTTCGGCGATGACGGCGTCCTTGTCGATCACTCCCAGCGAGTCATTGATCGTTCCCGTATAAGTCGGGCCCGCTTTCTTCAGGAGCAGCGTGATCGTGTCCACTCCAATGGCCTTGGTGTCGACGGACCCCACCCATGTTCCCGTCCAATCGAAGGCGGACGAAGCCGGAGCGGCCAGTAGGGAAAGGCCCAAGACGGCCAGAATTCCGAGAGCGAGTTTTGATGCGTTCATGATATCTCCTGCCGTGATGAAATCGCCGCCCACCGGGCGACGGCGTTGAAGTTTTTTTCGGGACTACTCATATTTCAATGAATCCATCGGGTTGGCCGAGCCCGCCCGATAGGCCTGGTAGCCGACAGCCACGAAAGCGATGCTCAGGGCGGCCGCGGCCGAGCCGAGGAATGTCCACAGGCTGAGGCCGGTTCGATAGGCGAATCCGCGGAGCCAGGTGCTCATGGCGAAATAGGCGATCGGCCACGCAATCAGCGCGGCCAGGCCGACCAACTTGAGGAATTCCCGGGATAACAAGCCGATGACCTGGCCGACGGATGACCCCAGGACTTTCCGAACGCCGATCTCTTTTTTCCTCTGTTCGGCCAGGTACGAGGCCAGGCCGAAAAGGCCCAGGCAGGCGATGGCGACGGCCAAAAGGCTGAATGACGAGAAGATCCTGTTGAGGCGTTCCTCCGACCGGTATTGGGCGGCGAAACTCTCGTCGACGAAGAAATAGTCGAACCGGCCGCCGGGGACGAGGGCGCGCCAAGAGTTCTTGAGGTCTGCGAGGAGCCGGGCGACGTCTTTCGTCCGGAACTTGACGAGGTAAAAGCTCTCTCCGTCGAGTTCGTTGGAGATCCAGATCGGTTCGATCACGTCGCGGAGGGAGGAAAAGTGGAAATCCTTGACCACCCCGACGACGGTCCTGGTTTCATAACGGTCTCCCTTGGGATCGGCGAGAATCTTGATGGTCTTGCCAATCGGATCGGCCCAGCCGGTTTTCCGGGCGGCTTCCTCGTTGAGGAGGATCGCGTTCCCGGCGTCCGAGGGAAAATCGCGGGAAAAATCCCTCCCCCGGACGATGGTCATCCCCATGGTGCGGACGAAATCGGCGTCGGCGAAGAGACGGCGAAAGAGCAGATTGGAGTTCCCGGCGTAGCCTTCCGGGATGACAATGTCGATGCTTTGCGAGCTTTGATCCTGGCCGGGGACGAACTCCGCGGCCGCGACGTCCGCGACGCCGGGGATGCTCTTCAACTGCGCTTTGACCCGCTCCGGCGCGGGGGAATCCTTGCCGCCCGCGGGCTGAATGGCCAGGACCTGGTCTTTTTGAAAGCCGAGGTCTTTGTTTTTCATGTAGCGGATCTGGTCGGCGATGGTCCGGGTTCCGATGATCATGGCGATGGAAAAGACGAATTGGCTGACGACCAGGAGGCGGCGGAACCGGGCGTTTCCGGAGCCGCCCTGCCATCCGGGTTTCAAGGTCTTGACCGGCTGGAACGATGACAGATAGAACGCGGGGTAGCTGCCGGCCGCGATTCCGCAGACGAGCACCAGGCCGACGACCACCGGAACAAGCCAGGCCAGTTCCCTGAGGCCGAATGTCAGCTCGATTCCGGAAAGGGATTTAAAAAGAGGAAGAGCCAGCCTGACAAGAATCCAGGCCACCAGCAGCGATGCCAGGCTGGTGATGATGGATTCCCCGAGAAATTGTCCGATAAGGTCGCCGCGCCTGGCTCCGACGACTTTTCGCAAGCCGACTTCCCGGCCTCTCCGGGTCGCCCGGGCCGTCGCCAGGTTGATAAAGTTCATGCAGGCAATGGCCAGAATGAAGACGGCGATGGCCGCAAAGATATAGACATAAAGAATATCGCCGTTAGGGCCGTATTCCCATTGCATTTTGGAGCGGAGATGGATGTCCGTCAGAGGCTGAAGCCGGAACCGAAAATTCGCCTTGAGGGCTTTCAAGGCTTTGCCCATCTTCTCCTCGACCACGGCCGGGAGTTTGGCCTCGAGCGGTTTCCGCGCTTCGGGGCGGGTCAGACGAAGATAGGTGTAGGATTTGAAATTACCGAACCACAGATCCCGCATCGCCGGGGACCAGGAGAAGTACGTTTCCAGGGAGCAGAGCAGGTCGAATTGGAGATGGGAATTCTGGGGAATGTCGCGCATGACGCCCGTGATCTCGAAATCGTATTTTTCATCGACCTTGAGGAATTTTCCGACGGGATTCTCCGTCCCGAAGGTCAGGGCGGCCGCGCTTTCGGACAGGATGGCGGTATAAGGCCTGGCCAGGGCCGTCCGGGCATCGCCCCGGACCAGAGGGAAAGTGAAGACGTCGAAGACGGACGGTTCGCCGAAGACGACGTTGGCCGGGACGGCTTCCTTGTCGGCGTGCCGGACGGGAAGGACCGACCATTGGAGGATTCTCGCGGCGCTCCGCACCTCCGGATATTTCGCCGCCAAATAGGGCGCCAGGGGAGCCGGGGACCGCGGGGCGTTGATCGGATTGCCGCCGAGCACCGCGTCGATCGTGACGCGGAAGATCCGGTCCGCGTCCCGATGGAACCGGTCGAAACTCAATTCATGATGGATGTAGGAAATGATCAGGAGGCAGGCGGCCATCCCCAGGGCCAGGCCGGCGATATTGATGAACGAGTACCCCTTCTGTCTCCGCGTCTTGCGCAGGGCGATCTTCACATAATTCCAGAGGAGCGCCGGCATGAACCGCGGCGGCTGCCAGGAGGGGCGGCCGTGCCGTTTCGTCGTCGTGGCCTTGAAGAACTCGGCGTCGATCTTTTCAGTCCCGCCCATGGCCGCGACGGCTTCCCGGAACGCTTGCTCGGGATTCGAGCCCTGCCCGATGAGGTCGGCGATCTTATCCCGCAGATGCGCCTCGAGCTCCGTTTTGTAGCCGTCGTCGAGAGTCAGACTCCCGGCCAATCCCGTTCGCCATTTCTTGATCGCGGCTTCCAGGTCGAACATGACTGATTCCTTTAGCTCAACTCCGGTCTTCCGCCGGCGCCCAGAGTTTCGCCAGGGCTTCATGAACGCTCAGCCAATGGGCTTTTTCCCGGGCGAGTTCCTCGATTCCGGCCTCGGTCAAGAAATAGTATTTGCGCATCCGGCCTTCATCGGAAAGCCGCCATTTCGAGCGGATGAATCCATCCGCTTCCAGACGGTGAAGAACGGGATAGAGCATGGCCTCGGACCAGTCCAGGACTCCGCCGGACACGAGCTTGACCCGTTGAAGGATGCGATAGCCGTAGTTTTCCCCTGAAAGGAGGAGAGAAAGGATGATTGGTTTGGCCGACGCGGCGACGAGTGCTTTAGAAACCATGATATACCTCAATAGTTCCGATACCCAACGTTGTTATGTATGCGAAAAACGTGCCAGCCTCAATTTACCTGGATAGGGCACAAACGGAAGATATCTGAGGAGTCCATTGTCCGGTTGCGGGCAAAAACGTCCGATATCGGACGTTTATCTTTTTATTACCGACGCCGCCCTATGCCGACGTTTCCACGGGCGTCAAGATTCTTTGCGGCTTTGAGACTCAATCGGAAGCGGCGGCGTCCGGGGTGGCAGCGGGCGGGATGGGCCGCCTCCGTTCTCCCAGCACCAGCCGGACTTGGTGCGTGCCGCCGTCGTCGGCGAGAGGGATGGAGCGCGGGTCGACCGGCGCTCCATCCAATTCCGCCTCGGCGATGCCGCGACAGCGGTGCTCCGGGTTCGAGACCGCGATCTCGTAGCGCGTTCGGCCGAAGCGCCAGACGATCGCATAGTCAGGCCAGGATGAAGGGATGCAGGGGTCCATCTCGAAGGTCGATCCCCGGCGCCGGAGCCCGAGGATATTCTCGAGGCCCGCGCGGTACATCAAGCCCGCGGAGCCGGTGTACCATGTCCAGCCGCCGCGCCCGACGTGCGCCGGGTCGGAGTGGACGTCTCCGGCGATGACGTAGGGCTCGGCCATGTAGCGCCCGACACCGGCCGCCGTCCTGGTATGGTTGACGGGATTGAGCATGTGGAAAAGCTCCACCGCCTCGTCGCCGCTGCCCAGCCGGGCCATGGCCATGACGACCCAGAGAGCCCCATGGGTGTACTGGCCGCCGTTCTCACGCACGCCGGGCGGATAGCCCTTGATGTACCCCGGATCCTGGCTGGATTTGTCGAAGGGCGGGGTGAGCAGCAGCACGACCTGGGATCCGCGCCGAACCAAGTGGGTGCGGACGGCGTCCATGGCGCGTTCGGCGTAGCGCACGGGAACGGCGCCCGAGAGCACCGCCCAGGACTGCGCGACGGCGTCGATCCGGCATTCGTCGTTCTGGGCCGAGCCCAGAGGCTTGCCGTCGTCGTAGTAGCCCCGCCTGTACCACTCGCCGTCCCAGGTCTGCTCCAACATGCTGCCGAGCCGGCGGGCCTCGCCGCGGTAGCGCTCGGCCCGGGCCTGGTCCCCCCGGGCTTCGCAGAGGGGCGCGAACTCGCTCAGGACGGAATGGAGGAAGAAGCCCACCCAGGCGCTCTCCCCGCGTCCTTCCCGTCCCACGCGGTTCATACCGTCGTTCCAATCTCCGCTCCCCATGAGGGGAAGGCCGTGGGCGCCCGCGGTCAGACCACGGTCGATGGCGCGCAGGCAATGCTCGAAGATCGAACCCTTTTCGGTCGAGACGCGGGGTTGACCATAGGCGTCCTGCGCTTCCGGGGCGAGCGGCGCGGCCTCCAGGAAGGACGCCGGCTCGTCGAGGACGCCCGCGTCTCCCGTCGCCCGGACGTAGTGCGCCACGGCGTGGGGAAGCCACAACATATCGTCGGAACAGCGCGTGCGAGTGCCCCGGCCGCTCCGCTCGTGCCACCAATGCTGGACGTCGCCTTCGAGGAATTGCCGGCCGGCCGCCCGCACCAGGTGTTCCCTGATGAGATCCGGCCGGGCCAGCGATAAAGCCATGACGTCCTGAAGCTGGTCGCGGAATCCGAAGGCGCCGCCCGGCTGCTGATAAGAGGACCGGGCCCACAGGCGGCAGCTCACGTCCTGATAGAGCAGCCAGCGGTTCATCAACAGATCGAAGGAGTCGTCCGGCGTACGGACCTGGACCGCGCCGAGAATGCCGTCCCAGCTCCGGCGCACGGCCTCCCGGGCGATTTCCACGGCGTCCACTCGACCGTGCCGGCCCACAAGCTCGCGGGCTTCGTCCACATCCTTCCCCTGGCCAAGCAGGAACACAAGACGACGCGTCTCCCCCGGGATCAGAGTGAAGGAGAGCTGCAGCGCGGCGCAGGGATCGAGTCCCGCTCCGAAGCGGCCCGACAGGGCTCCTCGGCGGAGCGCCGCCGGCTGCGCCAGGGAGCCGTTGCGGCCCAGGAACGACGAGCGATCTCCCGTTGCCGAGCGCAGCCCCTCGCTCGCGTGCGCGAAAGCCACGCGCCCCGCGAACTCCTGGTTGTAGGGATTTCTGGCCAGGACCGCTCCCGTCGCGGAATCGAGTTCGGTCACCACGTGCGTGCTCTGGCCGGCCCGCGGCGGCCCCAGCATCCACTCGTTGTAGGCGAATACGCTCAGGCCCCGCGCCCTGCCGCTTTCGTTGGTGAGAGTGAGCAGCGAGAATTTCACCGGGTCCTTCGCGTCCACGAATACGTCGAGGTCCTGGCGCAGGCCGTGCGCTACGGAAGCGAAACGAGTCAACCCGGCGGAATGCCGAATCATGAAGCGCTCGTTCCCGCCCGTGCGGGGCATCGGGCCCGGCGTCGGGGACCAGGCCTCTCCGGTTTCGTCGTCGCGGATGAAGAGCGCCTCGGCCGTGGGGTCGGTCACGGGGTCGTTCGCGAAAGGCGTGAGGCGGTTCTCGCGGCTGTTCTCCGACCAGGTGAAAGCCGACCCGGAGGCCGTGACCACTGTCCCGAACGCGGGGTTGGCGATGACGTTGGCCCAAGGCAGGGGTGTCTCCTGGTCCGCTTCAAGGACGACCACGTAGTCGCGCCCGTCCTCGGCGAAGCCGCCCATGCCGTTGGCCAGGGTGAGCGGAGGCACGGCCACGTGCGCCGGCGCCGCGGCGGCTGAGCTCGGCTCCGTGGCGGACGCGGATTCTTCCCGCTCCGGCCACTCGGGATCGGGCCGGTCGAGTTGGTTGGCCAGATCGCCCCGCTCGCCGCTCAGGACGGCGCGCGCCACGCCCGCGAGGAGGATGCGCTCGGCTTCAGCCATGCGGTCCCCACGGAGCAGGTAAGTCCCGCCGGGCCGGTGCTTCCAGGCCCTCCAGGGCCCATTGTCGAGGAGGGCCGCGAGCTGTGCGTGCATCTCGTCGCAATAGCTCACGGGGTGCTCGTTGAGAATCACGACGTCGGCGCTCAACCCCTTGAGCCGCCAGTACTCCTGCGCCTGCAGGACCTGGCGCACCAGCGGCAGGTCGTCCTCCTCGACGACCCGCACCAGGAGGATGGGGAGATCGCCCGAGATGCCGTGCGGCCAGAGGCCCTCCTGGCCGAGGGAGTTGCGGGCCAGGAGCTCCGGGCTTGCGCGGAGAGATCCGTCGGCATACAGCACCCGCGAGGCCAGGCGTTCGAAGAGCAAAGCTTGTTCGCTCGAGATGCCGAGGTGGAGGAGGCCGCTCTGCGCATGCGCGAAGGCGAGGGCGAAGGTCCGCGCCGCGGCGCTCGGCTCGTGGTAGCGCTGGGCGAGAGCCAGGGCCGTCTCCCGGGAAGACGTCATCCCCGTGGCGAAAGACAGCCTGATGAAGCCGCCCGGCGCCAGGCGAATGCGTTGCCGGAGGCTGACGACGGGGTCGAGCACGAACCCGGTCGTGCCGGACAGGGAACGTCCGTCGAGGGCTTGGGGGTTCTCGGGACCGCGGCCGCGGCCCAGGAAGCGGGCCCGATCGGTCTCCCATTCCACCGGGCCCTGCTTCCGTCCTTCGAGGCTCAGGACGTGAATCGCCCACACCCCGGGCTCGTCCGGGGCGCGCGCCCGGCGATGGCAGAGGAGGGCGGCGCTCTCAGGCAGGTATTCCGTCTCGACGAACAGCTTGCCGAAGGCGGGATGGGCCAGGTCGTCGGCCGGCGGGGCGAGGACGATCTCGGCATAGCTCGTGATCTCGATCTCGCGGGGACGATCGCTGTGGTTGGTCACCGCCAGGCGCCGCACCTCAACGTCGTCCTCGTTCGAGACCGCGATGTCGAGCTGGGTGGCGATGTCGTCGTCGCGGCGATGGAAGGTCGCCTTCTCCGCGAGGAACGAGACCAGGTAGTCCTCCGGCTCCTTGGCGGTGGGGTGAAAAGTGGCCGACCACACCGAGCCGCTCCGCACATCGCGCAGATAGAGGAACTGGCTTCCCGGGTCGCGGGTCGAATCCTCCCGGTGCCTTGTGACCGCGCGGCCTCGGCAGAAGCTGGCGCCCCCTCCCGCGTTCGTCACGACGGCGGAATAGTTGCCGTTGGACAGGAACTGCGCATGCGGGAACGGCGTATGCGGCGACCGGAAGCGGCGAATGGCCAGCGCGGGCAGCGGGCCGGCCACGCGGGTCTCTTCGACCGGTTGCGGCTGGGTGATGGGCACCAGGCGCGTGACCCGCTCCTGCAACAGCATCTCCGTGGCCTGCACGCGCGGGTCGGCATGAAAGCGTTTCACCATCGGATCGCCGAGGAGAACGTTGGCCAGGGACACCAGAGTCATCCCCTGGTGATGGGCCATGAAGGCACGCACCACCGTTCCCCGGGCGAGGCCCGCTCTTCTCCCGGCGCTTTCGAGCTCGTCGGTCTTCCCATGCGTGTAATCGATGGCCTCGTAGTAGCCGTAGGCGCCTTCAAGACCTTCCCCGGCCAGGCGCCGCAGATTGCGGGCGGCCTCCGTTGGTTCGAGCCCGGCGGCGAGCGCGGTGGCGTAAGGTGCGACCACCAGCTCGTCGCCCAGACCGCGCTTCAGGCCGAGGCCGGGGATGCCGAAGGCCTTGTACTGAAAGTTGCCGTGCCTGTCCACGAGGTTGTAGGCGGACTCCGAGATCCCCCACGGCACGGCGCGATCCCTCGCGTACTCGATCTGCCGCCGTACGGCCATCCGGCACGTCTGGTCGAGGAGCGTCTCCGGAAAGCTCTTCATGAAGAGGAGCGGCAACAGGTACTCGAACAGGGTGGCGCTCCAGGACAGGAGGGTGGGCGTCCCGTCCACGCCGGTGATGAGCCGTCCCAGGTGGAACCAGTGTGCTTCGGGGAGGTTGCCCTTGGCGATGCCGATGAAACTCGTCAGCCGCGATTCCGAGGCCAGGAGGTCGTAGTAGGAAGCATCCAACCGGCCCGGCCCCTCGGCGTCGGCGAGACGATAGCCGATGGAGAGGATCCGGCGTTGCGGATCGTAGAGGAAGCGGAAGTTCATCCCGTCCGCGAACCGGGCGGCTCGGCCCGCCAAATCAAGGAGGCGTTGGGAGAGATCGACGTCACTCAGCCGCGTATTGACCTCGCGGATGAGTGCCGCGGGCGGAGGTTGCCGGCTCGCTTGGCGCAGCCCTTCCGCCAGGGTCATGAGCGCGCCCGCGAGGTTGCCGCTGTCGACGGTGGACACATAGGCCGGCGGGAGCGGCGCCAGGCTCTGCGTGTCGTACCAGTTGAGCAGGTGGCCGTCGAAGCGTTCGAGGCCTTCCATCGTGGTCAGTGCGGCATCGATCCTGGAGACGAGCTCGTCCGTCCGGATGAAGCCGAGATCGTGAGCGGCCAGAGTGGCCAGCAGCCCCATGCCGATGTCCGTCGGCGATGTCCGGTGGGCGGCCCGGGGTTCCGGCGTTTCCTGGAAGTTGTCCGCGGGCAAGCCGTGATCTTCGGGACCCATGAACGCCTCGAAGTATCGCCAGGTGTTGCGGGCCATGAGATGGAGGAACCGGCGGTCCTCTTCCCCCAGCTCGACGCGTCGCGGTGCCACGGGCCGGCTCAGCGCACATGCGATCAGCGGCGCGGCCGCCCACAAAGCCAGGAACGGAATGGCCGTGAGGAGCGCGCTCGGGCGCACCAGCGAGACCAGGAGGAGGCCGCCCGCCGCGATCAGTGGGCTCGCCGCCATCTCTGCCAGAAACAGCCGCGCGCTCGTTCGCCTTGCCGTGCCGGCGCCTCGGGCTTCGCTGGTCGCGGCCGTCTCCCACTCCAGCAGGCGGCGCTGGGTCGCCGCGAGACGGACCAGGGTCAACACGATCGCGTGGATCCTCTCATACGCCTGGCTGGCCAGGAACGTGAGCTGCAGCGATACCTGAGCGAGAACGGTTTTTATATCTTTCCATGCGGCGCGGAAGAACACCAGCCACGGCTGCTGCAACCCGGGACCTGCGGCAACCTCCAGGAGCAGCGGATAAAGGGGAAAGGCCATGGCGGCCAGGATGGCGGCCGTCCAGACCGCCGGTCTCCCCGGCAGGATCGTCCAGGCTAGAAAAAGCAGGGCGACGGTCGAGGGGGGCACGAGGCTGCGCCTCAGGTTGTCGAAGATCTTCCAGCGCGAGATGAGGGGCAACCGGTTGCGCTTCAGGCCGGAGCGGGTCGGAACCCAGGGAAACAGCCAGCGAAGGATCTGCCAATCGCCCCTCACCCAGCGGTGCTGGCGCCGGGCGTGGGCGAGGACGCTGGCGGGATAATCGTCCACCACTTCCACGTCCGTGACGAGCGCCGTGCGGGCGTAGACTCCTTCGAAGAGGTCATGCGAGAGAAGGGCGTTCTCGGGCACGCGCCCCTCGAGGGCGGCCATGAACGCGTCCACGTCGTAGAGCCCCTTGCCCGTGAAGATCCCCTCGCCGAACAGGTCCTGATAGGTGTCCGAAACAGCGGTGGTGTAGGGATCGACCCCGGTGTGGCCGGCATAGAGGCGGGCGAAGAGTGAACCGGCGGCGCTGGCCATGGTCACGCTGACCCGGGGCTGCAGGATCCCATAGCCCTCGGTGACGCGGCCCAGGCGGACGTCGAAGCGGGGGCGGTTCAAAGGGTGGGCGAGAATGCCGATCAGCTTCTTCGCGGCGTCCCGCGGCAGGCGGGTGTCGGAGTCGAGAGTGAGGCAGTAGCGCACGCCGGGGAGAATCCCCACGTCGCCGACCTGCACGGAGAAGCTCGTGTCCGTGGCCCCGCGGAGAAGGCGGTTCCATTCCTCCAGTTTTCCCCGCTTGCGCTCCCAGCCCATCCAGACGCTCTCTCCCGGGTTCCACTGGCGCACGCGATGGAACAGGAAGAACCGGTCCGTATGCCCTTCGCCGAAGCGCGCGTTCAGGGCATCGATCCCCGCCCGGGCGGCGGAGAGGATCGCCTCGTCCTCGGGCATCTCGCGCGCGGGGGCGTCGATGAAGTCGCTGAGAATCGCGAAGTGAATGCACGGGTCGAGGTTTCCGAGAGCCAGCACCTCGATGTGCTCGATGAGCCGGGCCACGGCGGGCACGCTCGTCAGCAGCGTGGGCACGACCACCATGGTCCGCGCGCTGTCGGGGATTCCCGAGGGGAATTCGAGGCGGGGGAGGCGTCGCGGCGGCGCCCAACGAGCGACCAGGCGCTGCACGAAGGCGATCGCCACCTCGCTGGCCGGAAGCAACAGGAGCACCAGAGCCGCGGCCCGAATCCAGAGCGATGCGCTCTGATCATGGAGGTAGGCGAGCCCGAGGCCCAGCGGGAGGGCGGTCAGGAGCCCGATCGATCCGAGGTAGACGGCGGTGGCATGGGCGAAGATGGAACGCCGCACCCGCCGGCCGAAGCGGGGTCGAAAGGCGACCTCGGCCTCGAGGTCACGACGGCCGTTGCCGATGAGGTAGTAGCCGACATGGGCGGCGCGATCCCCCGCATGTCCGCCCTCCACGACTTGGCGAGCCCGCTCGACGGCTTTTTGAGCCACGGCCAACTGCGCCTCTCCGGTGGGCTTGGAAAGCTCCTCCACGGCCTGGCGGTAGCGGTCGCGGCTCAGGAAGTCCATGCTGCCATAAACTCCGGCCGGATCGCGCTGCAGCACGCGCTCGACCCGGCTGACGGCCTCGAAGTACTGGCTCCAATCGAGCGTGGAGCAGAGACGGAGGCTGGTGATGACGTTGGCCACCGAGACCTGGGCCGCGGCCTGACGCTGATGCTCGCTCCGGATCGCGTCCTCGGAGGTCATCTGCTGAGCGGAGAGATGCGTTTCGACGGCGTCGCGGACGGCGGAAAGGCGAGGGCCGTACTCGCGCAGGCGTTGGAGGAGCTGAAGGACATAACCGGTATGGAGGTGCTTTGGCAGAGGCGGCGGCTTCCCGTGCCCGGAGGCGTCGACCCGCGCCACGTAGGAGTCGGCCGCCCGGACGGCCGCGCGGGCTTCGAGTGTCTCCTCCGCGAGCCGCCTCAGGTTCTCGATGAGGGCCAGCTTCAGCATGCTCGGCCAGGCCCACAGCTCGCCGATCGTGAGCGGAACCACGGCCTGGAAGCCGTTCATGAAGCGCACCAGCTGCTGCCGGTCCAAGCGGCTGTCGCTGTGGCGGATGATCTCTTCGGCCAGAGCATAGACGCGCGCGTGGCCCGCGAGCTCCCGCAAGGCGAGTTTGGGCAACTCGCGATAGTAGCCCGGCGGGAGGTTCCGTCGCACGTCGAGGACCTCGGCTGCCACGAGATGGAAGTTGTCGAGGAGCCATTCCGCCGCGGGGGTGACGAATTCTCCCCGGTGCACATCGTCGGCCAAGGTGATGTAGGCCTTTCGGAGGACACGGACGTTGTCTTCGAAGCGCGGCAGGACGTTTCGTGCCGCGCGGCGGGGGTTCGGGTTGAGCGTGAACCTGGCCGCGAGCGCTCTCGCCCTCTCTTCCAGTCTTTCAATGCTCAGCAGTTCATCACGCAGGGGTTTTTTGAGGGGCTGCGGAGCGCGGCGGCCGAGCAGGCGGGAAAGGGTTTTCAAATCTTGCGCCACCGCGATGCGTAATGGTCCTCGATGTCCCAACCCATGTGTGCTCCTCTATCGGCGGGGAAAAGCAGTAAGTGATTTATTTATATTATATTACAGGCAATGGAATATAACAACCGGGGTCGTTTCGCCGGACGAGAGATCTATGCTCCCCAAGTTCCGGGTTCTTTGATAACGAGTCGCTTCCTTCTGAGCCGATCCGTTTTCAGGCGACGCCCTTGATCCGCCGGGCATTGGCGCGGTGGAGCTTGAATCCAAAGGCTTCTTCGTTCGGCCTCGTCGCTTTGCCTTCTGCCGGCCGGTTTATTTAAGATTGTTCTCGAACAGCTTGAAGATCCGCTTGTATTCGTCGGTCCAGGCCGAGACCGTCCGGAAAGAATGGTCCTCGACGGGATAGAAGGCCACGTCCCAGTTCTCCTTGCCGAGCTCGATCAACC
>Ga0315282_10002431_pt1 | contig 34348 bp, 28 predicted proteins | sample YL17G07_20_MG_FD_203693 | JGI IMG/M metagenome (GOLD analysis project Ga0315282, IMG submission 203693) | Sediment microbial communities from Yellowstone Lake, YNP, Wyoming, USA - YL17G07_20 | ecosystem: Environmental > Aquatic > Freshwater > Lake > Sediment | place: USA: Wyoming | collected...
GGCCGGTCGAAGGGGCGGTAAACGCGATAGTACTGGCCGAGCGTGACACCCTGCTTGCCGCCAATGTCCAGGTAAACCACGTCGCGCTGGCCGAGCAGCATGGTGAACCCTTTGCCCGCCACGATGGTTCCGGTGTTCTTGCCCGAGGGCGGAGCGAACATGTCCAGGCGGCGCCCGGTCTGAATCGGCGGCTCCTGCTTGGTGTTGAACGGGATGCAGATATCACCCACGGAAATGGATTCGCAGGTGTGCAGCACCGTGGCCGTGGCCGAGCCCGGGCGCACGATGTTGACCCGCAGCCGCCCAGCTTCCTGGTACATGAGGCCCAGTTCCAACAGCCGGCGGTATTGCCCCGGGAACACTTCCTGGCGCACCATGTCCTGCACCCGCCGCAAGACGATGTACTCGCCGCCTGGGTTGACGATCCAGCCGGCGCCCACGTTCAGATACACGATGTCGCCGGGAACGAACTGGGTCTTGGCGCCGCTTTCCTCACCCGCCGCTACGCGCAGCCCTTCGTTCAGCGGATTCTCGCTGATGAAACCGGCGCAATAGGTGATGTTGTAGCCGGCAGTCTGCGCCTGCTGGGCAGGCGTGGGGGGGGCCTGCTCCTGCGCAAGCGCCGCAACGGGCCGGCCGCCAACAACAAACACAAGGATGGCCAAGGCAAATTTCCACGTCATACCTCGGACACTAACAAACACAGCCACCACAGTCAATCGGGTACCCGTTACTGGAAAGATACCTTTCAATATGGTAGCTTTAGGTCTTTTACTGGGTCTGAACTTCCATGGCCGGCTTGAAACGGACAACGCGCGGTGCCCGGCTGCCGAGGGTGTGCTGGAGCCTGGCGGCGTCCTCGGTGGAGCGGTTGCTGGCCGCGGGGCGCGCCATTCGACCGCCGGCGGACCGCTTCGTCGAGGCCCGGCTCGATTATCTGGAGCAGCCCGAGCTCGGCCCGCGGGCCATTGAGGGCTTGCGCCGCGCCCGCATCCCGGCCGTCGCGACCCTGCGCTCGGCCGTTGCCGGGGGCAACTTTGGCGGCCCGCTGGAAGATCAACTGCGCATCCTGGCCGAATGCGGCGCGGCGGGAGCGGCCATCGTCGATCTGGAAATCGAGTCGGCCGAGCGCGCCGGCAGGCCGGCGATGGCCCGCTTGCGCCGGCACGCCCGCCTGCTCATCTCCTTCCACGACTATCACGCAACTCCCGAGGCGCTGCCCGCGGTCCTTCGGCGGCTGAAGCGCTTCAAGGCCGACTACTACAAGATTGCCACGCTCAGCGGCAGCCACGCCGACAACGCCGCCTTGCTGAAACTGAATGCCGCGGGACGCGGCGCGGTGCTGGCCCTGGGCATGGGCGAGATCGCCATGCCCACGCGCGTGCTGGCCGTGGCCCGCGGCGCTCCGTTTACCTACGGCGCGGTCTCGGCGGACCAGGCGCTGGCGCCCGGGCAAATCACCGGCGAGGACTTGCGGACCCTGTACCGGATCGGGCGCCTGTCGGAGCGCACCGCGGTTTACGGCGTGATTGGGAACCCGATTGCCCACTCGCTTTCGCCCGCCGTACACAACGCCGCCTTCGCTGCCCTGCGGCGCGACGCTGTGTACCTGGCGTTCCGGGTGGAGGCGCTGGATGATTTCCTCGGCGCGCTGCCGGTCTATCGCCTGGCGGGCTTCAGCGTCACCATGCCCCACAAGCAGGGCATGGCCCAGGCCGTCGATTGGGCCGATGCCGAAGCGCGGGACATCGGCGCGGTCAACACCGTGGTGGTGCGGGACGGCCGGCTCCTCGGCTACAACACCGACCCGGCGGGCATCACGGTGCCCCTGGAAAAGCGACTGAAGCTGCGCGGCAAGCGGGTGCTGGTGGCCGGCGGCGGCGGTGCCGCCCGGGCCGCGGCCTTCGCCGTGGCCCGCCGCGGCGCCCGCGTCTTTGTGGTTTCGCGCCGCATGGAGCAGGCCGGGGAGCTCGCCGACCAGGTTGGCGGCGAGGCCGTCGAGCGCGAGGCCCTCTCCTCGACCCGGTTCGACGCCATCATCCACGCCACTCCCCTGGGCATGCACCCAGACACGCGCAGTTGCTTCTTCTCGCCGGGCGACCTGAACGCGCCGCTGCTGTTCGAGACGGTTTATACGCCCCCGGAGACGGCGCTGGTCCGCATGGCGCGCTCGCGCCGCATGAAAGTGATCCTGGGTCTGGAAATGTTCATCGAGCAGGCGGCGCGGCAACTCGAGTTGTGGACCAACGCCAGGGCGCCTCGCCGGATCATGGAGCGGGCCGCCGCCCGCGCGCTGGGAGGCAAATAGCCTTGGACCTGATACCCGACCTGAAGACCTTCGCCGAATGCGCCCGCCGCGGCAACGTGGTCCCGGTCTGCAAGCCGGTGCTGGCCGACATGCTGACGCCGGTCTCGGCCTATTTGCGGCTGGCGCGCAATCGTCCCTATTCCTTCCTGCTGGAGAGCGTGGAAGGCGGCGAGCGCGTGGGCCGCTACACCTTCCTGGGCGCCGACCCCTACATGGTGCTGCGCGTCCGCGGCGAGCAAGTGGAGCTGGAGAACGAGCGCAGGCAGCGCCGCCGCGGCCGCCTGCTCGACGTGCTGCGCTCCATCACCTCCGCCTACCGGCCCGTGCCCGTTCCCGGCCTGCCGCCCTTCGCGGCGGGCGCGGTCGGCTACCTGTCCTACGACCTGGTGCGCCAGTTCGAGCGCGTGCCCGAGCCTCCCCCCGATGACGTGGGCATGCCCGAAGCCGTGCTGATGTTCTTCTCCAACCTGCTGGTCTTCGACCACGTCAAACACCAGATCTTCATCATCTCCAACGTCTTCACCGGGCAGGGGAAGTTGTCGCCGGAAGCCAAGTATCTGGCGGCGGCTCGGCAGATCGAGCGCATGGAGCAGGAGCTGCGCCGCCAGCAGCCGGCCGTGCCGCGTGTGCGCCGGCAGGCGCCCATCGAGCTCGACTCGGCGTTTCCCCGCCCCGAGTTCGAGCGGGCGGTGGCGCGCGCCAAGGAGTACATCTCGGCGGGCGACATCTTCCAGGTGGTATTGTCGATGCGCTTGCAGGCCCGCGTTTCCCTGCCCCCCTTCTCGATTTATCGCGCCCTGCGCATGGTGAATCCCTCGCCGTACATGTTCTTCCTGCGCATGGGCGGCGACACGGTGCTCGGTTCCTCGCCGGAAATGCTGGTGAAAGTCCAGGGCCGCGACGTCGAGTACCGGCCCATCGCCGGAACCAGACGGCGCGGGGAGACGGAAGAAGAGGACCGCGCGCTGGAGCGCGAGCTGGTGGCCGACGAGAAGGAGCGCGCCGAGCACATCATGCTGGTGGACCTGGGCCGCAACGACGTGGGCCGCGTCTGCGAGTTCGGCTCGGTGCGGGTCACCGACCTGATGTTCGTCGAGCGCTACTCGCACGTCATGCACCTGGTTTCCAGCATTCGCGGCACGCTGCGAGCGGGCCTCGACATGTACGACGCGCTGGCCGCCTGTTTCCCGGCCGGCACCTTGACCGGCGCCCCCAAAGTCCGGGCCATGGAAATCATCCGCGAGCTGGAGCCTACCCGGCGCGGCGTCTACGGCGGCAGCGTGTTCTATATGGATTTTTCCGGGAACCTGAACTCCTGCATCGCCATCCGCACCATGGCCATGCGCGGCGGGGCGCTGTACATGCAGGTGGGTGCGGGAATCGTGGCCGACTCCTGCCCGGCGCACGAATACGAAGAGTGCATGAACAAGGGTCGGGCGATGCTGGCCGCCCTGGAAATCGCGCGGAAAGGCCTTGCGTAGACCTGAGACTTGAGACCTGAGACTTGAGGCTGAAAAGCCTTCGGTCCCAGGTCTCAAGTCTCAGGTCCCAGGTCCCAGGTCCCAGGTCCCAGGTCTAAAAATGCTTTTCGTTCTCGACAACTACGATTCGTTCACCTACAACCTGGTCCAGTACCTGGGCGAGATGGGTGAGGATCCCGTGGTGCGCCGCAACGACCAGGTGACTGTCGACGAGGTCGAGCGCCTGAACCCCGAGCGCATCGTCATCTCCCCCGGCCCGTGCACGCCTCGGGAGGCGGGCATCAGCATTGACCTGATCCGCCATTTTGCGGGGCGCAAGCCGCTGCTGGGGGTCTGCCTGGGGCACCAGGCCATCGGGGAAGCCTTTGGCGGCAGGGTGGTGCGCGCCCCCTACCTGATGCACGGCAAGCTGAGCCGCATCCATCACGACGGCCGCACCATTTTCCGCGGGCTTCCGCAGGATTTCGCGGCCACCCGCTACCATTCCCTGATCGTGGAGCGCGAGGGGCTGCCCGATGTGCTGGAGATCTCCGCCGCCACCGACGACGGCCTCATCATGGGCCTGCGTCACCGCCGCTTCCCGGTGGAGGGCGTGCAATTCCATCCCGAATCCATCCTGACGGAGCCCGGCAAGGCCCTGCTCCGCAATTTCCTGCAATTGTAAGTCGCGCCGCCGGACGCCAGGTTCCGGTGGTTTAACTGAGCTCAACTGGCTGGTTTACTGGCTTAGGGGACGTTTCTATCCGTTTCTACTCCCTTTGTTTTGTAATACTTACCGCACCGTGTCCAGTATTTTACTGGTGAAATACTGGAGCCAGCCGGAAAACCACTGAAATCATTGCGCTGCTGATGCTATATCAATATGGCATACGTGTCAAGCTGAAAATGTTCCCACGGCCTGCGGGCGTTGAAAACAAAGGAAATATAGTTCGGACAGCAAATTTGCCAATCTGTGCAATCGGCGAAATCTGCGGCTCAAAGGGTTGGACTTGTGCGGATGCAGGCGAGTCACTCCCTGCTCGTTGAGGCTGGCGCCGTTCTCAATCGCCGCCGCGCTTGAACTGGCGGCGCACGGCGAGGATGAACAGGGCGGCGAGAGTGGAGGTGAGCGCCAGTTCCAGGATTCCCAGGAACCGCCCCAGGCCGTAGGCCGGCTCGTAATAGGCCGCCTCGCGTTGTAGCGAAGCCACGGCCAGCGTGGTCATGAAGCTGTGTCCGACCAAGCGGACGGGCCTCGGGACCCAACCCCTCGCTTCGGGAAGGTTCCGGTAGGTGATTGGCTTCACCTGCGTCACCGGCAGGGTGGCTTGGGTTCTGGCCGCCACGGGCCGGAGGCCCGCGAGCGGGTAGAGCAGCGTGAACAGCAGCAGTACGCCGGCCAGCCAAGCCAGCGGCCGCGCCATGCTCAATCCGTACAGGCTGGCGTACCTGTAAAGCGCGGTCAGGCCGATGCGTGGCCAGCGGCTGGACCGCCGTAGCATCTCCATCTCACCGTGATGGAAGTCGTTGGCCGTCCAGGGGTCGCCCCTGCTGTCGTAATTGTTTTTGAGCTGGTGGTAGGTTTCCGCGATCAGGCGGCAGTTGCGTTCGTCGCGGCTGCCCACAGGCGGCCTCAGTGGCTCCGCAGCTTCATCTTCGAGCGCGACCGTCTCCTCATAGAGCCTGACGCGCTCCCCGTCGCGTCCCCACTCAACATCGGAAAAACTCAACCTTGACACGTCGCAGTTGAGGAAGAGGGTTTGCCCAAGCCAGGTTTTGTAGAAGGTCACGCGCTCCGGTTTCTCAAACCTCGCGAGGCTGAAAACCGGCCGCGCCGTTGAGCTGCCGGGTTCGCCGAACACCGGCCCACGGAAGTCGGCGTAGTCCTGGAATCTTGCGTCCTGGAAGAGCACTCTGTCCTTGAACTCGCAGGGCTTCGCTTCCGCCGCTTCACTTTTGGCTGACGGCGCAAAGCGCGCCGCTCCTGTGAAGACGGCGTGGCTAAAATCAGCGGAACCGGCAAAAGCGGCCCCGGCGAAGACGGCGTCCTGCGTGAACGTGGCCTCGTAGAAGTCGGCGCCCTGCGTGAACTTGGCCAAGCGGAAGTCGGCGGCCTGCGTGAACGTGGCCCCGCTGAAGTCGGCGCGCTGCGTGAACGTGGCCAAGTTGAAGTCGGCGTCCTGCGTGAAAGCGGCCTTGGAGAAGCTGGCCCGCCCGAACCCGGCCTTGCCGAAGTCGGCGTCCAGCGTGAACTTGGCGTCGCTGAAGTCGGCGTCCTGCGCGAACGTGGCCCCAACGAAGGCGGCGACCTCCGTGAACGTGGCCCCGGTGAAGTCGGCGGCCTGCGTGAACGTGGCCCCGAAGAAGTCGGCGGTCTGCGCGAACGTAGCCCTGCTGAAAATGCAGCGGGCAGCGAACTTTCGTTCTTGGTACACGTACACGACGCGCGGGAAAACAAATCCCGTAAAGTCCGCAAGCCCATCGCCGGCCGCTCCCAGGATTCGCCCGAACTCCTTTTGGAATTCCTCGTCGCTCTTGTTCGGGTCCTTCGAGTGCATCAGGCAGACGGGTGGCTCATCAACGCCCGCCGGCGCGTGGTGAATCGGCCGCCAGCATCGTCGCCACTCGTGCATCAGCACCCGGCAGCCTGCCTCGGCCGGCGCCTCCTCCGCAGACACCTGCGGCGGCGCTTCCGGCTGTTCCGTTTCTTCCTCCGCCGGCGGCGCTTCTGCTTCGGCTTCGATTGCCTCCGGCGTTGCCTCCGGCTCCGCCGCTTCGGGCGCGCCGGCCGGCTCCGGTCCAGGAACGGCAGCTTCGGTCTGCTGGGGCTGTTCCGGGGCTTTCTGTTCGGGCGGGTCTTGCTGGTCGTTCATAGCGGCGAATTGTAGCAGATTGCGCCGGAGGAACCACGCAAGCCACCACACCGCAAATGGCCGGGGGGCAGCTATCGGGTGGGCATGGCGCAACACCGAATGTCACTTGACTAACAAAGTCGCGAAGAAGCTGTCGAAAAACGTGTAGCGGCGGTCTTCAGACCGCCATCTGCGTCGGCAAGTCACTGACATGGCGACCCCGCAGGGCGGGGTCGCCGCTACATCTGACCCGCTGCGCAGATCTGGTTTTGACTACGGACAGGCTATCGAATTCTATGCTTGGTTGTTGGAGAACAGCGGTGGAAGAGGCGAAAACACTTCTGACATCACTGGAAGAGTTCGATTTCCGCCTGTCGTCTTTCAGACCCAGCGCGTTTACGGCGTTCGGCGCTTGTCAAGCACACGGTACTGGCCCATCCCGCCATTCGGCGTTCGGATCATCACGACGCCTTCTGCGTTCGGGATCTGGGCGATGATGGCCTCGAGGGCTTGGTTCACGGTCTTGCCGCCGACGTCGATCGTGACCTTGTAATCTGCTTCGCTCTTCCACGGCTGAAGCTTGAGTCCGGACGCCTTCGCGATGGCATCGAGTGCGTTCTTCAACGTCACACCGTCGAAGCGCATCCCAGCGGGCAAACGCGATTCCAGCTTCTTGTAGTGCTCGTCCCAGCCGCGCTGACTGCGCTTTCGGCTTTTTGGCATCGGCTTCACGGAGATGTCCTTCCCGTCGAACGTCCATTCGCAATCGATGAGCTTGCTAATCACCGGGAGGATGTCGTTGATACGGGCGTCCACCATGCGGAGCGTGATCGGCGACTTCAGCGCCGGATCGACCCTGATCTTGCACTCCAGGACCTTGGCCAGTAAATCGAATACATACTGCGGCGAAGCGTTAGTCACGTCGATGGTTGCGGGCCGTCCCAGGTCGGTTCTCTGCGCCGATGCTGGTGACGCGGCCGCGAACACAAAAGTCAGCGCAACTGCAACGACAAATAGGCGAGTCATTTCGTATCTCCTTCGGCATGGTCGTCCGGGCCCGTCCCGCCGCAGGGACGCGCTGCGACGCCAGCCCGGACAAAACCACCGCTCTGGCTGAAGCTATAACGTCCAATCAAACAAAAAGTTTCATCTAAGTCTTCAGGCCGGTCAACGCGGCGATCATGCCGCCGGTGCCCCAGCGCGGCATAGGACGGTGTCGCAGAGCTCGTAGGGTCGCGAAGCGACGACTGAGGTTCGTCCTTCAGCCGTCGCTTGGCGACTGATTGTCCTCCCTGCCGCGACCCGGCTTTCAAAGGCCGGGCTACTTTCATGCGCCGCTGTCGCGGCGCGTTACTCTTCTTGCCTTTGTCCGGGGGTTCGGGCCGCAAAACCCACGGCCCTCACCCCCGGCTATGATTCTCGGCGCCGCTCCGCGGCGCGAAGTGTAGGAACCCCTGGACAGGCCGGAGACCTGCCACCGCTGGACAGGCCGGAGGCCCGTCACCACAGCGCGCTATACAGGAACCAGGTAAACCTGAGCGGTGCCGGTGCGGTCCGAGGTGTAGGCCACGAACTTGCCGGTGCGGCTGAAGCTGGGATGCACGTGCCCGATCTGATCCGAGGTGGCCGAGGAGTCGGGCCAGCAAAGAACCTGGTGCTTGCCGGAAGCCAGCTCGATAAGCAGCAGCGGATTGTCGTGGGCCTTCTGCACGTCGGAGACAATGAAGCGCTCGTCCGGGGAGATCGCCGAGTGGCCGAGCTGCAGCGTGTCGGAAGTGAAGTGAGTGCGCAGGTCGCTGCCGTCGCGCTTCATGGAGCAGATGCCGGCAGGCACCCAGCCGGGCACGCGCTTCTTGTGAAAATAGAAGCGGTCGCCCTTGGGTGACCAGTATTCGTGAGTGGCCCGCCAGCCATAGGGCATGATCAGAAACGGCCGAACCTGCCCGGTGCGAAAGTCGATGATCATGGAGCGGGCGCGCTGCTCCATGGGCAGCTTCATGTTGTTCTGCTCGTCTGGCGCGCGAACGAACGTGACCAGGTAAGGGTCGGCCGGGCATAGTAAAGTGTGACCACCGGTTCCCCCGGGCACCTCGATGTACTTGGTCACGATTCCCTTGGCGAGGTTGACCAGGGCGACGCCCGTTATCCCGACAGCGTCGGTCCATCCGACTGCGCTGTACTCGCCATCCGGCGTGAATGTCCGTCCGAACGAGAACTTGATCGGCCGCTTGTAGCGCGATACCGCGAATCCGGCTTCAAACTCGAGCACCGCCGCGGCGCCGGTCATGACGTCAGTTCTCGAAACCCGCCCGCCCACCGTGTAGTAGACCGTCTTCCCGTCCGGCGCCATCGAGAACGAGAGCGACGAGATACCGTATCCATGGGTCACGGGGCAGGTTTCTTCCGACGCCAGGTCCAGGCGGTAAAGCTGATAGACACCCAAGCGCTTGGAAGCGTAAACCAGGTGGCGATCGCCGGCGGTGAAGGCCTGGGCCTCGAAGTAGCAACTGTTGCTAGGGGCCTGGCCGCTGGTGATCTGCCAGACTTCCCGGCCGGTCCGCTTGTCGGCAGCCTTGATGATTTTTCCCGAGCTGTCGCAGCCGCCCTTGCCGGCCGATTGGCTTCCGGACAAGGAGGGCGCGGCAGCCGCCAGCGCCAGGCTTCCACAGCTCCGAACGAAACGGCGGCGAGTCGACATAAGAACGATTTCACCGCAATGAATCCACTAGCCGAGCTTCCAGCCGTTGAAATACGGCGGGCGCACCAGCTTGTTGGCCGCGGCGTTGTTGGTGACCCGCATGGCCTTGCCGTCCCACAGCAGCTTGCCTTCGAAGCGCTCGGCGAGCACGCCCAGCAGCACCCACTCGGTGAACGGCCCGGCATAGTCGAAATTGGAGCAGGGCCGCTCGCCGCCCTTGCAGGCCCGCAGCCAGTCGCGGTAATGGCCGGGCGAGCGCGTCAGCCACTGGTCGGGGAACTTGTAGCCCTTCATGCGCGAATCGGGCAGCAGGCGCGTGCCGGCGCCGTACGTTCCGGTGGTGATGTATCCCTTCTCGCCGATGAACAGCGAGCCGTTGTTGCCCTCCCCGAGCTTGGTGTCTTTGGGCAGGTCCTCGGGCAGCGGCGGCTTCAACCCGCCTTCATACCAGAACAGCGTCACGGGCGGCATGATGCCGCGCGCCGGGAATTCGAACTTGGTGATGGATTTGGTCGGGAAGGTGTACGGGTTGCGCCCCTCGATCTTGATGCACTCGACGCTGGCCGGCCCGGCGCCGAGATCGAGCGACCAGTTGGCCGCATCCAGGATGTGGCAGGCCATGTCGCCCAGCGCGCCACAGCCGTAATCGTACCAGCCGCGCCACTTGAACGGGGCGTAGCCGGAATTGTACGGACGCCGCTTTGTTCCGCCCTGCCACAGGTTCCAATCGAGCTTCTCCGGAGCTTTCTCTTCCGGCAGCGGCTCCCGGATGCCTTGCGGCCAGGTGGGGCGGTTGGTCCAGGCGTGGACCTCCTTGACATTGCCGATCTCACCCGCCCAGATCATTTCGCAAAGCTGCCGCGCGCCCTCGTTGGAATGCCCCTGGTTGCCCATTTGGGTCATCACCTTGTACTTGCGGGCGGCCTCGGCCAGCTTCCGGGCCTCGAAGATGGTGCGGGTGAGCGGCTTCTGCACGTAGACGTGCAGGCCCCGCTCCATGCAGCGCACGGCCGCCAGGGCGTGCATGTGGTCGGGCGTGGAGATGGTGACCGCGTCCAGGGTGCGCTCCTTGTCCAGCATCTGCCGAAAATCCTTGTAGCGGGCGGCCTTGGGGAAGGCATCGAACATTTTCGCGGCGCGCTCCCAGTCCACGTCGCACAGGGCCACGATGTTCTCGGTGGCGCAGCCGCGGGTGTCGGAGGTCCCCTTCCCGCCCGCGCCGATGGCGGCCACGTTCAGCTTCTCGTTGGGGGACTTGTAGCCGGCCCGCTTCAACGATGGCGTGCGCGGCTTCGCTTCCAGCTTCAGGGAGGCGGCCGCCAGACCGCACATCACGAAGTACCTTCTCGATAATCCGCTCATGACGTCTCCTCAAATCATTGGTCCGATCCGCCTGCACGGGATCGATCCCTCAAATGGCGCAGTGTAACGGCGGCGCGCGGCGACAGCAAGCAAGAAATGGGCTAGGGATTGTTTCGGCTTGACTCAGGCCCGATTCCCTCGTAAATTTCCTGCCGTCCGTCCGGATGGGCTCCTTCCCTTGGGCCGGCTCAAGGGACGGAAGGAAATCATGAATCTCACGATCACACAGGAACGCATCGACCCGAACATCATCGTGATGCGGCTTGAGGGTAGGCTGACGATGGGCCCTGACGCCGACGGGTTCGAGTCGCAGATCAGCGAGCTGATCCGCACGAACCAGCAGAGGATCGTCCTGGATCTAACGCAGCTCAGTTACATGGATAGCACCGGCCTGGGCACCGTCGCAACCTGCTCAGGCAAACTGCGCCAAGCCGGCGGCGAACTGTGCCTGGCGGGCCTCAAAGGGTCCGTCCAAAAGCTGTTCAAGCTGACGGGGGTCGAGAGGATCTTCCGAATCCACGCCACAGCGGCCCAGGGCATCGAGTATTTTGGGGGCCGCCCCACCGGAGCATGAGGCCCAGCACCGGGCCGTCCCGCCATACGGGACGGCTCGGTTGCAGTTCGGTGTCAGCGCTGGGGGAAGCGACTACTTCTTCTCGGAGAGCTTGAAGTTGACGGTAACATCGGTGCTGGCCTCGATGTTCTTGCCGTCCACCTGGACCGGCTCGTATTCCCATTGCCGGACCGCCTCGACCGTGGCCTCCACCAGCTTGGGTTCGCCCTCCTTGACCACGATATCCTTGACTGTGCCGTCGGTGGCTACCGTGACGTGAAGCAGAACCGTGCCCTCGATACCGGCTTGCTTGGCCTCCGGCGGATACTGGGGCCTGACCATGCGGACCAGTTTAAGGACCTGCTTGCTCTCGTCGCTGATGTTTATGGTCGCATCTGCGGCCCACAGCAGGGTGCCTGCGCCCAGCGCGAGCGCCAGCAGGATCATTGCCGTTCTTTTTGCCATCACTCCTCCTGGTTTGTGATTGCCCGTCCAGCGGAATAGACACCAGCCGCCGGCTGGATGTTCCGGGTTCTCGGGACGTCTCCAGTGAAAATTCCTGCGGCGTCGCTACCCCGCCGGCACCGCCTGCTGCGGATTTGTGCAAAAAGCGTTGTGGGCGAAGACCCGCCGCGGGCTGACCGGGGGGTTCTCCCGTGGGGCCGTCGGAGGCAGATAAGTGGTTTCCAATCAGTCGCTTAGACAAACGCTTCGCTTACTCTTCGGGGACCGCGGCGCCCGCCGGATGCCCGCACACCTTGGTCTACAGCGTTTTCTCACAGCTTTTTCCACAGGCCCAAAAAGCCTGTCAGGTCGGTGGATTCCCGCGTCGTTCCATGCCTGTGACGGAGAAACTCGCAGCGCCTCGGCGAGACGCTCGGACAACTTTTGCACAATGCCCGACCGCGCTGTGGTTCTCTGTGCCCTTTGCGGCTTTGTGGTGAATCAGGCCTTCATGTCTCGGAAGAGTTCTTCGACTTCGGCTTTTACCGCCGGCGAAAGCGGCAGCAGGGGCAGCCGTGGCGGCCCGCCGTAGTACCCGTTCAGGTCCATGGCGTACTTCAAAGCGGGGATGCTGTGCCTGGCGGTGACGGCGATGGCGGGAGCGGTGATCGAGCGCTGCTGCCGGAGCGCCGCCTGGTGGTCGCCGGCCTTCCACGCCTCGTAAACGGCCAGCGAGGCGCACGGCGCGGCGTTGGCAAACCCCAAAACGGCCCCCACCGCCCCCACGCAGAAACTGGCATAGAGGGTGGGCGCCGAGCCCACCAGCACCTGGAAGTCGTCCGGCGTGTTGTCCACCATCCGCGCCACCTTCTCGATGCTGCCCGAGCTTTCCTTGATGCCCAGGATGTTGGGATGCTCGGCAAGCTGGGCCACCACCTCGGCCGGGATGTCCAGGCCGGTGGCCTGCGGGAAGTTATAAATCAGCACCGGGATCTTCGCCGCGTCGGCCACCGCGCGGTAGTAGGTCAACTGGCACTCCGGGCGGTTCATCTGCGCCTTGAAATAGTGCGGCGTGCGCACCATGGCCACCGCGTATCCCAGGCCGGCGGCCTTGTTGGTGAGCTCGATGGTTTCCCGCACCGATTCGGCGGCGGTGCCAGCCATCAGCAGCTTGCCCGGCGCGGCCGCCTCCCGCACCGTCTCCCAAACCCGGAACTTCTCGTCCTTGGTCAGTAGCACGGATTCGCCGGTCGAGCCGGTGGGCACGTAGCCCGCCAGCCCGATCTTGTTCCACTTCTCGATGTTGGCGCGCAGCTTGTGCGGCGAAAACTCACCGTCCGGCAAAAACGGGGTGGTGATGGGGGGAAAGATTCCGTCCAGTTTCGGCTGCTTCATGACAAGACCATTTTAACCACGGATCCCGCCTCGCGGGATCCGTGGTGAATTCCCTTTCTAGATCAATGGCGTGACCACAACCTTGCGGTAGCGGATCACGCCGTGGTCGCCCTGCAGCATGATGGGACCGGGCTCACCCTCGTTAGCATCCAGGGCGCCGCCGGTCAGCGCCGGGATCACCGCATTGTCGATGATCTTGGTGCCGTTCAGGATCACGGTCACGCGGTTGGCGATGATCGTGGCTTCCAGCGTCTGCCACTGGCCGGCCGGCTTGCTGGCCTCCACGCTGGGAGCGATGAAGCCGTAGATGGCGCCCTGCGAGTGCTCGTTCGGCGGATTGCCGTAATCGTCCTGGATCTGGATCTCGTGCCGGCCGCGCAGGTAGACGCCGCTATTGCTGTGCGCCTCCAGGTTGAACTCCACCTCGACTTTGAAGTCCATGAACTTCTGTTCGGAGTAGATATTGTTGGCCGGCGGATTCGGGTTCAGCAGCACGCCGTCGCGCACTTCCCAACCCAGCGGGCGGTTGGGGTACTGGCCCAGCCATCCGGAAACGTCCTTCCCGTTGAGCAGGGCGACGGGCTTGCCGGGCTTGCGCTTGGGCGGCTCCTTGGGCCACACCGGCGGGCGGACGCCGGTCCAGGGACGCGGCTTCTGCTTGCCGGTAGCGATCGTGCCTTCCAGCTTCCCGTTCACCACCCGCGCCCGGCCCTCATTGCTCATCTGGTCCGGCGGCCGGCCGCTCTGATACTGGAAAATCAGTTCGCCGTTCTGGATGGAAATCTGCCCCAGCGGAATAGGGCTGGCATTGCCGGGAAGAAAGCGCCCCTTCAACTCCCCCCCTTCCCGGGTGACGTCGAGCCAGCAGGCACGCACCGATTTGCCGTCAGGGTTGGGAAGCGTGATATCCCACCTGCCGAGGAACGCATCACCGCCGGATTGCGCGGCAGCGCCGGCCGGCCAGCACAGCAAAAGCGCAGGAATCAGCGTCAAACCAAAGGTGCGGAACAGCCGCATAATCCCTCCTAACATATCCGCGTGAATCCGCGAAATCCGCGGATTAGCCCTTTTTCAGCACCAGGCGTTCCAAAACCGCCTTGGTCAACAGCACGCCCTTTTTCTCGTTCTCCCAGAGCTGGTCGGGCGGTAACTCCGGCTCCGGCGGCGCACCAGCCGCTCGGCGGGCGCCCCCGCCATACGACGACTCGATGCCCCAGAAGCCGTGATAACCGGCGTCCTGGCAGATCTTGATCAGCTTTTCGAGGTCCCAGCGGGGATGAGTGCCGTCCAGCGCCCACGCGGCTTTCACCGAAATGCCCTTGGCGTAGGGAACAATCTTGCGGATGACCTCGGCATTCTCGTCCCCGGCGTTGACGTTGCCGAAGTCCGGCAGCACGCCAAAATCCGGATTGTTGACCGCTTTCATGATGCCCACCAGCACCTCCGGGTCCGAGGAAGCGCCGCCGTGGTTCTCAATCAGCACGTTCAACCCGGCGCCCCGAGCGTATTCCAGCAGGTTGTTGAAGCTCTCGGCGGCGCGGCCCACCAGGTCTTTGTCCTGTTTCCACCCTTCGCGCGACCCGCCCAGGTTGCAGCGGATGGCGTGGCAACCCAGGAAGTGGGCGATGTCAACCCACTTGCGATGGCAGACAGCGGCCTGCATGCGCTCGCTCTTGTCGCGCGCCGCCATGTCGCCCTCGCCATCCACCATCAACAGGACGAAGGTGACGCCGTGCTTCTTGCCGTTGCTCATGAGCTGGCGCAGGTATCCCTGCACCGGGTTCTCGAAGAACTGGTTGACCAGCTCCAGGCCGTTGATTCCGAACTCCTCGCGCGCGATGCGCGGCAGATCCAGGTTCTTCCAGCGGTGCGTGACAGAGAAGCTGCGGTTAATGGACCAGGCGGCCAGCGAGATGTCGTCCTTGGTGGGCCGCTGGGCGGCGCGCAATCCGGCGGCGGCAGCGGCGGCCACGGCGGCCGAGGCGGCTACAAAATGGCGGCGTGTGTGCATCATGCTCCCTGTCCTTTCGCGTCGGGATTCGGCTGGCATTATGTGCAATCCCGCGCCGCGAATCAACTGTGCCGTGTGTGCAAGCCATGGCGGGCAGCGCCGCCCTGGGAGCGCGGGCGTCCCGCCCGCAAGTACGTAGCGCCGGCGTCCCGCCGGTAGGCCCTGATGGCTTGCGGTCGCCGTATGGTACCGGCGAGATGCCGGCGCTACATCCCGCGCGCGAGACGCGCAATCGCGCTTTTCGTGGTTTCCGGGCGCCGTCCGGGGCATCGCGACTGCGTTGAGAAATCGCTTGGTGTCTTGGTGTCTTGGTGGTTAGCTGATACGGAGGAGGCTGTATGGCGCAACTGAAGAAGAGGACGCGCCGCAAGAAGGTGGCGCCGGGCACCGTGGGGCTGGCTGCCGGCGCCACCAAGGCCGCGCTCGAAGGCCGGCTCGGCTCGCTGGCCCAAACCGTGGAGGCCGACGGGGGCAGCGTCTTGGGCAGCTACCTGGAGCCTTACGGCGGCAAGCCGGTCCTGCTGGTCACGCTGCCCATTGAAAAGGTCGCGCCCACGCCCTACCAGCGCGATGCCTCCGAGGCCCACGTCAAGCGCCTGATGAACGTCATCGAGAAGATCGGGCGCTTCCTCGATCCGGTCATCGCCGTTCACCAGGACAGCGGCTACTGGACGCCCAACGGCAACCACCGCCTGCAGGCCCTCAAGAAACTGGGCGCAAAAAGCGTGACCGCGCTGCTGCTTCCCGACCCCGAACTGGCCTTCAAGATCCTGGCACTCAACACCGAAAAGGCGCACAACCTGAGGGAGAAATCGCTGGAAGCCATCCGCATGGAGCGGGCGCTGGAGGGTCCTTCGGGCCAGGAGACCGACTACACTTTCGAGCTGGAAGAACCGGCCTTTCTGACCCTGGGCATTTGCTACGAAAAGCGCCCGCGCATCAGCGGCGGCGCGTACCATTCGCTGCTCAGGCGCATTGACGAGTTCGTCGCGGCGCCGGTTCGCGAAGCGCTGCGGGAGCGCGAGCGCCGCGCCAACAAGCTGATGGAATTGGACGATGCCGTGTCCGAGGTGGTGCAAAAGCTCAAAGACCGCGGCCTGACCAGCCCCTACCTGCGCGCATTCGTCGTGGCGCGCATCAACCCCGTCCGTTTTTCAAAGGCCACGTCCTTCGACTTCGACCAGGTGCTGGAAAAGATGCTGGCGGCGGCCAAGAAATTCAACGTGGAGAAAATCCGGCAGCAGGATCTGGCCAGCATGGCCGGCCCGCCGATCAGTGACGAGTGATGAGTGACAGGTGGCCCGGAACCGATGACCTGAAGGGACCGCGCAGCGCGCGGCGGCGCGCAATCCAGCGGCCGCCACCGCCGCCCGCCTCGGCAGAATGGGCCGATGAAGTCGCCGGCGGCAGGTGGCATGTCGCAGCAAGACCAAGCAGGCCCTTGCAATTGCCGTCGTGCTTGTATTACAAAGAATGCAGGGGATACATCCCATGGCAATGTCTGTTTCCATTCGGCTCCCAGAGAATATCGGCAAGGCGCTCGATGAACTGGCCCAGGCCACCGAACGCTCCCGCACCTATCTGATCGTGAAGGCCCTTGAAACCTACCTGGAAGAGTACGCAGATTACCTGATCGCCTTGGAGCGGTGGAGGGACAAGGACGATCCAATTATCTCCTCCGCCGAGATGCGAAAACGCCTTGCCCGCAAAAGTTGAGTACAAGGCTTCCGCCGAGAAAGACCTGCGCGGTCTGGACCCGCTTGTTGCGCTGCGGCTGCAACGCACGATCGAGCGAAACCTGATCGAGCGAGGCGGCCAGGGGATTGCGCTTTCCGGTCCCTTCAGCGGGTTTTATCGGTTGCGCGTGGGCGACTACCGCGTGATTTATCGCCGCGCTGCGGAAGGATACGTTGTGGTTCGAATCGGCCACCGGCGGGAAGTTTATCGCCAAGGACCACCGGAGGTTTAATTGGAACTGCGGAGACGCAGAGAAAAACCCCTACTTTCGGCCAACAATCGTGCGAGCCTTGGCTGTTAGGACAAGTCTCTTGGTGTTTTCGTTGTCGTAGCGAAGGTAGCCTTTAGCGATCATCGCCAGCACGTCGGGCAAGAGATCCTCGTACTTCTTTCCCTTTTCGATCCCAAATTGCTTGGAATTCAAAAGGTCAGGATGGGCCTTAACGACGCTGCTGCTTCGCAAACCTCGGAGAACGTTGGCGACGCCCGAAGGAGGCAGCTTCCCTTCATTTTCCGCGACCAGCTCGAGTACAGACATACCACGCCTTCGAGGCACTTCTGTATTCTGGAGTTGCTGGAGTGTAAACAGCCTGTCCCTGGATCGCCAGAAAACTGTCCCCTCTTCGCTGTCTCCTGTGAGGACGGGGGATTGGGCGTCCTGGTCCGTGGCCACCGCACGACGGAAGTACGGGCGGCCATTCTCAGATCCCGCCGGCTGGCGCTTGCCGCGGTTCAGAGCGCCGGCAGCCAACACATGCAGCTCTTCGGTCGGGATGTGTGCCAGGGCGCCATACCCATCCAGTTCGCGCCATTGAACGGGGACGCGTTTGGAGGCGCTGCCGCCGAGGAACAGTGCGAAAGTCCTTGTGCTTACAGGACCGGCAGATTCAAGGATCGCTCGATGCGCCTGCACGAGCCGGTCAACCTCGGCTTGTGCCGCCTTCCCACGCGGCCGGACGGCGCCGCCCAAGCACGCCGAGCAATTCCCGCACCTGTAGTCGCGAGGTGTCGTTTCCCCGAAATATTGTAGAAGGCAGGCGCGGTGGCAGATGCCCTCTTTACAATAGGCAATCACCGCCTCCAGCCTTCGGTAATCGGCATCCTTGCGGGCCGCCATGGCGCGCAGCGACAATCGCGCTGCGGTTGGGTCCCGATCTTCTCGCCTCAGGTTCCCATCTTCGTTGCGCCAGATCCGGCGCTGATCGAACAGTGCCAGGAGCGCCACGTTGATTTGCTCCTCGCTCATGCCGGCCAAGACCGCCAACAAGCTGTCGGGGCGGGTTCCGCCCGGAGAGATGGCAGCAAGCACCGAGAGGACTTGGTCGCGGGAGGGGTATCGATTGCGTATGAAAAAATGGGTCAGCGAGGCATCCTTTGGGCTAAACAGCGTGATGCAGCGCGCCGGCGCCCCGTCGCGTCCGGCGCGCCCGGCCTCCTGGTAGTAGGCCTCCAGCGAAGCGGGATGCTGATAATGGATCACGGCGCGCACGTCCGGCTTGTCGATGCCCATTCCGAAGGCAACCGTAGCCACCGCGATCGGTCTCCGGCCCGCAAGCCATGCCTCCTGGGCAACCCGCCGGGCCTGCCCACTCATGCCGGCGTGGTAGGCCACCGCCGCCAACCTTTCCTGGCAAAGGTCCGCGGCAATCTCATCAGCGTCCTTGCGGCGGCCCACGTAAACGATCTGCGAGCCTTGACCGGCTATCCCCTTCAGAATGCGGTGGAGGCGGCGCTGCTTTTCGCCTGGGCCGCACGAATGGACTTCGAAGCGCAAGTTGGGCCGGTCGAACGGCGCCACCACTACTGCGGCCTGCTCCAAGCCAAGACTTGCGGCGATGTCTTTTCGCGCAGCGGGTGTTGCGGTAGCAGTCAGCGCCAGGACCGGGCAAGGCCGCAGCGCCGCGATGATCTGTCGCAAGGCCAGGTAAGATGGCCGAAAATCATGGCCCCACTGACTCACGCAGTGCGCCTCGTCGATCACCAACAACTTTGGCTTCAACTCCAGCATCCGCTCGCGCTGGCCGGGCAGATCCAAGCGCTCGGGCGCGATGTACAGGAGCGCGACCCGGCCGCTCCGAACTTGCGCGAGGGCTTTGGCGGCCTCGGCGGAAGAAAGGTTGGAGTGCAGTGCTACCGCAGGTGCCTCACCGCGGCGGTTGAAAGCATCCACCTGGTCCTTCATCAGGGCGATGAGCGGTGAAACCACGACTGTTAGCCCGCCAAGGAGCGTGGCGGGAAGTTGGTAGGTAAGCGACTTGCCTCCGGCCGTAGGCAACACCCCCAGCGCGTCCCCTCCGCTCAGCACCGCCTCGATTAGTTCGCGTTGCCCAGCCCGGAACGTGCTGAAACCGAAGTTCTCCTTCAGCTTCGCCTGCAGGTCGAGAGATCCAAAATCGAAAGTCACAGCTTGATTCTATTAAAGGGCTTGGGGCCTGTCGAGGAAGACACGCCGAGACACTGCACCCGGGAGGGGCACGCTAAGCGGTGAGCACTACGACGGGGGCTCAGATCCCAAGCATCACCCTCATTGCGGCCCTTCGTCGTGGCGCGGATCAACCCCATCCGCTTTTCAAAGGCCACCTCATTCGACTTCGACCAGGTGCTGGAAAAGATGCTGGCCGCGGCCAAGAAATTCAACGTGGAGAAAATCCGGCAGCAAGATTTGGCCAGCATGGCCGGCCCCCCGATCAGTGACGAGTGATGAGTGGCTAGACGGTCCCCCGCGCGGCTGCTCGTCAGCACTACTCAGGCATAGATCAGGCGCCTCCCTCTAGGCTCAGGAACCGGGTCGCCGAACTCTCGCGCGGTGTCCAGCCACAATCGCATTGCCTCTTTGACGTTGGCCAGCGCTGCTTCCTGCGTATCGCCGTGGGCCATGCAGCCCGGAAGCTCCGGCACCTCAGCTACGAACACGCCGTCCTCCTGGCTCCAATAAAGGATGATTTCGTAATTCAACATGACTCCCGGCCTCCCAGCCTGTATTTCAGGATAACCGCACGTACCTGGCGCACCTGAAACCTCACTTCCCACGGTAGGTAATCCACATCGGCGAGACCCAGACGATCTGCCCGTCCTGCTGCTCGCCGCGCACGTAATAGTAGCTGCGCTTGCCCGCCGTGGGTTCATTGTCGCGCCAGGTAAAGACTGCTTCGGCTTTGCCCGGCTCCGTCGAGTACACGTACTTGCCGTCCTTGATGATGTGTACTTTGGCGAACGGCTTGGTGCCGATCAGCTTCACCGAAAAAGCCGGCGCTTCCGCGCTCTCGAACACATCGCCCATCATGTGGCTGCCGCAGCGGACGTCGGCCAGGATGTCGGCGGTCGCGCCGTAGACATGGCGTTTGCGGAAGGCGTCCATGATGGCCTCGCGGCTGACGCCGGTGGTGTACAGGCTGCAATAGCTCATGTGCGTGGAGATATGGTCGGAGCTGGACTGGAAACCCATGATGTAACCCATCTCCAGGGCCAGCGAGATGAAGCCCTTGGGCCGCCAGCCGCCAATCGAGTCGTTCTCGTTGTTGGAGCGCGGCGCGCCCGGCATCTCGTAGTTCTGCCGGTCGCCCTGGTAGATCTCGACCACCGGCTCGGCGTCCGGGTCGTTGTCGCGCCAGTCGGTGCCCATGTTCGTCCCGCTGGTGTGCGAGGCCAGGATGCCTTTGAAGTGCCGCATGTACTGGTACAGCATCTGCGTGTCGGGCGCTTTGCCCGGCGCGGTCTCATCGACCCTGGGCAGCCGGGGCAGCGTGCGGACGCCGCGCTGGACAAACACCGGGTTGCGGTGCCCTTCCGGATAGGCCACGCTGCGCTCGTAAGCGAACATGGGGGTGAAGAAGCCGCGGACGTGAAAAACGTCGGTGAGCTTCTGCGTGGTCCACCAGGTGTACTCGCGGCCGAAGCCGTTGTCGTGGTCGCAGCAGCCGATCCAGTCCATGCCCGCGGCGTCGATCCCATAGCGCCAGGCATCCACCAGCGGGCCGTCGCCGCCGCCGTCCATCGAAACATCCGTATGGCGGTGGAACTCGCCGCGCAGGATGCGGTATTCGGTTCCATTGATCTTGGCGCGATAGGCGCGGACACGCCGCACATCGGGCGTTTCCGCGCCCGTGCCGCCCTGCGCCGGCGCCGCCTCGGAGGCCGCCGCCGTCAACTGCGGAGTGCGGGCGCTTCCCTTGAGCACGATGCGCGAAGCGTACAGGTCGTTGTTGTACGGGTCCTTGTCCACCTGGAACTGCTGCCCGGGAATGTTGGCGGTGCGCAAGCCGGGATAGAATTGCTGGCGGCCGTCGGCCGAGCCGATCAGGAACAGCTCGTTGGCCGCCGTGGAGGCCAGCGCCGGACGGTTGTCCAGCAGGTTGTCGCTGTGGGGGATGAAAACCGGGTCCGACCAGGCGGCCCCGTCGAAGGAAACCACGTTCTCGGACCAGACCGTCCCGATGGCCGTCCACCAAGTCGGGTGCGCCGTGCGATACGCCAGCCAGATGCGCCCGCCGCGGTCGGCCAGCAGCCGCGGGAAGCTGTTCTTGGGCCGCGGAGGCGGCGGGGGCACCCGGCTGGGCTGCCGATTCTGGGCCAGCGCCGGATCCGGCTGCACGCCTTTCTCCGGATCGCTCTGGCGCGCCGGCGCATCCACCTTGGGGCTGGGCACGCCCGGAAGCGTGGCGCCGAAATTCGGCGTGGTGAAGGCCTGCTCGCCCTGGTACGCCTTCACGCGGATCCAGCGGCCGTGATAGAGAGCGATGCCGGTGGTTTCGTAGGCGCCGAAATCCTTGCCCCAGCCGGCATCGGATTCCTCCCAGGCCATCCATAGCCGTCCGGTCGGGTCATAAGCGACGGTGGGATAGGCTTCGAAGCGCGCGCTGGAGGCCGCGGCCCGCTCCGGCCGCGCCCGGCCGGCCGCGTCGTAGGTGCGGAAATACACGTCGTAGTCGCCCTTGCGATAGCTGTCCCAGGCGATGGCCACCTCGCCGGTGGCCGATGCGGCAATGGCCGGGTTCCACTCGTTGCCCGGCGAGGAAGCCACGATGATTTCCGGCGAGAAGGAGGCGCCCTGCTGGCGCGCGGCACGGATTTGCGAGCGGCCGCCCCGAAAGGCCTGCCAGGCCACCCACACCTGCCCCTGCGAGTCGGTGGCCGCCACCGGGTTGACGTCGGAATCGGGTTCCTTGGAAAGGCGCACCGGCTTGCCAGGCTTGCCGCCGGCGATGGGCGCGCCGTAAATGTCGAAGTTGCCGCCCACGTTGGCCGGCCAGAACACCCAGACCCGGTTGGTTCCGTCCACCGCAATCGCCGGCTTGTAGAGGTCGCCCTTCGGTTCGGAAACCGCGATAGGCTCCGACCACTTCCCAGCGTTGTAGCGCATCACGAAAACGCGATCGCCGCCGGTCGGCTCGGCCAGCTCCGCGAAATTGGTGATGGGCTCCGACACCGCCATGCGGATACCGATGAACTTCGGGTTGGGGGTGAACTGCAAGTAGGCCACCCAGATGCTTCCATCGCGATCGACGGCGGCGGCCGGGTAGTCCTGCTCATCGCGCGTGCTGGTCAGTTGCGTGGGCGACGGCACACGGTCCACCAGCACGCGCCCGTCCAGCAGCTTCCGGCCGGCACCGTAGTCGATGTCCGCGGGCCGGAACTCGAAATTGCCCTGCGCCGTCTCGACGCGCACCAGGGAGGCGGGCGTGAGGTTGCGGAAGGTGGCGATCACCCCGTTGGCAACGATGGGGCGAAAGGCGGCGGCGGCCGCCGGCGCCCCTTTGGCCGCCTGCTTCTTGGCGGCCTGCTTCTTGGCCGCCTGCCCCGCCTGCGCCGGCTGCGCCGCGGCGCCAAAGGCCCGAGCTTGATGCGTCGAAATCTTCCAGGCCGACGCGCCCTCCAGTTGGTCGCCGTCGTCGAACCGCCACGGCTCCAGCTTCACCACCCCACCCGGCGAAACGGTCAGCGAGCCGTCCCATCGCGTGCCGGTATCGTCGGTCAGGCCGAGCAGGATGCGGCAGCTCCATTGCTGCTCCGGCGCGGGCTGCGCCGCCGGCGAGGCAGTCAGTCGCGGAGCGCCATTCTGGGAAGGAAAAGCAAGAAACAGGATGAACAAAAGCGGCAAAGGCAGCAGGAAGCGAGTCAGCTTCAAGGCGATCCTCCGGTTTGAATTCGATCCCCGGGTTCCCTGTGAGCGGACTTCATTCTGCCGCGACCGGCGCCGTTTGGCAATGCGATTATCGCAGCCCTGGAAATGCGACGCAGATCGACGCGGACCGTCCCGCAGGGCGGGACGGAACCCATCCGCAGATTACGCAGATTTCGCAGATTCCAGAATCAGATCTTAATCTGCGTAATCTGCGGAATCTGCGGATCGGTACAGCTATCCGAAGAACGTGGCGGCCACGTTATACAGCTCGTCGTCCACGGTGCGCGTGGCCAGGGCGTCACTGAAGGGCACGGAGGAAATGTCGCGGCCGCGCAGGGTCACCATGCGCCCGAAGCGGCCCTGTTCCACCATCTCCACGGCCGCCACGCCGAAGCGCGTGGCCAGGATGCGATCGAAGGCGGTGGGCGAGCCGCCGCGCTGCGTGTGGCCCAGGATCACGTAGCGCGTCTCCATCCCGGTGCGTTTCTCGATCTCCGCGGCCAGCACCTGGGCGATGCCGCCGTGCCGGACATGACCGAACTCGTCGGTCTTCTGGCTGGCCAGCACCACGTGCTCCTGCTCGCCCTCGGTGGAGACGCGCGCGCCCTCGGCCGCCACCACGATGCTGTAGGTGCGCCCGCGCCGGTGGCGCCGTTGCAGCGCCTCGGCGACCTGGTCGAGGACGACGGGCTTCTCCGGGATGAGGATCATGGCGGCGCCGCCGGCCAAGCCGCAGGCCACGGCAATCCAGCCGCTGTCGCGGCCCATCACCTCCACCACCATCACCCGCTGATGGGCCTCGGCGGTGCTGTGCAGCCGGTCGATTGCCTCCGTCGCGGTGCTCACGGCGGTATCGAATCCGAAGGTCTGGTCGGTGCCCGACAGGTCGTTGTCGATCGTCTTGGGCACACCGACGCAATTTTTGCCCGCTTCCTGAAGCCCGGCGGCCACCGTAATGGTGTCGTCGCCGCCCACCGCGATCAGCGCGTCGAGCCCCGCCCGATCGTAGTTCTCGATCAGGCGCTCCATCCCGCCCGGGTGCTTCAGCGGGTTGGTGCGCGAGGTGAGCAGGATGGTGCCGCCTCTGGGCAGGATGCCGCGCACCGCCTCCAGGTCCAGCAACCGCCACTTGCCCTCCAGCAGCCCGCGCCAGCCCTCCAGGATGCCCAGCACTTCCCAGCCACTGGGAATGGCTTTTCTCACCACCGCCCGGATAACAGCATTCAAGCCCGGGCAATCACCTCCGCCGGTCAGGATTCCGATTCGCTTGCTCATGCTCCTAATGAACCACAAAGACACCAAGAACACAAAGCGCACAAAGAAATCTTCTTCATGGTCCTTTGTGCCCTTGGTGTCTTTGTGGTTCGACCGGGCGGGATATTGTGGTAAAAGCACAGGGTTGGAGGACGCGCATGAGTGACGTTGTGACCTTCGGCGAGGCCATGATACGGCTGTCGCCGCCTGATTTCATGCGGCTGGAACAAGCGCACAGCCTGGACGTGCGGGTTGGGGGCGGCGAGCTGAACGTGGCGGTGGGGGTGAGCCGGCTGGGTCTGCGCTCGGCCTGGGTGAGCCGCCTGCCCAACAATCCCCTGGGCCGCCTGGTGTGCAACAAGGCGCGCGAGCAGGGCGTGAACACCGACTACGTCCTGTGGGCCAAGGAGGGGCGGTGCGGGCTCTACTTCCTCGAGTTCGGCGCGTCGCCGCGCGCCAGCTCCGTGCTGTACGACCGGGCCAACTCCGCCATTAGCAAGATCGAGCCCGGCCAGGTGGATTGGGCCGCCGTTTTGCGGGGCGCCCGCTGGTTCCACACCAGCGGCATCACTCCGGCGCTCAGCGCGTCAGCGGCAGCCGCCACGCGCGAGGCGCTCGAAGCGGCACGCAACGCCGGCGTCCGCGTCAGCTACGACCTGAACTATCGCAGCAAGCTCTGGACGCCCGAGCAGGCCCGGGCCTGCCAGGAACCGCTCATGGATATGGTCGATGTCCTGATCACCACCGAGGAAGACACGCGCGTGGTGTTCGGCATCGTGCCGCAACAGGGCCGTCCCGCCGTGCGGGACGAACGGGCGGACGGCGCCGGCGCTGCGGACGCGGACTTTGCCAGCGTCAGCGCCGAGCCATACAAAGAAGTCGCCCGAAAGCTGGCCGAGAAGTTCGGCTTCAAGGCCGTGGCCGTCACCTTGCGCGAGAACCCCAGCGTGCTGAGAAACACCTGGACGGCCATCGCCTACGCCGATGGGCAGTTCTTTGAAGACCGCAAGTACGATCTGGAGGTGGTGGACCGCGTCGGCGGCGGCGACGCTTTCAGCGCCGGGTTCATCTACGGCTGTCTGGTGACCGGCTCGTACCAGATCGCGGTGCAACACGGCGTCGCTTTCTCGGCCTTGAAACAGACCCATCCCGGCGATTTCGCCTGGGTCACGCGGCAGGAGGTGGAAGGCCTGATGAAAGGCGCCAGCCTGCGGGTCGCCCGATAGTCTCACCACCAAGACACCAAGTCACAAAGCTCTTGGTGTCTTAGTGCCTTGGTGGTTCAATTGACCTTTATGACACGCGAACAGATTACACACCGCATCATCGAGACCGGCCTGATCCCCGTGGTGCGCGCCACCAGCGCCGAGTTGGCGCTCCAGGCTGCCGGCGCCATCCACCGCGGCGGCATCCCCATCATCGAAATCACCATGACCGTGCCCGGCGCCATCCGGGTGATGGAGAAGCTGGCCGACCAGTTGGGCGGGCAGGTGCTGCTCGGCGCCGGCACCATCCTGGATCCGGAAACCGCGCGGGCCGCCATGCTGGCCGGCGCCGATTTTCTGGTTACCCCCTCGCTGAATCCGAAGACCATCGAGATCGCGCGCCGCTACTCGAAAGTGATATTGCCCGGCGCGCTGACTCCCACCGAGGTGCTGACCGCCTGGGAGGCCGGCGCCGACCTGGTCAAGATTTTTCCGGCGGGCAACGTGGGCGGGCCCAAGTACATCAAGGCCCTGAAGGCGCCCTTCCCGCACATCCTGCTGGCGCCCACCGGCGGCGTCAATCTGGATACCGCCACCGACTTCTTGCTGGCCGGCGCTTCCGCGCTGGGCGTGGGCGCCGAACTGGTGGACGCCAAGGCGCTGGCCGCCGGCAAGCCCGAAGTCATCGAGGAGAACGCGCGCAAGTTCCTGGCCTGCGTCGCCAAGGCGCGCCAATCCGCCGCCGGCGCGTAGGGCGTTCACCACAACAGCACCAAAGGAACAAAGTGTTACACTTGGTGTCTTTGGGTCTTGAGCGTGAACTCCGGAACGTGGGGGCACAGAAGACGCCATCGAGGCAGCGAATTGGGGGCTAACCTGGCTGGCGCTTGGTACGTCTAAGGTGCAGTTTGGTAGAATTGTGGAAGTGAGAGCGATACTGCTGGCCGCATCGGTCGGCTGCGTGTTGCTGGCAGCCGGGTGTACCCGCCCGTCTGCAATGGCGGGCAGCGGCGACGGGAAAACCGCTGCGGAACCAGCGGCTGCGACTGTCAAACCGGGCGAGGTTCGAGCTACAGGCACAGTTCAGGCGGTCCGAGCCTTCTCCGTCCAGGTTCCCCAGATTCCCGGCCAATCGCGCATGATCCTGGTAAAGCTTGTCCCCAATGGGACCAGGGTGAAAGAGGGCGACGTCCTGGCGGAGTTCGATCGCACCCAGCAACTCGATGCTGCTTTGGACGCCAAGGCCAAGTACGAAGATCTCTCCCACCAGGTCCGACAAAAGACGGCCCTGAACCGCAGCGAGGCGGAGAAGCGCGGCGCTCAACTGAAGGAGGCGGAGGCCGATCTGGCCCGGGCGGACATTCAGCTCCGCAAAGGATCGATTATCAGCGAGATTGACCGCCTCAAGAACGAGACCCGTGCGGAGATGGCCCGCGCGCGCCTGGCCAGCTTAAAGAAGAGCGGGCAATTCCGCGACGCGGCGGACGCGGCCGCGCTACGAGCCCTGGAACTGCAAATGGAACGCCAGAAGGTGGCGCTGGACCGCGCCCAGGCCAACGCCCAGAAACTGATCGTTCCCGCGCCCATCGCCGGCATGGTGGCGCTTCAAACCCTGTGGCGGGGCGGCTCCATGGGCAACGCCCAGGAGGGCGACCAGGTTTATCAGGGTCAGACGCTGCTAAAGATTTTCGACCCGGCGGAGATGAAGGTGCTCACGCTGGTCGGCGAGCCGGAGGGCGCCATCTTGAAAGCAGGCATGAAAGCACTGGTCTACCTGGATGCCTATCCGGGCGCCGTATTCCGAGCCCATTTGGTTTCCAGCAGTCCGGTGGCCACCGCCGCGCTCGGCAGCCCCGTCAAGAATTTCGCCGCGGAATTCGCGCTGGAAGAGCCCGACCCGCGGCTGATGCCCGACCTTTCCGCGGCGGTAGTCATCCAACCGGAGGGCAAACAGCAATGAGGCGGAGATTCAGGCCGCTGGCGGTCACTGCTCTTCTGCTTGCGCTTGCCGCCCTGCTGGCCTTCGGTGTCCGGCATCTGCGGCGAGCGGAAGCGGCCACCAACTTGCCCACGGCCCCGGCGCGCAGGGGAGAGTTCCGTGTGATTGTCCGCTGTCGGGGGGAACTGAGGGCGCGCCGCTCAATCCAGATTACCGCGCCGGTAAACGTGCCCGAATTGCGCATTGTCTGGCTGGCGCCGGTCGGGAGCGTAGTTAAGGCGCAAGAACCGGTCATTCGTTTCGACCCCAGCAGCGCCAGCCAGCAGCTACAGCAAAAAGAAGCGGCGCTCAAGCAGGCGGAGGCGGCGCTGACTCAAGCGGTGTCCCAGGCGCGCATCGCACTGGAGCAGGACAAGCTCGATCTGGCCGCCGCGCGCTACCGCCTGGAACGAGCCAAGCTCGAAGCTTCCAAAGCGGAAGTCGTTTCCGCTCTCGATGCCGAGGAGAGCCGGGTGGAACTGGGGCTGGCGGAGAACAAGTTGAGTGTCGAGCAAGCCAACGTGCAATTGGGGCGGGTGTCCAATGAGGCCAGGGTCGCTTCCCTGACGCGAGCGCGGGACAAGGCCCGGGAAGAAGTCGAGCTGACCCGCTATCGGCTGTCCCAGATGGAGCTCCGGGCGCCGCTCGAGGGCATGGTCAATTACCTGCCCAATTATTCGCAGGGCTGGGTCAACGCCAAGCCGTTCAAAGTGGGGGACCAAGTTTGGCCGGGGGCCGCGCTCGCCGAGATTCCGGACCTGAACAGCCTGCAGATGGAGGGCAAGATCGAAGAGATCGACCGGGGCCTCATCGCCGCCGGGCAGGGCGTCCAGGTGCGCATCGACTCGCTGCCCGAGATAGTTTTTCCAGGCAAACTGGCGCTGCTTTCCCCGCTGACCGTCATGGGATGGGAATGGCCGCCGACCCGCACCTTCCGGGGCTATGCCGACCTGGAAAAAACCGATTCGCGATTGCGTCCCGGCATGAACGGCGCCATGGACGTGGTTATCAATCGGATTCCGAATGCCATCAGCATCCCGGCGAAGGCCCTGTTTACGCACGGGGGCAAACCCATCGTTTATGTCGCCGGCAAGGGCCGGTACGTGCCGCAGGGGGTCGAAGTGCTGGCCCGCAATCCGGACGAGATTGCCGTTCGCGGCATCTCCGAAGGCGCCCGGGTGACCCTGGTCGAACCGGACAAGAAGGAGCGGGGGTCGTGAAGCAATCGCGCGCCGACATATGAAGAAAGTTATCCTCGCCGTTGTGTCGATGTCGGTGGTGCTGGCGCTGGCCGGCTGGGGCGCGATGCGCCTGTATCGGGCCGCCGCGCCGCGCGAGGAGATCCGCATCCCCACAGCGGCGGTGCAGCGCGGAGACGTGACCTTTCAAGTGACAGCCAAGGGCGAATTGATGGGCGGCAATTCGGAGATGCACACCGTCCCCATGGTGGGGGGCTCCGCGTTAACCATCACCGACCTTCGAGAATCCGGCGAGCTGGTGGAGGAAGGAGACGTGGTCGTCCAGTTCGACACCACCGAGCAGGAGTTCAGGCTGAAAGAGGCGGAGGCCGATGTGGCTGAAGCCGAGCAGCAGGTGATCCAGGCGCAGGCTGAAAGCCAGGCCAAGGAGGAAGAGGCGCGCCTGGCGCTTCTGCAGGCGCGTGCCGATCTCCGCCTGGCGGAACTGGAAGTCCGCCGCAACGAGTTGCTGCCGGCCATTGTGGGCCGCGAGAACGAGCTGGCCGCGGCGTCGGCCAGCGATAAGGTCCAGCAACTGGAGAAGGACCTGGCCGACCGCATCGCCACCGCCAAGGCGGGCACGGCCATCCAGGAGGCGGCCCGTGTCAAGGCCAACGTGGTGGCCACCACGGCCCGCCGCAATATCGAGCAGATGACGCTGCGCGCCAAGCGCAAGGGCTATGCCGCCCGCCAGCAGAACCAGGAGGGCAATCTCCGCTGGGGCTCCTACATGCCGGCCTTGCAGCCCGGCGACACGGTTCGCGCCGGAATGGCCGTGGCCCAGATTCCCGACCTGGAGAACTGGGAGGCGAGCGTCCGCATGGGCGAACTGGACCGCGGCCACCTGGCGGTCGGACAGACCGCGGAAATCACAGTCGTAGCCTTGCCCGGGCGCACCTTCAACGGCCACGTAAAGAGCATCGGGGGCACGACGGGCCCGCCCTGGGACCGCAATTTCGACTGCCGGGTGGCGATCGACGACCCTTCGCCTGAACTCCGCCCCGGCATGAGCGTGCGCGTGCTCATCACCACCGAGGTGCTGCGCAATGTGCTTTGGGTGCGCTCACAGGCGCTATTTGAAAGCGATGGCCGCAAGTTCGTCTATGCCAAGTCCGGCCCCGCTTTCACCCCGGTGGACGTGAAACTGGTGCGGCGGAGTGAAAGCCAGGCCGTCCTCGAAGGCCTGGCCGAAGGCCAGATAGTGGCCGTGGCCAGCCCGGACATCATGAAGAAACAGCCCTCGCGGCTGGGCGGCGCCATGCAGGCGGTTCCGCGATGATCTTCTCCGATGTCATCCTGGCCGCGCAGAACCTGCAGGCCCAGAAGACGCGCACGTTCCTGACGGCGCTGGGCATCGTGTTTGGCGTCGGGTCCGTCATCGGCATGCTGGCCATCGGGGCCGGGGCGCGGGAGGAGTCGCTCAGCTTCATCGAGCAGTTGGGCGTGCGCAACGTGCTCGTCGATTCGCGCCCGGCCAGCAACGACCTGGAGCTTCAGCAGCGGCGCCGTTCCTCGCAGGGCCTGACCGAACGGGACGTGCGGGTTCTGGAAGCGAATATCGAATCACTGGAAATGCTGTCGCCCAGGCGCACGCTGCGGCCCGCGCGCCTCCTTCCAAAGCCGGCCCACGAGATGCCCGATCTCTACGGAGTCCGACCCTCCTACGCCACAATCCACAATTTCCAGGTCGCGGAGGGCCGCTTCTTCGACGAGCGGCATGAGGCCACCAGCGCTCCCGTCTGCGTCCTCGGCCTGGGCGCCAAGGTTGATCTCCTGGGTTACGGCGCGGCGGTGGGCAAGACCGTGAAGGTCAACGACACCTGGCTGGAAGTCATCGGGGTTCTCGGCGAAACACTGACGGCGGGCGGCCAAAGCCGCGGCGGCCGCATGGAGAATCTCAACAACGTCATCTATGTCCCGTTCAATACTTTCCAATACCGCTTCTGGGACATGAGCAGCTACCTGAAGGACGAACTGGACGGCGTGGATCTGAGGCTCAAACCCGGCGCCGACAGCATCGACGTGGCCAAGGTGGTGACCGCGATTCTCAACTCCACGCACAACAATACCGAGGATTTCACGGTCACTATTCCCGCCGCGTTGCTCGCCCAGCAGCAGAGGACACAAACCATCTTCACTTACGTGATGGTGGCCATCGCCGCCATTTCCCTGCTGGTGGGCGGAATCGGCATCATGAACATCGTGCTGGCCACGGTATTGGAGCGCACGCGCGAGATCGGGGTGCGCCGGGCGGTAGGCGCGCGCCGCTTCGATGTCGTGCGGCAGTTCATGATGGAGTCGGTGCTCATTTCCATGGGCGGCGGCATGCTGGGGATCGGCTTCGGCTTTTTCCTAGCCTGGCTGATCTCAACCACCGCCGAATGGAAAACCATTGTCACCACCGGTTCCGTGGTGATCGCCTTCGGTGTCTCGGCGGCGGTCGGCGTGGTCTTCGGGATTTATCCCGCCATCAAAGCGTCCCGCGTCAACCCCATTGAAGCGCTGCGATACGAATAGGCATCCGCGGATTGTGCGGATTCTTCGCCGGTCCTGATCCGCGCCATCGGCGTCATCCGCGGATGGGGTTCCACCCGAACGCCGAACTCCGTCAGGGGCCGAGTTTCGCCAATAGCTCCGCTGTTGTGTACCATTCAACTCCGGCATCCGCGAAGTCGCTGTCATTCGACCAGACAGGAAGGCCCAGGTGCAGCGCCAGCGCCAAAATCTCCACGTCGTCCGGATCGCGGCGGCCAATCCGCCGCCTGGCTTCAGTGATGCGCGGCTCGTACTCGGCTCGCTCGACCAAGGTCACCGGAAGCGTGGCCGCAGCCATAAGCACAACGTCCATGGGCAGACGTTTCTTCCTGGCCAATTGCGCCGCGTACTCCTGCACCTCGGCGAGCGTGGCTTCCGCGGTGAAAACCCCATCCACCTCGGGATGCTGCAATACCACCGCGGCGCGCCCACCCAGGACCGCGGACAGCAACACGTTAGCGTCGGCGACCAGTTTCACGTCGGCCCTTCCGCCAGGATTCAAAATCCGCGACGACTTCCTCCTCGGTGAGCCCGCGCTTCTTGATCTGGCGGCGGACTTCTGCGGTCAGCACGGAAAACAGTTCGCGCTTCAACTCCATGGGCAGCGAGGCTTCGGGCCACGGGAAAAACACCCCGGCCAACCGGCCCCGGCGCGTCACCAGAATCGGGTCCCTGGAGCGTAAGAAGCCGGTCGCGTTGTCACGGAACTCGCGAACCGTGCTTATCCTCATGTGGTCACCCCTGTGACCATTATAGGCGGGCTGTGTCCGGAGAGCAACCCTGGCCCCGGAGCGATATCTCCGCGGGGTTGATCACCAATCCGCAGATTTCGGCGGGTGACACGGGTCCAAAATCCGTGCAATCGGCGCAATCTGCGGCCGCCCCGGTTCAGTTGAGCTTGAGACGCAAAATGGTCAGCGAGTGCTTGGGGAACATGTAGCTGAAACCGTTGTTGGTGATTGACACGGCGAAGGCGCGGGTGGCCGGGCGGACCTTTTGATCGTTGCCAAAGTCGTGGACCGCCATCAGGTCCGGATGGTTCAATTCCCACACCCCAATCTCGCCAGCCACGCGGCCTTCCACGTTATCAATCCGGGCGGTGATATCCATCTTCTCGCTGCGGTTCAACACGTTCAGATAAACGAGCCGGTTGCCGCGGTCGAAGGTCGCCGACACATCCAGGTACGGCAGCGGCCGGCGGTTGCCGACCGTATAGGTGGGCGACGACAACAGCAGGTCAAGGGCGACATTGTTGCGCTGCTTGCCGTACTCGACCAGTGGGAAATAAGTCGTTTGCAGGAACAGTCCCTGCTTGTCGGTGAAGATGGGGGCGATCACGTTGACCAGTTGCGCCAGGTTGGCCATCTTCACCACCCCGGCGTGGCGAATGAAAGAGTTCATGAACATGCCCATGGCCAGGGCATCCTCGAAGTTGTAGCGCTCCTGGAGCGCTGTCCGGCCGGTATCGAATTCGGAGCCGCCGCGCGCCCGGTACCAGACGTTCCATTCATCAAAGGCGATATAGATCGGGCGCGCGTTGGGCCGGCCCGACTGCGCGGCCCGGATCAATCCCTCCACAATCTCGATGCGCTCGTCGATGTCCTGGGAAGCGGCGAGAAAGCGCTCGAAGTTGTTGTCGCGGTCGCCGATGTAAGTGTGCAAGGAGATGTAGTCAATCTCGCCCCGCAGCCTTTCCAGCACCGCGCGGTTCCAGCCGATCCAGTCGGCGGCGCCGCCGAAATTGGAGGAGCCGCTGGCAATCAGCTTGATGGACTCGTCGGCGCGCCGCATGGCCTTGGCTGCTTCCAGGGCGAACTTCCCGTAGTCTTCGGCGTTCTTGTGGCCGAGCTGCCAGGGGCCGTCGATTTCGTTGCCCAGCCCCCAGTACTTCACCGCCCAGGGCCGGTCGCGGCCGTGCTTGCGGCGCTGGTCGGCCCACCAGGTGTGCCGCGCTTCGTTGCAGTACTCCACCCACTCGCGGGCTTCATCGACGGTCCCCAGCCCGGCGTTGATGCAGATATAAGGCTCGGCGCCGATGCGCTCGCAGTACTTGAGGAATTCGTCGGTGCCGAAGCGGTTGGGCTCGATGGCGCCCCAGGCGTGCTCGGGCCGCGCCGGCCGCTGGTCCCGCGGCCCGACGCCGTCCTTCCAGTGGTAGCCCGAGGCGAAGTTGCCTCCCGGCCAGCGCAGCAGCGAGACGCCCAGCCGCGTGGTGGCTTCCATCACGTCCTTGCGGAAGCCGTCGGCGTCCGACAGCGGGCTGCCTTCCTCGAAGATGCCGCCGTAAATGCAGCGCCCCAGGTGCTCGGCGAAGTTGCCGAAGACGTGCGGATGGACCTCGCCGATGGTCCGCTCGGTATCGATCTTGATGCGCGCCTGCGGCTGCTGGGCAGCGAGCGGCAGCGCCGCCGAGAGCCAGAACAATATGACCAGACTCACAAGCATCCACGGCCTGTTCTTTGCCATAACGCCGGGAAGCATAGCACTCTCAATTGCCGTTCCGGTAAGCAAAAGGCAGAGGCGCTGGCCGCACCGGCCGCTGTACCGCCAGCGTCCCGCGGTACACCGGAGAAACAAAAAGGCCGCCGGCGTGAGCCGGCGGCCTCTTTGCGCCCAATGACAAATCCGGAATGCGTCCCGATACAATCGGGACTGACCAACCAGCAGAAATTCCGAGCAGAGAGAGCCGGACTCGCTTCCCGCGTACAACTTCGGGAAGGCCCCGAAAACCCTCGGGGCGGGGTAACCTGGAACGTTCCCGATGGAATCGGGATCCAGGCACGTTCTCTCTTAGAAAGGAGGTGATCCAGCCACAGGTTCTCCTACGGCTACCTTGTTACGACTTCACCCCAATCATGAATCATACCTTGGGCCTTACCCTCCTTGCGGTTGGGATGGGGACTTCTAGTACAACCCACTTTCGTGATGTGACGGGCGGTGTGTACAAGGCCCGGGAACGTATTCACGGCGCCGTGCTGATGCGCCATTACTAGCGATTCCGGCTTCATGCAGTCGAGTTGCAGACTGCAATCCGAACTGAGGACGGCTTTCAGCGATTGGCTCCCCCTCGCGGGTTGGCAGCGCGCTGTACCGCCCATTGTAGCACGTGTGTAGCCCTGGACATAAAGGCCATGATGACTTGACGTCATCCTCACCTTCCTCCGGCTTATCGCCGGCAGTCTCCTTAAAGTACCCGG